>WNFI01049606.1_pt1 | contig 16831 bp, 21 predicted proteins | sample 5400471 | NCBI WGS metagenome assembly WNFI01 (sample SAMN13153348, study PRJNA577476) | soil metagenome | isolation source: 100 cm saprolite on Douglas fir-dominated hillslope | place: USA:California | collected 2013-09-17 | reverse complement strand
ATTTTATTTGCTTTACAACTTCTGGCTTAATACTTCGTCCGCCATTTGCAATAATTCCTATTGCACGAAGAATTTGAATTGGAGTAACTGCAATCCCTTGGCCAAAAGTTGTTGTTGCAACATCAATATCGCTCCATGTACCTTTTTTTCTTAGTGGAATATTTACTTCTCCTTGTAAATCTATTCCTGTAGCTTTCCCTATTCCAAATTTATCTAAATAATCATAAAACTTATCGTGACCTAGTTTTCTTCCTGTAAAAACCATTCCAACATTATCTGAATTTACTATTACGCTCGTCATTGTGGAATTTGGGTGGTATTGATTATTCCAGGTTTCAATGGTGTAATTATTGACCGTTACTGGTGCATCACATATGTCACACTGGGTGTCTGGTTTAACTACACCAGCGTCAAGGGCTGCTGCCATTGTGATTGGCTTAAAAATAGATCCTGGCTCGAATGTATCTGAAATTGTAGAATCTTTGAAATCATCATTTGAAAAAGTCCAATAACTTCCTGGGTCATATGAAGGGAATGATGCCATACCTAAAATTGCTCCAGAATTAGGATCCATAATAATTACACTTCCCTTTTTGGCTCCGTACTGGGTTATTCCATTATTTAATTCTTTCTCAATGGATAGTTGAACTGTTTTATCGATATTTGTTGTTAAATCTACTCCTTCTGTTGCGTTTACTACATTTCCGTTGCCAAAAAGAATTGGTGTTCCTTTGGCATCTGATTCGCGGCTAACTAAGCCTTCTTTTCCAGCAAGAGTTGCATTATAAAATCCTTCAAGACCAAAGTATCCTGTATCATCACCTGCGTCATTTTTCCCGACAAAGCCTAGAATATGGGCTGAACTTGATCCTTCTGGATAAGTTCGAGTTGGTTCTGGATCAAACCCAATACCTGGAATATCTAAAGCTTCGATATTTTTTTTTATATCATTTGTAACTCGGTGTTCTATTGAAGTCCAAGAGCCCCTATTATCTAAAATTCCTTCTATTTTTGAAGGGTCTAATTTTAAAAGGGGGGATAATTTATTTGCAACTATCCTTATATTTTCTTTTGGAAGAGCGCTTGTTGCAAAAACTGTCCAGGTATCGATATCTGTAGTTAAAAAACTTCCGTCTGTTGCATATATACTACCGCGTTTTGCAATAACACTACTAGATCTTTGATATTGAAGGCGACCTTGTTTTGATAAACTGCTTGCTTCAATTATTTGCCAGAAAAAAAGCCTTGCAATGAGCCCAATAATTGCTGCTGCAAATAAAAAGCCAAAAATTCGAAGTCGAATTATCATCTCATTGCGATACCGTTTCCTGTTATATATAAAAAGTTCTCTGGTTTTATCATTCCACTGCCTGATGCTACTTTACTCACTTCTGATAACGATGTCGAGGAGATTATTTTGTCGTTTAATTCCTGATTTTTTTCTAAAAGCACAGTTGATTCATTTTCTAGAACTGTTAATTTAACTCCTTCGGCTGAAGCACGAGTTGCAAGAAATACTGTTATGACAATAAGAAAGGAAAGAAGGCTTCCTAGAATTATTTGTAGTTTTTTATTTTTCATTGTTATATTTTTTGTATTACTCTTAAAACTGCGCTTCTTGATTTCGGATTTCTTTCTATTTCTTCTTTGCTTGGCATAATCGCCTGACTTCCTCCAAACTGTTTAAAAAAATCTTTTACTATCCGGTCTTCATCAGAATTAAAGCTCACTACCACAAGTTTTCCACCGCTTTTAAGTAATTTATAGCTTTCTGGTAATACACTTTTTAAATTTTCAAGCTCGCTATTGACTGCAATTCTTAATGCTAAAAAGGCATATGTAGCCGGGTGAACTCTATCACCAATCTTTTTTTCAGGAAAAAGGCTTAAAAAATCCCCAACTTTTTCAAATTTTCTTGTTTTTCTAAAATCTATTATTTTTTCTGTTAATTTTCTTCCAAGCATTTCTGTTAATTGATCAAACCTTAGTGCGTTCAAAAGGTCCGATGCGCGAATCCCTGATTCACGAGTATCAAGCCTCATATCTAAATCTGCTTGCCGATTTCGAAATGAAAATCCTCTTGTCTCATCGCTAAAGTGAACATTACTTACTCCTAGATCAAAAACTATTCCATCTACATCTTCAAAATTATTTTCTTTTGTAATATTTGCAATATCTCGAAAGTTTCCATTGACTAATTTCGCGTTTTTGTTTTTTATGTTTTCGCTTGCGATTTGTAACATTGATTCGTCAGCATCAAGCGCTAAAACTATTCCACCTTTGTCTAAAATTGCTTTGGTGTATCCACCTACCCCCAAAGTTGCGTCAATATAATGACCAAGATTATTTATGTGCAATTCTCGAATTACCTCTTCTAAAAGTACTGGCTCGTGTGTCTTATTCATTTATCTAACCTTTCAATAAATTCTTTTGTTGTCTTAGCTAACTCTTCAGACTTTGTATCCCAAGATTTCTTATCCCAAATTTCGACTCTGTCGCCAAGACCAACAAACATCAAATCTTTATTTAGATGAGCGTATTCGGCTAATATTTCAGGTACTATTATTCGCCCCTGACTATCTGGTTCTACTTCAAATGCGCTTCCTACGATAAACCTTTCAATATCTCTTATGCCTAACTCTAAAATCTTTGTTCCGCCTGTTAGCCTGTCTAAAACGCTCTCCCAAAACTTTCTACTAACAAGAACAAGGCAATCCTCATACCACTTTGCAACGATTGGCTCGTCGCCAAGCTCTGCCAAAAACTTCTTTGGTATTGCTGCCCTTCTTTTATCCCCAAGATTTCCTAAATATGATCCTATTAACATGTTTATAACCTGGGCAGATTATTCACCACTTCTCACCACTTTCATCCATTGTGATATGTTTTCACGGTTGTGTCAAGTGAAAACAAACCCGAATAAAATTGACTTTAGAACCATTTGGCCATAAACTAGTTGCAATGTACAAAGATAGAAAAGAATTATATAAAAATCCAAGAAACAAAAAGGTAGATTGGGAAAGGGCTATGGCGAGTCTTGAACAAAATTACCTTGAGATCCAACCTTTGATTGAATCAGCTTCTGATCCACAAGGATATGGAATACCACAAAAAACTGGGGAAAAAAATCTAGTTTTTAGTCAAGGATGTCTGATTCAAAACTTACCTGTAAGAATTAGTTTATGGAATTATCCTCCACAAATCATGTTTCAAACAAAATCATCTGAGCCATTAACTATAGAATCGAATCAAATAAAAAATTATGCTGAACTTATGGCAAAAATACAAGAACAGACTAAATTAAGAGTTTTTTTTGAATATGAACAAAGTGAAAAAACAGGTGAAACATTAATAGGATACACAATCAGGCCAGAGTATAAAAACTTCCAAAAATAATTAACTAACTCCCACCGTGAAGAGAACTATCTGAAGAGTAAACAGCCCAACCGTCTTTAAATATAACTACTTTTGATGAATCTGGAGTGCCAAAAGATTGCATTGTTACAAACCAAACTCCTGTTGCGGGTTTGGTTAAAGTATATTTAAAACTGCCATCGACAGAAGTAAGTGAGGTTACTTCGGTTTGTAAATGAAAATCTGTTTTTACTTTACCCAATAGTTTCCCAGTTCCATCTCTAAAACGAAGAGTGAGAGTCCCATTTTCAACGTCTTTGTCGTATCTGAATTTTCCGCTAGATTCTGACCCTAAAAGCAATTTTCTTGATTCTGAAGTTGCTCCAGCTAATTGAATTGTTCCTGGAACTCCTTGAGTAGTTATTGCTTGACCGTTATTGGCTTTATAAAGCAATTCATAATCCATAGACATTGCTCCTGGAACTTTAATTCCATCTACATTCAAAGTGAGATAGTGTCCGTCAGAGGTTGGAACTAAAGCTGCAACTGGTTTTTGATTATCTGGCAAATCAGCAACTGCTGTTTCATCTTGAGTATTGTCCTGAGAAACTGGCTGGTTAACTTTTTTAACAATAAAAATTCCACCAACAACTAAAACTGCTGCAATTATTACAATTACAAATGGCAGGTATTTTTTGATATTCATCTATTAATAATGACTAAATAAAAAGGAGAAGTCAAGAATTTATTTTTTTATTTAAAAATTCTTCTATGTCACTGATTTTTATTCTAACCTGTTTTGCAGTATTGCGGTCTCTTACTGTCACCATGTCATCGTCTAATGATTGGAAGTCGATTGTAATGCAGTACGGTGTTCCTATTTCGTCTTGAGAAGCATAACGCTTGCCAATATTTCCCCTATCATCCCAAGTTACTACAAATTGTTTCTTCAAGTTTTGATAAACGCTTCTAGCTTTTTTTATTAATTCTGGTTTATTTCCCAAAAGTGGAAAAATGGCTGCTTTATAAGGAGCAATTCTTGGATCCAACTTTAGAAATACTCTATTTTCTTCTTCTTGATATGCATCTAGTAATAAAAATAAAATTGATCTATCAACTCCTGCAGAAGTTTCTATATCCCATGGAATATAAGTTTCGTTAGTTGTTTGATCTCTGTAACTTAAATCTTGTTTGGAATATTCACTGTGACGCCTCAAGTCCCAGTCTCCTCTGTGGTGGATTCCCATCATTTCTCCCCAACCCCATGGTGATTTGTACTCAATATCTGTTGCCATTTTTGCATAATGAGCTCGCTCATCGTCTTTATGGTCTCTAAATCTAAGATTTTCTTTTTTCATCCCTAGGGACAAATACCATTCCATTCTGTTTTGTTTCCAATACTCAAACCATTTTTTTCCTTCAGCTTCAACTGGTTTTATGTAAAACTGAACTTCCATTTGTTCAAACTCTCGTGAACGGAAAGTAAAATTTCCCGGAGTTATTTCATTACGAAATGCTTTTCCAACTTGGGCTATTCCAAATGGGATTTTAATTCTTGTGGAATCAACTACGTTTCTAAAATTAACATGTACTCCATTTGTAATTTCTCCACGGAGATAAATGGTTTGTTCTTCACCTTCTATAACACCCAACTTTGCTTCAACTAATAAATTAAATTTCCTACTTTCTGTAAATTCATGTCGTTTATTTCCGTTTTTATTTTTTTTGCAAAAATACATATCACTTTCTTCAGGAGAAAAAGGAGCGATCATTGTTACACCTCGAGAGGCTGCTTCTCTAAATTTTTCATCTAAAGCTTGAACTTTATCTTCTCTAAAACGTTTATGACAAATTTTGCATTCGACTAATGGGTCAGTGAAAGCTTCAACATGTCCCGACGCTTCCCAAGCTCTTGGATTCATCATTATGGCTGCATCGACTCCAACTACATCATCACGGAGCTGTACCATTTCTTTCCACCATAAATCCTTAAAGTTTTTCTTAAGCAATGATCCTGTTGGGCCGTAATCCCAAGTTCCCCCAAGTCCACCATAAATTTCAGATCCTTGGAATATGAATCCGCGTCTTTTTGCTAATGCCACAATCTTTTCCATTAAGTCCATAATTATTTACCTTTCAATCTTAATACACTTTCTGCTGCTCTTAAACAGGGAAAAAATGCATATGTAAATTTTATTGCGTCTGATGGTATTTTCATCGTATCTCCGCTAAACGAAAAATGCTCTTTACTCATACGCCAATAAACTGCTGACTCATAGTTTGGCCTACAATGCTCCTTATCTTTTGGCAAAAATAAACTAATCCAAGGTTCTATTTTTCCTGTTTGAGGGTCTTTAGTTGATAAACAAATTTCTACTCTTCTTATTTGTTGTTTTTTATCGAGTTCAGCTGAAATTCTTAAATTTGGAGTTCCTCCCAAATTAGGTGCTGCTGCACGAAGAGTTAAATCATATTTTGCTTTTAATGGATTATCTTTTGTATCAAAAACTTTACAAGCTTTTCCATCCACAAGTGTTATTTTTGTATTTGCAAGAAAAAGATTAGAAGTTTCGCTTGCTTCTCTTATTAATTGTTGGCTGTCTATTGGTAATCTTTCCATAAAAAAACTCATCCTTTCAAAGGGACGAGTTATGTTACCCGCGGTTCCACCCAATTTGATGAATAAAATTCATCCACTTTTACTCATTGGCTCCAGGATGCCACTCCTTTCATTGCCAAGATTTAAGCTATGGTAACATGGAGATGATCTTTGAGCAAATTTAATAGTGAAGTTGAAGTGTAATTAGAGTATTTTAGTTTGTCTTTGAAACAGTCTTTTTGAGGTCGTTTTAGTATATTTACAATATAGTAAACTTAGTCAATCGAGCAGATCTTCCTTCTTGGGTACGATTTTCTTAAATCGCTACAAATTAATGACTTACTTTCAAAATTCAAGCTTTGCTATACTTATTATACGTGTTCAAACAATTTGTAAAAGCTGAGACCATTACACTTATCATTTTTCTTGTTGGAATTTTTGTTTTTAGTACTGGGATAACATATTTTGGATTTTCTTTTGCTTATAAAACAAAACTTATTCCTGTCCCTATTTCTCATATAAATTCATTTAGTCAGGTAACCCCAGCGCCAGTTAATACTGTGAATCCCTTGAAGGGAATATATAATGCTTTATTTTTGGGGTACGGTGGGGCTGGGCATGATGGAGCACTTTTAACTGATAGTATGATTGTTATCCATGTTGACACTAATACTCATAAAGCTGATATGGTTTCTGTCCCTCGTGATTTATGGGTACAAGGAAACACTAAAATAAATGCTGTTGGAGTAACTGGTTTTAATAATGTAGGTCCTGTTATCCAAAACGTTACCGGACTACCTATCAATTATTATATCTCTATCGATTTTGGTGGATTTATAAAATTAATAGATAGTCTTGGTGGAATAACTGTAAATGTTCCTAATACTTTTGATGATCCATTTTTTCCTATTACAGGACAAGAAAGTAATACATGTGGTTTTACTGATACAGAAATTTCTCAATTCAAAAATTTATATCAAGGTTTTGAACTTGAACGCCAATTTACTTGCCGATATGAACATTTACATTTTAATGCGGGGTTAGCTAATCTTGATGGAGTTACTGCTTTAAAATTTGTAAGGAGTCGTCATGGAGATAGTGATTTTGGAAGAAGTTTACGTCAGTTTGCAGTTCTTGAAGGAATTAGTAATAAACTAATCAGTTTAAAGTCTTTGAATAAATTAGACCAAACTGTAAATACTTTATTTAGTATGGTGAAAACTGATTTGGATTTAGGAACTATAAAAAGCTTGAGTGAGGTTTTTGGAAAACCTGGGCTTTACAAAATAAATAGAATTCAGTTATCAACTGATAATGTTCTTAATCAAGGAACATCAACTGACGGCCAATTTATACTTACTCCAAAGTCAGGCAACTTTAACTATCAAAGTATAAAAGATTACATAAACCAGAATTTGTAAGTATTAGATATTCTTTGTGTATAAAACTTCTTCAGCACCGAAATACAATTCTCCCAAAGAAGCGGTTTTAATAAATCCTTGTTTTTGATAAACATAATGAGAATTTTGATTTTCCATGGAAGTTGTTAAAATAAATTTAACTATTGGTTTTTTGAATTGTTTAGCAAAATCTTTTGTGATGATTTTTTCTCCTTGAGATATTAATTTACTAGCAATCCCTTGCCGTCTATATTTTTCATCAACTCCCATAATTTCAAGCTGAACAATACCACTTAATCCACCAATCATCATAAAATAGGCAAATCCAACAACCTTCTTATTTTTATTGACTGCCACAAATAGCCATGAAAAGGGTTTTAAAGACAATCTTTTTGCAAACCATTTTTCTGCAATTGCCAAATCATTAATTTTATTTTCACCAACAATGTAATCTTGTGGAAAACATCCTGAAGAAACTATAGCAATACTTTTAATATCAGATTTTTTTGATATTCTTATTGAAATCTCGTTTTTCATTTTTGAAATTATAACACTACAAAACATGAATATCTTGATGATATTCGCTTTCGCCAACTTTTTTTCCTTTTCCATGAAGAATTGATTCGAGATCCCGACAAGCATAACAACCCATGTCTCCTTTAGGGCATTTCAAATGATCAATTTGACGACCTAATTTTATTCTTTTTGCAATTTCGTAAATCTTTTCGTAAGCTTTCTTTTCATCTGGAATTTTCATTTCAACAATATCTTTTTCATTTTTATCACTTAAATACCAATAACTAATTTTTTCTATATTCCTTTTTTGTAAGTTTTTAGCTAGTAGATAATAAATTGGTAACTGAAGTGAATCTTCTTTTTCTTCATTTTTCCCTGTCTTAAAATCGATTATATGAACTGAATCAGTTTTATCTAGATATTCTATCCAGTCAACTTTTCCACAAAGAATAATATTATCTTCTTCTGAGAGGAAATAATAAGGGAGGCCACTATCGCTTTTTAATTTTATTGCTTTATTTTTGAGGGGCCCGGGGTTATTAACTATTTTTTGAAGCATTTTTCTTCCTTGGTTTTTGTAATCTTCCTCTTCCATCTCTGTTTTAAATCCACCCATTTTTCCACTGACTTTTTTCCATTCCTCATCATATTTTTCAAACAATTTTGCATTAAAGCGTTCTTCTGCCCGAATCACTGAAAGTGATTCGATGACACTGTGAACTGCTTGACCAAGAGCAAGGGGCGGAGTCATTATCGTAATTTTGTGGCCTGTTTTTGGGTCTTTATAAACATTCCTCAAATAATAAAGCCTGGGGCATTTCAGAAAGTCTGCAATTGATGAATGTGATACCCAAACTGCTTTAAATTTATCTGGCATAATTAACTGTTTTGTAAAAGAATTGATGCTGTCAATAAATCTTCTCTTCTTTTGTCATCACCTAGATTTTTATCTTTTGATTTTTCAACTCTAAGTAATATTTTTTTACTAACGCTTATGTTTTGTAAAATTTTTATTGCGTGTTTAAAAAATATTTTATAATTAGCATCGTCAAATTTATCTTTTGAAAAACTTGCATAAATACATCTTCTTAAATCCGTTATTGCATCAAGTTTTGTTGGTTTATGTTTACTCAAGCTTTGCTTATACATATTTTTGAATTTCTTTCAGTCGATCTTGAACTAATTTAATATATCTTTTTCTGATTTCGGAATCAATTATTTCCATACTATCATTAGTACCTGGTCTTAAGTTGATCATGGCATTTGTTTCAAAGCTTTTTGTATTTATATTATATCCTCCACCCCAAATCTTTCTTGAGTTGCAATTATGTTTTTCAATCAGAATTTCTTCTGCATCTGCATGATATTCTCCACCAAGCGCAATAATTTCTTTTTCGATATCTGCAGTTATTTTTATATAAAATTCATATTCTTCTCTAGATTTTAAAATATCTTTAGAAGTTAATTTATCTTTAATTACAATTATAGCCATAAGATTAAATTTCAGAAACCAAATATTTGAATGCTTTATTTATTTGATCTTCATATCCTGCTGATAAATCAAAATATTCAAAACCAAATTTTAATGATTCACTTTTATATTTTTCACTTAAATTTATCAGCCATTCTGGTAATTTACTTTGTTCTTCGTCAGAAAGTTCATTCACCCAATTATTTAGACCTGCATGTTTTTTAATAGTTTCTATATTCATTTCAGAAAATCCTAAAAAACAAGACTTTAGTTTAAATTTTTGCGACAATTTTGCGATATGGTTGGGTAAAAATGCATCACCTTCTATTAAATAATCCTTCACTCCATTGCTTGCATATTTAATAAATTGTTCTAAAAATGGAAAAAAATTATCGGCTTTTTCTTCAAAATTAATTTTATCTGTCACTTTCAAATCAGGAGCTGCGTTTTTTAGCATATGTACTAAAAAATCAGTGGAAACATATGGAATGTTTTTGGCTTCCAATATTCTTTGAGCAAGATTTGTTTTTCCAACTCTTGGAGGACCACCGATAATATATATCATCTTCTACAATATACCATGGCAAAATATAAATTTCATGATGAGGAAAATAAAGACTGAGTTATCCTTTAATCAAAAATTTTCTTAACTCAACAGCGCGTTCTATAATGCGATCTCCAATTTCTCCCCAGTCGAAATATTTTTTATAATCTTTAGGGTAAATTAATTTTATTTTTGTTACACTTCCAGCTGGATCTTTTTCAAACTCACCAAAAGGCTCAACTTCACAGACAAATCTTAATTGGTAGATATCGCTTCCGTCTGAATTAAAAACTTGTTGATAACCAATTGGTAGAAATTTCAAGACTTTCATATTTGATTCCTCTTGAATTTCTCTTTTGAGAGTTGTTTCAAAATCTTCGCCTTTTTCTATTGTTCCACCAATTAAACTCCAATGTTTTTCGTCTCCACCAATTACTGTTTTGTCGCCGAAAAAACAAACGCCATAACATTGTTTACATTTTTCATAGGGTAAATTTTTGAACGAATCAACATCTTTATAAAGAAAATTATATGTTTTTCCATTCCATTTAAAATCTGAAGTTAATGTTTTTAAATCATTCATTTTCTTTTTCCCAATCTCCACATTGGTTTTTCACCCGTTTTATAACAAATCATAATTAAAATTCCAATGAGGATGAAATTTTCGAGAAAAAAACCAATTATATTACCAGTAAAAGATTGAGATATAATTCCTAATCTATAAGCATTAACCATCATTAAAATAACAAAAATACCAAGAACTACCCATCCTTCCCAGCTTGCTGGAGACCAACCATAACCATATTTCTTTGCTTTAAACCAGTATTTAGTTTTATTATGTAATGACAAGCTTTGCTTATTCTTCATTTAGTTGTAATTTACTAATTTGTGGAAGAGCAGAACCTGCAATTCCCTGCATACTTCCATAAATTCCAGATACTCCTGTTACTAATCTTTGTACTTGCATTTCGCGCAATTTCCATTGGCGCTCGGCTGATGCTCTTTCTTTAGAAATTTGTTCATTCATTTCTATGTAAATTCCAACCATTCTTTCAACTTGAGTTGTAAATTCATTTCCTGTTACAAAATCGTAGATTTCTTCTGCTTTTGTTTGTTTATTTAGTTTTACTGATTTTTCTTTGGCGACATCGTATAATGCTTTACGCAGTAGCTTTGCAAGGGGTTCTACAAAGGCAGTTGTGGTGATCCAAATTCCGTTTCTTTCTCCAATTTGTTTTTTGAAGTCTTTTGGTAATACTTCAGTGATAATAACTGCAATTTGAGCTTTATCTCTCATTACATCTTCTTTTAGTTTTTTGATCCAATCTTCTGTCCATGATTTTGTTCTTTTTCTTTCCCAAAGAATCATTCCACAATCGGTTCCTCTTTGAGTTTTTACAATTTGCCTTACATCTCCACCTAATTCACCTTTTTTGACTTCACTTATTTCATCTGTTGGAAATAGTTGAATAAGTGTTTGTTCTAGCTCTAATTCAACTACTTCGCCTTGAGTTTGCATAGAGCCTTGTTGTGATTTTCTTTTTAATTCCTCAACTAATTTTTCCATGTCATTAATTTTTTTATCTTTGTCTAAATCTTTGAGATGGTGCTCATCGATCAAACGCCTTGCTGTATCTTCTTCTATTTTCTTTTTCTCTTCATCTATTCGTCTTTGAGTTTCTAACTCTAAATCTTTTTGCCTTTCTTCGAGTTTTCTTGATTTCTCACGAAGATCTAATTCCATTTCTCTAAATTTATTAATTTTTTCTTCTTTTTCTTTAAGTGCGGTTTGTAAATCAAGAAGCTCTAATCCTTTTTCGTTTTCAATTTTTTCTCTTAAATTTTTTTCTATTTCAACTTTTGCTTCTTCTTTGATGTGAGATATTATGCCTTCAGAAGCTTCAAATTCATTTCCACACTTAGGGCACATAATTAGATTTTTCATAATTTCTTCATTCTAACCCGATTGCGCGCTATTTCAAAATACTTTTGATCTATTTCTACTCCAATTCCTTTACGATTATAGAGGTTAGATGTAACCATTGTAGTCCCGCTTCCCATAAATGGATCGAGAATAATATCCCCAACTTGACTAAAAAGCTTTATCAATCTTCTTGGAATTTCTACTGGGAAAGCTGCTGGATGATTAACTCTTTTTGGATTTTCTCCACTAAATTGCCAAATTTCATTGACCCATTCTTTGAATTCAATATTAATGGGTTTCCATTCATTTTTGTAAAGGATTAAAATTAATTCAATATTTTTTGAAAAAACCATAGAGTGTTTATTTTTGACTTGTTGTTTATTCCAAATTATTGTTCCTTTATATTTAAATCCAGCTCGTTTAGCTAATATTGTTAGATCTGCTCCTGTAGAATGATCTTTTGTATCTATTGGAATATTAATACAAATTTTTCCACCACTTTTTAATAATTCATAGCATTTTGTAAGCCATGCTTTTGAAAACTCTAAATAATCTTTGTAAGTTTTATTATCTTTATATTCTTCATATTCGATTCCAATATTATATGGAGGAGAAGTTATTATTAAATCAACTTTCTGTTCTTGTAAATCTAATTTCAAAAAATCAGAATTGTAGAATATAATGTCATTGATGCGAAAGCCTTTATTAATAATTTTCATAATTTTGCCACTTCTTATCTTTGGTATTTTAATACTAAAAAATCATTCTACAACACCTCAAAAACCAAAAGCGGAAGATTTCTCTCCAACGCCAATTGGTATAAATAATTCAATTGAAGTAGATGGTTTTACAGTTTCCTGGTTTGAAATAGATAATATTGATAACTTGAAACTAATTCCAAACTTTTCTGAAAAACTTTCTTCAAAAGAAGTCATTCAAAAAAACAATTGTAAATTGCTATCTAATGGGCCATTTTATGCAACTAACGAAAATGGTAATCATCCATTAGGCCTTTTTATTACTAACGGTGATAGATTTTATCCTTGGAGTGAAAATTCTTTATTTGATGGAATTTTATCTATAAATGAAATGGCAATTCCAAGAATTACACGTTTGGTTCCAGAGGATAAACTAAATATTGCGATTCAAGCTGGCCCGATTCTTAAAGAAAATAATTCTTTTCAAACTTTAAAAATTCAAAATGATAGTGAATCACGCCGCGTTGTAGCTTTAATTACTGGCACTAATAAATTATTTTTTATGACTATTTATGACAAGAACTCACAATATTCTGGGCCACTTTTAACAAATTTACCTAATGTTTTAAAGAGTTTTGAGCAAAAGTCAGGTATAGTTTTTGCCGATGCTATCAATTTAGATGGGGGTAGTGCATCTTCATTTCATTCGGAAAGCATTCATCTTTCTGAAATTAGCCCTACTGGAGCATTTTTTTGCCAACTCTAGAACTATTTATTTTTCGCTCTATTACGCTTTCGATCACCAAATCTGGGTTATCTAATTTTTTTGTCGAGGGCCAAAATCCGAGATTAACTAAAACTTCTTTTACAAATTCTAATCTTAATTTTTTTAAATTTTTGGTTGTTTCTAATTCTTTTAAAAAATTTTCTAAAATATTAAAAAGTTCGGAATGTACTTCACTATCTTCTGTTATTTTTGCAATCACTTCACAAAAATAATATCCAACGCTAACTTTTCTTAGATCTTTTTTGGTTGTTTCGTATGTGTCAATTACTTTTACTTCACTTAAGATATCAAGATTTTTGCCCTTTATTGCTGAAAATTTGATGTGGCTAAAAATTTCAATTCCACCGCGCTTTCTGCTTGTTAACTTTCTTACTCCTTTTGCAATTAAGAGACTCTTTCCAAAATCTTTGGTAAATAAAACTAGAATGCGATCGGCTTCACCGAAGTTACGCCTTGCTATAACAAACCCTTCTGAAGAATAAGTTTTGTAGTTCACTTCTCTCCCCAAAACCATAGTCCTGCTCCGTAATATTTAGAAAGTATTCTACCTCTTCTATCAAACCATGTCCAAAAGGGTTTAAATAACTTAATAATACTCGCGTAGATTTTATCTATAGAAAGGGGTAGAGTTAGTCTTGGAAATGGTCTATTTCCTTTGACTGTAACTGTTTTTATTCCCGCTTCTTCAATTATTTTTTTATATTTTTGCCACGAATAATCTGCTTCAAAATAAAGCGGTCTAAAATTTCTCATTCCTTTTTCAAAACCTTTTTTAGGATTCCCTTTTACTATTCCAAAAAAGAAACTGGCGAAAAAATTAAATATATTGCCAAATGTTTGACAAGAAAAACGATTAGGAACGATATCTGCAAAAAATATTCCGCCTTTTTTTGTCACTCTTACCATTTCTTTTATGGCAATTTCTGGATTTATAAAGTGTTCCATGAGGCCAAAACTTGTTACAACATCAAATTCATTATCTTTAAAGGTAAGTTTTTCGGCGTTTCCAACAAGGAAAGTTCCTTTGGCTTTTTGCTTTTCAAAATTATTCTTTGCAATTTCAATTATACTTTTATTGACATCAAGGCTAGTTACATCCCAACCTTTTTTGGCAAAATATAAAGAAACAAAAGCTGACCCACAGCCTACTTCAAGCAACTTTGATTTTTTTTGAGGGAATATTTCTGAGAGATATGATATTTTCATATGCTCAAAAAGTTGATTTTGAGTTTGGGGGGAATCAGAATAAACGACATCTACTCCGTCAAATATCTCGTCCCAAACGGCAGGAGTTCCATGTTTGAAGTCCTTATTTTCTCTCATTTTATATTTTGAATCTGAATTCTTGGTCAGATTTTAGAATTGTGTTCTGGCTTTGCCTGCCTACATTGATGGTTTCTAAAATTGAATCGACTCCAGATTGCTTTTGGACTTGAATATTATATTCACTTTGCACTTTAAAGGGTAACTTATATTTTAAGACTACTGTAACAACTCCTTTTGGACGAAGCTCATAGTGGCCTGCAAAAACTGTTTTACCTAAATCTTCATATGGGGTAACTGTACTGTCTAAGCCTTCCATTGAGATAAGTGTACTGCCTTTGGGTACATAAACGCGTAACCAGGTGGGTAAAAGCGAATTGAGCCATCCATCATATCCTTGGGAGTTTTTGTATGTCAGGGTTACTGTTTTTGTGACTGTTCCATCTCCTGCTATACTTACATTTTGTTCAGCCTCATTTGTAACATATAAATTTGATTTACGGCCCCCCAAATTTGCATCAGCTGCCAAGAAATAATCAGTGTTAGCTAGCGTATCTTGAACTCTTCCTGCTATATCAAAAGATTCAACTCCAGTTTCCGCTTTTTGGTCGAGCATATAAAACAAGACGTGTTTTTGGGTTAATGAATCCCAGGCGGCTTGGAAAAGCTGGGGAAGTTTTTCTTTTGGCTGGCCCATAGCGTTTCTCAAAACTGAATTCATTAATGGCCCAATGATTGCTTTACGATTAAGATAATTAGCTGGTGCAAAGATTATTTTTGTTGGATCGTTTTGATCCCAAACAATCGAGCCTTCAACGTCAGCAAAGCTTTCAAGTTCATGGACTACTTCTGGACAATTACATTCTGGAACGATTGTTGTGTTAAAGTTGCCGTAGCCTGGAACTCCAACATTACCTATAACATTTAAAATGTTAACGAGAACCTGAGTATCAACTGCTATAACTCCATCTATTTTTGGAATGCCTGCTTTTTGTGCTTCTGTAACAAACATTGACATTGAGGACTTAAAATCTGGAATAAAATTCATATCACGAAGCCTAAGGTTAGTTGAAATGGTGTACGGGCCTTTTATGTATTTGATGATTGGGTCGGGTGCTTTGATGATTGGAGTATAGGCTTTATCTAAATTATAAATATCATTTGAAGTAACACTTGATGCTTTTCCTTTATCAACTGTCATGACAGAGTATCCCGTTATAAATCCTCCAGTTGGCCTTAATTCTTTGTCGTTTTGAAAAATAACAAGATAAGTACGGGGCGAATCAATTCCCATAAGATACGGCGTTGCTTCAAGAAGTGGCCTGCTTTCTGAAACAAATTTAGAGCCTTCATCGACTAAATCGAGGGCTTTTTTAAGGGGAGCTCTAACTTGCTTTCCTGAAAAACTTACTGGATAACGATTGGTATCAATTTGATCAAATTCTTTTTTGGCAAGATCGGTTTGGACTGCTAATTGGTCAATTTTTGGCAAAATACTTTTAATCGTGCTTGCAATAAACTCAATTCTGTCGTTTGCGTTTTGCTCGCCGCTTGTTGCTTTTTTACTAGCATCTCCCGAAAAGCCAATAATATCAGCATAGGGAGTTACTGTATCTATACCAATTTGTGCAGCGTTTAATGCATACTGACCGCCCTTAATTGCATGAGAACCATCACTCCAGTAATTACCTAGAAATGGTAAGAATCTTGTCCAGCCTAAAAGGTTATAACTTGTTTGAAAAGAGTCTAAATCTGATTGTAATTTTTTTGTAGCTACCTTTACTTCATTGATGTTTTGTTTGGTTATGGCTGTTTTTATATTTGTGGCGTCAGTTTGTAAAACTTTTGCTTTGCCATAAACTGCAACTGCCGGAACGGCTATTGCTATACTTATTGCTAAAATTAGGATTACAACTACACCCAAAATTATTCCAATAATTTTAAAAATCTTTTTATTTTTACCTTTATTATCATCCTGAAGAGGCGGAGTCCCTTTGGGCTCACTTTCAGTTAAAGTAGGTGTGACTTTAACTTCATCCATCTCTGTGAGCTTTATTTCTGGGATATCAATATTATTTTCTTCCATAATTTTTTAATTACAAGTTTTGCTTATATTATTTATAATACTACATTAGACGGCACCTTTGCCAGAAAGCATAGCCCAAGGAGTTTTAATTAATATAGATATATCAAACCAAATTGATTTTTTTCTTGCATAGCATGCATCCATTTCTATTCTTTTGTCAAAATTTACTGCACTTCGCCCCGTAGTCTG
>WNFI01304414.1_pt1 | contig 16836 bp, 16 predicted proteins | sample 5400471 | NCBI WGS metagenome assembly WNFI01 (sample SAMN13153348, study PRJNA577476) | soil metagenome | isolation source: 100 cm saprolite on Douglas fir-dominated hillslope | place: USA:California | collected 2013-09-17 | reverse complement strand
TTTCCCCTCAGTTCTTATACACAGAACTGACCTTGATTCCGTATAGCCATCTATTGTATCGCGGGTTGAGTGATTCATTTCCGTCTTGACCAGGTTCAGGTTCAGACGTTCCGTCTCATTCAAGTTTCATTTCTATTTCTTTCTTACCCGTCTCAGCTTGTAGCTTACAGTCGCTGATAATGGCACAGGTGTCCGTTCGTGCAAAACCTCTTTCAGCACAGTATTCACGGGTCTGAGGGGTGCCGGGAGCATCCCATCGAGAGTTAAGAATATACGATTGAAAACACGTTCAGTTGCATACTCCTCAGAGTTGGCCTCAGTAATAGAGGCAAATCGATTTAAAGAACTTAAGATTTTCGTCTAGCGCAGACGATCCGGTAATCTCAGTTAGAGCGTGTGTACACTCACCCCTAAACAGTTGTTAGGGGGTTGGACAACTCCAGTAATGGCCTAAATATATGATCCAGAACATTCAGAGTTTCAAGTCTGAATGGTGGATGTCGATTGTTGCACGACATGGTACATGTTTGAGTATCCAATTCAGACACTCGTGAACGAGTTTTTCCCCAATGAAAAGGGGGCAACTAAGTTGACCAAGTTGAGCGAGCACATGCTCGCTCCTCCCTATACTCTCGATAGGGTTGAAGCACAGAAATCGATTAGAAAAGTTTGTTCAGACGTGTAGATCTGAACCATAGCCGCGGTTTCCGAATGAGGGGTGTGGCCACAGGAGAAGTCTCGTGCATAGCAAATACAACGGAATTTTGTTTTTGCGACGGACAGAACATCACTTGCGTGTCGAAAAATAAAATTTAAAGCCTTTGCGCAAACACACGCGACAAGTGTTTCAGAGAATAAAAGAATATTTGCACCAACGTGCGCGGCGAGTCTTTTTCAGGTAAAATGCCTGCCTACTCTGGTCAACATAGATAGGCACCACTGTGAGACGTTGACCGGGCCTTGGTGCGATCTAGACGACTTCCCAGTGTGAGGGATCATACGGATCGTCAACGCATTGATTCACATCTTCTACTGGGGCCACATCCTCTGTAGTGTCGATTAGTGGGGCATTATCCCCATTTTCGATGGCATCGGGTTCCGCGCGGTTGGGTTCAGCGGCCTCCAGCTCGGCCTCTTTCAACTCACCGTTGGTGGTTGAGTTGGGCCTTGACACAAGGTGTCAGATCGGCAAATTCCCGCTACACAGTAGCGGGTCTTGTGACCGTTTTCAACACTCAAAATTATCAAGGGGTGCTTAATTCACATTCGCACCCAAGGTCCTCTTACCTTGCATCCGGGCTAGCCTTGTGACTCCTTTGACGTAACACCTTCAACTTTTGATCATATTCATCCAATGACAGGATGATGATGAATCAAATTTATAATACCTCCAATGACGGGAGGTGATATGGTCGAATGCTATGCACGGTGAATGCCGATCCGGAGGCAAAGCTAGTGTGAGAACGCTTTCGTGGTACAATGTACCACGAAACGGTTCCCACACTGGTGGAAGCAAAACGTCCCCAACCTCACAGTGGAAGGTCAGTTGTCATCGGCTGCATCACATCAGTACCACCTTTCTATAATCGTTTAGCTGGACTCAAGGGGATAATCGTTGTTGGCCTATGACTGAAGAGGACAGGGGCCTTTTGCGGGTCACTGGTATATCTCGGTCGGTACATGAGGTATATAGGGATCGTCATACATGTTAAGGGGCGAAAAGTGTCAGTCTGGTGGGGGAAGTTCTCTGCGGCATTCGGTCTGGTGGGTGTCGTCGGTGTGTAGCGGGTGTTGCCGCGAAGTCGGCCTTATAAGTTATTCCGAACGCAGGGTGGCCGTAATTTTCAGACGAAATTTCATGAAGCCGATAGTTGGGCGATGTCAGAAAGCGTGGATGTGATGACAAGGAAATAAATAATGTCATTGTGCGCATTTGTTTGCTGTAGTTCCACCCTGAGAGAATATAAGATCCAAGCCCTTAACTAATGAGAATGAGTATTTGTCGTCAAAGTCGAAGTATTGGTGGACTGATCCAAACCGTCTCGCAATCCCAGCCGAGGACATTGTACAACAGTGGATCCATATGTAATTCCAGCAGCTGTGACTTCCATACCACAACACCGATGGAGAGCAGTCTCCGGCCGCTTTACTGAGCGCATGGGAGGCTGGCTGGTCTGCGATGGTGAAGGGTTGCAATTGGTGGACGGTGACGGGTTGGGATAGGTAGATGAGGGATCGGCCTCATTGTTAGGTTGTTCTGGACTCCTCTCATTCTCGAAATCCCCCTGGGAGGTAGCCACACTCGACTCTTCCAGATCGGTGGTCCGGAGAGCAAGTTGTGTGCTATGAGCTTCAGATATTACGAAATATGGCCTGAGCTCAGTAAGCTGCATCTACGCGTCCGATTTGCTATATGGTAATTGTCCCAGAGTGCCTTGAGTCCTTCTGACTCAAAACTAGTGATTTTGAGAGGAAATGGTTAACAGGATGGTGAGCATCCAGATATCTCCAAAGTGCGATTGATCTTTTGGACAACACAACGGACACACTTTTCTGAAACACTACCACATGGGCCGATTTGAAATGGCCCATGTGAGAATTTGGTGAGCCTGGCGCAAGTTGACTTGGTGAAGTCAACTCTGATGGTTCCTTGATTCCTCCGACTCTCCCTATAAACTGGGTCAGTAGAATCCCTCTCAGCCATTTCATTTTCTGTCCTGTATGGATGTTCTTTGGGTTATCTCCTGGGGCGAGGCTTCGAAACATTATTGCAAGCAAAACGTTTCCATATTTGGTCATCGGCATCTCCCGTCTCACGGTTACTGCCGATTGAATCCAGGGCGAGAATGCCAAACCCTGAAAAGGGACGTGGTGTTTAGGATTCTTAGATGCCCGATCAACATATCCTCAATAATGCCAATGACTTGGACAATATTCGCAATCATGAGGGAACCAAATAAGATTAAGAGAAATTATCGATCATGATTGCCAGCACACATCGGGACACGAAACGCCCGCTCTGAACGTAATGGGCACGCGAAAGAAGCGTTCCAATACGTAAGTCAGCAAGCGCAAACAACCATAAACACATCTCCAACATCAAAATGGCGTGGTATCCCATCCACATCAATTTCTTGATTACTACACTGCACGAACACGGGCTGAAGGGATGTGGAAGCCCATGCTACTCGCTCCTATCCTTATCCCTCTCCTAGCTAGTCTAGCAGAGGCCCAACAATGGTTTGTTCTGACTCCTTGAGTTGTTGCGCAGCATTTCACTTTTTTTCCAAGTGATGCATCAGCTCACTGTGGAGCCACGGTCCCTTGCTGTTCTGAGTATGGCTACTGGTATGTGATACGGTTCACTGTAAGCCCTCGTCAGAGCGATAATTCCTAATCGCCCTCTCGCAGTGGCAAGGATGCCTACTGCCTCGCGGGCTGCAATCCCTTATGTAGGCATTCGATTCGATTCTATCACATCTCAGATATGACTGGAACCTTGCTAGATTCGTACGCCTGGGATTCGTGCGCACCAGATCCGATTTGCCGCAGTGGCAGCGTACGTATTCGTTATGGACAGGTTAACTAAATTTGATTTTTGGTTTTTTTTTCTCCCTAGTACGATCTCAAGAATACGTCACGTATTGTTAACGTTACCCAATATAATGGAGACGGTATGGATTGCCATCACCCTTTGTGACAGAATTCATCTTACTGGAGTACCATTAATCGCCAGCTACTGCATATGATTTTACGATTGACCATGGACAGTATCAGAAACTCCAATCGTCCGATCCTTCCAACGGTGAGTCCTCACACACACTCAATCATCACGACATAGTCTCATTGTTCGTAATGAAGGGGGACTCGCCCTATTATTGACCGAGTCGAATGGAGGAACACGTTTATCTACGACTCGCTACATGCTATACGGATCGGCCACCGCTAGGTTGAAGACTTCAAAATGGCAAGGTGCACTATCTAGCTCTTCGACCACATCGGAATACCACTGACTAGTTGTATTGGCTTCCAGGTGTTGTTACTGCCTTCATCTCTATGAGTGACGTAAAGGACGAGATAGATTGCGAGTGAGTTCTGTTCGAAGATGGTTCGGCATATGATAACCTTCTCTCTCGACAGATTCCCTGGTGCAAACACGACTCAGGCTCAGTCAAACTATTTTTGGTACGGACCGACCATCTAGAACTCGGAAGCGAATGTGTATGCTAGTAACTCCTTGTCTGAAATAGGTTAGGCGAAGTAAATTGTGGGTGATCTGCATGGACTGCGGAATAACCCAAGGTTCATTGTGCTTGCCTAGATCCCCTGACTAATGGAAAGACAAGTCCCGTCTCGAATGATAGTTACTCCAATTGGCACGATTACACAGTGCGTTTAGTCATTAGAAATGCAGTTCACATTTTTGACGCGTCCCTTCAGATTAACTGGCAACCTGACCAACTGGATTTCTCCATCGATGGAGTTCTTGTGCGCAGCGTATTGAGGAACGAAACTTTTGACTCTCAGGGCCGCCCAGAGTACCCTTCCACCCCCGCTCGGATCCAGTTGAGCATATGGCCTGCAGGTGTGCCAGAAGAGAGAGCGTTTTGACTCCATTAGTCTTCATTTCGACGCTTCCATCTTTTAGGTATCAACTCCTCCTCGGCCGGAACTATTCAATGGGCCGGGGGCTTGATCAATTGGAACGATCCTGACTATACTGCTGCAGGGGGACATTTCTCTGCAGTGTTTGACACACTTACGATTCAATGTAACGATACAACGAACAATTCAATCTCCGTCGATTCAAAGAGCTATGTTTACTCGTACGCTACCTTTTTTTTAATTTTCGTCCTTGCACGAAGTTGAATCTTGTTTCTAGTGGCAACAACTCATTCGGGATACCATCCGCCTACATTAGCAATGCAACGAGTACGATCAGTATTTCCCCCGGATCTGGACCTACATCTAAACCTAAATCTGGATCTGGCGCTAACGTGAGGGTATTGAAGCAGACCCTTCTTGGAAGCATGGTTGCTGTTTCATCCCTCCTCATGTTGATATGATATTTGAGCGGGAGCTTCTACGCAACCGCTGATAATCGGACGCCTATGCGTTACAGACAGCGCGCCGTAATTAAGATCCAACAGTGCAGCACCATATTGGTGTACCAAATACAACGTCTGAACGACTCGAGAAACCATGTGTGCTGAAGAAGAAACCATACGGCTTCAACATATCGAGAAAGGATTTCAGGATTCTTGGCCATGAAACATTTGAATGATGCTTTAACAAGACAATGAGTTACGACCTCGTCAGAAGTTTCCTGTGAGTTCTAGTTCTCTAAGCTCCTCATCACTCAGAAGATCAGCAGCGCTGAACTGGAAAGGCGATCGCGATGGGTAAAGGGTTGAAACAATAAAAGGGAAGTTGACAAACCTCCATTACGAATTCATTCTCTTCATCCACATGTGTGCCTGGAGTAGTCTCATGCTGTCCCAACAATCGCGATGGGTAAAAGGGCCAAAACATCAAAAGGAAAGTGAACAAACCTCCATTGCAATTTCAGTTTCTTCATCCTCGTGTGTGCTTGGTGAAGTCTCATGCTGCCCCAACAATCGCGATGGATAAAGGGCCAAAACATTAAAAGGGAAGTGAACAAACCTCCATTGCGATTTCAGTCTCTTCACCCTTGTATGTGCTTGGAGTCGTCTCATGCTGCCCCAACAATCACGATGGGTAAAGGGCCAAAACATTAAAAGGGAAGTGAACAAACCTCCATTGCGATTTCAGTCTCTTCACCTTCGTGTGTGCTTAGTGCAGTCTCATGCTGCACCAACTTGGTCGCATCCCACTCATCCTCTTTTTCAGGCCTCCACGGGTGTAGACAACCCCCCGTGGCTAATTTATCAGCGGCGTCATTTCCCACGTCACCAGAGTGTCCTGCTACCCATTCCAATCGAATGGTGCTGGGTGATTTGCGTTCTATCAAGGCTTCGAGGTACAGGATAAGCTCAAGGTTTGCGACTTTAGATCCCTTAGATGTCTTGAAACCCTTCTTGCGCCAGTTGGGAAGCCAATCAATCATACCTATTTGAGGCGTGAAGACATAAAAGACATACATATAGGGATGATAACATCCAGATATCTTACATTTCCTCGCGTATTGCGAGTCCGATCGGATTAATAACTTCTGCTCGGGAGGAAAGGATTCTAATGCACGGATGATGGCCTTGAGGAATTATGAAACCGTAGTAGAATCTGAGAACCTTGCGTTATATTGCTTACAATGAGTTCTGCACGGTTGTTAGTTTGCACCCCAGGGCATCTTTCGCTCAAGTTGCTGAAAGTTTAGCTTGCCATCAGACACAAGCCAAGAGGCACACAATCGCCACGAACCGAGAGTCATTTATTCCCCACCATACGCCGATGCCGGCGGTGGGTGCAGGCCCCCCATTGCCTTTGCAGGCACCATCCGTATGAACAGTGGTCCAACTTGGATCCGGGGTTAAAGCTACAATTGGTGCAGGTGCCGAAGATGCCCCATTGTTTCGCTTAGATTCTACCTCGCGCTAAGACTCAGCGAACAGGCAATCTCGAAAGGGAATTCCTACCGGAATCCGGAATAGATGTTGCAACCGTAGGTGGTGGAGTCGACTCTGAAGAGGCAGGTCTGACAAAAGCATCGGCTTGCTCCCTCATTGTAAATTTCTCGAAGCAGGCGTTTGGCCATCCCTGTCTGATGCTTTGGCCCAATACCAACTTGCGAAATGATGACTGGATGAGCAGACCTTGACCTGTCTCTCGCAATCTTCCCTGGCAGAGGAATCGGCAATCGGGCAGATGATTCATAACACCTTGGGACTTACCACGTTAGATAGACGCCCGGTATTCTGCCAGCTTGCACAGCATAGAAAGATGCCTTGCTCCTTGGCATTGTACGAGCCAGAGGTAGAAAGCTTTCGATACGCTGTCGAGCGATGGATATCGCAAGAATGGGTAGGGCCAGCCCTTATGATGCGTGCGGCACTTCTGCCAGCTTCTGATGTATTCAGTAATGAACGCGATTATTGCTCAAAGTCCAAGAGTTGGTCTAACAGAAGGAGTCAGCGGTTCCGGGCGCGTCTCGGCACAAACAAGCACAAACGTGACGGTGCTCGCGTAAGTAGTTGCAACAAAGTGTATGGGTATCCAGCCTATAGACAACACATCTATCCATAAAATCGCGTCAGGACAAGCTGTTGTCGATCTTCAGACTGCGGTAAAGGAGCTCATCGAAAATTCTATCGATGCAGGTGCAACGTCTATTGGTGAGGGCGACTTTCAGACTCATCTGTTAATTATTATTTGACTGTAATCCGAAGAGTTGCGCTTCAAAGAGTATGGATTAAAGTCAATTGAAGTCTTGGATAACGGCACGGGAATTGCACCTGAGGATTGCAGCGTCGTAGGTACGTCTGGCCTTTGATCTGACTCGCAAAACCTGGATACATCTACCTTTATCTAGGTCAGAAACATTTCACGTCGAAACTATCGAAGTATGAAGATCTCTTGAGTATGACCTCTTTTGGCTTCCGAGGCGAGGCGTTGTCTTCATTATGCGCTCTCTGTGACTCCTTGGTTATCACCACTGCAACAAGCGCAGAGGCACCAGTTGGCACCGTACTAGAGTTGGATCGCAATGGGACACTCAGAAACGGGGCAGGAAAAATCGCTCGTCAGGTATGCTTCGGAAGGGTCTGCAATTTCCGTGACTCATGGTCAGACCTTCAGAGGGGAACCACAGTAACCGTAACAGGCATCTTTGTGCCTCTTCCTGTCCGACGAGCCGAGCTTACCCGCAACATAAAACGGGAATATTCCAAAACTCTGAACTTGGTGCATTCATATGCTCTACTTCCTTGTGTAGTGGAAAACAACGGTATTCGTCTAACTGTTTCAAATCAGGGTGAAGGAGGGTAAGTCACATCGGTTCTCCGCGCATCTTCTCTGAAGTAGAAATACTTGCCCCACAGAAAGAAGGTGGTCCAGTTTCGTACTAATGGTTCATCCGATCTCAACTCGGGTGTGTCCGCTCTCTGGGGACCCAAGTGTCTCGCGGAACTCGTGCCCCTGGGCCTTAGATTCATTGTTGAGCCCGAGAAGAGCGTACTGAAACGATCCAACAGCAAAGAGTGAGCTTGTACGAGCCCTTAAGCTCCAGGTTCTGCTTACATATGAAGCTAGAATAGAGGTCTCAGTAAACGGTTTGATTTCGAGGTTCTCACACGGTTTTGGACGTGCCAGTGCAGACAGGCAATTCATCTACATCAACAATAGGCCCTGTGTCTCGTCAAAAGTGCGCATCGAAGGCTATCCTTTGTGCATATCTAACCTGACACCATCGAAAGATTCAAAAAGTGTTCAACGAGGTATATCATAGCTTCAACGCAAATCAATATCCGTTCATTATTGCCAATATCTTGCTACCACCAGGTATGCCACTCCTGGATCCTCGAGGTAAACTTCGCTCAAGAGATTGACCGTCTAGATTCGTACGACGTGAATGTCACGCCGGATAAGCGGTCCATCCTTCTTCACAGCGAGAGCAATTTAGTGACGTCAATCAAGGTAGCATTCTTAAGCATGAATTTCGTCGCTCAGGTTATCATTGACGCCTACTGAGAAGACCGCTTTGGAGGAGACATTTTCACCCTCGAGATCGACATTTGCTGTCTATGCTTCTACACAAGATAAAGAAGCGCCTCCAGGTACGAAACTCAGTTAGCTGCTCTCGCCATGCTTCGCAGCCACTCATGACACTCCACCTTCGCCGTCACCTGCGTTTGCAGTCAGCGTGAAATCTCGGCACACGGAAACGACCCTTTTTGCAGGTAGTCGGACGGACGATGAGGACGACGATGTGGCGACCAACACGTCTGACATGCCTGACTTGGTGATTGAACCTTCGCGATTGGATCTTTGTTCTACCGTCGATGAGGCTTCTGTGGAGATCACGAATTCAAGCGATTTGCCTCAAGTCATTACCGTCAAGAGTGAACCAGACGAGGCAATGGAGGCCTCATTTCCGGTAGCATCTGAACGTGTGTTGAGTGCTTCCGACCAAAGAAAGAGGAAGCGCTCAGACTCCACAAGCGTAGCATCGAGTCACAAGCAGAAATTACCTATTCCTTCGTTGCGCACTCCGGTCGCTTCATCCTCATCCAAGACACTTTCCTCGATTCAAACCACGCTTACGCAACGTAGGGGCGCTTCTGCATCGATGAATAAGGACACATCCTCCCTGCCCATTAAGAGAGGGATTCCAACTTCATCAAATGCGCTGACTGGCTTCGCTCTTCCTGGGGCTAGGCCGCTTCGGCCAACACCACCCACGCATGAATCTTCTGATTCAGTACTGGAAGTGAATGCTGAGCAGAGCGTCCTGCTTATGAACAGCCCGGATCGTGTTCATTCAGACCCACCTTTGCGAAACCAGGGCGTCGTTGACATACTCACGGAGGAACCATCCAATGACAAACCCTCCGCAGATGACATTGTTCCATCCAAGTGTGCAATAGTCCCGCCAGAGCAGTTGTCGGAACACTCGAGGTTATCCACTCAACCGAACATCGAGATCATTAAAACGGCGGAGCAGTCAACTTGGCAAACTTCCACACTGCACTTGAGCTCACGCCGTGTTCTGTCGAGATGGAAGGGCTTGTCGAAGCTACAAATCACACCGATTGCCGCGCTACAGCTTCAACAGGTATCAGAAGATATTGATCTCAAGGTTGCTGGGTTAGGCGAGAAGAGCCAGAAGTGTGAGGATGTTCTATCTCGAGTAATCAGCAAGGATGATTTCGGCGATAACGGAATGCAAGTGATCGGACAGTTCAATCTTGGCTTCATCATTACACGTCTGAACCGAGGGGTGCCTGTCAACGTCGCTGGTGGAGGTGGAAGCGAAACCTCTACACATGATGATTTGTTCATCGTCGACCAGCATGCAGCGGATGAAAAGTATAACTTCGAAATGTTGCAATTGACCACCAAGATTCAGTGCCAGAGTCTCATAAGGTATGGACTTGAATATCCCGCACCTTGAATTGAACCGAAACTACGTAATCCTAGACCCCGACCAATGGAGCTTTCCGCCACAGATGAACTTACCGCCATAGATAACTTGGAGGTCTTAAGAGCGAATGGCTTTGAATTGAACATGGCTGAGGATTTACCGGTTGGTAAACGCTTGAAGCTCGTTGCGCAACCCCAGAGCAAGGGCACAGTTTTCGACATTGCAGGTAGGTCATGATTTCCTTGTTGTATTCCTGGATAAAAACCCACTTCATAAGATCTTGAGGAGCTCCTCTCATTGATGCAAGATAAAGCTCCAGGCGAAATGGTCCGTTGCTCTAAAGCAAGGAATATGTTTGCAAGTCGTGCATGCCGAAAAAGTATCATGATCGGGAAAACACTCAATATCGGGCAGATGGCAATGGTGAATACATTTCGAAGATGTTAGTCTTTATCACTAATTTACATCGTTAAAGGTCGTGCGCCATATGGGGACAATGGACCAACCCTGGACCTGTCCCCATGGAAGACCGACAATGCGACACTTGGTGGATCTAAATGAGTTTAGTAAAAAGGGAAAGAAGGAAGTGGACTGGAAAACGTTTGGGTTGCTTATGACGTCGGGGTGATCATGTTGCGCGTATGATCTATTAAATTGCTCAAAGCTGCTTGATCCATATTACATCATGTCTAATAACTTTATCGACCATGATCTCGGAGGAAGCAATGGCTTAGGAGTTGCTGGTGCGACGACTTCATCGGGTTCTGGTCCGGACCACATGAGGGTGATTGTTGCTTCCAAATCTCGCTCGAAAGAGAGCAATGTTGCCTGCAATGACCGAGCTTCTCGTAAATGTTCTTCCGACATGACAACTAGATGTGGCAAGAGCTTTGCACATTCGGCTACGGACAAGCCATCAATGGTTCAGTGAAACGCGAGTGCTTGCAAGAGTGACGAACATCGGAGTGTTTCGAGTCTCGAGACAAGCTTCACGATTGATGCTAGGATATATGCTTCCTCATCCACAGTGCCCTTTCTGCCTCGCTTTCGCTGCGCTTTGTTCATAGAACGGGCCGACCTCCTGGGAGGGATTGTCAATATAGGGGGTCGTATCCACCATCGCTCATAAACTCACTTGGAAGCTGTTGCTGATGGAGTGGCAGTATACCTCGTGAAGGTAGTGGATGCCACAGAATCGCCAGCATCCGTCATCACTTCGACATCCCGAAGCACGACGTCGTTGACCATGTAGAAAGCATCTACAACGAAAATCTCAGTCTCTCATCAAGTGAGCATGCCAAGCAATGCTGACCAGGTTCTTCTAGCTTCTTCCGCTGTAATTCGACGAATCGAGCAGATTGCTTCGCTAGTTGATCCTTGGCTTCTTCCACCTCATCACTAATCTCTTCTCGTAATATAAGCACATTAGGGTGGATAACAGTGCCCACGAGCTCAGGTTTTTCGTTCAGGGATATCTGTTGATGAGTGACGATAAGCGAGAATCTAACATAGCTGAAGGAAACATACGATGCGTAATGCTTCAGAGACCTCGTTTCCTTGCACAAAGGCAAGTGCTGCACCCTCGATATCCTCGAAATAATCAAGCATCATTCGAGCAGCCTCAGAGTATCGCTTTCGACTCAGAAGATCATCTGACGGAAAGGTTGTTAGTGCTCAAATCATCCCTATTGAATGTCAACGAACCTATGAGACGCCTGTAAAGATCGTCGAGCTCGGCCTGAAGGAGTTCAGCGCGGAACGCGGCGGAGAGTGCTTCTCTCCAATCGTGCGCACATTCATGAGCCGCCACGACTTTCCTCCAGTGCCCAGCGAGCATAAACGCTGAAAGATGTCTCAGTATCAAAAGTAGAAGACAGGACATGGTAACACTGACACAGGGCCGCCCGAGAGAATTCACGCCGCTCAAATTGGTAGTCTCCATGCACTTCATGTATGTGCTACAAGAAATTGAAAAAAGGAAATTCAACTTGCATGGTTTGAATTACTAACATGGAGCTCATCAGGATGTCCACCCCATACGTGCAGGGCATCATCGTAAAGCTTGTGACGTTCGATGTAGCTCAAAGCTTCATCGAATTTTTCTGGTCCTAATGGAGGGTTGGCAAGTGTCGTTTATCGAGAATAAACCTCCGTACCGGCGTCACGAAGGCCGATCAGTGCCTTAGTGTATCGCCTAAGGTGGTCATCAATTCTGAATCTTTGGTAAGCAGAGGGAAGCGCCCGTAATTCCCGAAGGAATGGGATGTATTCGCGAGGGTCCTGTCCGTCGTCAGCATAGGAGTTGGAAAGACATTTTTATGGTGTACTCACACGCTGGGAATGCTGAGCGATCAATAGAGTCAGAGGGAAATCATACATACCCAAAGCAGCGTCGAACAAGGTGTTAGCATCGACGAGGAATATTAAGTACTTGACTCCATCTTGAAGTGTCTCTGGGTTCCGTCCTAAATGTAGAAATTGTCAATCAATTCGGTAGCACTATGTGGTCCTATGCACCTTTCAAGCGACCAAACAATCCAAGAGCAGATTCCAGGTCGGGAGGACTCTTGACAACGTGAGCAGTCAAGATGGAATTCATGTAGCCAATCAAATCTTTCGCCTCCAGATGAGACCTCAGGTTATCACAGAGGCTGTTGATCCGGGTTGAAGGTTGCGACGATCGACTGAAGTCATGGGTTAGCAGAGATTCCAAACCAAAGCCACGGAAGGCGCGCACCCGACTTGCGCTAAAAACAAGTTTAAATGATCCACTTCGTGAACTTGCTTAGTAAATTCTTCAATGTCCGATATGAAGACCTGAGAGTCCTGAGCCACCAGGACGCTAAGGTCTACTCGATGTTTCCGACAAGCAAGGAATGCCCTGCGGTATTTCCGACTTGTATACAAATGCGAAGGTGATGCCTCGTCAGTGTCTGGAGTACTTGTAAATGACGCATTCATACCTAGCAATATCTGCATGTATCACATCCATCGCGAAAGCCCGAGGGTAGATGGTCTCCAGATTTCCTCTGGGCATCTGAAGCACTAAATTCATCAAACTTGATACTGCAGCCACTATCCTGGATCCTCTCTCCACCCGTCGAGTGGCAGTACGATCTTCACTCGAAAGTGACGTATATGATTTGATTTCTGAGCCGTTTGTGGATAACAGAGAGGAGCGAACAAAATGAGCTTCATGAGAAGCCGTGATATACACGATGTATGAGGGGGTGATGGTGAATGAAGTGACGTGCTCCGCGATGCAAGGTTGAAGAGGGGAAGAGGACAACAATTTGGCTTCCGTTTGCGAAAGACCCACGAAAACATGCTCGTCTGAACCATGAGGCAAAAAGCATATAGTGTCAAACGCGAAAGAAGCAAGTCGCTTGGATGGCGGAAAGACTGCGCCATTTTGGATGTCAACTGATCAAGTTCAGCCCACAAGTTAAGATCAGACCCCGAGTGAGCGGGATGGCCTTAAATAAAGCCATACCTTCATGGAAGCCCCCCTCGAAATCTTCAAACCAAACCCCCACTGGCGCCGCAATCAAACTTCCACTTCCGCAAGTCTGAAGAGCGACAGTGAACCTCTCACCGTCGGAGAAGTACAGAAGAATAACATCCTTGATTATTGTGCCTTCTGTCAGGGTAGAAAGAATAGCCAACCCCCAGTCTTCATTGACGGTAATTGTGATATTGCGGCGAAACAGAACCACTTGGCGTGGGGATAGACGCCCAGTCACATCTTCCGCCAAAGGTCGTCTCCAAATATTTGTAGGACGCGCGACCTTATATTCTTCCCTTTTGCCCTTGTGGGAATGTGGCGGCGTCAGATTTGTACCAAGGTTCCACACTTCAACGACCCCATCATTATACAAAATCGCAAGGAGGTCTGCACAATGCGACAACGTAATGTGAGTAGGAGTGTTTGTGATAGGCAGACCCCCCGAAGCTTCCTGATTGCTCTGGCCCAGTTTAATAAAATATGATGAGATGGGAGGAGGAACATTCTGGACACTGAATGGCGTGATTAGGATATTCTCTGAGCGAACGTGCTGGTAAGCCAAAAATTTGCCATCCCGAATAAGACAATTATCACCTCCATCTACCACGGCAACAGAGCCACTCTCCATAGGTGGCGGCAGACGGGATGCGCAAGTTTCTCTAACGAATTTGAGACGAACGACACTATCTTTTAATACGTTAGTTAGGTCGAAAAAATGCACCCCCTCGGTGGAGTTCGTAACGCTCACCTAAGGAAATCATGTCCAGGATCAATGCATCCTCAGGATGCCATGACATCCCGGCCAGTCGTCCGCTTGAACTTGGGGATGGTATTGTCTGCTTGAGGTACCTGACGGATACAATTCGCCTCAGACGTCAGGTTACGATGAGATGAACATTACCAGTGGTAATTACTCATTGTCCACAGTTGTACTTTGGATCACGTTGAGTGTTTGTGGATGCATCCTACAGCTACAATCAATCACTTACCAACGTCCGAGATTTCAGAACGTATCCAAACCGCGAGGATGCTAGAATCTGAAGACCAAGATAACTCAATAATCCGGTACTTCCATCGCATCATATGCCCCTCGTCGATGGTAGTTGAACTTGCAGGAGGACGACCGCTGCTGACAATTTCAAAACCGTTCCGGCGCAAACCATTACGTTCAAAAAAGATGACATCATGACGTCCTTCACGTCCGGCACCTAATCCGCTTTCAGAATTATTTGAGCCAAAACGCTGTGTAGATGCAATTAATGAACCCGTAGAGTTCCACGATAACGGATGTTCAAGTCCAGGGGTAGGTTCAGTCGTGGAAACGAGAGACAAGGACGGGGTGGCGCCGTATACTCTGATAGTTCGGTGTGAACGTGAAAATGATGTTGCCTCGCTATCTTCCAACGATGAAACAGCGAAGAAGGCTGCGTCGCCTCGCCACGTTATACGCGGCAGAAAATCATCGTCCGAGCTTGAGCCAACAATCACAGGTTGTGCCGACGCGGCGGCCTTGCCAAGAGACCCATGGAACTGGGTGGATTTTGAGCCCCATCCAAGTGTATTTTGCTTTTCTACGAAATGCCAATTAGCGTCCGGGATCTGGCCGCTTCAAATGGAAGTAAATCAAGCCTTCGCCAAATTCACTAGTCCGTAAAGGTGCCTCATAGATGACATCGAAGTCTCGGGTCATCTGAATGAGCATATTGTGTCCATTCACTAGAATCAGGAATGCTTCATCCGGACTCCAGCAGGCGGCTTTAATCCCAGACTCCACGGAACCAACAATCTCCACTGGCTAAAAAAAATATGCAAGAAAAAAATGAGAGGGAAGATGGAAAGGGGTATCGAACTTACCGGGAACTCTTGATCAAGGGGAATGGTGACGATATCTCCTCCAAACAGGACAATGGAGAGTATTCTGTTATCTGATAGCACACAAAAATGAGCTGACTGGCGAGGCACATCGGAATCAGCCTTTGATGCTCGAAAAGAAACAAATGGATGGGTGATGGAGCTGGTGTTCTTGTAGCGGTTATGAGCTGTATAAGTACGGTTTCGAGTCCCTATGAGTCAGAGACACATACCTGTGTCCCCACTTTCCATACACGGAATTCCATCTCTGAAGTGCTCGAAGACTGTGACTCAGATAACAGGTAGATCGAGCACTCATCCACATCGACACATGAGCTAGATAGTGTCTCATCCTTAAGTTTTTCAACAAGCCAGACATGCTTAGATTCAATAGAGAGGTTCCTCATAATCTATCCTCCAGCTTTTACTTAGATGGAGTTCGCTCTGAACGGTCAGTGGCGAATCCAGAAGCGTGTGAAAGTCTGCTGTTGATCAGGTGACTACAAGAACAATGGCGCAGGGTAAAACCAAACTAGCTCAGAAAAAGACTTCAGGAGGTCGACCTGACAGGAATGTTAAGAAGGGTCGTCGAGTGGTCCCCCCGAAGGTTACGGCAGCTGTAAAGCACCATACTATACAAAAGGTGCGATGTTTCTGAAGTCTGTTATTCCACCTCGAGACTTTCCCTGACCCACGTCGACTCAAAGAAATTATCTGCCAAGATCCATAACTCTATTGAGAGGCAGACAGTTGCAGCTGCTTCATCCGGAAAGCTTACTATAATGAAGAGTGTCCTCACTGAGTCCAGGTGCTCAATTCTCTCCTGATTGTAGTCACACCTTATTCTGAATACTATTCTTTATTTACAGTGGTTCGAGTATGAAAAACAAGGGTTCCACTAGAAAGTAGTCATGCTCACTATGAAGTAGTCAAGTCAGAGGTGACATGCTGATTATGAGCGTCCCTCCGCATTGAGACATCTCGTGGCTCTCAACTATCAACATCCACGTATTCTCACACATCTTGATAGGGTTAAGTATTGAGAGTGTGGGTCCCAAGGCTCATGTGTTCACTCATTTGGCCACCACTTGATTCGTGCACACCGTCACACCGACGACACCCGCCAGACTGAGCCCCCCAGAGAACTTCCTTCCCCCGACTGATTATCTGTCCCTTATCATGTATGACGAACCCTATGTACCCCGTGTACCTATAGGGCTGCCGCACTGTTGCGGAATCTCGCGACCGCGGGGTAACAAATGAGATCACACACACCACTTGCTTCGTTTGGAACGCATGTGGATTGTATGCATGTTCGCGATGGTAGCGTTGCAGCCATCACAAGTAGTCAAGCAGGAAGGACGGGAGACATCTGTGCCGATGCGGATGGCCAGGTCAACGAGCCCTTTTCGAACTCGACCCA
>WNFI01234477.1_pt1 | contig 16836 bp, 22 predicted proteins | sample 5400471 | NCBI WGS metagenome assembly WNFI01 (sample SAMN13153348, study PRJNA577476) | soil metagenome | isolation source: 100 cm saprolite on Douglas fir-dominated hillslope | place: USA:California | collected 2013-09-17 | reverse complement strand
ACTTATAGCAATGTGGTTATCACCTAGTGTACAATACCTTTTGACCCCCATATCATATGCTAGGTTCCAACAGGTTATGAGCCCAGTGCTCCACTAACCCTTCGTAACAACCTAACATTCCCATCTCAACCATGTCTGAAAAACTCAAAATAGTTAAGCTGACTGGTTCTGAGAGCTATCCTCGATGGGCAATGAACCTGGGTTGAAGGTGCAAACAAGACCCCTCCACCGAAACAGATCAAGGCCCAAGAACCAGGGCCTGCTGATGCCAACATTGACAACCCCATCTACACCACATGGGAGGAAGGCACTAGCAATGCCTTCTACCATATTCTGCTAACATGTGAGCCAAAGGTTCAAGACCAAATTGCTGACATCTCTGTACCTGCTGTGGCATGGAAGAGACTTAAAGACCTGTATGAGCCATCAAACCTGTCCACCCAGTTTGACCACCTCTCTATGATCTGGAACATCTCCCTAGATGACTACACTTCTGTTACCAATTACTGTTCAGCACTCAAGCTCACCATGACATGATACCTGGCCAGTGGACCCACTGATATATGGCATATGCTATCACTCATTGTGCTTATGAGACTTCCCCCTTCTTACAAAGTAACCCAGCACACCATCCTCTTGAAGGCTGGATCATCTGTGCTCCTTATGGATTCTATCAAAGGAGATCTGTTAACTGAAGAGAGGATGTTAGCTCATGAGAACAAGCAAATCGAAAAAACCAATGCCACAATGCAAGCCCAATCCCAGAAGGGCAACAAGTCAAACTTGAACTGAAAAGGAAAGCCCATGACTCCTGAACAGAAGGCTTGCTACCTTGAATGGTTGAAGACAGCTGTCTGCCACCACTGTGGTGAAGTCAGACATGTGAATGCAACCTGCCCAAAGAAGAAAGGGCAAGCAAATCAAGCCCACACTGTGGATGATGACAGTTCTGACTCTGACAACCAGCAGGTTGTGATGCTTGCATTGTTTGGTTCTGCCACTGCCTGCATTGCTTCCTCTGCCTTCCCCAGGGGTTGCAACTGGGTGATTGACTCTGGTTGCTCTCACCATATGACCCCAATTTTCAGAAACTTCTCTTCCTACTCTGCCTACCCTGTGCCACATCCTGTAATGTTGGTGGACAACTTGATGATCGATTCTGTTGGTGAAGGATCTGTTGTACTCACCAGTATTGTCAACAGGAAGAAGCTATGCATTACTCTCCAGCAGGTACTACATGTACCCATCCTGAAGAACTCCCTCCTTTCTGTCAAAGCTGCCAATCACATGCAGAAGAAGTTAGTCTTTGATGATGGTTCCTGTTTCATTGTCGACAAACTGTCTGGTCAAGTCATGGCCAAATCTGTAGGAGGAGGGAACTTATTCAACCTCCACCTTGCTCCACATGCTCCAATGGCAAGTACTGCTCATGCCTCCAGGTGGATTAACTTGGATCTGATGCATAAGCACTTAGGACACCCAAACTATGCCACTCTACATCGCATGATCAAGAAGGGTTTGGTGAAAGGGGTTGTAGTGCATGATCCAAATGGTAGTCCTGCCAGTGTATGTGATGCATGTATGCATGCCAAAATGACATCAGCTCCCTTCACATCCCATCCCAGCTGTGCCATTAAGCACCTCAAGAGAGTTCATTCTGACATTTGTGGTGACTTTGACTCCCCCACAATTGGTGGAAATCACTACCTGGCTACCCTAATTGACGACATGTCAGGAATGCTGTGGGTTTGTCCTCTAAGGCAAAAGAGCGATTTCTTGAATTGGTTCATCCAAATGGACTCAATGTTCACAAACCAGTTTGGGAGGCATGTCGGTGCCCTTCACACTGACAATGGGGGCAAGTATGTCAATCAAAATTTGAGGGATTACTGCTTACACCATGGAATCCACCTCAAACTCACTGTACCCTACACCCCTCAACAAAATGGTGTTGCTGAGCATGCAAACCATACCCTAACAGAACACATGCATGTGATGATGAAAGATCACGAATGTCCATTAGGGTTATGGGGGGAAGCAGCTTGCACTGCTGCTTACTGCCTTAACTGTACTGCTACATCCTTGAATGGGGGTATCACACCTATCAAGCCACCTGACATCTCCCATATGTGCACATTCTATACCGATGCCTACATTCACCATCACAAAGACCAAGGTGCTAAGAAACTGGGGGATAGGGCAGTTTTAGTCAAGTTTGTTGGCTACCCTGATGGTGTCAGTGGTTACAAATTTTGGGATCCCAACACACATACCATTGCCCTTAGTTGCTCACCCCACTTCTTAGAACATCAACCACCTGACATTGACACACCCCCTCACACCATTGACAATGTAGACAACATTGATGATCATGATGACCCTGACAATGGTCATACAGAGGTCCTGGAAGATGATATCCAACCTTTGTGAGACCCACCCACACCTCCTGCTCCCCCATCCTGTTCCCATTCCCCATCCCCTCTGCCACCCGACCCAATGCCACCAGTAAGGCAGCTTCATGACTGCACTTGACTTTGTGCACCCAATCACCTCAACCCCTCTGAGTTTGGCAAACATGGACACTGAACCACCCAGTTAGCTCACCAAGACTTCAATGAGCAAATGTTTGCTTTACTTACAACACATAGTTCTTCAGGGGTCAGCACTGATTTCATCAATGACCTCTCCAATAACCCCACCCTTCAATCTGCCCTCACCAGCCCAGAAAGGGATCTCTGGATCCAGGCCTCACAACATTAAGTGTGAAAATGTTTATGAGCTTGTGGACCCCAAGACTACACAAATTGACAACTTGCTCAGTAACAAGATTGTCCTATGCCGTAAAAGGGGGAAATCAGGCAATATTGAACAGTATAAAGCTCGATTCACCGCTCATGGTGACCACCAGCACGAGTCTATCGATTATGACGAGACTTTCATGCCAGTAGTCAAATCTGCTTCACTGCAAGTCTTCTTTGCACTATGTGCCAGCCTTGGTCTTCACATCCAGCAGATGGATGTCACAGGTGCCTTTCTGAATGGCATCCTGAAAGAAAGGGTGTTCATGCGTCAGCCAAAGGGTTTCAAAGAACCAGGCAAAGAGGACTGGGTTTGGAAGTTGAACAAAGCTTTGTATGGCCTGAAGCAGGGAGGGCGTGAATGGTATCAATGCATCAACGAGTTCTTCACAAAGGACTTGGGCTTGACACATACCTATGCTGACCACTCGGTATACATATACCAAACTGGCTCTTCCACCACAATAATCCCTTTGTATGTCGATGACCTCCTGATCAGCTACAATGACAATGATGCCATGCTCCACCTCAAAGCTGGTCTTGAACGATGGTTCAAGATGGTGGATGTTGGCCCAGCCTCATGGGTTCTAGGGATGCGTGTGTCGAATGACCTACGGAAGGGGACTATCAGCCTCAATCAATCACTCTACATACAGAATGTGGTGGAAAGATTTGGGATGGCTGACTGCAAGCCTGCTGCGACCCCTCTCCCTGAAAAACTTGTGTTGATGCCAGCCACTGACGATGAGGTCCTCGAGGCTCGCTCATTCCTGTACCTTCAGGCAATAGGTTCTGTGATGTATGCCATGTTGGGTACCAGGCCTGACATTGCGTACGCTGTAAGCACGTTGTCGCGCTTTTCGTCTTGGCCTGGTCCGAAGCATGTCCAAGCACTCAAGCACCTTCTCTGCTACCTAAAAGGTTCTGCAGACTTCGGAATTGTCTACTGCCGTGATGGTGGCACACTACGTGGATGTGAATCAGAAAGAGTGTTATGTTCACATGACTCTTTGATTATGCCATGGACCCAGAGAGCCGATGCTCTATCTCAGGTTCCATCTTCTTACTAGCGGGAGGTCCCATTTCTTGGCGCTCCAAATTACAATCATCAGTCTCCCAGTCCTCGACTGAAGCCGAATATGTCGCATCTTCAGAGGCCGCTAAGGAAGCTGTTTGGCTTCATCAGTTGCTGCGAGATCTCAATCAAGACAACACCAAGCATATCGATGTTTGCCACCACTTCGTGCGCAATTGTGTGTCTAATGGTTCCATTATCCTCCGTCCCATCGCGTCTGCCGACAACATCGCCGACATTTGTACAAAGCCCCTTGGAAAGAGCAAGTTCTCCTTCTTGCGGTCCATGTTAGGTCTGGTGCGCCTCAATGAATGACGGAGGGCGTCCTGAGCGAGGGAGGGTGTTGGAATCATTGGATTCCGCATATACGCTCATCCCGCCCTCACGCTTCCTGACCGACGCTGGCACCCGCGCCACCAGACATTCGCCTCCATTTCCTTGTCTGATCCGCTTTGGCCTGCAGTGGCCGATTTCGCCGACTTCGCCTTGTTCATGTTTCAGCCTCTTGTTCCGTTTCCTGTACTTATAGCAACGTGGTTATCACCTAGTGTACGATACCTTTTGACCCCCGTATCGTACGCTAGGTTCCAACAGTGGATACACCAGTAGCACTGCTACCGCTGTAGCTACTGGAGGTGGTTGACATGTCGGATGAACTAGTGCTACTGTTGCTGGAGTCATCGGAGTCAATTCCGAGAGTTAATGATGGGTTGGCGCTTAGTCTTAGGTGGTGACATCGATGAAGGTATTGTGTCCGCAGCCGATCATGATCAAAACTCGACCTAAAGTCATTCTAAATTCGGGTCACAGTTGGGGCCAATTTTGATCCAATTTAGAATTCAGTTTAGCTCCAGTTTAACCAACCGTGAGACCCCCTATTGTCAAGTTCTGTCACAGTGACATCGTCTATCGCTACACATTTACCCGAATAGGCGCCCGATAATTGGGACTTGGTTACATTACTCTCAGCAATCACTCAGCAGGCTAATTTGGACATTCCAGGTTTCACACATCATACACCTATCTCAACGGTATACGCTGAACTGCCAACCAAGCATCTCCTTTGACCGCAGTGTGCGCATTGTCCATGACCATGGTAACACAGTTCTGTTGCATTTTTGAGGAAGAGGCCGAATGAACAACTAGTCTTGCAGAGACTTCGCCCTTGAAAGTAATTCCTAAATATCATTGTAGTGAGTAGGGGGTCATCACTCACCAGCTCCACAAGGCAAGCAATCACAATCAACCTGTATACACATTATTAAGTCTCAACCCACCTTGCGAGTGTCTACCCACCATATGATGATCCATGTGATCTTGTCCATTGCACCCGTATTGAGGTGCTCGTGAATCAAATCTAACTTCTCGGAAGCTTAAGCGGTGGTCAACAGTATTTCTTGAACAAGACGTACCAGATCCGACGCAACGGTTAAACGATCATTTAGTACCTGTGCTCTAGAGCTAATTTCAAAATAGTCCCGACAAGCATCATAAAGATCCTTCAGGCTAGCCTCACTCCAGAACAATTCTGGGGTGTCGAGAACATTGGACACCAGGTTCACATTTCTTCTCAGTTTAAAGAGTTTACCCGTCAACTTTAGTGCCTCAACACGGCGCAACTTCAGTGACCCCGTGGTTGCAAGTTGACGAGGAATCTCGACTGTCTTTGGATCCAATAAGACGGTTTGGGCTGTTGATTCATAGTGAGCTAAGAGTGTGGACTGAGCAAGAGCATGTGCTAGAGAGAGTGTGAGGAGATGAGACGGGCTTTTGAAGGCTGCAACTTGTTAAAACACTGAAATCACAGGGAAGTGACACACATACTGAAGAAGTCATTGTAAATCCGTGGATATTGTACAACGGAGTCGTACTGCGCATGTTTGTGAGTCCCATCAAATTTTCTATCGGGGGCAGCTTACCACGTAATGGCATAGCTCAACCTCCCAATCGTCTTCCGGTCGCAGACGAATACATACTTCGGCCTTACAGCGAAGAACGATTAGCGATTCAATCACTATCACTTTGGACCGTTCCAGTTCTTACCCTTTGGACATCTTCCAGAATTTCTCGCTCTTGTCGCTCATTAAATCCAAGAAATACGGCGACTCCATAATCAAACATGACGATTTCCCCAACGCTCTGTTCAAGGCTTTGGGCTTTATCGTCCTCTGGACTTTTCAATTTCAACGGGACAGAGGGAGAGGCATGAGGCGTAGGAGGGGGTGATGATTCTGGTCCCGTTGAAGCTGCATATTGTTCTGCATCTGTGTCACTCTCCGGTGCGTCCCTGTATCGATTCAGTGGGGATGACGAGATGTAGCCATCTTGATGAATGAATCCTACGTTAACAGGAGATGCGGGGGGGAAGTAAGAGCCATCATAGCCATATTCTTCGGCTTGTGACATCTTAAAGAGCATGTTCCTGGCACCGGGAGATTTCGAGGGAGCGGAAGACCGTACATTCACGTTCGGGGCGTAACCAGGAAGAAGAGGGAGATGATAAGCCTGAAATATGTATTGGGGATATAAAATAGCCGGCGATAGTGATGCTGCTCACCGCATAGATCGCCTCGTCAAACACGCGAGGATGGACGCCATGCTCTCGTTTAAGAAACGCTGCAAGGGCTTTCGACCGGAATCCTTCTGCGATACAGTAGGCCGTTAACCTTGGATAACCTTGGCGCTCTCTCTCCTCTTTCCCCATGCGCTCTCCTTCACTTCTGTGGTGGTATATAGGAACATCCGTCAACGGACGAGTCTGCGGTTCGGACGGTAATTCCACCAGTTTTTGGGACACCTTGGATGTTCGCTGAACTTTTGGACCAACTCTCAATCCTATATAGGTGTGTCAGATGAATAACGTTATCGGGGTTATCGAACGGGCACGCTTTTCGATAACGAGTTAGGGCGATGTTGCTTGTTAGCAGTTTCTGGTATTGATGGTAGTACCGGGCTTCGTAGTGCTCTGAATTAAGCTTTAAGCATACACGCAGTATCTAAGAAGCGGTTATCCCTACTTTGCAAGCCCCGGCATTGGTGCCGTAGCGCGCCGGGAGGACGGCGGACGGGATGACATGCGAATTCAGTTGTTTGCGTCGAGGGCAAGTAAGTATGGGTGTTTGTTTATTTCCTGAACGCGTCCCCGCTTCTTTCTCAGTGAACACAGTTCACGGGCCACAAGGGCACACAAACTACCAGATATATTGGCGAACAATACTACATCATCAAGCACACGCGATACAGCGCGTTATACGCAATGACGCCCAGATTAGAGGCGTTGATTGACGGGATGCCTGGCATTTTCATGCAGTGTCAATATTCAATGGCTACGCACAAAAAGAACATCATTCATCTTGCAAAAATACATGCTGGATCTTCGGATGTCTGGGAAGAAGTTCCTCATGGAATCAAGCTGACGGGGGAGAAGGCCTTCAACGACCAGTTTCTCAACATGGTCAACAGGATTTTGTCGATCAAGAAAGGTATACCAAATGCCGATCGCATAGTGAAGTTCATTGGGGCATTCATTATGCATATCTCTCAAAAAGGTCTGTTGCTTGCCGTCTTGATGTGCCTTTTGTCCAATGTGCTTGCCCGCAGCTGCTCAAGAGAAAGAGCGCGAAATGGAAAAGAATCCTGATGAGGAAGACGATGAGGACACTCCGAGTTCTCGACTGGTGGCTGCTCTTCTGAAGCATCTCTTGAAAGGTTTCCGGGCTAAGGACAAGTTTGTCCGACACCGTATTGTACAGATTGTGGCTGAACTGATTTTTTCTCTCGGAGAGATGGAGTGAGTCCACAGAATCCTCTACTTTATGAGCATGTCTAACGTTTCCGATAGTGAGGACCTCTATACCTTGCTTCGTGCATCTTTACTAGAGCGAGCGCGGGACAAAGATAGTAATGTTCGTCTACAAGCTATCATCGCTCTAGCAAGACTTCAGAGAGGGGAAGAGGACTCGGGGGATGTCCCCGATGATCAAGAGAATCTCACCGATTTTCTCATTGACATCCTCCAGTATGACCCAATGCCGTACGTATCCACTCGTAATTCGCCGTTATTTTGTCCCCAAGAGGCTACTTTGTAGAGAAATCCGACGCGCCGCATTGGTGAATCTCATGCCCACTCCCTCGACTCTCCCCGCCATTCTAAGCCGGATGCGAGACGTGGATGCCACATTACGTAAAATTGTCTATCACCATATTTTGGCAGAATTGCCGTCTCCTCTCGTGCTTACGATCTCTCAACGAGAACAGATATGTCAGAACGGCCTTGGCGATCGTGATCCTACGGTTCGAGCTGCAGCGGGGAAAGTGATCGGAGGTTGGGTAGAGAGTGTTGGGGGGCTTGAAAGTGTGCGTACATCCCCAATTGGCATGTATGCCTCGTTATCATGTCAAATCCTTGCATTTCAGTTCCTCAAGATGCTTGATGTTACGACGTCGAAAGTTGCAGAGGATGTATTGTTCTCTGTATTTGTTACCAGGCCTGACATCTTCGAAGCAGTTGAGTTCCCAAGTTCGTTTTGGTCTGAACTCTCTCCAGAGCGGGCATTCCTCGCCCGGGGCTTCGTGGACCACTGCAAATCAATTAAGGTACGCCTTTTTGTGGGTGCATCTTTAGGTTTTGTGATCGAAATTTCAAAGGATGACACCAGCCTGGAAAACGCGCTACCAGTTGTTACGGCTCTCGCCTTCCAGATACAACACGAGTATAATGCATTGACCATTCTGATGGGACCTGATGCTGGCATCGATGATGAGGAAGAGTTGGAATTGGCCCGAGGGGACGGGGAATTCGTAGTGGCGGAGCTTTTGAAACTGGCAGTCAATTTAGATTATGCGGATGAGACTGGAAGGCGCAAAATGTTTGCTCTTGTCCGTAAGTTACCCTCAATCAGTGATGTCACTTCTTGTATGTCATCTTCTAATAGGTGACATGGCGTCTACCAATTCGCTTCCTGAGGGCCTCATTACTCGCTGCCTTGATGTACTGCGCGTGTTGTCATTCAGCGAACGTGACCTCTTCCTCATGATAGTGGAGATAGTGCACGAGTTGCGAGATTCGGTTAAGGGATCCGATGAAACAGTAGGCACAATATCTCAAGCTTTGTATAATTTATTCACATTGCACCATCATTCACATAGATGAAAGACAGGGAGGAAGGCGGCGAGGAGGGAGAGGGCAGCGCTACAGATATGCATGCTGCTATCAAAGCTTCGGTGAAGGATATGGAGAAGTTGGAACCTGAGCAGCGAGCCCGACTCGAGGACATCAATCTGAGGTGTCTCGCACTCTGTATCGCGACTTTAGAAAGAGTCAACGGGGTATGTCCCTATAGATACGAGGTCGCAATGAATGCTGAAGATCTCTTAGACCCTCGAGGATCACTCAGCTCTCGATGGACTACTGACGGACTTCGTGCTTACTGCCATCTATCAGAAACACCTGGTATGGCGAGAGCGCGGAATGACCCTGCTTGGATTAATGTGTCTCATCTCAAGAGTATAAGAACTATTGATATCACCATTGAGCTTGTACTCATTATCACCACTAGCCAATGGCCAAGAAATCAGCACAGTTATTCCTCGGCCAGGCACTTCCCGCTACCGGATGGAACGGTCCACACGACATCCAGCTTCGCGCTGTGCAGATGCTCTTCGATATCGTAATGGTGTTCCATTTCGATGGCCTGGAGCGTGAAGGAGGTCCCCACGATGGAGTATATAGCTATGTTTTTGGCACACATTACACATTGCTAAATATAGGGATTCGTAGGAAACTAAAATATTAGGTGCATTTGAGGGTGCTCTTCAGGAAGAGTCCTCTTCGGAAGTTCATGCAGCCGCGTGCGAGGGGATGGCGAAGCTCATGCTTTCTGGTATTGTCACAGACGAGAATGTGGGTACATTCTTGATAGCTGCTACCCATGAGATTGATCCGTCGACCAGGTACTTGCGCGGCTAGTGGGGTTGTACATGGACCCCAGGACGGCAGATAACCAGCCGCTTCGACAATGCTTTAGCTATTTCTTCCCCGTCTACTGCTACTCTTCGCCCATCAATCAAAGAAGAATGCAAAGGGTAAAGGAGTAATAGAATAGTGAGGATTATTGCTGAAATAAATCGTAGACTTTTGTTAAGGTTCTTGAAGCCATGGCAGATCTATACAACGATCTCGAAGAGGACGAAGAGATGGTATCTCCATCATCCATTGGGATGATGTTGGTCGACTGGACAGATCCGACCAAGACAGTGTAAGTGTTGAGAATAGCATGTCGGATCAGTGACCTACGTTTTTCTATAGGGGATTCAGGAACAACAAAGCTGATCACGCAATACATATGGATATTGCCATGGACATAGTAAAGATTCTCTTCGAGAAGGACATGGACAGTCAGTCGAACCTCTCATCGCTGATGACCATGTTGATGGCAATGCTTTGATTCAGAGGACCGGAAAAAAATCTATACACAACTATTCTCAAAGCTGCACATACCGGACACCATTGATGAAGATAGGTTGCGCAGATTGATATTGCTCCTCAGGACCTTGCAACGGGTACGTCAAGACTATTGCATGCAACTGTACCCGCTCACTTGTCCCGCCTAGCGTCGGTCACTGAAGGACATGACGGCACGCAATGCCGTGGCACGATTTGAGACAAATCTTTGCAAGAAATTCGCATCGCAACTTGAAGGCTTCGATGAATCGCAGCTGCGTCAGCTCGAGGCCCTAAGAGAGTTATTCGAATACTTGGATGAAATCTCGTCGGATGAAGAGATCTCAGTTGAAGCACCCAAGAGGAATAGAGCTGCAAGGTATGTGTTCGGTGGTGAAAGCTATATTAGACACTATCTTACAATCATATTGTATTTTTCTTCAGCGAGGCTAGCAGTCGTCTGGGAAGTTCTAAGCCGCCATCCAGGGCAAAGAGACAGGTGCAAGAAGATCCTGAAGAGTTACAAGAGGATTCTGCCAAAGAGCGTCCACCAAAAACGAGGAGGGGTCCAAAACCGCGCTCAAAGTCGCAAGTCATTCCGGAAGAAAGTGAGCGCGATGAAGATGAAATCGAGGAAGAAGCAATTGAAGATGATTTAAATGCTGATGACGATCATGATGATTAGTAGTAACACCCTATCTTGCCCATATTTATTACAACTTCAGAGCGACTCTTGGCTTTATCGCGAATGCGCTTCGAGATGATACCAATGTTTATGTTTATCGACATAATGAACCCAAATGCTGGCCTAACTCCAATACCCGACTTTCAGACAGCCAATTGAGCTTAATTCCGTTCCACCATTCTTTAGCGTCCAGGGCACGTCTGTTCTCAAGTTGTAGACGGTGCATTTGAATGTAAGTCTGGTTGGAACAGCGCACAACGACAGTTCTCTGAGAGGGAATATAAGTGGCATTCCCAGGATCTACGAGGATTGTGTCAAGTTTTGGCGCAGTAATGTCCGCATCAACGAGCGATATGTCGAGAAGTTGGAGCAGGGCACCAGTGGGACGAATTACGGTATGAAGTGGCCGCTAAGTATCAGGATTTGGGGACTAAAAGTGAATTTCACGCATCAGGATAGACAGCGTACCTGATGGCTAATAGCACGATGCAGACGATGTACTTTTGACGCATCCATTGTGTTCCAATTCACCTGAGCCGTCAGTTTAGTGACCAGGCGGGCCTTTGTGGCCTCGGCATGATTTTGTGTTGTTGGTTGTATATGCTAAGGCTGCTATCAGCCCCAGAATCGACCATGGAAGACGTACAAAACCTCACCCTACGTTCACGAAGTGTTTTCACGAGGAGGTGACCCCCTTCACGAGCCAGTACATTTTCGAGGTCTTGATAATAAGCGTTGGTAGGTATGTCCTGAATGGACATAAGTTGTTTTATTAGGAAGTCCTGATAAGTTTAACTTACCACAGCCTTCTGAGCCCATATGGGACCCGAGTCAAACCCGTGCAAAGCTACATCCTCCATTTGAAGTATGCTGACGCCCGTCGAATGCAACCCATCTGCGAGAGCTCTTTGTATCGGAGCAGCACCCCGATAGTTTGGCAGCAAAGACGGGTGGACATTTAGACGGAGGGATGGAACAAAACAATCCAGGACATTGGGTGGGACTGCATGGCCAAAGGATGCGGTTACCATAGCGTTATTCGGTGACGAGAAATGGAAGCTGTGAGGAATCTTTGGAGGGTCAAGTAAGGGCAAGAAATTAATGCAGAAACATATACCTGCCATGATTTTTTGTCCTCTGAAGACACATGGATTACAGGGAGATTGAGTTCCTTCGCGAGCAGCTTGAGCGGAGCTTGGGAAGGTGTCATTGTCGAGCGATTCATAAGGGTGTCTACACCCACAGATTGATATATCCTTTCCTCTCCTCCCTACGCGTCTATCCGGTGTAGTTGCGACGTGTATATTCTCCCAAATGTCTAATGAAAGAGTCTTAGCTCCGGATCACCCTACCCTGCTTAATACCGTGTTTACCATTAGCTTCGTGAAGAATCCTCAAGTTCAGGGAAGAGAAGATGTCTCGACCCAGAAACAACACATTCAAACGAGAAGGCTTAGACAGGGAGGTTGTGAGCACTGTGCGGCAGACCATTCATTCATCCAGGAGATTAAATAGGTCTTAGCGCCTGGAGCTAAATTCTGAATTAGAAGCATATCATGTGGACATTTCGAGTGTAAATACGTTTCGAACGAGAAAATAAGCACAAGATTCCCCGCTACACGGGAACGAAAAGACTCTACGTAGAGACGTACTTCATAGCAGCTGCCCTCAAACCCCTCAAGATCTCCAGTCTTTTAGGATCATTTGTATCTTGATGTGACGACTCCATCATTGCGGTTTTGAACAAGTAAACAAAGTCAGCTTGTGCCGTGAGAGGCAGCGCTGTCGACGCCAGTCTCTTCTTAGCAAGTTTCGCCTGGAATTGAAGCGCAAAATCCTTGGAGACAGCCTCGGCTCGGTTGACAACAGACGATGGAACTCCCGCCAGACTCGCGACGTGTGTCCCGAATGAGGATGTCGCCACCCCACCGGTAAGTTTGTAAGTGAAGACAAGCTAGGAATTTCATTACTGAGGCTTGAGAATGCCAAGAAGTACTTCCCCACTTACCTTGCGGTTTGCCTCGTCAACAATCGTGTTCATATGCATGTTGCGAATGTTAGGGTGATACTTGTAGTCATCAGTGAGTGACGAGTAGTGGGTTGCGAAACACGAAAGTGCAAGGGTATGAGAAGCAAGCTGATGCAGGACGGCACCAGCGATAGCCATCCCGTCCTAACAAAAAATCAGGAGATGTGGCTAGATAGTTGGACGGCAGACTGACATATGTCGATGTTCCTCGACCTAATTCATCGAGTATGACAAGAGATCGTGGAGTGGCCTCGCGAAGAATCTTACAGCTAACGAAATGCAGGCTCAGCACCCTAACCTCTGAGATAGCAGCATTGTTTACCATTCGTCCATCTCAACCTTGAATGTTGATGCATTCGAAAACATATTGTCGTATGCGCCCATACGAGTGAGAATAGCATCCACTGGCGAAAGACTGACAAGGTCCCATAAGCAGTTGCCTTTTAGATAAAGTCCGATGTCAACCAATGCTTACCGGGCTTTACGCGCCGGAACATACATTCCCAGTTGCGCCATGATCTGTGAATAAGCGGTAAATCAGTACATCCATGTCAGGATCTCCCAAGACATTCACCACGCCCATTGCTGTCATTCGCATCGCCTATAGTAAATAGTTAAGCTACCCGTACGACCAGAGCAGGCGAGAAGACATACAGTTGATTTACCACCTGTGAAGAAGGTAAAGTACATCAGAACATGAAGAACGTGGCCTTCTTGGCTTACCCATATTTGGACCTGTCACCAGCATGATACGCTCCGAGCTCCCACCCAACTTGACGTCATTGGGGATGAAGTCATTTTTCAATGCAATAGAAAGGTGTCTAAGCTCCTCAAACTGTAAGAAGGCTTGATCGGATTCTACAAACTCAGGGCGACATGAGGGTTGCCCCATGGAGGCAGACGACTTTGCGAGGCTAAAAAGACAGTCAAGCTCGGCCATTACTTTAACTGCTTGCAACCACATGGTCCGATCTTCGTCAAATGCTGCATATAGTCGGAGCTTGAAATCAGAAATAGCGCCCTTCCTTGTCTCACGGGCCTCTTTTAGCTGCCTGATGATCGGCGTCAGCTCGGGAACCGTCCACCGAGTAAGGTTCTGATGTAGACGTCAGGTATGAGGAGGCGCGCTTTAGGATGAACAAACTTTGGTGGAATTATTCTTCGCCCAATTTTTCGGAACCCCTTTGAATGATGAAGGAGTTTGAACTAGATAGATTTCCTGATGAATTAGTATTAGCGTGGCAACGTTGAGCCCTAACTTAAACAACCAAGTAGATCACCTTTGCTCCTACAGATGAGTGCCAATACACTATGTCAGAGCTGGAAGCCTATGAATCAGATCTTTGCGGATTCAATACCTAGCAAGATACTAACCAGACGTTCTCTTTCAGGTATTCTAGTTCGGTTTCTAGCTTGCTCTCAAGTGACCTGGTTTCTTCTTGAACCTGGTCGTATTCTTCATCTTTTCCTTCAACGGGTACCAGGATATCGATCGTTTCTAGAAGAACAAGCAATAAGTTTTTCTTCGGAGGCCGCTAGAATATGAGATCCACCCTCTTTCGAGTCTTCGAAAAGATTCTCAACATGAGAAAGGTAAGGCTCTAAGTCTGGCGCAGCTCGGAGCAGACCAGAAACACTACGTGACTTAAATCCTTCTGCGATATCAGCAAGCTCGGAAATCCCAGCGTTAAGCTTGCGGAATGACTATGTGCAATTACCTAGGTGATGGTATTAGGAATTCGAGGAAATAGTACTCACGGCTAGTAGTTTGAGGAAGTCACGCGGTTTGCAGGAGCCGGCATGGATACGCGAAACAATGCGTTCTAAATCGGGCAGTCCCCGAGCTAACGACGTGAAGGAGTCTTCACACGCAGGGTTATCCATGATGTCATCGACGGCATCCAACCTGAGATAGATGAATTCAGGGTCTGAAACTCTTATTTGTGTCGGCATTACCTCTCATTTATGGCCCTCACGTCCTGAAGAGGCATGCAGAGCCAAATTCTGAATAGGCGCTTCCCTGAAGCGCGAACCAATAACAATATTAGCGGTTCTCACTTTGTATGTCGATCACATGCTGACCGAAAGGCGTTATGCAATTCCCGAGCAACGAGAGCAAGCTCCCCTCTTCGGTGCCTTCAGAATTACGAAGGATCTATTCCGCGTCAGATATCGCATAATTATCCTTCCAATTAGACCAACCTCAATGTGAGCCAAAGTTTGCCCGTCCAGAATAAGACCTTTCCCTTTCCGCATAGGATCGTAGATGCAAAAGTTCTTCATGGTCAGTATCTCCTTGTCCAAGTTTAGGGTCCGGAGGTACCTGAAAGATATTCCTATCGAAGATGCTCCATGGATACCTAGATGGGTGCTCACCAAATCATGGCTCCTAGCGCTTCCATCGGCATTCTCTTATCCATCATAGACTTAATTGCATTGGGGACTGGATCATTGTCATCGTCCCTTGAGTTGGGAGACTCTGGAAACATCTCCCGCAACGCTGCCAAAGTGTCATCGTATCCTAATCCCTCTGCGCGCCTCAACGGTGACCAAATGCATGTTCCTGGTAGCAACGACTTGAGCGAGCGAGTAGTGCCAATAGACAGGTTGCCCTAAGAAGCATCATAAATTGAGTGACAGAAATATGACTTGACCACCACCTTGGTATACAGGATCTCCTTTGGACATTGCTGTCGAATGATGGTTTCCAGCTTGGTCCCACAAACATCGTCCGTGAATTCGCACAAATTGAATTCACCAGTGGAGGCGTCCAGAATACACAAACCGAATTGATTTGAACCATCTTCTTCCTCCTATCTTCGTTGTTAGACAAGCTCAAGTCCGAGATACGAATCACTAACCCTAATGGAAATAAGGTGTCCGGCTTGATCATCCGTTAGCATGTGAGGATCCACCAGTGTTCCGTTGGTTAAAATCTTTCCCAACTCCCTAAACAACAGCAGACGATCGATGCTCGTCAACAAATTGGCTGGGATTCATTCTTACCGACGAACAATTTCCTTTGGACCCCCTTTCTTGGCCACGCGCATTTCCGCGCCAAGTGAGGTCTCGACTTGGTCCACTCGACCCACTTTGTACCCCTTTTGTGTGCCGTGTAAGTATCAGTTGCTGTGCCTCCCGCAAAGTCATTTACCCTAGCAAGAAACTAGTGAAATCATCAACGTAGGCTCTTAGGACTGCGTCAGCGGCAGAACCGACCTTGGCGGCCCAGAAATCGAAAGACATTTCGGGAACGCCAACCTATGAGGTTCACAAGAGAACGGTTTTCAATGCCAGGATGGAGAAATTGTTGCTTGCTCAAACGGACCATTTTCATCTTCACGCGATCAGTAAGTTTCTACAGGGGGCGGCAAGGCTTAAATCGAGAACAGCGGTAGAGGTTAACCATGGGTCTTACCAAATCAAACTCAGTATGACCGATCTCTGCATCGTTCTCGTAAAGCCTGAGTAATCATAAGGAAATGAAGACATTATGCAACGCATCAACTCGTACTCATAAAATTTCCCCTTTCTGGCAGTTTCATGAGTGCCAATTTCCACACTCGCCAAAAGTGAAGAATAACTCACTGGAAGAACAGGACAGTACCGTACTGATCTTGCTTGATAGTCCAGAACTTGTGGAAACCACTTCAACCAATAGCTCCTGAAGGCTTTCGAACTTCATACCTGCTTTTCGAAAGGAGTGAATGACTTCCAAGCATCCTTTGGAATGTACAGAGTGCGTGGATCAAATTTAGAATCACCGGGTCGATTGCCATCTTTCTGCGAGGCCAGTTAACGGTTTAG
>WNFI01275191.1_pt1 | contig 16837 bp, 13 predicted proteins | sample 5400471 | NCBI WGS metagenome assembly WNFI01 (sample SAMN13153348, study PRJNA577476) | soil metagenome | isolation source: 100 cm saprolite on Douglas fir-dominated hillslope | place: USA:California | collected 2013-09-17 | reverse complement strand
TGCATTGCAGACTTGAGTCCAGAACCTTTCGTCGCGGGCTGGGTCGGTTGAGTTGAGGCCGATGTGGCTGAAACCCGTGATTCCGGCATCCCGTGAGGCAAAGTAGCGACGGCCGCTTCGTTCCGGACGTACCACGAGCTCAATATGATTTCCGCTTGGATCATCAAAGCCGATGAAGGATCTCACCTTTCGTCTGGCGGCGTCGTCGGCGGAGCCGGCCTGCACGCGATGGCCAAGATGTTCCAGTGTTGCCGCTGCCTGCTGCAAGCAGTCTTCGTCTTCGACCTCAAACCCGACGGCCTGATCTTTGGGATCACCTTCCGTGTAACAAAGCGTGTGCGATCGGTCGTCCGATCTCAGATAAAGCGCTTTCTTGCCACGTTCCGCGACCTGTAATCCCAGGCAGCTCGTCGCAAATGTTTCAGCCGATTCCAGATCTGGAGATCCCAGGCGAACATAGCTTACATCTTTCAAGTTGATCATGCTTTTCTCCTGGATTCCACGGCCTAGTCTACGCCTGCACTCAGCTCCGGCACGTCCTTGCTTTCGCTCCCCCATTCACAAAGAGATTCCGGCACGAGCGGAAATTGTCGAGCGGGGCGACGCGCCGGCCCCATCTCGCTCATCCCGTTCACATATGAAAAGATAATGCCGTCAGGCCCCTCGACATGAAGGAAGATCTGCTTCGAGCATGGCTCCCGGCCTGGACCCTGAACGATTTTGATCTGGCGCTCCTGCATAAAGTAACTGTTCTGCATGATGTTATCGAGAGTTTCGACCTCGAATGCCGCGTAGAGAAGGCCACGCTGCTTGGCCGGATAGAGCGCGATGCGGTGATGCAACCCGTCGATCCGCAGATAGGCGATATCGCCGACCCAGTCGCTGACTTCGGCCCCAAGCTCTTTCCAGAACTGGAGATCCTTATCCAGGTCGGTCGATCGCATTCCAACGCCATGAAGCTGGGTGATGCCGGCGTCACGGCTGGGGAAATAGCGACGACCACTTTGGGTTGGCCGCGCCACCAAATCGATGCTGTTGCCGGAGCCATCACTGGCAAGCAGGGCTGCCTGAACGTAGCGAAGCTGACAATCGTGGGCCGTCGCGCGGCTCACAGCAAAGCCGTTTCTGCTCAGCCGCTTCTCGACTTGATCGAGGGCCTGCTCATCCCAGACTTCGATCCCGATGCTTGAGCTCTGGCTGAGACCATCGCTGAAGCTCAGGGTGCGGAAACGGTTATCCGAACGGAAAGCAATTTCGCCATTTTTCTCCGCTACGCGCTGCAAGCCGAAGATATCAGCCGCAAATCTCGCGCTCGCATGCAACTCGGGCTGCCGATCCCTAAGGAAAACCTTGATCATTTGACGCCAGAGCGAGAACAGCTCGTCGAACCACTTCGGATCGTTGTCCCACAACGTTCGCAGCGCCATTCCGCGAACAAGACTGAGGGTCAAGGCGACGATGTCGGACGCAAGTTGGCCAGGGACACCGTTCTCAGCCAGAGCTTCCGACCAAGCGGCCTCTACCGGACGTCGTGCTTTTCGCGAAATATCGAGAATCTGCTTGCGCACCGATTGATTGGTTGAGGTCGAAAGAACGATATCGATGGCAACCATAAAGTGCTCGCTAAAGAAAAACTCTCTCGCATCCTCGATGACCGCCTCGATCAGGTCGCGAGGCCTGTTCACCGCGGTCGCGCGGCGCCGGCTGAGTACCCGCGCTTGCTCGAACACATATTCGAGGGTTGCGACAACAAGGGAATCTTTGGTCGGAAAGTGATGGAGCTGCGCGCCTCTGGACAGCCCGGCTTCCTTCGCAACCTCCGCGGTCCTGAAATGTGCGTAGCCGCGCTTGCGAATGAGATTGGCCGCCGCCTTCAGGATGCGCGTTTGAGTTTCCTCGCTGCGCTCGGCTTGGGTGCGGCGGCGCGCCGCCGTCCCGACCGAACGCCGCGCGGAGCTTGCCGTCGAAGGAATTCTGTTTGCACGAACCGGCATGTCAGACCTCTATGCAGACTTGATCGTCGATCACCTTGACCGGATAGGTTTTAAGCGGAATTTCGCAGGGCATGCCGGTAGGCTCTCCCGTAGTCACGTCGAAGGTTCCGAAATGAAAGGTGCATTCCACGGTCTTCCCGGTCAAAATCCCCTCCTCCGATAGCGACGCCTCGCCATGGGTGCAGGTGTCGGCGGTTGCGTAAATTGCATCACCGACTCGATACAGCGCGACATGCGCGCCGTCGGGAAGCGAGGCCTGCTTGATCTCACCTTCCGCGACCTCGTCGACCCCGCACAGCACGACTGTTTCTGGCATCGGGTTTAACCTAGAGCATGGTGCTTCCGCCGTTCACGCTGATGACCTGCCCGGTCACGAACGATGCTTCGGCGGATGCAAGATAGCTGACCATGGAAGCGACTTCCTCCATCTCGGCGGGCCGGCCCATCGGAATCACGCTCACGAATTTCGCCGCGAGCGCCGGGTCGCGCTTTGTGATCGCAACCATTTGTGGCGTGTTCACTGCGCAGGGCGCGACTGTATTCACGGTGATACCCTCGCGAGCAAATTCGCGCGCCATTCCGGTGGTCAGGCCATGGACACCGCCCTTCGCGGCATTATAGGCGGCGTGATCCCAAAGCCCATTCCGAACGGAATCGGCGCCGAGGTTGATGATCCTGCCATACAAATTGGCGCGCATTTTCGGGACCGCATGCCAGGAGCACCAGAGCACTGTCCACAGGTTACGGTCGATCGTAGTTCGCAAGGTCTCCGGAGTATGCTCAGCGAAAGCCTTGATAATGCCTCCTCCGGCGTTGTTAACCAGGATATCCAGCCGACCGAAGCGATCGACTGCCAGATCGATCGTAGCTTTGGCGACAGCCTCCGACGACAGATCGCCGGCATAGCTGACAACCTCCGAGCCGAATTCCTTGCCAAGGTGTTTTGTTGCGTTATCGAGTTCCGCTTCATCCATATCAGCAACAACCAGCCTGGCTCCATCGCGCGCAAGTCGCTCTGCAATCGCAAGGCCAATGCCTCTTGCGGCGCCCGTCACAACGGCGACGTTATTTTTCAGTTTCTGGTCCATCCAGCCTTGCTTTCACAGAATGATGCTGACACGGCCCTGGGCACGGAGACCCTCACTATCCAGCAGGCAGCGTTTTTCCTTAATACGGAACGTGCCATTTCCTGGGACGAGACGATACCTGTTGCTGCCGAAATACACGTCGGTCACGCCATCCTTGGTGCGGTAGGTGATGAATGCCGAACTGACTTCCAGATCATCGCCGATGCGCTTCCTGATCCGTACATTGCTGACGAGATGCCGCGTTTTTGAATGCGGAAATTCGGCGTGAGCCGTTCGTTTCATCAATCGCTTGACCCGTTCGCTGAGCCGAAAGCGGTCGTCGGCAATATAGAAAAGGTTATTGTCGGGCGACGCATCGACGGCCAGATCTGTTGCCGGTACGTAATAAATCGCGTCGTCCGTGAAAAGCTCAAGCCATTCGTCATCATAGGACGGGTTTGTCTTGCCCATTCCCTTCGAAATATCGTTCCATTGCGCCTCGCTGGAATTGCGAAAGCCGCGCTGACACTGTTCGAGCGCCTCGACATCATCAGGCGTCGCAAATCCTCCAGGGCCGAGAAACTCGAGGAAATTGAAGAGTCGGTATTTCCGGGCCCATTCGGTCTCCTCCTTCGGAGCCAACGCCCAGGCGCTGATATTCATGAAATCGGGCGCCGCCGGATAGTAGGTCCGCACCGTCACTGCCATGATGTCGTTGATTACCAGATTCGGGAAAATAAACAGGTTCCGATTGAAGGTGGCGATACGGTCGGCCCGCTCTTTTCCAAACCGATTGACTAGCCCGTCATAAAGCCGGGAAAGCTCGCGCTTGCCGTCCTCGCCCCACGAGGGAATCCACTGCGCGACCGGACGGCCCCATGGGGCCTTGTATTCGAGAACGGCATGCCCCTTGCCGAGATCGCGCGCCGAACCCTCGAATGCGACTTGAGCAAGACCGCCCGTCGTCGCCTTGAGGTAATTCAGGTAAGTCGCGTGAGTCGTCAGTGCGTGGTAACCGTCAATGCTGTTTTCAGTGAGAAGTTTCCAGTTCGCACGCATAGAGTATTCCTGCGTGCCTCCCACGATTGTCATTGCCGTTTCCGCCTGGTCGCAGATCACATCGAGATATTCCCTGACCGGGCCCAGATAGTCCGAGAGGCTTTCGACGTTCTTGTCAAAACAGATGAAATTGAAATCGCGATAGCTCTCGAGCCGCGGAACCTGCTGCATGCTGGATGTGCTGCGCTCCTTGAAATCTTCGGCGTAGGAAGCCTCTCCGGGCTGGCTTCGCAGCGTTCCGTCCAGGCCGAATACCCAGCCATGATAAAAACATTGGAAGGACTTCGCACTGCCGTGCTTCTCGCGGCAAACCTGTGTACCGCGATGCGGGCAGGTGTTTAGCATCGCGTTGAGATTTCCCTTGCCGTCGCGGGCGAACAAGATGCCTCGGCCCCCGACCTGACGGGTCACGAAATCGCCGGGCTTGGCGAGCTCAGAACTGTGGCCGAGGTAGAGCCAGCATTTATCGAATATCTGGGCCCGTTCGGCATCCAGAATGACAGGATCGACAAAGGCCTGACGCGAGACTTTAAAGATCTTCTTCGATTCATCGATCAGAAGCGCTGTCTTCATCGGCCCAATTGCATTCATTGGAGTGCCTCCCTTGATCAATTAGTTTTAAGTGCCTGCCGCAGATCGTACGCCGTCGATTCAATATCGGATCGGTTGAGCTTTGATTGCCTTGCGACCAGCCGCCGAAGCATGGCCATCTCTTTTGCAGCGTTGATCGAAATAGCGCCCACAATTTCGCTGCCGCGCATGGCGGCCACGGAGAACCGGTCGCTCTGGCAGTCGCCACGCACGACGTGGTCGGCGTTGAGCATGTCGCCTACGACCTGAATGTTGAGATCGTATTGATCCGACCAGAACCAGGGAGGATCGCTGTATTCGCGATTCCCTCCAGCCATGTTTCCGGCAACACAGATCGCCTGGTTCTGCGCGTTGGCCCAGGTCTCAACGCGTAGGGCCCGGTCGTGGCATTTGCTCCATTGCAGCGCCACATCGCCAGCGCTGAAAACATTGGGTGCCGCCGTCCGCCCGAATGCGTCTACTTCAATGCCGGCATCGGCGGACAGGCCCAGATCGCGAGCGATCGCGTTGGTAGGCTCAACTCCAATTCCAACAAGGACGATGTCCGCCTTCAGTTCGGCTCCATTGGTCAAGCGAACGCCGTTCGTTGTCCCTGCCGCGACCGTAACGCCAAATTCGAACCGGACACCATGGTTGCGGTGCCGTGCCTCGACGACTTCGCTCACAAGACCGGGAAACGCCCGGGCGAGTAACCGCTCCTGATTTTCAACCACCGTTACGTCGCATCCATGCTTCGCCGCAGCGCAGGCCGCCTCGAGACCGATGACACCGCCACCAATGATGACGACGCTGACTTGGCGATGGAACGACTGGCGCAGATGCACCGCGTCTTCGATGTTACGAAGATAGTGAACTTGCGCACTCGCTCCCTCGAGCGTTTTAATACGCCTCGGCTGGGTGCCGGTCGCAAGAAGGAGCCGGTCGTAGCCGAAGATCTCGCCGTCGCCGGTTGCAACGGTCTGTCGCTCTGCATCGCATGCGACGACGGCGGCTCCGGTGATCATTGTAACGTCGAGCACTCCGGTCCAGTCGCTTGCCGGCTTGAGATAGGCAACCGGAGCGTCCAGCGTTGCGAGCAGTTCCTTCGACAATTGCGGGCGCTCATAAGGCGGATGCTTCTCCTCACCGATCATCGTAATGGAGCCGCGAAAGCCGGCGGAGCGCAGCGCTTCCGCCGCACGTCCTCCCGCCTGGCCGGCGCCAGCGATCACTATTTTTTCGATGGACGGCATAGACGCTTCAAACTCCCTGGCGCCCGATATCTTCCCCTTTGGCCATATCCGGGAAGCCTCCTAAAAATTCTTCGGTTGCGTACATATTAAAAACAGTCCATCCTGCTTGTAAAGTGATAATGTCGGATCTGCGCAATTATCGCAGTGCATCACAACCGGGAGAAAGCGGTGGCCAGGGCGATCGACGTGCATACCCACTTTGTGCCGGAAATCATGCCGTCGGGTACGGGACGAAATGCCCTTTGGCCCGCCATTGAGCACCGAGAGCGGAACACAGCGGCCGTCATCGTGGGTGGAAAGGTATTTCGCGCAATCGATTCCAGAAGCTGGGATGCCGGCCGCCGTCTGCAGGATATGCAATTGGACGATGTTGACGTCCAGGTCGTCTCTCCCATGCCCGAACTACTGTCGCACTGGTTTCCCGTCGGTGACGCCGACGCATTGTCTAGTCATATCAATTGCTCAATCGCGAAATTGTGTTCCGCCCATCCGCGCAGCTTCGTCGGGATCGGCATGGTTCCCGTCCAGGATCCCGCGCTTGCAGCGCGCCGCCTGGTTGACGTCAAGGGGCTCGGGCTTTTCGGCATTGAAATTGGCACTCACATCAATGGTGTGGCGCTGGGCGACCCCCGAATGCACGAGTTCTATGCGGCCGCCGAGGAAGCCGATCTCGCGATCATGATCCATCCATTGCATCCATCGGGCATGGAACGGATAGGTGGCCGCCCAGAGCTGGCGGCGGTTGCAGCTTTTCCGCTTGAAACGGCGCTCGCCGCAACTTCGCTTCTAACACATGGGGTGACAGAACGATTTCCTAAATTGCGAATCTTGCTGAGTCACGGCGGCGGGGCGCTGCCATGGATTCTACCACGCCTGAAGTACGCACGCGCCCTCGGACCTCCGCTGCAGGATTTGTTTGCGCGAGATCCCGACGAGATGGCGAGGACATTCTACTACGACACTATTCTCTATGACCGCCTCGCTTTACGATTTCTCGCAGACTCAGTTGGCGCGGATCATATCGTGATCGGATCGGACTATCCGTTTTCAATCAAACAGGACCGGCCTGCCCAATTCGCCGAACAGGCGCTCGGCATCAGCCGGGAGACGTTTGCTGCGAATACCGCGCGCTTCTTGAATCAGGCGCCCTCCACCATATGGAGCGCGGTGACCGTCGAGCAACAACAGGAAAATCAGGGAGAAACCGGTGGGTAACTGCTATTCGTATCGACAGTTCTGCTCGTTGGGGCCGCTGCCCCCGCGGACGCCGGCGCGGCCCGATCCGCAAGTGCCCCGCGACCACAAGCTGGGTCCGTGCGTACACGGGAAAATCGGCTCGTTCTATTTTTATGAGAAGGGCTCTGATGACGACGCCGCCTTCGGCTTTTTCGACGTTGAACTGTCGGTTCAGAGCATTTCAACAGGCAAAGTCCGCATTGAACTCTACTGCGTTGCCGATGGATATCAGACTTCTCGCGGCGTCGGCGCCAGTCACCCGGTCAAGCTTGCGATCATGGCGGACGGCAAGATTGTGGGATCAGCTGAATGGTGTTTCGCTGACGTCATCTGCGGACATGCAGACCCGATGAATTTCTCGACCGATATTGACATTGGCGACACATCCTTTTCACTGATCGATCGCATCGATCATCTACCTTTCCGGCATCCAGGCGCTGGTACGATTGCCGATGTTGCAGCGCGAACGCGATCGCGGGCAAAATCTCAACACCGCCGGATTTATCTCAGGATACCGCGGCTCGCCGCTCGGCATGTACGACAACGCCTTGTGGCGTGCAAAGTCGGTGCTGCAGTCTCACGATATCGCATTCGCCCCCGGCCTAAATGAAGATCTCGCGGCGACCGCGGTGTGGGGCAGCCAGCAGGTCGGGCTGTTTCCAGGCGCGAAAGTCGATGGAGTGTTCGGGATATGGTATGGCAAAGGCCCGGGGGTGGACCGTTCAGTCGATGCCCTAAAGCACGCGAATTCGGCTGGTACGGCGCGGCATGGCGGTGTGCTTGCTTTGGCCGGCGACGATCATGGCTGCCAATCCTCCACCCTTGCACACCAGAGCGAGCAGGTGTTCGCCGCGGCACTGATGCCGATTCTCAACCCGGCAACGCTGCAGGACTATCTGGATCTCGGACTTTACGGCTTTGCGCTTTCCCGCTTTTCCGGGTGCTGGGTCGGCTTCAAGGCGATTTCCGAAACGGTGGAGAGTTCGGCCTCCATTTACAGCGATCCGTCGCGCGTGTCGGTGGTGCTGCCATCGGATTTCGAATTGCCGCCGGGCGGACTGAATATCAGGTGGCCCGACCCACCGCTCGAACAGGAGCGGCGGCTTCATGGTCCAAAAATGGACGCCATTGCAGCATTCGCGCGCGCCAACCAGCTCGATCGTATCGTGCTCGACAGCAAACCGGCTCGGCTCGGCATCATGGCCACCGGCAAGGCCTACCTGGATTTACGGCAGGCGCTGGCGGATCTCGGAATTACCGAGCGCGAAGCTCAGAAGCTGGGTTTGCGCATCTATAAGGTCGGGCTGACTTGGCCGCTCGAAGAGAGCGGCGCGAGGCGTTTTGCCGAAGGTCTGCAGGACGTATTGGTCGTCGAGGAAAAGCGCGGCTTTCTCGAAGATCAGCTGGTGCGAATTCTCTACAACATGGATGCCTCAAAGCGTCCTTCCGTCGTTGGCAAACGCGACGAACACCGCGCAACGCTGTTGCCGAGCGAAGGAGAACTCACGCCGACCATGGTGGCCGCCGCACTGGTCTCGCGTCTGCGCCGGCTCGGCCAACAAAGTCCGGTGCTGGAACAAAGACTGGCGCGGCTTGAAGCGTTTGAGCACCCCGCAACTGTGCGCGCTCCGATGGCGCTGCAGCGGACGCCGTATTTCTGCTCCGGCTGCCCGCACAACACCTCTACCAAGGTGCCGGAAGGCAGCCGCGCGATGGCCGGTATCGGCTGCCACGGGATGGCCCTCTCGGTCCCAAGCCGGCGCACCGCGACCATCTCGCATATGGGCGCCGAGGGCGTGACCTGGATCGGTCAGGCACCTTTCACTAGCGAAACCCACGTCTTTCAGAACCTCGGTGACGGCACCTACACGCATTCGGGCTTGCTCGCATTGCGGGCCGCGGCGGCTGCCGGCGTCAACATCACCTACAAGATTCTTTACAACGACGCGGTCGCTATGACTGGCGGACAACCCGCCGAGGGCGGCCTGACCGTCTCACAAATTGCCCACCAGGTTTGGGCCGAAGGCTCGAAGCGCGTTGCGATCGTCTCGGACGATCCCGGCAAATATCCCGGCAAAGGTTATTTTCCAGAGGGCGCCACGGTCCATCATCGCCGGGAGATGGACCGGATTCAACGCGAACTGCGTGAAATCAGCGGTCTTTCCGTTTTGATCTACGATCAGACCTGTGCCGCCGAGAAACGCCGTCGCCGCAAACGGGGGCTGTATCCGGATCCGCCGAAGCGCGTCTTCATCAACGATCTCGTATGCGAAGGCTGCGGCGACTGCTCGCAAGCTTCCAATTGTGTTTCGGTCCAACCGCTCGAAACCGAATTCGGCCGCAAACGCCAGATCGACCAGTCGAACTGCAACAAGGACTATTCTTGCGTCGAGGGATTTTGTCCGAGTTTTGTCACTGTCCATGGCGGCACGCTGAAGAAAGCAGAGACTTCCTCAGTCGATTCAAGCCAGCTGTTCGCCGATCTTCCTTTGCCGCCTCGGCGCGAACTGGAAGAGCCCTTCAACATTCTCGTTACCGGTATCGGGGGCACCGGCGTCATCACGATCGGCGCGCTGCTCGGCATGGCCGCCCATCTCGACGGTCGAGGCTGCTCTGCGCTCGACTTCACCGGCCTTGCGCAAAAGAATGGCGCGGTCATGAGCCATGTTCGGATCGCGCCTGCTCCGGAAGATATCCCTACAGTCCGCATCGCTTCAGGCGGGGCCGATCTTATTCTCGGTTGCGACATTGTCGTTTCCGCGAGTGCGACGGCTCTAAGCCGCGTCGAACGCGGCGTGACTCAGGCCATTGTCAACGCCGACAGCATCGCGACTAATGCCTTCATGCTTGGCTTTGCCTTCCAGAAAGGGGCCATTCCGCTTTCACTGGAAGCAATTCTGAGAGCTATCGAAATCAACGGCGCCGCGATCGAGATGAACAAGCAGGCCTTTACCTGGGGACGGCTCGCCGCGCACGACCTCGCGCGTGTCCGCAGCGTAACCCAATTCCGAGCGCGCGCCGCGACGACGACCCGGACACTCGATGAATCGATTGCCTATCGGGCCAAATTCCTGACCGAATATCAAAACCGGTCCTACGCCGACCGCTATCTCGCAACCGTTGCGAAGGTTCGGAATGCCGAAGCTCTGGCCTCGTCGGGTTCCAGCGAACTCACGGAAGCGGTGGCAAAAAACCTCTTCAAGCTGATGGCTTACAAGGACGAATACGAGGTGGCACGGCTCTATACGGATGGCAGCTTTGCCAGGAAGTTAGGGGAAAAATTCGAAGGCGACATCCGCCTTAGGTTCCACCTCGCCGCACCGCTCCTTGCGCGCCGCGACAAATGTACGGGCCATTTGCAGAAGAAGGAATATGGCGGCTGGATGATTCACGCATTTCGCCTGCTCGCGCGGCTCAAATTCCTTCGCGGCACGGCATTCGATCCCTTCGGATACACGGCGGAGCGCAACGCTGAGCGAAAGCTGATCGACGATTACCTGGCAATGCTCGAGCAGCATATCGCAGCTCTAAAAGGCGGACAGATTCCGATCCTCGCCAGGTTGGCCCGCTTGCCGGAAATGATCCGTGGCTATGGCCACATCAAAGAGGCGAGCATCGGCAAATCTTTTGCCGAAAAGGCCCGGTTGGAGGCGGATCTTAAAAACAACAGCTTCGCGGTCGCAGCAGAATAATTCCTGAACGAATAGGTCCGGCGTCGAGCGCCGGACCCAATTTAAATACAAAACCGGCTAGACTGCTTGTAAGTTCGGCCGGTGCCTGTTAGCATTTTTCGGTGCGCCAACAGACCCAACAAAATGGGCGGGCGTTTCGAACGAGGGGAGGACATCGGTTATGCTGGGCTTGACGATGGATACGCCATTACTTTCGACGGACATTCTTCGCTACGCCGTGATCGCGCATGGTGAAACGGAAATCGTTTCGCGTAACCTCGATCGTAGCATCTATCGCTATTCCTATTCGGCAGCAAAGGATCGCTGTCTGCGGTTATCGGCGACGCTCCAATCCGGGCTGTCGACTGGCGACCGCCTAGGATCGCTCGCCTGGAATATCCATAATAATTTCGAGCTTTTACGGGGTCCATCCTGACCGCGCGATCCGGCAGGCCGCAGCGCGGCTCTGACGATTATCAGGTTTCAAAAACAAACAAAACAAGGACAGGCAGGGGAAGCACAATGTTCCGAAAATCAGGTGGATTGATCTGTGCCTTATTGTTGATCGGCTTGAGCGCCGGCAGCGCCGCCGAGAAGAAGTATGGACCGGGCGCTACCGATACCGAAATCAAGCTCGGTCAAACCGTGCCCTACAGCGGTCCGGCGTCGGCCTTTTCGAGTTATGGCCGGCTGATGACAGGCTATTTCGAGATGGTCAACGCGTCGGGCGGAATCAACGGCCGCAAGATAACGCTGATCTCACTGGACAACGCTTTCAGTCCTCCCAAGGCGCTCGAACAAACACGGAAGCTCGTTGAGGATTCAGGTGTGCTGGCCGACGTCGGCACAGTTGGCACCACGCCGAACGTCGCGATCCAGAAATATCTCAACCAGGCCAAGGTGCCGCACATCTTCATCTCTGCCGGTGGGCGTCGTTTCGCCGACCCTCAGAATTTCCCCTGGAGCGTGCCGATGTATCCGGGCTTCGAGATGGAGGGGAAGACGTTCGGGCAATACATCCTGAAGAACAAGCCAGATGCCAAGATCGGGGTGCTGTACCAGAACGACGATTACGGAAAGGACTTTCTGACGGGGCTTAAAGCCGCAATCGGAGAGGGCAAGACCAAGATCGTAGCTGAGGTCGCCTACGAACTGACGGATCCGACCATCGATTCCCAGATCGTTCGCCTAAAGGATTCCGGCGCCGATGTCCTGCTTTATTTCTCCACCCCGAAATTTACCGCGCAAGGGCTGCGCAAAGTGAAGGAGATGAGCTGGACGCCACTGCAGTTCCTCGCCAGCCCGACCAACTCGGTCAAAACGGTGTTGGAACCGGCCGGATTCGAAAACGCGCAAGGGATCATTACAACGCAGTTCACCAAGCAGGCCGGCGATCCGAAGTGGGTCGACGATCCAGAAGTGAAGGAGTACGTCGAGTTCATGAAGAAATGGGTGCCAAACGACAATCCCGGCGATTTCGTTGCGCTCTCCGGATACATCATCGCGCAGGGCATCGCCCAGGCATTGAAGCAGTGCGGCGACGATCTCACGCGCGAGAATCTGCTGAAGCAGGCGACCAGTATGAGGGGAAAACATTTCAAAATGATGTTGCCGGGAATTCAGCTCAATACGTCGCCCGATGATTACGCGCCCTATCAATCGCTGCGCATGGCGATATTCGAAGGATCGTCCTGGAAGCTTATCGATGAGGCTAGTGCGGTGGGTCAGTCGCCCGCAAAAAAATAACCTGAAACGGATCGATCCGAGAGGAATTCAAAAATGCAGCGTGGAACACTGTCAACAGTGAGAGAAAAAGCATGACAGCGGTCTTGATTGTGGGCGGCGGCCCGGTCGGCCTGATGACCGCACTTGGCCTGGCGCGAGCCGGCGTTCCCGTGACCGTGCTCGAGGCAGAGGACGACATTGTCTATTCGCCGCGCGCCATTTCCTATGCCTGGCCGATATTGGCGGGCCTGAACCATTTCGGCGTCCTCGACGACATGATTGCCGCCGGCCACACCATCGACGAACGCTGCTGGCGGATTTTCAAGACCGGGGAAACCATCGTCTACAATCATGATGCGGTTCGCGACGTCACTGACCGTCCCTACAATCTTACGCTGGGTCAGGATCTTCTCGCGAAAGTGGTCCTGCAGCACCTGAAGCGATATACGGACGTCACGATTCACTGGGGGACGAAGTTCACCGGCCTGACGCAGACATCAAGCAATGTCGTTGTTACTGCCGAAAGAGCAGGCGCGCCCGTGGAGTGCGTCGCTGACTGGGTGGTAGCGGCGGATGGCGGTCGCAGCGCGGTCCGAAAAGCGGTCGGACTGACGATGGATGGGTTTACCTGGCCGCAACGCTTCGTGGTGACCAACATCTATTTCGACTTCGAGAAATACGGCTGGAACTCGGGCTATCTGGTCGATCCCATCTACGGAGCTGTCGTCTACAAGATCAATCCCGACGGTCTGTGGCGCTTCACCTTCGCTGAAGACACGACTAACCCGCTGGAAACTGTTTCGGAACGTATCCCGGAGTTCATCAATACTGTTCTGCCGGGAGACAAGAAGTATGAGCTGGCGCTCCACACCGCGTACAACATGCATCAGCGGACGGCTGCCACCTATCGGGTCGGACGCGTCCTTCTCGCAGGCGACGCGGCGCATATCACGAACCCGACCAGCGGGTTCGGTCTTATGGGTGGAATCTACGATTCCTTTGCTTTGAGCGAGGCGCTCGCGGCCGTCGTTCGCGAAAAGGCTGGCGATGAAATCCTGGATCGCTATTCCGAATCGAGGAGAAAAATCTATCTCGAGGTAACCTCGCCGATATCTACCGAAAGTCTCAGGCTGGTCTTTCATTCCGGCGATCAGGATCGCCTCAACAAGGACCTTGCACTGCTTCGGAATCGGAAGAACGACCCTGAGGCGATGCGCAAATTCTTGTCTGTTCCGGCCGCACTTGAAACACCGTCTCTGATTACAGGCCGCACGTTGGCGCATAGGGCCGCCGCGTAGTGATCCCATATGGCTCGGTTCGATGGTCACTTTACCATGCGGGGCACGGCAGGTTGGCCGGTCCCGTGGTTGCATCAAAAAGACTCGTCTCCTAGCGGTTTGCGACCAACTATCAATCGAATCCAGATCGGCCATAGCCGTCGTTATTCGCTCGATCATCGTCAAGGTCGTGTCCTCGGGCTGCATATTTGGCAACAGCGGGGAGTGACACAGCGTAATCGTCCACATTGCGAGCGCATGCAAAATCTGCTGTCGGTAGCGCAGGAAACTGAGATCGAAGTCTGGTTTGACACCGGTTTGTTCTGCAAACCGCTCGATATAGCGAGCCAATAGATCACGTTCCCAATTCCGGCGATTTTCCGGCGTTAGCGAAGCCGTCACAGCGTAAGCGAAATCCCGTGACCAATGGCCGCGCGAAAGACATTGCCAGTCGCATAACCCCATTTGGTCCGCGCCTGTCTGATACCAATTTCCGATATGCACATCGGAGTGAATAAGCCCTTGTGGTTCGCTTTCGTGCACAGCAAGTGCGCGTATCGTCGCCGGCCAGACCTCCTCACGACGCGCAAGGACCTCAGCAGGAATAACATGGGCCGCAGCGTCAAACGCTCTGTGCGTGTAATACTCCGTACTCATTTTCTCCGCACCGATGGTAAACCATCTTGGATAGCTGGCGAGCCATCGGTAGTGCTCGGCGATCGCCGGATCGGCGTAGAAGCGGCTGTGCAGCGATGCCAGCAGATCGATCATGTCGTCTGCCATGGCGCGCGAGACGTACGTCTTATGGCTGCAAAACGTCGCGGATTTTGTTGCGACCATATCTTCGAGCAGATGGATCGCCGCAAAGGTTCGCCGGTCGTAGGCTGAATGATAACAGAGCGGTGCCTCGATCTGCAGCTCAGGTCGAAGCTGCGTATAGAAATTGCCCTCGACGCGCGCCGTACCGTTGAAGCCGCCTATCATGCGCGTGACGACGCTCGGCAGCGACTTGGTGAAGATCGAGGTCGGTAATGCGGCGCGCCGGCCTTCCTCGTTGTAGGACACGCGAAGCTGATGTCGTTCGTGCGTACCCGCGCTCGCCGGCTTGACCTCGACATAGGTAACAATGGCCCCCGGAACCTTGCCACAGAGCACGGCGGTCAACCATTCGGTCGTAATTGCATAGGGCGAACAGGGCACATCCCCGAGCCGCCGGGCCTTTGGTCGCGCCAGACGCTCAAAAGCAACGCGGCTGCCGATTTTCAGCGCTGCAAGGGCGGTAGCTGTCGATGAACCCATTATCTAGCTCCCCGTTCAGCCCACAGAATTGCTGAGTGACCTGATCAATCCTATTCGATCAAATCGGGTTCCCGGCGAAATCATAAATCCGTACGCTTCATTACGATATATATCATAACCATATTTACGGTTCAAGCGACGAGTGGGCCCGCCTTCGGCCGGAGCACGGCTTCCTAAACGTCTTTCCTCGTCCGGAAGATCGATTTTTGCGCGGCTACTTCCGCAAGTATGAATTCAGACATTGCGCGGACTCGGCTGAGCTCGCGCATGTCCAGATGGGTAACGATCCAATAGCTGCGTTCAAACACCGTACCAGGCAGCACGCTCTGGAGCTGTTCATCGCTGTGAGCCGCATAGTCGTGCAAAATTCCGATACCTGCGCCGCCGCGAACCGCTTCCAGCTGACCTACAGCCGTCGAACATTCAAGCCGACTATAGGTTGGGCCATAAAGCTCCGGCATGAAATTGAGTTGATCGGCGAAAATCAAATCCGGAACATAGGTTACTAGGCAATGACGTTGGAGATCTTCGAGCCGCTGAGGAGAACCGCGCTCCGCGAGATAGCCCTTCGCCGCGTAAAAATGCAGCGAGTAATCGATCAGTTTGCGCACCGAGAGCCGCCCTTCATCGGGTCTCTCGATGGTGATGGCCAGATCGGCCTCGCGCTTCGACAACGAAAAGGTCCGCGACATTGGTACCAGCTGAACCGTAAGGGATGGATGCTTTGCTCTGAAATGACTAAGCCGGGAACACAGAAAAAGCGTGCTGAAGCCGTCCGGAGCGGCAACCCTCACGGTGCCCGAAAGCTCGACGTCGGATCGAGAAAGATCGCCCTGTGCGCGCAATAGCTGGGCTTCGACCTCTTCAGCGGTCTTGTACAATCGATCGCCGGCTGCGGTCAGCACGCTTCCCGTAGTCTGACGGTCGAATAGCCGAACGCGAAGTGATTTCTCAAGCGCGTTGATCCTGCGGCCGACCGTGGCGTTATCGACTCCCAACTGCAACGCTGCGGCTGAAAACTGGCCAGCGCGAGCGACGCTTAAGAAGACGCGTATGTTGTCCCAGTCCATTTGCAACCAACGTTCGATCCGTCAGCCTGATCATCGCAGGCAACATCATCGAATGCCAGAGCGATCGATATTTGCTTCACGAGGACTCGCGGATCCCGCAGACGGGCAGGAAACATTCTATCCGCGCAACACTCCACCGGAATTGTCCAAATCGTCCGTTTTGCCCGGAGATCACGCTTTGAGAGAAACACATAAGCGCCCCAAGGGTGTTTCGCCGCGCTGCAGCAGCAGACCGGCATGTGATTTGCTCCTTGATAGGATGATATATGTAGTGTACTATATACTTCAGTACCTCTTGGGCGTGATGTGGTTATCGCCTCGAGAACTAGCGGGGGATGACGCGCTGCTGAAGAGAATGTCCGCAATTTAGCCGCTGAACCAAATAAGGGAGGGGAAGGCATGAAGCACGCAACAATATTGGGTATCGTCTCGGCCATTCTGCTGGGCACGTGTCAGTTCACGGCCGTAGCGGCTGAAAAAAAATATGGCCCCGGCGTAACGGACACTGAAATTAAGATCGGCCAGACCGTTCCCTACAGCGGTCCAGCCTCAGCATTTTCGAGTTACGGCCGCGTCATGGCGGGCTACTTTCAAATGTTGAACGAGAAGGGCGGCA
>WNFI01684509.1_pt1 | contig 16840 bp, 12 predicted proteins | sample 5400471 | NCBI WGS metagenome assembly WNFI01 (sample SAMN13153348, study PRJNA577476) | soil metagenome | isolation source: 100 cm saprolite on Douglas fir-dominated hillslope | place: USA:California | collected 2013-09-17 | reverse complement strand
AGCCCATGGTGGGCCGTGGCCGAACGCAATCAGCGCGCTTTCACCCGCGCCTACAACGTGCTCGGCTGCCTGCCACCCGACGTCGAGCCGCGGGCGACGGGACACGTACCCGAGATGATGACGCTTATCGGGCGCCTGATCGAGTCCGGCCACGCCTATGCGGCCGGCGGAGACGTGTACTTCGACGTCTCGTCGTACCACCGCTACGGCGCGCTGTCCGGCCAGCGGCTAGAGCACATGCGTGCCGCAGATGACATCGAGGGCGAGAACGCCAAGCGCGATCCGCGGGACTTCGCGCTGTGGAAGGGGCACAAGCCCGGCGAGCCGTCCTGGGAGACGCCGTGGGGTCCTGGCCGGCCAGGCTGGCACGTGGAGTGCTCGGCGATGGCGACGAAGTACCTCGGCGCGACGTTCGATATCCACGGCGGCGGCCTCGACCTCCTCTTCCCGCACCACGAGAACGAGGTCGCGCAGTCTAAGGCGGCCGGTGATGGCTTCGCCCGGTACTGGCTGCACAACGGCCTGGTCAGGCTGGGCGGGGAGAAAATGAGCAAGTCGCTGGGCAACTCGCTGCTTGTCGACGCGATGGTGACCCAGGTCAGGCCCGTCGAGCTGCGTTATTACCTCGGGCAGGGGCACCGCGCTGCCGGTGGCCGCCAGCCTGCCTGCGGCGTTCGTCGCCGCGCTCGACGACGATCTCGCCGTTCCGCAGGCGCTCGCAGTCGTGCACGAGGCGGTGACGGAGGGCAACACGGCCCTGGCCGCCGGCGACGAGGCAGGCGCGGCCAAGCAGGCCGAATCGGTGCGGGCCATGCTCGCCGTCCTCGGCCTTGACCCGTTCGCCGCCCCGTGGGCCGATGCGGGCGACTCCGGGCTGCGTGACGTCGTCGACGCCCTGGTCAGCGTCGCGCTTGACCAGCGTGAGGCCGCGCGGGTGCGCAAGGACTACGCGGCGGCCGACGCGATCAGGGAACTGCTGTACGCGGCGGGGATCGTGGTCGAGGACACGCCGGCCGGGCCGCGGTGGGAACTCGCCCGATGAGCGCCGCGGGAGGCAAAGGCCGCGGCGGCCCCAAGGCCGGATCGGGCAACAAGGCGAAGTCAGGAAAGCCGCGCCCGGGCACCGGCGGGTACGGCCGGCGCAAGCTTGAGGGCAAGGGCCCGACCCCGCCCGCCGAACATAGGAAAGGCCATCCGGCGCAGCGCCGGGCCGCGGCAGCAGCAGCGGCCGCGCGGGGCAAGCCGGGCTCCCGGGCAGCCGCCCGGCCAGGGAGCCAGCGTTCCGAGACTGTTCAGGACGGTGCGGCGGCCCGGACGGGTGCGGCAAGGCCGGCGATCCAGGAGCGGTCACGCGGTCCGGGCCGTTTCGCAACTCAGGGCAGGGGAGCGGGAAGCGCGGCCGAGGTTGTCGCCGGCCGTAACGCCGTGCTCGAATCGCTGCGGGCCGCCGTGCCCGCGCTTGCCCTGCATGTCGGGCCGCGGCTGGACCCGGATGAGCGCATCGGCGAGGCGATCAAGCTCGCGGCCGACAGCAGCATCCCCGTCGTCGAGGCTGGGCGGGCCGAACTTGACCGGCTGACCGGCGGCGCCGTCGCGCGGTCCGTCGCTGCGTTCGGCGCCAGCGGCGTGCTGATCCCGGTGCGCAGGTCGGCGGGAGTGACGGCCGGGGCGTGGAAGGCGTCGGCAGGCGCGCTTGCCCGGGTGCTGGTCGCCCAGGCGCCGAACCTCTCGCGGTCGCTGGCCGCCTACGCGGAGGCCGGCCTGTTCGTGGTCGGTCTCGACGCCGACGCCAAGGACGAGATCACGGACATGGCGCTGGCCGACGGCCCGCTGGTCCTCGTGATCGGATCAGAGGGCAAGGGACTGTCCAGGCTTGTCGCGCAGCAATGCGACGCGGTCGTCAAGATCCCCATCAGCGGAGCCGAGTCGCTCAACGCCGGGGTCGCCGCCGGGATCGCCTTGTACGAGGTGGGCAGGCTGCGCGGCGGCCGGCGAGCCGGCCCCTGAGCGTGCCTTCGAGCCGGCCTCTGACCCGACCTCCGGGCCGGCCTCTGAGCCGGCCATCTCGCTGTGCGTGGCTAGTCTCGGCACGGCAGCGGGGATCCTGCTCAGCGGAACGGCCGCCTGAATCCGCATGCGCCTGGCGATCCTCGCGGTCCTGGCGGTCCTGGCGGCCCCGGGGGCCGAGGCGGCCGGGCCTGCCGCCGCCGGCTCCGGCAGCGTGCCAGGCGAGCCGGCGATCAGCGGGTCGACCTGGCCGACCGCCTCGATGTCCTTGCCGTCATAGTCGAATAGCGACAGCACATATCGCATCGCCTCGAGCCGTCCGCGCTTCTTGTCGTTGCTCTTGATGACGGTCCACGGTGCCTCCGGCACGTCCGTGTGCCAGAACATCGCCTCCTTCGCCCGTGTATACGCGTCCCACTTGTCAAGCGAGGCGAGGTCGATCGGGCTGAGCTTCCACCGCTTGACCGGGTCGTCGTGACGATTCACGAAACGGCGGAGCTGCTCGGCCCTGGTGACCGAGAACCAGAGCTTGATCACGGTTATGCCGTCGGCGGCCAGCCCGCGCTCGAACTGCGGGGCCGCGTGCAGGAAGGTCTCGTACTCGTCGGGCTGGCAGAACCCCATCACCTGCTCGACACCCGCGCGGTTATACCAGGACCGGTCGAGCATTACGATCTCGCCGGCGGCCGGCATGTGCGGCAGGTACCTGCGCAGGTAGTTGTCACCTTGCTCATGGGCGGCGGGCTTGTCCAGTGCCACGACCCTGGCGCCTCGCGGGTTCAGGTTCTCAGTGAACCGCCGGATCGTCCCCCCCTTGCCGGCTGCGTCGCGGCCCTCGAAGAGGATCAGGATCCGGCGGCCCGACGACTTGACCCAGCGCTGCAGCTTCAGCAGCTCGATCTGCAGCTGGCGCTTGGCTGGCTCGTAGGCCTTCCGGTCCAGGCGGGCCAGGTAGGGATAGTCCTCGCGCCATGACTGAATCCGCGCACCGTCGGATGCCACCAGCACGGCCCGGCCGTTCCTGCGCCGCTCGACCCCAAGGCCTAGCTCGGCGGCAAGCCTGGCGAACTGCGCGCAGATGGCATCGGCGTCTGGCAGTTGGTCTGCGACTACCGCGGTCACGACCCTCCCCGGGGATCCGTCCATTCCGACGGTTTCGCAGCCTCATGCCCAGCGCCCGGTCAAGGAATGCCGGCCGGCTAGCAACGTCATTCCAGCCCGGTCGGCAAGGATCCCGCATTGTGCGTGGTCAGGAGAACGAAATGAAACGGGAACTTGAACAACGGCCGAATAGATACCCATGTTGCCGACCAGCACACCTGGCCCTGCCCAGGACCTTGCGGCTTCCGTGACCGACTCGCGTGAGCCCGGTCAAACCCCGGCTAACCGAAAGTCCCGTAACGAGACAACCTCAAGCCGACGATAAGCGTCCAGAAGGCTGGAATCTGAAACCCGGCAGGCGTGCTCGCGCACGCACCGAAACGGAGCTGACGATGGCGTACGGAGCACGGCGATGGCTGGCTGGCCTCGGGGCGGCCGCAGCGATGGGGGTATCGGTTCTCGGCCAGGCGGGAACCGCCAGCGCAGCGAGCGACGCGATGACTGCGGTGCGGGCAACGACAGCTGTGTCTGGCGCAGTCGGCCGGCAGCAGCCAGGCGCCGTGTACACGCCGACAAGCCGCCTGCTGAGATTCGGCATGCGAGGGCCCGCCGTCAAGGCACTGCAGCAGCGGCTGACTTACCTGCACTACTACGTAGGCAAGATCGACGGGCGGTTCGGCTGGGACACGCTGGAAGGCGTATGGGCGTTCAAGGAGGTCCAGTCCGGCAAAATCCAGCCGCGTAACCCGAACGCCGTCGGATCATTCATGCAACGGCAACTGCTGCATCCCAGGCTTCCCAAGGTGCTCCACCCGCACGGCGGCAGGTATCTGCGGATTGAGATCAACAAGAAGATCGAGGTGCTTGTCCTCTACAACCACAACAAGATCGAGCTAATCACCCACGTGTCGACTGGCGGCGGTTACTACTACTGCTCAAACGGGGGCTGCGGTTACGCAGTGACGCCCAACGGGCACTACAAGGCGCTGTCTTTCAGGTGCGTGCGAATCCCCTGGGACCTCGCCACTCACTTCCACAAGCTGATCAAGATCGTTTCAATCGACGGGCGGGGTACTCCGATCTGGATCTCCGGCTAATGCCGGCGGTGGGTGAACTGGCCTAAGGTCCCTCATCGGCATCTTCGGCCGCTACAACTAACCCGCCAGCGATCGCGGGCATGCCGGGGCGGGGCACCCACAGCAGGGGCTCCGGCCCGGTAGACTGTCCGCCGCTACGTAGTAGGAATGTAAGAATTTTCACGGCCAGGCCGGACGAAGTCGGCCTGACCGGTTTGTTCTAGCGGCTGGGGTGGCAGGATGAGGCGGTTCATCGTGGCGGCATGCGCCGCCGTTGTGGTCACCGGGGGACTGGCTGCCTGCGGCAGCTCAGCCGGCAACGGGAGCGCGAGCGGAAGTCCCAGCGCCAGCGGATCGACCGCGAGCTGCACCAAGTCGGCGCTCGCGCATCAGCTGCACACGCCGGGCGTGCTCACGGTGGCGACCGACAACCCGGTCTATCCCCCGTGGTTCGTGAGCAACAAGCCGGCCAACGGCCAGGGTTACGAGAGCGCCGTCGCTTACGCGATCGCCGCCAAGCTCGGCTTCGCCAAGTCGAAGGTAACCTGGGTGCAGGAGCCTTTCCTGAAGGCGATAGCCCCAGGGCCCAAGTCGTTCGACTTCGACATCAATGAGGTGTCGGTCACCCCGCAACGGGCGCAGGTGGTTACGTTCTCCGACAGCTACTACCCGGTGCAGCAGGCGATCGTGGCCCGCAAGGGCACGCCGATCGCGACTATGCACTCGTCCGCACAGCTGAAGACCTACCTGTACGGCGATCAGAACGGTACCACCGGCCTGACCTACATCACCGATCACATCCAGCCCACCAAGCAGCCCAAGGTATTCGACACCTTGGCACAGGCGGCGGCCGCGCTTGAGGCAGGCCGGATCGACGCCCTGGTCACCGACACGCCGACGGCGCAGTACATGACCACTCAGCAGCTGAAGCACCCCCCGACTGTGCTCGTCGGGCAGTTTCCGACCGTCGGCGAGCATTACGGCCTGGTCTTCAACAAGGGCAACGCGCTGGTGACGTGCGTGAACCAGGCCATTGCCAGCCTGCAGTCCGACGGCACGCTGACCGCGCTGCAGAAGCAGTACCTGGGCATCTACCTGAACTTCCCGACGATCAAACCCTGACGGCCCGGGAAACAGGAGCCCGCGCGGCAGCACATGGAGCCGAACCCACCGTCCGAGCAGGTAGATCCGCTGCTCGGGCTGCCGGCCAGGACCGTCGGCGGGCAGTGGATGCCGCCGGGTGGCTTCGTGTCCGCCGGCCGGGCGCCGCGGCTGTTCTCGTCAGGCGGGGGCAGGCGGGCCACCGCCATCTCGTCGGTCAGCACGGTCCTGGTGCTCGGCATCCTGGTCACGATCTTCCTGCTGGCTCCGGGAGCCAGGGCGTTCGAGCACACGTTCCTCAGCCCGACGGACATGTGGCGCTCGTTCATCGGCAATCCGAAAAAGGGCTACTACTCCGTCGGCGCCGCGATCTGGCTGAACATCAGGATGTTCCTGGTCGCTGAGGTGCTGATCCTGGCCCTTGCCCTGCTGGTGGCGCTGATCAGGCAGTCGGTCAGTCCCGCGCTGTTCCCGATCAGGATCCTGACCACCGCGTACGTCGACTTCTTCCGCGGGGTGCCGCTCATCCTCGTCATCTTCGCGCTGGGATTCGGCTTGCCGGCCCTGAACCTGCCTGTTGTCTCAAGCCAGTCCGACGCTGTCTACGGCGTCGCGGCCCTGGTGCTGTCCTATTCGGCGTATGTCTCCGAGGTATATCGGGCAGGCCTGAACTCAGTACACCTGAGCCAGGTCTCCGCGGCGCGCTCGCTCGGCCTGTCCCACGGCACCGCGCTGCGGTACGTCGTGCTTCCGCAGGCGGTACGCAACATCATTCCGCCGCTGCTCAACGACTTCATCAGCCTGCAGAAGGACACGGCGCTGGTCGGCACGCTGGGGGTCATCGAGGCTAACAAGGCCGCTGGCATCTACAGCGAGACCGTGTTCAACTTCTCCAGCTTCACCGTCGCAGCGATTTTGTTCCTCATCCCGGTGAGCAGCGAGGCGCTCAGGATCGATGACCTGCACAAGTCGTTCGACAGAAACGAGGTGCTGCGCGGCATCACCATGTCGGTGGCCTCGCACGACGTGATCTGCCTGATCGGGGCCTCCGGGTCCGGGAAATCCACGTTGCTGCGGTGCATCAACCTGCTCGAGCCGATTGACGCAGGCCGGATCAGCCTGTTCGGCCATGACATTACCGGCCCCGGAGTCGACGCCAATCTGGTCAGGCGGCAGATCGGCATCGTGTTCCAGGCGTTCAACCTGTTCCCGCACATGACCGTGCTGCGGAACGTCACCCTTGCTCCGACGAAGGTGCTCAGGATACCGCCCGGTCAGGCCGCCGACGAGGCGCGGGCGCTCCTGGGCAGGTTCGGCCTGATCGACAAGGCCGACGACTATCCGGACCGGCTCTCCGGCGGCCAGCAGCAGCGCGTGGCGATCGTCCGGGCACTGGCCATGCAGCCGCAGATCATGCTCCTCGACGAGGTCACAAGCGCGCTCGACCCCGAACTCGTCGCCGAGGTGCTCGAGGTGATCACCGAGCTAGCCGCCGGCGGGATGACCATGCTGATCGCCACGCACGAGATGGGCTTCGCCCGCGACATCGCAGACCGGGTCTGCTTCCTCGAAGAAGGCAAGATCATCGAGGAAGCGCCTCCATCCGAGCTGTTCACCAACCCGAAAGACGACCGCACCCGCCGCTTCCTGCGCCGCATAGTCGAGGCCAAGCGCCTCTAGCGCGACAACGCTCCACATCGGCCTTTCCAGGATCTGACGCTGGCCGGTGCCGCCTCGCTATAGTCGCGGAAAGATACACGGCTAGTGCGGATTCTTTCTCAGGAGGATTACTCGTGCCCAGCTTCCCTCGAAGATTGACGGCGGTGCTCACGCCAGCGCTGCTGCTGGCAGGAGCCGCGGCGACCGCGCCCACTGCCGCGGCGGCGACCGGTGGGGCCGTTTGCCCTGCCCCCATAGTTGCCGGAGACACGGTCCTCTGCGGCTCGCTCGCAGATGGTGCGACGTACCTGATGGAGGTTCCCGCGCACTGGAACCGGACGCTGTTCCTCTACAGCCACGGCTACGTCGTCCCGGGCAGCAGCAACCCGGCGCAGGACGTCGGCGACCCGGTGACCGGTACCTGGCTGCTGAGCCACGGCTACGCGCTGGCCGGTTCCTCGTACTCGAGCACCGGCTGGGCGATCCAGCAGGCACTGCCCGATCAGATCGCCACGCTGGGTGTATTCGCCAGCAAGGTGGGCAAGCCGCGGCACACGGTCGCGTGGGGTCACTCGCTGGGCGGCATCATCACGGCCGGGCTGATTCAGCGCTACCCGCACCGGTTCAGCGCCGCGCTGCCGATGTGCGGCGTGCTCGCCGGCGGCGTCGCGACCTGGAACGCGGCGCTGGATGGCGCGTTCGCGTTCCAGCAGCTCGTCGACCCGTCGGTGCAGATCACCGGCATCACTAACCCGCGTGCGAACCTGCAAGGCGCGGAGTCGGTTGCGGCCGCCGCCCAGGCCACGCCTCAGGGCAAGGCGCGGGTGGCGCTGGCCGCCGCACTGGGCGACACGCCGGGCTGGTACACCCCGCTGTCGCCCGAGCCGGCGGCCAGCGACTTCATCAGCCAGGAAGCGAACCAGTTCCAGTGGGACGCCAATGTGGACTTCCCGTTCATCTTCGCGTTCCGCGCCGAGCTTGAGGCGCGGGCGGGCGGCAATCCGTCGTGGAACACCGGCGTGAACTATTTCCGGCAGCTGGCCAACTCGGCAAACCGCCGCGAGGTGCACGCGCTGTACCAAGCGGCCGGGCTGAGCCTGCGAGCCGACCTGCTGACGCTCAACAAGGCGGCCAGGGTCAAGGCCGACCCGTCGGCGGTGCGGTACCTGGCGAAGTACATCAGCTTCACTGGCAAGATCACCATCCCGGTGCTCAGCATGCACACCGTCGGTGACGGCCTGGTCATCCCGCAGAACGAGCAGGCCTACGCCAGCGTGGTCCGCAAGGCCGGCCGGTCGTTCCTGCTCCGCCAGGTGTTCGTCAGCCGCGCCGGGCACTGCGCGTTCACCCCGGGCGAGACGATCACCTCGGTCAGGCGCCTGCTGCACCGGATGCGGACCGGCCGCTGGCAGGATGGCGCGCTCACTCCGGCCAGCATGAACAAGGCGGCAGTGGCGCTCGGCCCGGCCTACAACATCTTCCTCAGTAGCGGCAAGGTGGTACCCGTCGCACCGGCGTTCGCGGCCTTCCAGCCGTCGCGCTACCCGCGTCCCTTCGACCTGAGCTTCAGGCTGCACGCATAGGGCCATGTCAGTAACAACGTGGGCGCCGTGCTGTCGCTAGAACAGCAGCATGGCGCCTACGTTGTTTGATGGGTGCGAGCCGAGGGCTACGCGCCGCGCTTGAGCGGCCCGAGCTTGAGCAACCGCCGCCAGGTCAGTGCCGAGTAGAACAAAAGCAGCGCGATCATTGCCCCGATATCGATCAGCCACGCATGCGAGGTGTGGTTCCACAACGGATCGACGGTCGCGCCCGCCGGAGCGATGGCATTGAGGTCGACCGTCGACGCGCTCGCTGCGAATCCCCACCGGGACGGGGTGAACCAGGCGATCTGCTCGAGGCCGGCCGTGCCGTGGATCGCGAAGATCCCGCCGGTCGTCACCACCTGGATCATGACCAGCAGGAACACAAGCGGCATGGCGCGCTCGGCGGTGCTGACCACGGATGAGGTGAACAGCCCGATGACCATGGACACCACGGCCACGAGCGCGATCGCGATCGCGATCTCCAGGATCGGCATCGGGAGCACCGACCCCTTCGGCGGGAATTTCTTGCCGATCAGGCCGATGGCCACGAGCACGATGGCCTGAAAGGCGCTGATCACGCCGAGCACGATCACCTTGGAAGCGAGGTAGGCGCCTGCCGACAGGCCGGTGCCCCGTTCCCGGGCATAGATCGGCCGTTCCTTGACGATCTCGCGGACGGCGTTAAGCGCGCCCGCGAAGCAAGCGCAGAGCACGAGTATCAGCAGCGCCGACTGCGCGCCGCCGTTGCCCGGGCCGATGAACCCGCCATGGGGTAGAGGGAAAGCTCTGACCAGCGCGCCGAGGCCGAGCACGACCCCGATGAGCAGATACAGGAAGCCGCGGTCGGAGGCGATGACCGCCGAGTACCTGCGGACCAGGGTGAGCATCTGGGCGAACCGGTTGCTGGTCTTAGGGGCCGCCGCCTGCATCGCCCTCGGGACGCGGCCCTGGATCGCTCCCGCGCACTCCATCCCGCCGGCGATGTACTGGTGGTAATAGACCGAGCTGCGGAACTCGGTAGCCCAGTCGCGATTGGGCTCATTCTCGAACGCCTGGAACACTTCGGCCCAGCCGGGCTGGTTGAAGTGCTTGAGGCCTTCCTTGGGCGCGCCGAAGTAGGCGATCTTGCCGCCCGGCACCAGGACGAGCAGGCGGTCGCAGAGGTTCAGGTTGGCTACCGAGTGCGTGACGACGATGACCGTGCGGCCGTCGTGGGCCAGGTCGGCCATCTGCTCCATCACCGACTTGTCGAGACCGGGATCAAGGCCTGAGGTTGGTTCGTCAAGGAACAGCAGTGACGGCTTGGTGAGGAGTTCAAGGGCCACGTTGACGCGTTTTTGCTGACCGCCGGACATGGCCGCCGTCTTGGTGTCCGCGTGCCTGGTGAGGGCCAGTTCCTCGAGCACCTCGTCGATCCGGTGGCTGCGCTCGGCCTTGCTGGTGTCACGGGGGAACCGGAGCTCAGCGGCATAACCAAGCCCACGGCGGGCTGTCAGCTGGGTATGCAGGATGTTCTCCTGGGGGACCAGTCCGATCCGGTGCCTGAGCTCGGCGTAGTGCATGTAGAGGTCACGGCCGTCGTAGAGGACCTGGCCATGGTTGGCCGGTGCGGTGCCGGTCAGCGCGCCGAGCAGGGTCGACTTGCCCGCGCCGCTCGGGCCGATGACGCCCATGAAACAGCGCTCTCCCAGCGGGAAGCTGACATGGTCGAGCAGCGTGCGCCCGCTGGCCAGGGTGACCGTCAGGTCCATGGCGACGAACGAGATCTCGCCGGTGTCGAGGAACTCCTGCAGTTCCTCGCCCACCAGCCGGTAGGTCGCTGGACCGATGCCGATGATGTCCCGCTCGGTGACCGGCGCCGATTCGATCCGCTGGCCGTTGACGAACGTGCCGTTGTGGCTGCCGAGGTCGACGATCGTGTACCCGCCACGAGGATTCCTGCGCAGCTCGGCGTGGTAGCGCGAGACGCCGAGGTCCGCGATAACGACCTGGTTGTCGGCAGCGCGGCCGATCCGCAGCAACGCCGTGTGCAGCCGGAGCACGGCGCTCGGCGGCCGCTCCATGCTGAGCCGCGGCGATGCGAACCCGGGGTTAACTGGTCCGGCCGGAGGTGCCCCGGCGGCGGCCGCCGCACCGCCGCCATAGTCGCCGCGAGGGGTCCCGTATCCGCCGCCTGGCGCCCCGTTCGCATAGCCGCCGCCTGGCGCTCCGTCAGCGTATCCGGCTCGCGCTGGCCCGTCCGCGTATCCGGCGGCGACATCTCCGGGCAGTCTGTTCACGGCCGGATGAGCGGGGGCGGCAGGCGAAGCCCCGGCGTAACGCGTGGGCGGCGCAAGGCCCGCTGCGGCGCCTTCGGCCTGCCTGGCCGGCGCGGCGACTGAGCATGACATGGCCGGGCCGTCATCGGGGTGCCCGAGCCGCACTGCGCATGATCCCGCGATCGCGACGCGCTGCACTCGGTCCCTGCCCTGGAACGTTCCGTTGGTCGACCCGACGTCCTCCAGCAGCCACGCACTACCGTCTTGCCGCAGCACGGCGTGCCGCCACGACACGCGCGAGTCGTTGAGGACGATGTCCGATTGCGGGTCCCGGCCAATGTAGTAACTGCGTCCGGCCGACAAGGAGCGCTCCGCGTCCGGCGTGCGCACCAGCAGCACGGAACCAGCGGGCCAGTGAGCGGGCTCAGGCGTCATGGGGTAACTGTAGATCCTATTTCGCGGGCCTGGATACCGCTATGGGCGGCCCATTTAGCTGCTGCGTTCGGGGGCGGCTTCGGCCACTCTGGAACGGACCGCAACGCATTTGAGGCATCAGATGACCAGGCCGCGCAGCGGGAATATCGGAAACATCGTTAGTGTCCCAAACACATAGTGCTGCTATAAGCGCTTTAGTAGCACAATTTAGTTGTTGCCATGATCGCTGACCTGCCGGCGTGTCGGGGAGGCCGGGCGCGGCGTGCCCGTCGGCGGGGCGCGGGAGACGGCCCAAGTCGGTCCTCGATCGCGGCGCGCGCCGTCGCGAACGGGGCGTGCGACGGGGTCGCGCCGCAGGCTGGCCGCCGTGCGGCACCGAGACAGTCGAACTGGGCAGCCTGGGGCTGCCATACCGCCGTGCGGAAAGCTGGCCGATTTGGGGTGCCTATCAGGCGCGTAGGTTGCGGCGGACAGGGTCAAACCGGATACTTGGAACGCCCATCTTGACTGCCGTACCACTTCAACGGCTTCCAGGACATCGCCGTTAAGAAATGGAAAACGTAGACGCGACGGCTCGGGAAGATCGGCACAGGTCGTAGCGCAGGGGAGGCAGGGTGAGCGAGGGGAATCTCGTCGTGCCGGGCAGCTTCGCGCCCGGTTCGCGGATCGCCGGCTATCTGCTGGAAGAGCAGATCGGCCAGGGCGGCATGGCCGTGGTGTTCCGCGCGCACGACGAACGCCTGGATCGCACGGTCGCGCTCAAGATCCTGGCTCCGGCCCTGGCTTCCGACGAGGCGTTCAGGCAGCGTTTCATCAGGGAGTCGCGCGCCGCAGCGGCGGTGGACGACCCGCACATCATCCCGGTCTTCGAGGCCGGCGAGGCGAGCGGTGTGCTGTTCATCGCGATGCGGTGGGTCCGCGGCGGTGATGTGCGGTCCCTCGTCGGCCAGGCCGGGCCCATGCCACCAGGGCGGGCGGCCGAGATCATCTCGCAGGTGGCGTCCGCGCTGGACGCCGCGCACGGCCGAGGCCTCGTGCATCGCGATGTCAAGCCGGCCAACATGCTGGTCGACGCGAGTTCAGGGTCGGGCCGGCCCGATCATGTCTACCTGTCCGACTTCGGGCTGAGCAAGGCCTCGCTTCAGACCAGCGGGCTGACCGGGACGGGCACCTTCCTCGGCACGCTCGACTACATTGCCCCCGAGCAGATAGAGGGCAAGCCGGTCGACGGCCGCGCGGACGAATACGCGCTCGCGTGCGCGGCGTTCGAGCTGCTGACCGGGGCGCCGCCATTTCAGCGCGACGAGGCCATGGCCGTCATGTACGCCCAGCTGTCAGAGCCGGCTCCGGCGCTGACCAGCCGCAGGCGCGACCTTCCATTCGCCGCCGACCCGGTGTTCGCCAAGGCACTCGCCAAAGCCCCTGCGGATCGGTATGGAAGCTGCCGGGAGTTTTCCGACGCGGTGCGCGCGGCGTTCGGAATAAGGCCGTATGACTCGGGCCCCAGTGAACTCCCGAGCGGCGAGCACCCGGCGACCCAGGTCGTCAGGGCGGCAGACGCCGGCGCGGGCCGGGGACCCGCACCGGGCGGCTACGCCGGCCAGGGCGCCGGTCAGGGCGGTTACCCGGATCAGGGCGGCTATCCCGGCCCGGGGTACGCGGGCCAGGGTGCCGGTCAAGGTGGCGATCCGGGGCGGGCCGCCTATCAGGGCCAGGGCGCTCATCACGGTCAGGGACCGGGCCAAGGTCAGGACGGCCCGAGTGGCCCCGGCGTCGCCGGCGGCCCAGTTTTGGGGGCCGGCGCCGGGGGCGGCCACGGCACGGCCGAGACCAAGATCGCGAGCCGCGGCAGGCAGACCGCGCCCGACCTGACTTCGGCGCAATGGCAGCCAGGAGGGCCGGCTGGCTACGGCCCGTACGGCGGCGCGGACCCGCAGGCCAGCATCGCCCGCCCCTGGTGGAAGTCTCCGCTCGCGCTGGTCGCCGCGGTCGTCGTGCTAATCGGCGGCGGCGCGGCTGCGTATGCCCTGACCAAGGGCGGCGGGGGCGGTGGGAACACCGGTCCCCCCGTCGGCGGGAACACCGCAGGGGCCCTGCAGCCGCCGGGATGCATTGCAACTGCTGCTCCCGGCAAGATGCTCCCGAATACTTCGTTCGTGCCCGTGCCGCGCGGCAGCGGTGAGCCCTTCGGAATAGTCGCCAGCCATGACGGCAAGGCCGTCTTCGTGGTGACCGATCATTCGCTCCAGGTGTTCAACACCGAGCCGGCCGGGACTCTGACGCCCGCCGGATTCAGCTACCCGGTCGGCGGCAATCCCGGCGTGGCCACGGCCGCCGTCCTGACCCATGACGGCCATTATCTGCTCGTGGCCGCCAACAACGGGATCCAGGTGCTCGACGCGCAAGGAGCGGAAAGCGGCGCCAGTAACGCCATCGTCGGCCAGTTGACCGTGCCAGGGTCCGCTACGGACCGCCGGGCTATCGCCGTGGCCGTGACCCCAGACGGCAAGTTCGCTTTCGTCAGCCTGCAGCACGACAACAAGGTCGGCGTCTTCAACCTGGGCAAGGCGCTGAGCTCGCGAAATTACAACTCCGATTACCTGGGCTCGCTGAATGTCGGCAGCCAGCCGGTGGGCCTGACCATGTCTCCCGACGGTAAGACTCTGTACGCGACCAATTTCGTTCAGGACTCGCCCGTCGTGCCCGGGGAGCTGACCACCGTCTGGGTTACGGACCGGCAGAGCAACTACCTGCTGGGGTACTCGGCCGCCCTGCTCCGAAGCGATCCGGGCAAGGCGCTGAAGGCAAAGGTTCACGTCGGCCAGACGCCCATCGGGATCATGCTGGTCAAGGGCGGCTCTCTGATCATCGTCGCCGACAACGACGGTGTGCCCCCGCAGACTGCGCATACCCTGGCGGTCGTGGATCCCGCCGCGGCGCTGAGCGGCAAGCCCGCCCTGCTCGGATACATTCCCGGCGGCATGGAGCCACACGAGATGGCTCTTTCGCTTGACGGCCATTTCCTGTACGTGACAGACCGCGGCTCAGCGCAAGTCCAGGTCGTCAACCTGAGCCTAGTTCACTGACCCCAGCGCGCCGGCCGCAGCCGCCGCAGCGAATCAAGCTCAAGACCAGGAGGAGGTTCGCTTGTACCAGTACCAGCCACCCAAGCGCCGGGGTGGCCGTAAGGCGCTGATCTGGGTTATCTCCATCCTCGTGGTCCTCGTCGCGCTCGACTTCGGTGCGAAGGCCTTCGCCGAGAGCCAGGCCGCGGCGCAGATCCAGAAGCAGGGCTTCCCGAAGAAGCCGTCGGTGTCGATCGCCGGATTCCCGTTCCTAACCCAGGTCATCAGCCGGAACTTCCACCAGATCACGATCAGCTCGTCCGACATCCCGGAAGGGCCAGTCAAGATCACGAGCCTCGACGTCGTCGCGCACAATGTGAAGCTCAAGTCGAACTTCCAGTCGGGCACCGCGGGCCCGCTGGACGGGACCATCTTGATCAGCCTGGGCGCCATCGGCGGGTTCCTGCAAGCCGCGGGGCCGCTGGCCGGATTCCTCGGCGGTGGCTCAGGGGGCGGGCTGAGGATCGTCGCGGTCGGCAACAACCTAGTGAAGGCCCCAAGGCACTCCCCGCCGGGCTCAAGCTGACCGGGAAGATCAGCTCATCCTCGGGCGGCATCGTCGCGCATGTGTTCGCGCGAAGCCTGGCCTTCTAGCGCTATGCGCCGACCGGCGGCACCCGTGCAGGCGGGCGCCGCACCAGGAGCCTGTGTCAGATGGCGCCGGTGAGCCCGAGGGCGCCGTTGAGGATCAGGATCACTCCGACGGCTGTCAGCGCGCTGGTGAGCAGGATGCGGCCGTGCGCGCGCAGCCAGTCGTCGGACGCCTTCAGCTTGCGGATCGTCGGCTCAGGAGCGATGAGGTAGAGCAGGTAGGGCACCCAGACGCCCAGCACGTCGATCGCCACCACCACCGCCAGCGCGGCCGCGATGCGCACGTCGCTGGCCTGTGCGGTGGCGATCACCTGGACCGCGGCGATGAAGGTCATCGACGGGGCGAAGATGAGCAGGCCACTGGTGAATGCGGTCACCGGCGAGGGGCGGGCGATCAGCCGTGACATCAGCCCGGGCTTCTTTTCCCTGCGAGGAGGCCTGGGCTTGCGGCGCGCCATGACCACGCCGATGGCAAGTGCCAGTACTCCGAGGCCGAGGCGCAGGCCGTAGCGGGGCGTCCGCTGGTGCGGCTGGTTCAGGCCGCCGGCGTGCAGCGCCAGGATGACGATCACCGCGAGTCCGGCCGCCTGCCCGAGCACCGGACCGCCCGTTACGCCCGCGCGGCCGGGCCGGCCGCCGCGGGCACCGAGCGGAGCCGACCGGTCAGCCCGCTCAGGCCAAGCAGGACCGCCTGCGGGACCGCGCTCAGCAGCACGACACGGCCAGCCGGCTGTTCCCAGAGCCGCCGATTCCGTACAAAACCTGCCGGGGCAGTACCTGTTCGCACGATCATCCAGAAGCACGCTGCTTGGAGGTCGCTAGCCTGATGCAGCGAGGGCTGGCTCGGGCAGGCTCGGGCCGTGGTCGAGGTGGTGGTTGAGGGTGGTCGCGGCGTTGATCAGCGACAGGTGGGTGAAGGCCTGCGGGAAGTTGCCGAGCTGCTCGCCGGTCTGGCCGATTTCCTCGGAGTACAGGCCGAGGTGGTTGGCGTAGGTCTGCATCTTCTCGAAGGTCAGCATGGCGTCCTCGACGCGCCCGGCCCTCGACAGGGCGTCGACGTACAGGAACGTGCACAGCGAGAACGTGCCTTCGCCGCCGCGCAGCCCGTCGGGTGTGGCGGCGGGGTTGTACCGGTAGACGAGGCTGTCGGAGACCAGCTCGCGGTCCATCGCCCGCAATGTGGAGGTCCACTTCGAGTCTTTCGGCGCGACGAAGCCTTCTAGCGGCATGAGCAGCAGCGAGGAGTCTAGGACCTGCGCGCCGTAGTGCTGGGTGAATGCCTTGGTCTTGTCGTTCCAGCCGCGGTCCATAATCTGGTTGTACAGGCAGTCGCGTTCTGCGGCTCATTTGGCGACGTTGGCGGGCCGCCCGTTCCGTTCGGCCAGCCGGATCGCCCGGCGCAGCGCGACCCAGCTCTGGAACCGGCCTCGGGTAGCGGTCCAACGCCCTATCCTTCGGATCGGGATGCTCGCTTACCCAGCCACGGTCGCAGGCCAGAACCGCCCGCCACATCACCCATCCCGGATGAAGCACGCTGCCCTCCCGAGGGCACCGCGCTGACCAGGCACGGGACCGCGTGCTGAGATTGTCGGTCCCGCCTGGCGCACGATGGACGAGTGAGCATGCTGTGAGCCTCCCGGCCCGCTGTTGCGGCGCCGGAGTTAGCCGGGGCTGACCGGCCACGGCTGCGGTTCTGGACGTGGCGTTCCTTCCTGACCGGGCCGAGTCCGTGTTTTAGCGCCGGCGGAGGGCTCGCCGCCGATAGCAGCAGGCTGCCCTGCCCGCCGATCAGCGGCGCGTTCCCGCTGATGGAGGCCTAGCATTCTGCGCCTTTCGGCTGACCGGGTTGCGGCACGTCGCCATCGCGGGTAGGGAAGCGGGCGAGCCTGCGCTTGCCATGC
>WNFI01125387.1_pt1 | contig 16841 bp, 18 predicted proteins | sample 5400471 | NCBI WGS metagenome assembly WNFI01 (sample SAMN13153348, study PRJNA577476) | soil metagenome | isolation source: 100 cm saprolite on Douglas fir-dominated hillslope | place: USA:California | collected 2013-09-17 | reverse complement strand
AACGTCTCCCATATCCTTTAGTGACAATTCGGATGACCCGTTGACCCGCGTCTTGGAGGAAGAGTACGCGCAGGAAACCCCCGAGCAACGCACAGAACGTATTGAGCGCGAGGAAAGGGCCCAGCAACGGAGGTAAGTGAGTACCGCCCATCGAGATCGCACGAGTTGATATGTCTGTGTGGTGCGTCCTCTCCACCCCACTTCAATTACTCTAGCGATGAGATAGACGCTGAACTAGAAGCTGAACGCAGGAAAATGGAGTTGGAGGATTTCATGAGTATTCTTCTTCTTGGTGAGTCTCTATCTACCGTTTCCCCTTTTCATAATGATCTGCCATGTTATTCATTGGACTTCTCAAAAACAGGTCAAAGCGAATCGGGCAAAAGGTATGCGACCTCGACTTGTTGCTTCTCGATAGCCAAGTCGTTGGATTCTATCTGATTGCTTATCAATCATCTCTCGTAATTGATCATCGCTGAAATGCCTCAATACTGGATAGCACGACCCTTAAGCAATTCCAAGCAATGGCCGATCCAGCCTGCTTCGATGCCCAACGTCAAGCGTGGCGTGATATTGTCTACCTCAACTTCATCCGTATGACACGAATCATGCTCGCTCTCACTGCTCGCTATCTTAGCTCAGAACAGACACGCGAGATGTACAACCTCGTCCCCGGTTTCCGTCAGATGTCCATGCGTTTCAAGGAACTCAAGCTTCTCCTCTCCCCGTTACTTCGCGCCGAGAAGGATATCATCAAAGCGATGGGTTTCAACAAGGATGACTTTATACCTTCCTCCATTCAGCCCGAATTCATAGACATCGACCCGCAGCCAGAGTACTTCTTTCCGTCCAATAAGAGTTGGATGAAAAAGTCATTGGGAAAGGATGACAAAGGGAAGGGAAAACCATATGAAGATCCTTCGGATTATGTCGTGGCTCTCGCGCCGGACGTAAGGGAGGTTTGGGAGATGGGTGTTGTAAAGGAAGCCTTGGAGCATTGTCGAGTGCGGTTGGAGGAGCTGGGAGGGTTGTATGTCCCTTGCACTTATTTATTTTTCTCTAGTAGCGCTCACTCATTCTGGATATCGTAGCTTTCTTAACGATATTGACAGGATTTCGCAACCAGAGTAGGTGATAATTTATGTCTATCTTTGGCATCCAAATACCAAATACCGTTTATATTATAGTTATTTACCAACTAATGACGATATAATGCGCTGCCGTATCAAGACAATCGGGGTATCTGGCCACAACATACCAACCAGAGCGAAGAATCCTCTGGCGCCAGGACAGCTTCTAAGGATCTGTTCGTTTTTCATCCGCCAGTTCCACCTGTCATTACTAATATCCCATCTGCATAGATGACGTTGGAGGATCGCGCAGTCAGAGGGCTCGCTGGGTTCCGTAAGTCAACTACAATCCGTATGAGTTTCGTGCGTCGTGCTGAACTGCATTTTTAACAAGCTACTTCGAAAAGCTTAATTTAATTGTCTTCCTCTTCCCTATTTCTGCTTTCGACCAGTTCCTAGAGGAGGATTCTGGAGTCAATCGGATTAAAGATTCGCTTGATCTTTGGAGAAGCATTGTAGTACGTTTTCTGTTTTTCTTGGCAATGAGCGCTAGACCTGGCGTTCTTTTTATTTTTGGTATAGACGAATCCTGTCCTTATAAACGTACCTATTGCGTGAGTGAAATTATGATTATAATCCCAGCTGCTTCTCGCTGATGCCTTTCCTACGTGGGGGGTTTCCTTACACCCCGTAGTCTACTCCTCAACAAGTGCGATCTGGCAAAAGCCAAGCTTGCCCATGGTATTGAGATTAAGAACCATATCACGTCGTATGAGGTACGTGTAGTTATAGAATCTCACTGTCCGTTTTTGATATGAAGATCGATTAGGGACCTAATACTTTTGAGGGTCTTGTGGAGTGTAAATCTGATCTCTCAAGCCCAAATCTACATACTTAATCCATCTCCCTATGTCTTACTCTTGATAGATATCAGGCCCAAATTGCAGAAGATGTGCTTGAACGCAAACCCACAACGAACCATTTACATCTACTACACCGTCGTAAGCGTGAGTAGATGCCTGTCTCGAGCGCATGCCATGAATTAACCTTCAATGCCACATCTCTTCACGCCTTCGTAGGATTCGGTGGCTACGGCCTCGTTGATCCGCAGTCTCGAAGATATGGTGATCCGCCATTCGCTTCACGAAAACTTGGACTGATGCTTGCCGACTACGATGGTGTCGCTTTCGAACTGGGGCATTTCAGTATCTTAACTATCGGGTTCTTATCTGTTGGATGAATATGAATTAGCAACGCATTAGAGAATGGCACGACATTGTATTTTTATTCCCCTCTGTTTACATTGGTAGCCGTGCACGATCGGAACCCACAGTGTGGGCATCGGATGAGCATCGATGAGAAGCCTCGAACACCATGATCGGAAGGAGTATATCAATAATCGTCAATGCTTGTGACTCCAGGGTGTAAGCACATGCTCAACAAGTGATCCTGGCCGCTGCTTCATGCGTACGGGCAACCAGGATCACGTCTGGCGGTTCGGAACGTGCATTGAAGGATTGTCAATGCAGCACCTGGCCTGCCGGCAATTGGAACGCGGAATACGACGCGGTCTCCTAACGTGTGGAGGGGGTTCAATGTACAAGGCGCGTTCGTGCTACCACCACACGGACACTGGTCTAGAACTCGGTGAGTCCGGATTGGCTATGCGAGTACTGAGATCTCAGCTCATCCAGATCCGCAGAGTCGTCTTGGCTTTTATAATCAACCGCAGAGACACTTCCGAGATCGGACACACCAGCCAGAGATGAAAATGAGAGACGACGTCGAAGGCGATCAGATTGCGAATACGCAATATTGTTAATGTGGCCTCCTCGCTCCGATGGCGCCACACTGCTACCTAGTATACTGCTCGTCTCGATGGTACTTGGAGCTCTGGGGTCCTGGGAGATAATGGAGCCGGCGTAACCTGGGTTGGTATATTGACCATGCTTCGCACTCCCATTTGCACGCTGGACGGTCTGACTAAAAGGTCCCGAAGTAGCTGCGAAAGCAGGAAGGCCGGAAGTGTAGCTCGATTGAGATTTGAGTGCCTGGTGATCCGCTGGAATGTAACTGAGTGGATCATGAGCTCGGAAGAAGCTGGCATCAAAGCGACTAGGTGTGCCAGAACTGCGAGAGACTGTTGGACTGACGATCAGTGCGATTCTTCGCATTCTGCTGAGGACGTACCGTCATTGACCGTCGGCATCATTGCTTCCTTCGCACTGAACTCATGGCGCCGATACTGATCCATCGCCTTGGGCGTACGACGCGGTTTGCTAAACTGAATCATGCTTGGCTGAAGATTGCTAAGTGGTCCTTCGACAAGCGCTTGTTTCTCCTTATATAGAGTCAAAACAGAGTGCCAGAGGTCGTGCTATGGATAGATGTTCGATAACGGACTCTCTCCTGATGGCTCAAACTGACCTTGCTCAAAACCTTCGGGTTGCCAAGGATCACTACTCCGAATTTAGCTCGCGTTAGTGCCACATTAAGACGACGGGGATCGCTCAAGAATCCAATCCCTTGATGCTCGTTGCTTCTCACGCAACTAAGAATGATGTAATCCTTTTCACGACCCTGGAACGCATCCACGCTCGCGACTTCGATATCCTTGTAAAGGTCCTTCTTAAGGGAACCGCTAAATTGCATATAATTGACGATATACGATCGCTGTCCTTCGTAAGGGGTTATCACACCAATCTGGCTTGGTACGACGCCGGACTTGAAAAACTTGGTCACAATCTTCTCGACATTGGATGCTTCAGTTCTACATCCAAACATCAGCCATGTCATCAAGAATTCAGCAGGTGGAGTGTACCTATTCAAGAAAGATGTTCCACTTGAAGAGATTTCCTCTTGACCCAGATTCTGATAGAATATCATTGGGGAGTCAGGGACAGGCCATGGGAAATCTATATTCTTTCTGATTCGCTCAGGCGCCGTAACACCGTTCTGAAGTGTCCCTTCATAGAACATATTGGAAGGAAATTCTGACAAGCAAGGGTGCATGCGATATTGAACCTGTAAACGAATTGGTCTGTTCCCCAGGACAACAAGGCGCTCGAAAAGAGATTGAGTAAGACCTGCACGAGCAGCTTTTTTGTTCATAATGACTGGGCCAAGTTGTTGATGATCACCAACAAGGACCACTTGTTTACAGCCCAATACCAGTGGGATCATGCATTCTAACATGGGTTGAGACAGTTTGTCCACGAATTTTGAAATAATATAAGCCGCTTACCAGGTTCCGCTGCTTGCGTCGCCTCATCAATTAGCACAGTTCTGAACTTGAGCTTGCTGAGTCTGGGATCACCAGCACCGACGCAAGTGCAGCAAATCACTTCCGCAGCATGCAGAATCTCCTTTTCGCAGATTCTAATGAGGCTCTTGTACTTCCTCTCATCACTGGAACTGAGTTCGCCTTGCTCATTCTTGAGCTGAATGAGCTTTTGAAGTTCAACATGCAGCGTGTTGTTTGCAACTTGGGAGTGGAGCGTGAGTCGCGCCACGGATGAATCCAATGCTTCTCGGGACTTTGCTGTGATTCGAACTACTTTGAGACCAGTAGCGTGGATCTTCTCCGTTAGCTGGTCTACAGCTACATTCGATGGAGCGCACACCAACACTTGACCGGGATTCATTTTAGCCAAGTGGTACACAATGGAAGCGGACGTGACCGTTTTCCCAGTTCCAGGAGGACCCTAGACGTGCGTTAGTTCACATCAACCGTCAACTGGTGATACACAAACCTGAATAAGGCTAATTGGCTTCTGGAGCACGCTCTTCACGGCGTACATCTGAGAGTGATTGAGTTCAGGAAGACCTGGAGCAGAGAAACTGAATTGATGATCGTGATTGCGTGCTTTTGGAGTTTAGGGCAAAACGTACCGTTTCGGCATCTGTCAAGAGTTCATCGATACATGAGCATGGAAGGCAATCAGTTATTCGAAAAGACTAACCTGAGTTCTCAGCATTTGAGGCTCGACATCGTGACCCAACAATTTGTGATACTAAGACGATGAACGAGTTGTAGAATACGTACATACATTGCGACAGACTCACAATGTAGCCGCTAACGCTCTTTTCGTCAACTGCAAAGGTTTTCATGGCTGCTTGCATTCGATCAAAACTCGTCGGCTTCCAAACAAAGTCAGCGATGAAGCCCTGGGTGACCTCGGCGGGAACTCCCTCCGATCTTCTGAGTTCCAAAGCAATTTCGTCGGAGACATCTTTCACACGCAAATTGGTCAGTGAGAATGAAAATAACGGCCAACGGAAACCAAATCTCACTATTGGGAACTTTGATGACATGTCCGATACCTTCCCAAGCCTTGTGAAGCTCACCCGAGTATCGCAATCTTAGCTCGTCTCCAACAGCGAGTCTAACTTCACCGCTTTCGAGCTTTGGCATCGAGAACCAAGTAATTCGCTTTTGGTTCAAACCAATATCCCACCTAACGACAATGTCGGTTTGAGTTTGAGACTCCTTGAGGCGTTTGTCGTAGTCGGATTCTATCTTAACAAGAGGCCCGAAGATGTTTTGATACTTATAAGCATCATCGTATCTATCATCCATGGTACTGTCAGTGCTGGAACCGAGTGGCATAGGAATATCGTAACATACTTTAGAAGGATGGGCTGCGGTTCGTCATCCACGCCTGGCTTTTCGAGATCTTCTAGAGTTGCATTTGTATTTTCTCGCCACAAATCTTCTAGCTTGTTTATCTGGCCGAATGATATCTGACGGGATCGGAGTTGTTCGGCTTCGCTGGGGATTTTCACTAGCCAGGATAAGAATTGACGATCATCGATAAGAGGTGCCCATAGGGTGGAGTTCCAGCTAATATCTTTCGATATAGAGGCGCACGGTTGTCTGGGAAGCGAGCCCTGAGTAGATAGCATGGTAAATGTGCGTTTGAAACCTACCTGCACAGAAGTACAACTACGGTGTCACTTTTTGCAGGTATAAAGCCTAGCATGAATACATTCTTGCTACCACAGTTATAGCATTCGGGCGCCGTCTCTCCGAGGGGACTTTCCGCATGAAGGATGACCTCCTTATGTTTAGCGCGAACGAGATGGTTGACAATATGGGACGCTGACGTGTTACCACGCGAGTTGCAAAACCATTTGCTGCAGACAAGACATTTAACTACCGATGCTGGAGAGTGAATGCCACAGTAACTTATCAATCAATGAGTCAGCGCTGACCCTTTCACAACGATTAAGGGACTTGTACCTGCAAGCATGAAGAGGCAAATTTGCTACCGTATCGTCTTTGACATCATCTAGGACGCCATCAAAGTCGTCGTCCACTGTTTTTGAGTCAGAAATACTCTGCTCGTCAAGGCGGAGATGGTTTATTTCGCTCTCAAGCTGAGAAACGGTTTCTGCAGTTTTCTGAGTCCTGACAGTGTAACCACTAATCATAGACGCAGTATCATCAAGACCTTGACCATATTGCGAGGCCGAGTCGTAGGTATCGAATTCCTCCATCAGCGAGATACAATCGATGTAGGTCAAGATTAGTTGCTTTGGCAGTTCGGCGCTTCAAGTCACCCGTAATACACGTGACTTTTCCGATACAGTATCAATTTTGGAATCCAAACGATGGCATCAGCAGCTCTATTTGGGTGTGTCCGTCCGCCGGTGCTATCTACTTGATACTTTCTTATGCCTTTCCTTGCGCAGAGTCTTGCCGACACCAGTGCACGCACCCTCTGTCTCTGACGATGAGGAGGGAATTGAAACGGCGCCAATTTCCACGTTGACCATTAAGGCATCATTGCCACCATATGGGAGCAGGAGCGGGTGGAGACCAACAGGTCAGGAACACTTCGGGGACGGTGGGGCTTATCCGGAATGCCACATCGCTCAGTACCCGCTCGAGATGGGTCGAAAGAAGGTTCGTCGTATTGCCACTTGAAATTTCCACTGTCTCGTTCATTTTGACACATCCATTTCATCTCAGGCTTCATCTGGCGGCACTCTGGCTCTCCAGGTTGATGCGGAAGGAAACGTTCGCTATGATGCTATTGCACAGCAGGGTCACCGACAGGACAGTAGAGTGTTTTCGCAGTTTAAAGACCTCGTCCCAATGGTCAACCGAACTGACTTGGATGAGAAGGACCGTACAATGGAGCGACCATCTGAGGAAGACGTCCAATCAACTGTGGAGCGTACCCGCTCAGCCCTTGAGAAGCTCGTTAATGTTCGCATCAAAGCAGCGCAACCCAATAATGTTGCCTCTACTCAAGGAAAAACCACATATCTACGGTATACCCCTGGGCAGCAAGGACAAGGGAGTGGTGAAAATGGCCTTAAACAACGCATCATAAAAATGTCCGAGGTTGTTGAGGACCCTTTAGAGCCACCACGGTTCAAGCACAAAAAGATCCCAAAAGGACCACCCAGTCCTCCAGCCCCTGTTCTACGGAGCCCTCCAAGAAAAGCTACTGCCCAGGAACAGAAAGAATGGATGAGCCCTCCATGCATCTCCAACTGGAAGAATAATAAAGGTTTCACTATCCCACTCGATAAGCGACTGGCAGCCGATGGGCGAGGGCTGCAGGACGTGAGTTTCGCATGAAACATCCTCTCTTGAATTATGTTCTTAAAAATGATTTCCAGATCCACATCAACGATAATTTTGCTAAATTTTCTGAGGCTCTGTTTGTGGCCGACCGCCACGCTCGAGAAGAAGTCCGTGAACGGGCTCTTATGCAGCAGCGGCTCGTTGAAAAAGAAAAGGCTGCTAAAGAGGAACATCTTCGCACACTTGCTCAACGCGCCCGCGAGGAGCGTGGAGGTTTGCCTCCTGCTAAACCAAAGGCATCAGCGGAAGGAGGTACAGCCGCCAAGTCGGCCTTGGGTGCTTACGGCAGTGATTCCGAGAGTGAAGTTGGTAGTGGGAGTCACAGCGATGAGGCTGAGGATGAGGAGGCTAGGAAAGTCAGAGATGAGATGCGTGCCGAGAAACGGCGCGAACGTGAACGGGAGATGCGTATGAATAACATGGGAACAGAACAGAGAGCGAAGCATCTTGCAAGGTATGGATGCATTAGGATTTCTAAATTACATCCAACTCTAACACCATCTTACAGACAGGAGAATAGGGATATTTCGGAAAAGATTGCCCTTGGTCTTGCTAAGCCCACTTTGTCAAAAGAATCGATGCTTGACTCCCGCCTCTTCAACCGCGAAACTCTCTCTGGCTCATTTGCATCTGAAGATGCATACAACCTCTATGACCGGCCACTATTTCATGGTTCAACTGCTGCGGCTGCCATCTACAAGGCTCGCGGTAATATTGAAGCCGGGAATGACGAAGCATTCGGCGGTGGCACAGAGGAGGGCATTGCCAAAGCACTTGCTAATGATCGTTTTGAATTGGGCCGTGCTGCCAAGGGATTCGAAGGCGCAAATGAACAAGAAGTTCGTGAAGGACCTGTACAGTTCGAGAAAGACACCGGGGATCTCTTTGGAGTTAATCAATTCTTGGACGATGCAAAGCGCGGGACAAAACGTGGACTGGATACTGGAGCGTGAGTACCTGAAATCTACACGCGTTGAACCCCATTTCTGATTCTCTCTACAGCGGTGGCGCACGCAAACGCCAACAGTTGGAGACAGCGAAAGAAGGCGATTGACGTGCTCGCCCAGGCACCTTCCTCCGATTTTTCTTTTTGGCTCGTAACGTTATAGCACTATCAATGTACATTGTACCATATCTAATGCGATAGGTGACGGCCCTATGATCGCGTGATCATCGTTGTAGCTACTGGCGACGATTGGATTCAAGTTAGGCAACAACGTTGAGGCAAAACTTGCACTGGCGAATAACGCACAAGGTCCTCCTTGCGTGGTGGGCCAAATGTCCTTGTAGTCGCAGGACGCAATCCGAGGTACTCCGCAACAAATACTCGGAAAATGAGATTCCATTTTCGCATCGTGGACAAATCTAGGGCTGATGCATCATCCTAACACGTGTCCATTAAAAGGATGCAAGAAGGGATAACATCCATTTACCTTGAGCGTGTGCCAAACCTTGGGAAAGGTACTCGGAATGATGTGGAGTGTGCTAACACCATGATGGAGAAATGGCATATGATCGTCATCAATCCAACCATGCCATTCTAAAGCCCTTTGTCGAGGCATGAAGAAACTGTTAAATGCACGAGCCTGCTCAGTTGGGCGGTGAATGTCGACGGATTCCTCGTCCGCCTGACGAGGTTTCAGGTGACCAGATTGCTCTAAGTGAGACTCTATAGAAATGAGGACGTCAAACATCCAGGCCGTAGAGGAGTAGTAGGAGGGGACAATTGGGTTAGGGGCACCAAGGAGATCGAGAAGTATCAGATGTTCAATTGTTGACAACACTGTTCCAGGCGGGTTGAGACGTCGAGCTGGATGCGGCTTTACGTATGTATTCGCCCATCTCTCCGCTAGATGCCTAGAAGTGCTGATTGAGGTGATAATTCCTCGCAAGAGAACTAAAGTGCTCTCACCGGGACCCATACTTTGAATCCGTAGCCGTCCATTCTTTGAATGCCTCCTCACCGTCGAAGAATATGATTTGAAACGTGGTATGCGCGCCAGAGTTTTTCTCTCCATCTTCGTCCTTAGATTCAAAGCGACCCCTCTGGCGTTCGAACAATGGGTCGAGAGATTGTGCTAGGTCTAGGAGAATAGCACACGACACAGCCGAGTCCGTCGCGCCAACAAACTGATGCGGGGTGGGAATGGATATTGAAATACAGATAGTGCATAAACGTACCTGATTATCTGGGTATTTCGGATAGAACTTGCTGTCATAGTGAGCCGATAGTACAAGCTTTGTCGCGGCCTTCGGGTCTTTCGTCGCAATTACATTAGTAAACTTTGTAGAGCCATAGGGTGTCCTCTCTATAAATGTATCCTCTTCAACGTCCCATTTCAATGTACGGAATGTGGAAACAATGTGTTGGCGAACAAGTGTGCTATTAGAAGTGTTTGCTACATAGTCCGTGAGACGAATATAAGAAGCAAAGTGTCCTCCACACTCACGAGGTCGTGGAATAAGTAACTTGGACAAATGAGACGATGCATCAGTCAGGTCTAAGTTCTTTGTTGCATTTTGTATTGACACAAGTGCCGTCAGCTCAGCCGCGCTAAAGTGCTGAAGGTCGCGTTTCCCAGCATCTGCATCGCTTTGAACAAGAATAATAAGGGGCGATAAGAGAGAAAGCAAGAGTAGCCTCCATAGCACCAAGGCCATGTAGCGCCGTTACGACTGAATGTGGGTCAAGTGACTTTCCGAATTTAGTTCCGCGGTAGACGCGTCGCCCAACTGCTTACGCACATCACGTCGCGCGACGTTTCATAAATCATGATGAACGCCTTCGCATCCAGATTTTCAGCAGGCTCTTCTAGAGCCATGGTTGGGGTTGACGAGAGTAACCATGTGGATCCTGCTATTTGGGGTTCGATGGGCGGGTTCGGGAATTTAGGAACGTCAGGCATACCGTCATTCGACATACCAGAGGTTGCCGATGTGAGTAATGACGCTCTTTGATGCTTGGAAGGTCTGGAACCCGGTCCCATTCTCTAGCCCACTACTTTCCTACAAACGCACACCGATGACCACGCAGACCCTTCATGCCGTATTAAGATCCAACATGGCACTACAACGTTGGCGTTCCGTTTTAGGGGCGGTATAATTGTTGCAGTGGACTCTCGTGCGACAGCCGGGAGCTACATTGGTTAGTAACGTTGGCGCCAGTAGGCTGGATGAATCTCTAACTTCGCATACATTTGATTAGCTTCAGGGACCGTCAAGAAAGTGATTGAGATAAACAAATATCTATTGGGAACAATGGCTGGTGGTGCCGGTATGTGTCTTAGGGGACCTCTGTTCTGCAGTCTCTGAAGCGTTCACGTCTAATCCTTGCAGCCGACTGCCAGTACTGGGAAACGTACCTTGGGATACAATGCAGACTTCATGAGCTTCGCAACCGTGAACGTATATCAGTTGCTGCAGCTAGTAAATACCTCAGCAATCTCGTCTACAACTATAAAGGAATGGGTCTCAGCATGGTATGCGTTCCCACATGCGCGAAATCCTCATATAAATCACGGAATTATAGGGCACCATGATTTGTGGATGGGACAAAACTGTGAGTCTCGGCTTAGCTTGTGTGAAAATACCTTCAATACCTGTCTTTAATAGGGCCCAGCATTGTACTATGTCGACTCTGATGGGACTCGTCTCAAGGGTGACATCTTTTCCGTCGGCTCCGGTAGCACTTTTGCATACGGGATACTCGATCAAGAATATCACTGGGACCTCTCAGATGAGGATGCAAGGGAGCTCGGGCGACGGAGCATCTACGCAGCGGGTCACCGAGACGCCTTTTCCGGGAACACCGTCAACTTGTATCACGTCAAGGAGAACGGGTGGGAATTTATCGGTATGCCTGACTTTGTCTTCGCTGTGTTTCTTGCGATGTTCATGCCTCCGTCTGTCAGGGAATTACGATGTTACAAAACTCCATTATGACGGGCCCGGGCAAGTGCCAGGTGCTCCAGGAGGCGGATACGGGTATGATGTTCGCACAGAAGCTCTTAGCACCTCCGACAGTCCCATCGCGCAAACTGCATCTACGGCGACGCCAGTTGTTGTATAGGATCGTATATGTGTACAGTAACCTGGTCCAAGGGATGCAGCTCTGTTGCTTGAGATCCTGTCATTGGAGTCCGCCTTAGGCAGAGTCGGGAGACGGCCAGCCTATAGCATAATGTGAAAAACGAATGGAGCAGTGGGTTAGCTCTGCTGAGTCGTGAGGATAAATCTCGATTCATTGTGATGCATGAATTCATCTCCCTCCGGCTATCTTACGTAACTTGGACAACTATTAGTTGGTTGATCTGAGAGGCACCACGCGGAGACCAGTAATGATATTTACATCACGCCGCCAATACTGCACTGCTACAAACTCGAGCGGTGCGGGGTAACAAGAGAGCATCCCATAATAATTAATATGATTACTTATTTAATCCGCCTAAGCTCTAACACCAATATACTAATTAATATATATATGTCCAATTCTTGTTCGAACGAGCGCTACTAGACCTTTCTGTAGACCCATCAGTTTTGGCGAGTATGACTTTCTTGATACATATCGGTGTATAAAAATTGAATTTTCTCATGGTCAGAATCTCAATCTCGGATCATGATCATGAGAAACAAATTCTGTCTCAGTGTGCCCTTACTGTCCGTAGTGCTCTGAGTAGGTCTTCGATAGTCCCTGCCACGCCCAGAGGGTTTGACGGCTACGTAGGGCTAAAGCTGATGAAAACCTTAGCTAGCTCGTACCGCCCTTTCGGACGTCACGCTGATCAAGTCCGTTAAAAGTACAGCCACATTAAACCTCAGTGCGCTACCCAGATCCTCCATGGATGACGGAAACCACCAAAAGTGCGGATAATATGGCTTGAAATCGTCCACATAGACACACTAACTGGTTCCATACCTGTCGTAAATGCAGTTGGAACCGCGATGAATGGGAAAGCTTAAAAGCAGGAGCCCCTAGCGACAACTATGAGGTTATTGACAATGACATGTTCAAGCCTGTGCCAAAGATACCGAATGAAGTACCCACGCTGCCTGATCCATTATCATTTGGTTTGGGCACGAACGACGACGGCTCCGAGTCTCTGGCAGATACGATTGAAGCCGTCTTCCTTTCAAAGTGAGTTCTTAGCCTCCCTCACAACCTCCTTTGGTCTCCAACCGTTTACTTTCCAGTGAGGGAGCAGGAACATCATCTCGCGCAGCGAAACGCGCTAGCAACATTCTCCAACTTTCCGCCGAAAGCAAGAAACTAAACCACCAACTTCGCGAGCTCTCAGAACGTTTGGAGAGAGCCGAGAGGACTCACGGCCTGAGTCACCAAAAGAATTCCCCCTCCGAATCGCGGCCTTCTAAAGTATCCCCCAAGGATCATCTTCCTACAATACCCACATCACGACTGTCGATCGATTCGACGCGTTCGACGTCCTCTCCGTCAAGGGTATCAAACGAACACGCACCTACACCTCGCCCCTCCCATGAACGTCGGGGAAGTCAACTTGGATCATCCACATTCCCATGCCGAACAAACAAGATTTGAAGCTCGCAAAGCAATTGCCTATCATTTCAGCGTTCCGTCCATTACTTTAAGCCTCTTTCCAGCTTTATAGCCAGATTTTATTTCGCACACTCTCCTTCAATACAAGGTTGATATACCATTTCTTCGCCTTCCTGATATCCTTGCTCCCTGCAGTGTACCAATTCCACACCGTATTATATAGATTTTCCTCATTGACCAAGGTCCAAGTTTCAACTTTTGCTATTTTATACATCGGGAGAACGAGGATGCGATGATGGCTAAGTCCTCAGATGGTTTCCTTCAATCCTGATTTAGGTAAGATCCGAGTACGCTCGCTTGCAGCGCGTATGGCCCAAGTCAATTCATACGACTTGACCGCATCTAACCAAATCGATAACGTATAACACTGCTAATAGGTGAATGGTCAAAGCCTACCTTCGTAGGATGAAAGGATAAGATTCCTATCTCCGTTCGGTCCATCCTCGATCACATCAATAAGGTTGCTGACTTCGGAGAAAAATGGATCATCGCTTGGGAAATGATGGACTTCCTCGTGGTCGTCCCCTGGACGGCGGATACGGAGCTCGGGAGCATTATAGGGCTGTGAAGAGAAAAGTGATAAGTGCCAAGAGATCTCCAATCTGAAAGCTCCCAGTCACACACATCGATGAGTCTGGATGGAGGGTTGATCCATGGTTAGTGAAGCAAGCATTACCGAAGTCAATACTACTCACTTAAAGAGGTATCCATCGCAGTAAATCTCCAACTCGCAAGCATAGTTCGTCCCCTGGAGCGCAATAAGGTGTGTCAAAGTACCAACCCCGCCACTCTCATATTTCCTGTACAGAAAAAAAAATATTGGAACAGCCCACTCTCGCTCCAAATGCTCGTAACACATACCAGGTAGCGCTGGTAACCCGAGGAATCCTCTGGGTTTCCGGGATCTTGGACTCGTCGATGGCAACTTTCGAGAGCCTGCCTGGCACTTCGTAGAACTCAAGAGAGTGCGCCTGGACGGAGGGAACGATGACATCACCCCCGAAGTACCTGGATAGATCGCCTTCAATTCGACGTAAAGACGTACAGAAATGGGTGGCCTGCTCGACGATCGGACCACATGTCATGCCCTTGTTCCACCAATCATTCTTGGCAATCTTCTCGTAGGCACAGACGTATCGCGCCGTCGTCGCCATGACTTCCTATGCAGCGAGCATCGGGACTGAAATAAGGAATAGAGCGCCGTTATACTTACAAGGTCGTTTTCCTCGATAATAGCCTTGACCATCTGAACGGCCTTGAGGTATCGCAGCATATAACTAAAGCGATTGAGTGAGGCAATTCCTTCATTTGAAAATGACACATGCACACCCAACGGAACAAACAATTCCAGAGTCCAACACTCTTTTGGAGACGAGCATAGCTTTTTCCACTGCGTGAGTTGATACAGGCTTCTCGATAAAGAGAGCGGCATTAGGGAAATACTTGAGTAGCAACAATTCGAGATCAGCCCCAGGGATGTCAGAACCTCGGAACGCGGGTGGGGATCCCACGACGATAATTCTGAATGACGAAAGTCATAATAAACACAATAATACTGAGAAACTTCATTGGGACACCAACCTTGGCTTTACAGCCCTCGTCATTTCGGCATGAAACTCATCGATCGACTTGTACACTTTAGTATCCTTGTACGCACTCAGCACGAACGAGGCTCGCTTCTCTTTCAGAACAGTCTGGCATCGGGTCACATTTGGATCAATTAGTGCCACAACCTTGAGGCGCGGTCCAAGTTTGCTGCGGGGTATCACTGGTCAGGGAAATGTATGAGAATCACTTGCGATTATAATTACTGTTCAAAACGAAAGCTGTGGTTCCATGGGCCTTCATCCGATCCTGGTACACATGGCATGGCTTGGTGAGGACCCTGACACCCGAACTTCAAGGGCCAGCATCACTCACCAAACATGATATTCCCAGCTCCAATGTAGACGACATTGAAAGGCTCATTATTAGTGGCTGGCGTAAGTTTAAGATGGTCCTAAGAGGTGTCGAGTGTCACACAGTAGATAGACGAGACAAAGTCATGCCACGAGGCTGAACAGTACCATTCGGATCAGCCGATCCTGGTCAATCGAGGTCCGTCTACGAGGCGTACGAGCTGCCATTTCCGTGTATCGTCTCGATTGAGCTCAGAAAGAAAGGGATAAGGACAAGCCAGTGGAAAGCAGTTAACAGTCGATAGAGGGAAGGGATCCTGGACGCAATATGGCGGTCAATTGGCGGCAACGAGACATTTATATTTTTAGATAAATACGGTAAATGTTGAACTTGTTTGGGGTCCTCGAACCAAGTACCGGAACTGTCGAATGTCAAATTTGGGATTGACGCTTCTTTCCCATGCTCCTCATATCCCTCTCTGATCAACAGTCCCAGCTGCCCAGCTGCTTCTTTTTACTTCATCATCATTTGGGGCACCCTGGGGTTTCCGTATATTCAGCTGACCTGCGGGTGCACGCCTCATGTATGGTGTATCAATTCCCATTGAAATTGAATATAAGCGGTTTCCTTGCCTCAGACGTCTCAGTTTCATGAACATATTTACACACTACATTCTACGTACAAATTCATTAAATCGAGCTACAACCCGCCAATCTCGCTCTTCCACGAGAGTGCTTTTTCAAAGCCGTTCCTGCCGTTCCGATCTGCAGCTCATACGAAAGACACCAGGCCAAATAAACAAATCGCGCAAGCGGTAAGGTGCGAGGGAAGTACGTACAGTCATTTATAGCCTGGTGCACTTCTGACTCGGAGGTCACGACTAGGAAAAAAGTCAGCGGCTTCATATCAACTTTGATTTCCAGACTTTACCGAATGGACCGTACTGTACAACCGGTTGGTCAAGTGGTTCTCCCGCGATCTAGACAGTGCTTATTTAGCTTATTAGCATTGCGAGGAATTCGAGCCATACATACAAGGAACACTCTCGTATTATCCGTTGCCGCAGCAAGTCGGACGCCGTTTTCATCTCCGCTGGACGAAAGCACGAGTGTATGAAATTCCTCATGTGCTGCGCCGCTCCCTTGATCCGTTGAGTTAACGAGAAGTTTTCCGGCGTAGGCTATCGTTCATTCCGTTAGCGACCTAAAAGGCCCCTCAACCTTCCGAGATCCTTACTATACATAAATGCAGTCCATCCCTTCGCTAATAAAGCAAGGAAGCTTAACATAAGTCCAATCGGCATGCTAATAAGTGTTGGCAGGCCTACGGATATCTTGGAAAATGCTCTGCCCTTCCTTCTGGAACGCGATATCAAAGTACCAGCATCCTCCCAGAGGTCGCACAGGTGACTCAACACCATGGCTCGTTCCGCTGATAACTTTTATAATGGGACCTCCTTCGCCTTCTGGATACGCAGAAGGAATACTGACAATCCACAACGGAGTCAGCAACTTGGATATGGGTCATGAAGCTGCTCCGACAGCATACTCTTTGTGGTTAAGTTCCTGGTAGCTTGGGTCCACCATCTTGTGCGCTTTAGGGAGATCTACCCAGAGTTGCATCCCTATAAAGTCAAAGCAGTCGTCGTGAGAACATCCAAACATGACATTGCTTATAATTACCTTCAGGGTTAGGAACACCA
>WNFI01066138.1_pt1 | contig 16841 bp, 20 predicted proteins | sample 5400471 | NCBI WGS metagenome assembly WNFI01 (sample SAMN13153348, study PRJNA577476) | soil metagenome | isolation source: 100 cm saprolite on Douglas fir-dominated hillslope | place: USA:California | collected 2013-09-17 | reverse complement strand
CTCTCCGATTCCTCCCGCCGCCATGGCGGAGCGAGTTCTTCTTCCGCTTCCTCGCCTGTTTCGAGTGCATCTGGATCGCGCCAATCCCGTTCTGGCACCAACTCGGGATGCGCCGCCGGCAGAAAACCGAGCTCTTCATCCTTCTCATCTGCGGGCGTTTCCAGGAGGCTTCCGAAAGCTACCGGTTGCGAACCGCTCCCAATCCGCACGGGCTCCGGGCGCGGCGGCACTTCTTCTACAAAACTCTGCTGATCCAAAGCAGCAATGACAGGTTCATGCGAGGCCGTCCCCCCCGATAGGCTGGGAACTGGTGACATGGCAGGGCCACCTGGCGTAATGAGGTCCGAGGCCTTCAAAGCTTCAAGTTGCGGAGCTTTAGGGGAGCTGGAATTCCCGTGAGCCACTCCTGCGTGCTGCAATGCGGACTTTACCATCGAAATCAGGGGCTCCGGAGGAACAAACGGCTTCTTCAGCACGCCATCTGCTCCAACTCGCTGGGCTTCTTGCTCATCCAGTGGATCAAACGCACCCACCAGCAGGATCACCGGGATGTGCGCGAGCGAGGAATCCGTCTTAACGTACTGGCAAACTTCATACCCGTTCCGGACCGGCATGAATACGTCGGCGAGCACCAGCACCATCTTCTGGATGTTGCTGTTGTCGTCCGCAACCAGAATCTTGGCCACCGAACGTCCTCCGGCAATCCTCTACCCACGCGTGTCGCGCGTAGCGCGCGTCCATACGGAATCGCCTACTCCAATCTATTGGAGCACCCGCTGGGGTGCTCGTCAATCGCAACAGGGCAAGTGTGTGTCGGAAGTGAATACTTCGTTATTGGTCCCAGACCGTTCCTCAAGGGCCGCAAAAAGCGCTCGGAGTGTGGCCTCGCCTGCCGCGCCCCGCAGTATTTCTCCTGATCCTTGTTCCGGCGCAAAATCTCACCAGGGGACGATTTTTCTCAAGCCCTTCTTTTTCTTGCTGGTCGATTCTTTTTGGCTGGCCCCATCGGTTCCATTTTGCGTTACATCCTGCGCCGTTGCGCCTTCCGCCTTGGGTGCCTCGGTAGCCTGACTGGCAGCGGCTGGCGTCTCATTCGTCTTGGCCGTCGTGTCGGCGCTCCCCGTTGCTCCCGTTCCACTGGCGGAATTCTCCGTCGCGGCTGGCGCGTTTGCATCCGCCGGCGTCGCAGGGCTCCCGTCGCTTCCCTCGGCTGCCGGTGCCACACTCTCCGCCCCACTCGTCGAGCCGCTGGTGCCTCCGGGCGTTACCGTCGCCACGATTGCCGTTCCCGCGCCGCCGATCCGCGATTGGTTCCCACCGCCGAAAACATCAATATTCGCTTCGCTTTCCGACTCCGGGCTCATCGTCGGTGATCCGGTTTTCGCTGCTGCGCGCAACGCTTGCCCTGGGCCAGAATGAATCAAACCCAGCGGTTTCTTGATGAACAGTTCACGCTGCCGCGGCGTATTCCGTTCCGCCGTCATCCATGCCACGGCCTGCGGATCGGCTTGCGGCACTGGCGCTCCCAGCGCCTTCAACCGGCTCTTGGCATCGGGAACCAGTGGCGACAGCGGATAACTGCGGACAATCCGTGCGTAATAAGGAGCGGCAATCTCCCTCTTCTCCGTGGATTCCCATATGTTCCCAAGCATCCAAAGGGCGCGGTCGCATTTGCTGTAAAGGGGGTAGCGGTTCACCACTGACCTCAGCCTGGAATCCGCGGCCTTCTTGTCTTGTTTTACGTAATAGTAGTAGCCAATGCGGAAGTCGCCTTCCGCCAGCAGTTCCTGTACTTCGCGCAAACGCTGCTCCGCTTTCGGTGCCAGCGGATCATTCGGGTATTTTGAGAGGAATGTTTGGAACTCCTCTTCGGCCGCGCGGATGTGCGTGCGGTCGCGGTCCGGTTTCTCCATCTGCTTGTAATGCGTCATTGCCACCTGCAACTGCGCGTAGCCCGCTTCAGGCAGCATGGGAAAGAAAATGTCGAAATCTTTATACGCCTGAATTGCCTGCGTCAGATTTGCAGTTCCACCCTCTCTGTAAAATGAATCGGCGATGGCCAGTTTGGCTTTGGCAAGATACTCGCTGTCGGGATAGGTGTTGATGAGCGTCTGGAAGTTTAGCCGCCCGACCTCATGCCGCCCGTGCTTGATGTCCTCAATCGCTTTGTCATACAGAATCTTGTCGGGCTCCGCGGTATTCTCCGCGCTCGTCGATTTGTTGACCCTCTTCTTCTTGTGGAAGATTTGTGCATCACACCGAGTGGCGCTCAGCAGAAACAGTCCTGTCACAAGGAATAGAGCCGGCCGCCTTGCGGCTGCCACGAAGGAAGTACGGAGCAAACCTCACCTCTCTCTCGAATCTGGGTTCCTCGCCGCGGGTTTCCGGAGCCTTGGGTGCTTCCGGACTACCCTCGGTTTGAAAGCCTGATTATACCCTGAACGAATGGCCAGCCCGAACAACAACTTTGCCCCTCCGGCCAGCCCCCTCCAATGCACACCCCGTTGTGATGCCGCCCCGCTCCACCAAGGGTTGCCTTCGAGCCCTCGCCCCATTTGAACTTTTTCAATCCGCCGTAACAATCCCTTGCCGCTTTCTCCATTACAATGCCATCATTCGCAAGCCAGCCGTTGGGAATTGCGGCCTTTCAAAATGGACAAACGTAAGTTTCTCTTCGTCTCGCTCTCCGGCCTCATCGGTGACATCGCCTGGCAGGTGCTAAAAGAAGGCCACGACGTCCGCTACTACATCGAGGCCGAAAAAGAGCGCGACATCGCCGACGGCTTCGTTCCCAAATCCATCGATTGGGAAAAAGACGCCAAGTGGTCCGACATTGTCGTATTCGACGACACTCTCGGCCAGGGCGCTAAGGCTCAGGCTCTCCGCGCCGCCGGCAAGCCCGTAATCGGCGGCACACCCTACGCGGACCGCCTCGAAGACGATCGCTCCTTCGGCCAGGAACAGCTCAAGTCCGCCGGCGTCACCATCATTCCCTACGAGGATTTCGACTCCTTCGACCCCGCCATTGAATTCGTCAAGAAGAATCCCGATCGTTATGTCATTAAACCCAGCGGCGAAGCGCAAAACGTCAAGCGCCGCCTGTTCGTCGGGGAAGAAGAAGACGGCGAAGACGTCATCCGCATGCTGGAGGCCTACAAGAAGGCCTTCTCCGAAGAGATCAAAGTGTTTCAATTGCAGCGCCGCATCAATGGCGTCGAAGTCGCCGTTGGCGCTTTCTTCAACGGCAAGAAATTCGTCACCCCGGTCAACATCAACTTCGAGCACAAGAAGCTTTTTCCCGGCGAAGTGGGGCCGCCCACCGGGGAGATGGGCACTGCCATGTTCTGGAGCGAGCCCAATCTGCTCTTCAATCGCACCCTTCTCAAGATGGAGTCCAAGCTCGCCGAGGAAAGCTACGTCGGCTACATCGACCTCAACTGCATCGTCAACAACAACGGCATTTACCCGCTCGAATTCACTTCGCGCTTCGGTTATCCCACCATCAGCATCCAGCAGGAAGGCATGCTCACGCCCATCAGCGACTTCTTTTGGGAGCTCGCTACCGGCGTTGAGCCCAAGTGGCGCACGCGCAGCGGCTTTCAGATCGGCATTCGAATCGTCGTCCCGCCGTTTCCCTTTGACGACGACGCCACATTCGAATCCTTCTCCAAGAACAACGCCATCGTCTTCAAGAAGCCCAACATGGAAGGCATCCACATCGAAGACGTAAAAATAGTGAACGGCCAGTGGCTGATTGCCGGCACTTCCGGCGTCGTTCTCGTCGTCGTCGGCAACGGCCAAACCATGAAGCAGGCTCAAGCACAGGTCTATTCCCGCACCAAAAACATCCTCATCCCCAATATGTACTACCGCACCGACATCGGCGACCGCTGGGCCGAAGATTCCGACAAACTCCACAACTGGGGTTACTTGCGTTGAGCATGGCTCAACGCGATAAACAGCGCGTTTTTGTACGGACATTCGATGGAATATTTTCCCGGTTCCAGTGGTATTGCACGAATGGGACGGTGTAAACTCCTGCTGCCATTCGAACTCCATCTTAGATGGGAGATTCTAAATGAAACGCAAGATCGCTCTGGGACTCTTGGTTGCGGTCGCCCTCGCGGCGGCTCCCGCTGTTCCCCAAGCCGAGAAGTCCCCATCAGCTAAATTGACGCTCAAAGTCGGCGACACCGCCCCTGATTTCACTCTTCTCAGCGACCAGTGGAAAACCGTGAAGCTCAGCGACTACCGAGGGAAGAAGAACGTCTTTCTCGCCGTTTATGTCCTGGCCTTTACCGGCGGTTGAACGAAACAACTTCAGGCGGTCCAGGCTGGAATCGCCTCCGGTAAGATTGACACTTCGGACACGGAAGTTTTCGGAGTTAGTGTGGATAGTCCCGCTGCCAACGCCGCCTTCGCCAAGCAGATCGGCGTTAAATTTCCGCTCCTCAGCGACATGAACCGCAAGATGCTCAAAGCCTACGGGATCCTCAAGGGCTACGACGAGAACAATGAAACCTATGAATGGGCTTTGCGCGCCAACATCGTCGTCGACAAGCAGGGCATCGTCCAATTCGCCGAGGAAGGCGACAGCGCCGTCGATCCCAACACCGCCCTGACGTTGTGCACTACGTTACACAAAAAGGCAGCCGCAAAGTAAATTGCAGCTTCAAAATGCATTGGCCGCCGGAACCGAGTAAGGAACTCCCGGAGACCGGCGAAGTACTCCCATCGCCGGCGGGCGATCCGTTGCAAGTTTTTCAATTCGCGACGGTGAGCTCGATCGTGGAGGTCGCCGCGATTCGCGTGCCGCTCATTGGCGACTGATCAATCACCGCGCCGTGGGGCCATTGCGGCGCCGTCACATAGTTGACCTTGCGGCGCATCTGCGCCACGTCCAGCCGGTGCTGCGCCTCCGCTTCATTCAGCCCAGTCAGGTGCGGCATCACGAAGGCCATTTCACGCGGCCCTTGCGAAACCAGCACGTCCACTCGCGGCGTTGCTGCTCCCGCGCCAGGCTTCGGATTCTGAATCACCACCGCATCCATCGGTTGGTCGGGCATCGTGATGGCGGAAACTTCGCCTACTTGCAATCCCGTCCGCAGAAGCTCGATTCGCGAAGCGCGCAGGGAATTGCCTTCGAGCAGCGGAATCTGCAATTGCCGTTGCCCCAGGCTCAGCACTACGTGCGCCTGCTGCGACACTTTCATCAACAGGCCCGAAGTCGGCGTTTGGCGCACCACGACGTTAATCGGCTGGTCGCTGTAGATGCGGTCGGCCACGCGCAGCACCAGCCCACGCGACTGCAGTATCTGGCTGGCCTCGGAAACATTCTTGCCCACGAGATTCGGCATGGTCACCTCGCGCCCGTGAATGGCGATGCGCATCGCCGTGATCGCGCTCAGAAACGCCACCGACGCCAGAATGAAGACCAACAGCGTGGTCCGGCCAAGCCATTCCAATCTTTCGCGCAAAGTCATACCAAAGAGTCTCGAATTTCAGTCTCGATTCGTCAACCTTTTCCTGTGCCGCGATTCTTCGATTGTCGCGCGGCCTGTGGCTTGCGCCGGTTCTTTTCGGAGAGTACGGCGGCTTTCGTTTTTTTCTCCAGTGCCATACCCAGCCACGCCTTGTCCGCGCTAAATTCAAATTGATTTGTGAACTGATTCGTATCGTGATATAATGACGAACGTTATGGTCATCTCCGATCGCTTGCGAACCATCAGGGAGCGAAAAGACCTCTCGCAAGGGGATATCGAGGAACGCACCGGGCTGAAACGCTGTTACGTCTCGCGCGTGGAGAACGGGCACACCGTCCCGAGCATCGAGACGCTGGAAAAAATGGCCCGCGCTCTGGAAGTTCCTCTCTACCAGTTGTTTTACGACGGAGAAGCGCCTCCCGAGGTTCGGTCCTTCGTCAAAGGCATCTCCGCCGGTAGCGACGATTGGGGCAGCTCCGGTGAATCGGCGAAATTCTTTCAAGGTCTCCGGGAGCTTCTCGCGCGCCTCTCGGAGCACGACAGGAAGTTGATCATGCACATGACCTTCCGGTTGGTCCGCAAGAAGCACCCCTGATCTTTCCCTTCGACTGATGCATCTTCGCTTTCCATGGTCTTGTTTGTGTAGGGCCGTCCCTTTCGGGCGGCATCTCACCTAACGACCTGAAGAACCCCCTCCCCCACCCCCCGTTTTTTTGCAAAGAGTGCGGAATTGCTTGAAAAGAAAAGAGTTGAGTTTTTGACGAGTGCAAAAAAGAGCAAAAGAATGCGCAACAATGTGAAAAGAAAAGAGATAGCCAGAGAACGAGTTGGAATGTTGGGGCGCCCCCCATACCCCCATGAAAATGGATCGTTTTCAAAACAAAGGGGTTGTGGGGGTAGCATTTTGTAAGCACTTGAAAAATAAAGGGATGGATGATGGTTGTTTTGTCCTCGGTTGATAACAGGGCCGGGGCTTAGAGGGACGGTGAGGATCAGGATGGGAGTTAACACAGAGGGCGCAGAGACCGCCCCGACCGGGTCCCCGAGCCGCTGGGGGCAGGCGTGTAGAGCGCCGTTCACGGAGCCGGATACGGAGCGAGTGAACAAGGGTTGGTGAGCGGTGGATAGGAAAGATGGAGAGGCAGCGGACAAACGAAGGCACTCCTTTCTCCGCCGTGGTGAAAGTCCACGACAGTATAACGCAAGAGGTACTGGCTGTCAATAGTTATTTAATGTGTAATTCGAATGATTGCGGAAGGTGTTGAAAGGACGCGTTTTGCCGGGTCGAGGATGCAAAATCCGCACCCTGAAAAGGGCGGGGCGCGTGGCCTGATTACGGTTTTTTCGGTTTGCGCGGGGCAATCTTGCGCTCTTCGGGGATCGCCAGGGCGCCAGGTTGCACCGGCAATGAAGAATTGCGCGTGGCGGTGAGTTGCATCGTGGTGGGCGAATCGGTTCGGAGATTCCGCGCTTGCAATGCCGGCGGCGTCTGCATGGGCTTAGTGGCCGCTAGCTTTTGTGGAGCGGCTTGGTGAACATCTTCGAGGCCCGTAGCCGTAAAATGGTCCGGACTGACCTCCTGCGCTTTGCAGACGGGAGAGAGAATCAGGGCGCCTCCAAAACCGAGCAGCATTAGTGGTATCTTGAACATTCTAAAAGGCTTCATCAGGATCCTCCGACCGCACGTTGGATAAGGATTTTCTGGTCTGCTGGCATTCTCTCCAGCGCCTCAGCAGCGGGCAATAGAGCAGCAGTACTAGCGTGTATCGGGTTCGACAATAGCATTCGTGCGCCGTCTCTCCACGTCGCCCCGACAGGGTCAGGGCAGGCGGGGTAAACGCCAACCGATGGTGGGGCACCTGAATTCGTGTTAACGTTTTGCCTCCGGGCCACCCCGCGCTGGCTGACCTTGGCCGCTTCTGGGACTGTTTGATCAACGGGCGGACCAAAGCAGTAATTCCATAATGAGGTTGAAGGAGGCGGAGGATGAGAGCGATTCTAATCTCCGTAGCGATCTTATTTATGTCCGGCCCGATGCCGGCCCAGCAAAGAAAACAGGCTATTCCTGTCCAAAGGACATTTGTTCCTTACGAGCCGCAGTCGTGCATCGAGTTTGACCGGATGGCGGCTCGATTGGATGCCGTTTACAGAACTGAAGAAATCAGCAAGACCGAGTACGACGAGGGCATGAAAAAGTACAGGGATGGCACACAGATAGAGGGCGTGGATTATTTCATCGGCGGGAAGGACAAATACCAAAGGACAACTGTGCAGCTGTACAAGCGCGCTGAATTCATTCGCTGGTACGCAGTGGAAGGAGGACGCGTGCGAATGGGCACGGCCGATACCCAGTGCAGCATCGAATTAGGGGAGAAAGAGGAACGATATTCGGGAATTTACACCCTTCGCCGGCTACAAGACGCGATGACGGTTGCGCAGGCGGAGGGGCTGTTGGCGGATGTTGCTTTGGAAGGCCAAAATGCGGTGATAAGAGCGCTTCTGGAAAGTGAAGCAGCGCGCGGCAAAGTCATAGACCGCTACAACAAGCTGGTTGAAAACGTAAACACTTACAATAAGGCAGTGAACGATCTGGTTGTTACCGTGAATACGGCGATGGATGAACCGAAGGGCTCCAAGCTGGCGCCAACGTTGAGTTTTAACTTTGTTCGCCTGCAACCCATCACCTGCAGCGGAGGCACATTCCCGTTTAGCAATTCGACGTTCTACATGGCTAACCTGTACAAAATGGCCGACGCGCCCGCAGCGATTCACTGTGAGTAGGCGCTGAAGCGGTCGAGCCGAGGTGCGTCGAGGGCAGGCCCAAAACTTGAAGCGCCCCGACGGAGCATCTCCCCAGTGCGACGCGCTCGGCGAGAGAAAGGTAAAGTAAAAAGCAGTTCGGGGATGGGGAGGTTGAAAGTTGACAGTTGAAAGTTGAAGGTGGAAATAATGAACCGGAATTAACGCTCAGACCCAGTCGTGGTAGAGGCCCCTGACGCGCGGGGCACCCAAATTCGTTTTCGGTTTATCGTCCAGGCCACCCGTTTGCTAGCCGGAGAATTCGGCGTCGTCGTAGGTCTTGCTGCCGCGGAGCACATCGGTGTCGCTTGCCGTCCAGCCTTGATTGGAAGAAATAGAGAATGAGACGGTGGCGTCCTGGTCTGGGTGGGGGAGTGTGTGGAACTGTGCGCCGTTGAACCTGGACTGGCCAGGAATGAAATTGCTGATTAAATCGGCGCCAGCTACCGAGATTTGAAAAGCGGCAATGAGCGCCGGATCGCCAATGGGAACGCTCAGATCGTAGCTGGCTTTTACGCTGGCATGGTCTTTTTCAAATTTTATCCGGTAGGTGATCGGAGTACTGTCGTCCGCCATAAGCGTCCTCTCATCACTTGGGCCATTATCGGTCGCTATTGGAGCATGGCAAAATAGAATTTGTGGAAGGGCGCGAAACGGTCGCCCGGCGCGAGCAGAAAATCAAAGGGCCCAGGTGCTTCAATCGGCACCGACGCCAACATTATCGGATATCCAAAATGCCTTGGCAGAGCATCCTAAGATGAATGGTGATGACTATGCCTAGATACACGGCTTGGGTATGGTGGCTGAGCCTGAGTCTCCTGCCTTGCGGCTTTCCAGCTACAGCGCAGTCTCAGCAGCCCCCTATCGTCCCGGAGGCGAAGAGTGACCTGGCTGAGGCGCAGGGAACAAGGGCCGAGCAGCGATTGTCAGGAAGCATTAGCGGAACAATTGTCGACCCAACCCGAGCCCCCGTCGCCGGAGCCCGAATAAGGCTTTCACGGAAAGATCAATCCCCAGATCAAGAGGTACTCTCTGACGACAATGGTCAGTTCTCCTTTGCCAACGTCGCTCCCGGGCCCTTCCAGCTCACCATCACGTCGGCGGGCTTCGCGGTGCAAGCATCTGTCGCAATCCTGCGGCCGGGGGAGAATTACGCTGTCCCGCAGATCACGATGGCTCTTGCTACGGCTGTCACTGAAGTACATGTCGTCCCCACACGGACCGAAGTGGCGGAAGATCAGATAAGGGCTCAAGAGAAACAGCGGGTGCTCGGCGTCGTTCCAAATTTCTATGTGAGCTACGACCACCATGCAGTTCCTCTGAGCCCGAAGCAAAAGTTCGAGCTTGCCTGGAAGACCACAGTGGACCCGGTCAGCTTTGGAGTGACCGGGGTCATTGCGGGAATTCAGCAGTCGCAAAACTATTTCAGCGGATATGGACAAGGCGCCCAAGGTTATGGAAAGCGCTACGGCGCCTCTTACGCCGACTTTGTTGCGGGCACGTACATCGGAGGTGCGATACTGCCATCGCTCCTGAAGCAAGATCCCCGTTATTTCTACAAAGGAAGCGGAAGTAAGCGATCGCGGATTCTGTATGCGCTTGCCAATTCCGTGATTTGCAAGGGCGACAACGGACACTGGCAGGCAGATTACTCGGCTATCCTCGGAAGCTTGGCCGCAGGCGGCATCTCAAATCTCTACTATCCAGCGGACAGTCGCGGAGCGGAGTTAACCTTCGAGAACACGCTAATCGGGATTGGCGAATCTGCCGGGGTCAATCTCCTTCAAGAATTTGTGATCCGCAAGCTGACACGCAACGTTCCTAACCAGGCGCCGGCCAATCCCTAAATCACGGATGGCATGCTATCGAGCGCGCTTCCAAAGGCGCGCAATCACTGTATGACCGCGGCGGTTCCGCCAGCACATTGCAGCACGGTTCCGGGGGCGGTGGCTTCTTTGCGGATGTAGGCCATGGCGAGGATGCGCGGTGGGTCCCAGGTTCGAGCGGCGCGGGTGACGAAGCCTACTTCTTTTCCGGCCATTGTCAAGAGTGCACCGGGGTCGGGTACGACATCGCCCGAAAAGAGCAGCGCGACGCGCTGGCGGTTTACCTGGCCGCGGGAGCGCACGCGCTCGACGATTTCCTGCCCCGTGTAGCAGCCTTTCGTGTAGCTGATATGGCTGTCCTGCAATCCCGCCTCGTGAGGAATCTGTTTTTCACCGAAGTCGTAGCCGAACCACGGCACACCCTGCGCCAGCCGCAGCGCGCTCAGAGCCGCGTAGCCCATCGGCCCGCCTTCGCGCCAGCGAGCCGCATCGGAGAGAATCTGCCAAAGCTCTGGCAATTTTTCGCTGTCGACGACGAACTCCGCCCCGGGCACTCCTCCCGGAGATCGCTTCACGATGAGGCAGGGAATCGAACCGACAGCGCGACGGTGAAAGGAAAGTTCCTCATATTTCGTGACGTCGGCGCCGGCAACCTCCTGGACAAGTGCGGCGGCCTTAGGACCCTCCAGCGCCAGTGTGCCGTAGCGTGGCGTCTCATCGGTCAGCGTCACGTCATCCATGATGATGTATTTGTCGAGCCACTCGACCAGCCGCTCGCGAATCATGGCGTACGACACGCAAAGGAGCCGTTCCGCAAACGCATACGTTTCGATCTCGGCGAGAATGTGCCCCTGGGGATTCAGCAGCAGCGACACAATGCCCTGGCCTGCGGGGAGATCCTTGATGTTGTTGGTCAGGATGGCGTTCAGGTAGCGCACCCGGTCGGGGCCGGTGAAGGAGAGATAAGAACGGCAGTTCTTGTCGATGAGCGCCACCGCCTCGCGCGCATTGCGATACTCGGCGGCCGCGTCGCCAAAGTAATCCGGCAGGGCGCAACCGAACCAAACGCCCATCTTCGCGCCCGCGGCAAGGTGGACGGCCGCAAGGGGCGTGTTTAGGGCTGTAGCTGTGGAAGCCATTTCCATCCGTTGGCGCATCCTCCAGGATTTAGTTTAGCAAAGGGCAGCCTAGCAGGAGGAGGTTAACAGTCGACAGTTTAAAGTTGAAAGTAAGAAGGGAGAGAAAAAGAAACAACAGGAACAAGAGTATTCACGTGACGTTAGTCTAGCAAAGGCCAGCCTGGCGAAGAGCGCCGCAGTCCACGCTGTAGCTGTCTCAAATCCGCTGCGCTGCGATGATATAATCTCGCGCATGAGCGATGGCCGACTTGCCCTGAATGCCGCAAGTGAAGGATTGATCCACATCACCATCCCCGTAGGGATGCTGCAGTGCAATTGCTCGATCATTGGCGATCCGGTCACGCGCGAAGCGCTGGTGGTGGATCCGGGCGACGAAGTCACGCGCATCCTGGACCTTCTCGGCCGTCATAAGCTCACCGTGAAGGCCATCGTCAGCACGCACGCGCACATCGATCACGTCGGCGGCTTGAGCAAACTTCATCAGTACACGGGCGCGCCCGTGCTCATGCATCGCGACGACCTGCCCCTTTATCATGCGATGGACGTGCAGGCTGCCTTTCTGGGCGTACTCCCGCCGGAGCTCACCGACGTTGATCAATTGCTGAAAGAGGGGGACGTACTTCGCTGGGGAGGGTTTGAGGCCCAGGTGATCCACACGCCGGGTCACACGCCCGGAAGCGTTTCGCTGTATCTGCCGCACGATGCCGGGAAAGTTACGGTCGCCGGTGTACCGAAGAAAATTAGCGTTAAAGACGAGGCTGGCGATGAAACCGCCACCGCTAGCCTCTTGAATAAAGCAGCCGAACACGATGGGTCTCAAGAAACGGCAAGTCCCGACGAATCCGAACGAATCGTGCCTCGCGCACGCGCGCCACAGGTTTTTTCCGGAGACACACTTTTTGCCGGCAGCATCGGCCGCACCGACCTGTGGGGCGGCTCCATGGAGCAGATCATGGAATCGCTGCGCACAAAACTGATGCACCTGCCGGACGAGACCATCGTGCACCCAGGGCACGGCCCCGTCACGACCATCGGGAACGAGCGCCGCCTGAATCCGTTTTTGCAACCGGAGTAGATATCCCCGGGCACCGACCGCCTCAAGCTCGTCGTACTGAGTTTTTAGTTTTCGAATTTCACTTTTCCAATTTTCAATTTTCCTGCTTTTCCTTTGACCGCCGCATTTCTTCCATCACCGATTGCACCAATTCTTTCGCGTGCACCAGCTCTTGATTGATGATGCGCAGGTCCATCGCCGGAACGGAAGGATTGCGCTGGCTGGTGCAATAAACGCCGTGCTGGCCCACCAGCACGAGCGCGTTCGTCAAACGGTCGAGGGACACCGCCAGCCGGCCCCGGTCGCGTCCAAACATTTGTTCGTAGTGCTCCAGCTCTTCCTGATGTTCCTGAAATGCCGAGATCATTTGGAATCCTCGTTAGGTTGCGGTAAAGACGGCCGCAGCGGGCGTGCGGTGTTTGGACTTCAGCCAATTCGCGCGCCTCCCGCAGGCGCAGACTGCGGATGAGTTTACGAGACCGGAGTTGCACATCGGGCACACGCGGCTCGCACCAAACTTTACCGCATCGCGCACGCGGGACATAATTCGCTCAAGCCACAAAGAAGTGATTCCTGCGCTTCGCGTGGCGCGCGATTCGAATGCGGTGGTGAGCACCCGGTCCTGCATTGAGCTAGGGAAAGGATCGGGCTGGAGCAACCAAACAATGCGACGTTCCGACCTGGTTCAGCACAAGGAAAGGGAAAAAGGCGCGGCTACCCGCACCTCTCAGATCGTTTTTGGCGAGAGGCAGCACCTTCTCCGCGTTCTCGATTCCCTCGAAGGATCGGAGCTGCCCATCGCCCGCATGCAGCAGGAGCGGCGCATTCTGGAAGAGTTGATCCACGCGCGCACACGCGATTTGAACCAGATCAATACGGCCTGGGATGAAAAGATCGGATTGGTGCTGAGCGCGGATGCCAAGCCGGAAATGCTGGAAAAACTTGTCAAGCAAGCGCCGCAAGAGGATTTTTACCTGCTGCGGCTGATCAGCGAGCACCCGCGAGCCAATCCGAAGACGCTGAGCAAGCTGGCGAAACATCCGTATGGGGCCATTCGCGAAAATGTGGCACGTCATCCCAACGCGGACGCGAATACACTGACGTGGCTGAGCCGGGACCGCAGCCAGCCGCTCTGGTACCTCGTGGCTTTCAATCCCAACACGCCAACGCCGCTGCAGCGGCGGTTGCGCGATCGCCTGAAGCGACTCGGCGAAAACCAAGCTTCCAAGTAACGCTCATCCCTGATCGCCAAATTGAAAGTGGCCCGCCTCTTCGACAAGTGCCGGGATAGATGACCGGCCGGCGCAACACGGGCGCTGCGGCTAGGCTCGATTCCTGAACGAATGCTCCTCTAAGTCAGGATGTGTGCATCGGCCACTAGAGGAAAATAGTAGAATGCCGCGCGGTGTAGTGCGCCGAAGCGAGGTCTGCGATTGGCTGAGAAATTTATCGAGGGTGAAAGCTTACTCTCGGTGAGCTGGCGACGTTTCGGATCGCAGATTATTGCGAGATTCGCGATTTCTGTGTTGATTCTTGTTCCGTGCTGGTGGCACCGGCGCATCGAGGCGGGGGATCTGGCCAGCCATGTGTACAACGCGTGGCTGGCGCAACTAATCGAAAAGGGCCAAGCGCCGGGACTGTACATCGCGAAGCAGTGGAACAATATTTTGTTTGATGTCGCACTGCTGCGAGTGGGGAATCTTGTGGGTCTTGCCGCGGCGGAAAAGGTGGTCGTATCGGTTTGTGTGCTGATTTTTTTCTGGGGCGTGTTAGCGTTCATTCGAACGGTCACCGAACGGCCGCCTTGGTTTCTGACGCCCTGCCTCGCGATGCTGGCTTACGGCTATTCCTTCAGCATGGGTTTCATGAACTATTATCTGTCGCTCGGGCTGGCGAGCTTCGGTTTGGCGGTTCTCTGGCGGGCGCGGCGAATGGATTGGATCGCGGCCGCGCCGTTTGCCATACTGGCGATGATTGCTCACCCGATCGGTTTTCTCTGGCTGGCTGGCACACTGGCGTACACCAAAATCAGAACAAAATTGCCGGGCTGGTGGAAATTGGCAATGCCGCTGGGAGCCGCGAGCGGGTTCGCGGCGGTTTACTGGTATACGTCTCATCGGCCTGCCCTGCTCGCAAATTGGGACCGCGGACCGTTTTATCTCTACAACGGCGCCGATCAGCTGGGGCTTTACGGAATGCGTTATTTCCTTCTCGCTGGGGCCGCATTCTTGTTCGCCGTGATTTGCGTTGTCGTGGATCTTTTTTCGCGGCGGCACGACGGCTCACCGTGGAGACAGTTCGAATTGCCGTTCGAATTGTATGTGGTGGCGTTTTGTGCGACTTCGCTGCTGCCGGAGAATTTGCGCCCATCGGTTGACGCGGGCTGGATCGGGCTTCTCGGCGCGAGATTGACGAGCATTTCGGCCATTTTCGGCCTTGGCGTCCTTGGATGCCTGAAGCCGCGGAGATGGCATCTCGCCGGTTTTAGCGCCTGCGCCTTGGCTTTTTTTGCGTTTCTTTTTCAGGATACAGGCTGGCACAACCGGCTAGAAGCGAACGCGGAAAAGTTGGTGGGGAATTTGTCCCCGGGGACGAGGGTGATCGTGACCATCGATGCCCCTGGGGATTCACGGATCACATTTATCGGCCATGCGATAGAGCGTGCTTGCATCGGGCATTGCTTCAGCTATGCGAATTATGAGCCTGCCTCACGGGAATTCCGCGTGCGTGTTCGAAAGGGAAGTCCGGTGGTCACAGCCTCGACGGACGAGGCGGAAGACATGGCGTCAGGGGAGTATAAGGTGGATGAGACGGATCTCCCGTTGAAACAAATATATCAGTGCGATGAAGAGGATCTGACGAGGCTGTGCATCCGGGACCTGAAAGCCGGGGAAGTCAACGGCCGAATCGGACACTAATAGCTCCCTCAGCGCGATCAGTCCTGGTTGAGACCCCCGGCCGGACCTGCACGATACGCTACAGGCCAACATTTCGGAGAGCATCCGGCAGACCGCGCAGCGGCGGGAAGCGATGCCCAGAAAGCGGCGAAAAATGAATTGTCCTGGTGAGTATTTACTAATGCGGATATGAAGGGCTGCGGATGACGCCGGCGGGGTAAGGTAATGGCAGGAGTCCCCTGTGACGGAAAGCCAAGACAAACGGCGTTATGCAAGACAAAAACCGCCCAAACCGGTGCTCGTGGCATGGAAAACGGGCAGCGAAAGGCATGTGTCGGCGGTAGATAACCTAGGGCTCGGCGGGCTGTTCATTCGAACCAAGAATCCACCGAAGGAAGGAACCAGTCTGCAACTATTGTTCAACGCGCCGGGGGGCGAAGTGCGGGTGCTGGCAATGGTGCGGAATGTTGTGCCTGGGAAAGGCATGGGAGTAGCCATCGTTTCGATGGATCAAGAGCAGCGGGCGCGGCTGGATCACTGGATGCGGGGGTTATCAGCGAAAGAGGAATCGCCCGTCCTGCGAGCGAAAGAGGATTCGTAGTTTGGGACTGGCACGTCGCGAAGAGTGCGGCTCCGTACCCATGGGGGGCAGAGTCAAAATCCGTGCGAGGTAGTTGGAGATTACTCGCTTGCGTCTTTAATGTCCTCACGGGCTCTCCTAAGGGCGTTTCTCGATTCCGCTTTGGCGTCGGCATCGGGCTTTAGGAGATCGATGGCCCTGTAGAGGCCCATAGCTTTGCCGCCTGCGGGACCGGCGCAGGAATCTGCTACGGGCTTGGGTTTCACCCCGGTGACATCCCATTTCAAGCAAGAGAAGTCGATCTGCAAGGCGTGGCTGACACGGAGGGACGCAGCGCAGTCGGCCAGTTCTTTAAAAGTGGAACAAGCGTCCTGCAGTTCTACCGCCCTTGGCAAGATTCCCTGCATCCTCAACTGATGGGTTAATTTTGTTTCCAGGTCGCCATTCGAAGCCAGGTTCTCGTTGGCTGATTTCGGATCACGCTTAAACAATTTGCGCGGATCGTATTTCTTGGGATTGTACCAGGGGTCAGACTGAGCAGTGGCCGCGCCCTTTGCGTCTTGCGCGGAGCCGGGAAGGGAGCCGAGGAGAAAACAAAGTGCGGCCGATGAAAAAACGATCGAGTAACCTCTCATGCTCACCTCTCCGAATGCTGGGAATGCTATCCAATTCATACCTCAAGTTTGGCGCACGTGTCGAGTCGTGGGCAGTCTTTACGGGATGAGCAAGGCTGTGGCGCTTACATCGCCTGGGATTCTCACTGCGACCGCTCTGAACGCTAGCGGACGGGGAGCGTGGTCAGTGGATTTGCTTGGTTTTGCGGGACATGTAGTCCATGAGGAGATACTGGCCGAGGGTGTAGGGGGTGGTGAAATAGGCTTTGCCGCGGCACATTGCTGTGATTTTCTGGACGAAGTGGACCAGGGAATAATCGCTGGCGAGCATGAAAGTGTTGATCATGATTCCGGCGCGCTTGCACTTGTTGACTTCTTCGAGGGTTTGGCCGACGACAAAGGGATCGAGGCCGAAAGCGTTCTTGTAGATACGGCCGTCTTCGAGGGTG
>WNFI01030338.1_pt1 | contig 16845 bp, 18 predicted proteins | sample 5400471 | NCBI WGS metagenome assembly WNFI01 (sample SAMN13153348, study PRJNA577476) | soil metagenome | isolation source: 100 cm saprolite on Douglas fir-dominated hillslope | place: USA:California | collected 2013-09-17 | reverse complement strand
GCGATCGAGTCGGTGGCCTGGGGCACCAAGCCCGACGCGCGTCGCGAGGTGCTGCTCTCGACGCAAGGCGGGCCGGGGTTCGCCTTCGTGGCCGTCGAGGACAGCGGGCCGGGAGTGGCAGCCGACGCGCAGGAGCACCTCTTCGAGCCGTTCTTCACTACCAAGCGAAACGGCACGGGACTGGGGCTCGCCACCGCGCAGCGCTTTACCGCGGCACACGGAGGCCACATTGAGCTGCAGCGTTCGTCCCTGGGCGGCGCCCGCTTCGTCGTCCGCCTGCCCCTCCACGCGCCCGTAGCCAACGAGGCCGCCTGACGACGAGGTTTCCGAGGTATCGCCGATGAACAGCGTGCTGGTGGTGGATGACGAGAAGTCGTTCCGGGTGATCGCCGAGGAAGCGCTGGTGCGGGAGGGATATTCGGTCCGCACCGCCGACAGCGGCGCCGCGGGCACCTCCGCCTTCCGCGACGAGCCGCCCGACGTCGTCATCCTCGACCGCAACCTGCCCGACGTCGACGGCGTCGATCTGCTGGGCGCGCTCTCGCGCGAAGCGCAGGAGCGCGGCGTCGACACGCTCTTCCTCGTCGCCACCGCCTACGCCGACGTCGAGAACGCCGTGCTCGCGCTGCGCCAGGGCGCCGACGATTACCTCACCAAGCCCATCCAGCTCTCGGAGCTGGTGGTCAAGATCCGCAAGGCGCTCGAGGCGCGCCGCCTGCGCAACCGGGTGCGGGCGCTGCGCCACGAGGGGCCGGGCATCGACGCGCTGCTCGACTCGAAGAGCGCGGCCATGCGCGAGGTGATCGAGCGCGCCCGCAAGGTGGCGCACAGCCCGTCCACCTCGGTCTTGCTGCAGGGCGAGAGCGGCACCGGCAAGGAGGTGCTGGCGCGCCTGGTCCACGACGAGACGCCCGGCCGCCGCGACGAGGCCCTGGTGGCGCTCAACTGCGCTGCCATCGCCGAGGGGCTTCTGGAGTCGGAGCTGTTCGGCCACGAGCGCGGCGCCTTCACCGACGCGCGCTCCGGCAAGCGCGGTCTGCTCGAGCTCGCCGCCGGCGGCACCCTCTTCCTCGACGAGATCGGCGAGCTGGGGCCGGTGCTGCAGACCAAGCTGCTGCGCGCGCTGGAGACCACCACCTTCCGCCGCGTCGGCGGCACGCGCGATCTCGCAGCCGACGTCCGCATCATCGCGGCGACCAACCGCAACCTCGAGGAGGAGGTGGCGGCGGGCCGCTTCCGGCTCGACCTCTTCCACCGCCTCGACGTCTTCCACCTCACGCTGCCCCCGCTGCGCGAGCGGCGCGAGGACATCCCCCAACTCGCGCGCTGGCTGCTCGAGCGCATCGCGCAGCGCCTGGTGCGGCCGCCGCCGGGGCTTTCGCCGGAAGCGGAGAAGGTCCTGCTCGGCTATTCCTATCCGGGCAACGTCCGCGAGCTGCGCAACGTGCTCGAGCGCGCCTTGATCCTCGAGGCGGGCCCGCAGATCACTCCCGCCTCGCTGGTGCTGGGAAAGCTGGCGCGGCCGCCTTTGGGCTTCTTCAGCGTCGGCCTTCGCGACGACGGACAGCCGCCCACGCTCGCCGAGATGGAGAAGCAGTATCTCGAGCGGCTCCTTGTGCATGCGCGGGGAAACCGCACGCAGGTGGCGCGGCTGCTCGACGTGTCCTATCCGACGGTGGTCAAGAAGATCGCGGACTACGGCATCAAGGTGCCTGAATCTTAGCGGCGTGCGCGTGGACGTGAACGTGTCCGTGCACGTGGATGTCTTGGAGGCGCTTCGCGGCCGCAGGCGGCTTAGCGACTTCGCTTTAGCCGATACAATCGGAGATGCGTTCTGGCCGACGCGCCGGCGAAGAAGTAAGCTGCGCCTTCTTTTTCAGGAGCGTTGCCAATGGCCCAGGCGACCCGAAGCGTCACCGTCAATGTCCCGCCCGACAAGCTGTTCGACGTCATCGTGGACTACGAGAAGTATCCAGAGTTCCTGCCCGAGGTGAAGAAGGTCAAGGTGGACGGAGGCCAGGGGAGCATCAAGGAAGTCACCTATACGGTGGATATCAAGGCGAAAGTGATCACCTATACTTTGAAGCACACCGCCGAGCGGCCCTCGAAGCTCTCCTGGACGATGATCAAGGGCGAGATGATGAAGGGCAACGACGGCACCTGGGCGCTGAAGGCGGGCGCGCAGCCGGGGACCACGGATGCGACGTACACCATCGACCTGAAGCTCAGCTCGCTGGTGCCGGGGTTCATCGAGAAGGCGCTGGCGGAGCAGTCGTTGCCGGGGCTCCTGACCAACTTCAAGAACCGCGCGGAGAAGCTGCACGCGGCCGCGAAGAATGCCTGAGCGCGACCGGGAGTCGACGCGACGCTGCTCGAGCATATTGCGCGCGGACTGTCGCGCGCCTTACTGTGCCGTCGATGCGCGCCGAGGACCTCCGTAGGATACCTGTCCCCGAGCTGGCCCAACTTTTCCTCGACGAGGCGCGCGACCTGCCCTGCGGCGGCCTCACCGCGCTGAAGACCGACCCGCGGGCCGGCGCGCGCGCGGTGGCCGAGCGCATCGAGAAGCGCAACCACAGGGCGCAGGCGGAAGGGCGCAGGCTGACGCGGCTGTCGGCGTTCGAGCAGCCGCTCTGGGACCAGGGCCTCGTCCACGTCGGCGGCTGCGACGAAGTCGGCATGGCTCCTCTGGCCGGCCCGGTGATCGCGGCGGCGGTGATCCTGCGGCCGGGCACCCGCATCAAAGGCGTCAACGACTCCAAGCAGCTCACTCCCGAAGAGCGCGAAGCGCTGGAGCCGGAGATCCGCGCCGCCGCCATCTCCGTCGGTCTGGGCCGCGCCGAAGTGCACGAGATCGACAGCATCAACATCTACCACGCGGGCCTGCTCGCCCTGCGCCGCGCGGTGCTGGCCCTCGATCCGCAGCCGCAATATCTGTTGGTCGACGCGCGCCGTCTCCGCGACCTCTCGATGCCGCAAAAGCCCATCATCAAGGGCGACGCCAAGAGCATCACCATCGGCGCCGCCTCCATCGTCGCCAAGGTGCACCGCGACCGGCTGATGGCCCGGCTCGACGACGAATATCCGGGATATGGATTCGCGGCGCACAAGGGCTATCCGACGCCCGAGCACCTCGACGCGCTGGAGCGGCTGGGCGCCTGCGAATTGCATCGCCGCAGCTTCGCGCCGGTGGCCAGGAAGCTCGGCCTCATCCCGGTGCAGCAGGAGCTCTTCGCTGCGCCGCAGAAGAAAGGCGCGCGGGTTTGAGCGAGCTGACCGGCAAGCAGCGGCGCCACCTGCGGGCGCTCGGGCATCATCTCGCTGCGGTGGTGCAGATCGGCCACGAGGGCGTCACCGAAGGGGTGGTGCGCCAGGCCGAGGAGCAGCTGGAGATGCACGAGCTGATCAAGATCAAGATCAGCGAGAACGCGCCCGAGGATCGGCAGGACGCGGCCGAGCAGCTCGCGGAAAAATTACAGGCACATCTCGCGCAGGTGCTGGGCCGCACCGCGCTGCTCTACCGGCGCCGCAAGGAGAAGCCGCAGATCGTGCTGCCGGGGACCCGATCGCCGCCGGCGTGAAGCCTGCGCTCAGCCCTTCTTCCCCATCAAGCGCAATTCGCGCTGCGCCTCGATGTGCGTCGGCTCCAGCTCCAGAACCCTCTGGTAGCACTTCTGCGCCAGCTTCATGTCGCCCACCACCTTCGCCATGTGCCCGATCTCGATCAGGTCCAGGCCTTCCTGGTACTTGCGCGCCTTGATCATGATCTCCGCGCGCTGGAAGCTCTCCTCCGCCGCGAAGATGCGGGCCACGTCGACGCTGTCCTTCTTGCCGGCCAGTTCGTCCTCGTACTCCTTGCGCCGCTTGTCGTCGGAGAGCACCTGCGCCGCGGCGTTGATGCGGGCGAAGAGCTGCTCCTTGAGGTTGCGCAGGTCCTCCAGCGACGGGTCGGTCACCGTGTCCGGGTGCAGCTCCTTCGCCAGCACGAAGAAGTTCCGCTTCGCCTCCGCGGCGGTGGCGGTCTTGCGCTCCACGCCCAGCACCTCGAAATGGTCGGCCTTGGCGAACTGCTCGAGCAGGGCGGCGATCCGCTCGAGCGCCGCGGCGGGCGATTCTCCGGGGGGCGCTGCCGCCCATACCGGCGGCGGCCGCAAGATCGGCGGCGGCGTCGCCGGCGGCTGCGGCACCTTCGCCGCCGACTGCATCACCGGCGGAGCGGCCTTGGACGTCCGCGCTGCGGCGGGAGGCGGCGAGCGTCCCGCCTCGCGCGCCGACTTGGGCAGCTGGCGCTGCTTCTGCTCCGGCGCTCGCTCGGCGTTGGAGGGCAAGCTGGCCGGCTTCGCCGGCTCCAATTCGAGATCGGGGAGCGCTTCCTCGGGCATCTCCGCGAACGCCAGGTGGCCGAGCTCGGACAAGAGATAGAGCAGCCGCACGGTCACACCCGGGTCCTGCGACTTGAGCAGCTCGTCGCCGGTGCGCGTGCCGTCGAGGGAGGCGTAGAGCCGCGACTCCTGCGCGTTGAGCGCCAGCTCCTCCACCTTGCCGATGGCGAGGCCGCCCGACCGGACCACCGGCCGCAACAGCCGCTTGCCGAGGCGGGCGCGCAAAAGCGGCAGCTCGAGCCGCCGCACCGACTCCGCCAGGAGCGTCCAGCGCGACCCAAGCGGAAACGCGCCCGGCGGCGAAGGCGCGTCCTTCTCGAAGGAGAACTTCCCGCGCCACGAGAGGAGCGCACGGTCGAGGAGATAGATCGCGTACTCGCCGAGCAGACGGTGGGCATCGGCGGGCGGAATCAGCTGCAGCTGGAAGAGGACCGAGACGATCTCCTGCCCTGTCTTCGCCGCCTGCTCCTCCGCCGCCAAGGCGCTCGCAGCCGGCAGCACGCCGCGGCGCTGGAGGAAGCGCAGCAGCGAATGGTCGAGGTCGTCGGTGCTCAAGTGCTCGGGCGTGCCGCGGCGGAAGCTGATCCGCAGCGTGCTGCCCTTCTCCAGCTCGAGCACGAGGAGACCCGACGCCGAGGTCAAGGCCGCCAGCGCGCAGAGCCGCAGCGCCGAGAGCTGCGAGAGGTCGCCGCTCCCGGGGACTTCCAGTTTCTCCTCCACAGGCGGCGGCTCGGGCGCCCGTGGCGGAGTCAGCGAAGACGGCGGGGACGGCCGAGACGATGGAGGCGGCGGGGACGGCCGAGACGATGGAGGCGGCGGGGACGGCCGAGACGACGGAGGCGGCGGCGAGAGCGGCGCGGCATCCGGCGCCTTCTCGGCGGCGGGCTCGCCCGAGGACAAAGGGCCCTCCTTGATGCCGAAGGCCTCGGCCATGGCCCTGCTGATCCGCGGAGGCGGGGCTTCGAGGGACGCCTTTTTCTCCACCTTGCGCGCGGGGGCGAGCAGCTCGCGCAGCTCGGGAAATTCGGTCCCCGGCCGCCAGGTGGTGCCGTCCAGCGAGGCTTCGCTCTTCTCGGTGAGCTGCCCGCGCAGCCGCTCGAGCGCGGTGAGCGTGAAGGGTCCCCAGGTGCGCCCTTGTTCCGTCCGCACCCAGTAGTTCCGATCGGCCACGTGGCGAGCGTATCACGGTGCTACAGTCCGCCGGAGACACCTTTCCTGGTGTCCCCCTCGTCATGCCCGTTCGCGCACGCCGCGCTCCACGCCCCAACGCCACGCTCCTGTGCCGCCGCATCGTCGCCGACATGGCGCTGAAGCTCCCCGAGCTTGCGCACGTCAAGGCCGCGCGCATCCTCTTCGTGGTGGGCGAGGCGCGGCGGGCGTCGAAGGCGACCATCCGGCCGCTGGCGGGCTCGCGGATTTCGCTCAAAGGCAGGCGGGCGCTCTACTGCGTGACGTTGCGGCCGCGCTTCTTCCGCTCCTCCTCGCCCGAGCAGCGGGTGGAGACGCTGCTCCACGAGCTGCTGCACATCTCTCCGGAGTTCGACGGCAAGCTGCACGCCGGCCGCCGCCACTCGGCGCTCGCCAAGGGCAGGTTCGAGGCGCTGCTGCGCCCGCTGGTGAAACGCTACCTTGCCGCGGCGGACACGGCGCTGCTCTCCGGCCTCGCCCACAACGGCGAGATGGTCGCCCGCCAGTGGCTGGAGCGGCCGGCCGGACGTGCGGCCCGCAAGCAGGCGTACAGCGAGAAGCATCTCTTCATCGGCCCCGTGCAGATGATCACGCGGCGGCAGCTCCACAGTTGACGCCTCCGCGTCGACCCGTATGGTGGCGTCTTCGGCGCGAATCGGAACGGGTTGAGCCGCTTCGCGTCGAGCCGTATGGTGCGGACATGAAGATCGCGGTTTTGACGGGGGGTGGCGATTGTCCCGGCCTCAACGCGGTGATCCGCGCGGTGGTCCGGCGCGGCGACCAGCACGGGCTGGAGATCATGGGCGTGCGCGAGGGCTGGCGCGGCCTGATGGATCCGCCCCTCCACGATCGCCTCACGCGGGAGGCGACGAGCGGCATCCTCCATCTCGGCGGCACCATCCTCGGCACCAGCCGCACCAACCCGTTCAAGAAGCCGGGCGGCGCGGACATGGTCATCAAGAACCTCAAGTCGCTCAACGTCTCTGGGGTGATCGCCATCGGGGGCGAGGACACCCTCGGCGTCGCCAGCAAGCTGCACGGGATGGGCGTCAACCTGGTCGGCGTGCCCAAGACCATCGACAACGATCTCTCCGGCACCGATCTCACTTTTGGTTTCGACACCGCGGTGCAGATCGCCACCGAGGCCATCGACCGCCTGCACACCACGGCCGAGTCGCACAACCGCGTCATCGTCTGCGAGGTGATGGGTCGGAACGCCGGCTGGATCGCCACCTACTCCGGCATGGCCGGCGGCGCGGACGTGATCCTGATCCCGGAGAAGCCGATCCTCATCGACGCCGTCTGCGACCACATCCAGAGGCGGCACCGGTCGCGCGGGGTGAACTTCTCCATCGTCGTCGTCGCCGAGGGCGCCAAGCTGGGCGGCGGAGAGGCGAAGGTGAGCGAGAAGCTCGACGAGTTCGGCCACATCCGCCTGGGCGGCATCGGGCAGCAGATCGCCGAGCTGATCGAGAAGAAGACCGGCTTCGAGACGCGCTCCACCGTGCTCGGGCACATCCAGCGCGGCGGGACGCCCAGCGCCTTCGACCGCGTGCTGGGAACGCGCTTCGGCGTGCACGCGGCCGACATGGTGGCGCGCGGCGAGTGGGGCAAGATGGCGGCGCTGAGGGGCAACGCCATCGTCTCGGTGCCGCTGGCGGAAGCGACCGCGAAGCTGAAGACCGTCGACGACGCTTTCTTTTCGGTGGCCCAGGTGTTCTTCGGGTGAGACGATGGCTGGAACGCTCACGCCTGCGCTGGGCACCGTGCGTGGCGCGCGCGCGGCGGCCGAGCCCACTGCCGCGCTGTACGTCGCGCTGCATTGCGATCACCCGACCCGGCCGCCCTCGCGCCACTTCCTCGCCGATACCGACGTCGTCTCGCTGGGGCGGGCGGCGGCGCAGGAGGCGCGGCGGCGCTCGCGGCAGCTCGAGCTCTCCATCGCCGATGGGTGGATGTCCACGCGCCATGCGCTCCTCAAGCGGGTGGGAGGCAGCTGGGCGATCGAGGACGCGGGCTCCCGCAACGGCACCCGCGTCAACGGAGCGCCGTGCAAGAGCGGAATCCTCGCGGACGGCGCCCTCATCGAGCTGGGCCACACCCTCTTTCTCTTCCGGGAGAACGTCCCGCACCTGAAAGGCGTGCCGCTCGACGTGGACGCGGCACGCCTCGCAGCGCCGGCGACGGGCCTCGCCACCTTCTCGCCGCCGCTCGCGGCCGAGGTCAGCCGCCTCGCCGCCATCGCACGCTCGACCGTCCCGGTGGTGCTTCACGGCGCGACCGGCAGCGGCAAGGAGCTGGCGGCGCGGGCCCTGCACCAGCTCTCGGGACGCGCGGGCGCCTTCGTCGCGGTCAACTGCGGCAGCATCGCCAAGACGCTGGTCGAGACCGAGCTGTTCGGATACCGCAAAGGCGCCTTCTCCGGCGCGGAGGAGGACCGGCCCGGCCTGATGCGCACGGCCGACAAGGGGACGCTCTTCCTCGACGAGATCGCCGACCTTCCCGCTTCCTCGCAGGCGGTGCTTCTGCGCGCGCTGCAGGAATCGGAAGTGCTGCCGGTCGGCGCGACCAAGCCGGTGAAGGTCGACGTGCGGGTGCTGGCGGCGACCCACTACGACCTGCCCAAGCTGGTCGAGCAGGGGAGCTTCCGCGCCGATCTCTTCGCGCGCATCTCCGGCTTCACCGTCCGGCTGCCGCCCTTGTCCGAGCGGCGGGAGGACCTGGGGCTCTTGACCGCGGAGATCCTCCGCCGCGTCGCGCCCGAGCTGATCGATCGAATCGCGCTCACGCCAGAGGCCGCCTCGGCCCTTTTCGCGCACGGCTGGCCGCTGAACGTGCGCGAGCTGGAGAAGTGCCTTTCCACCGCGGTGGTGCTGGCGGCCGGACAGCCCATCGACCTGCCGCACCTGCCCGACTGGGCGCAGCAGAAGAAAAAGGAGGAGGCGCCGGCGCGCCCCGCCTCGGAGGCGGAGCTGCGCCAGCGCGAGGAACTGGTCGCGCTGCTCAAGGAGCACCACGGCAACGTCTCGTCGATCGCGCGCGCGCTGGGCAAGGCGCGCATGCAGGTGCAACGCTGGCTCAAGCGCCACGGGCTCGAGGCGGGCTCCTTCCGCGGCTGAGCGGCGGCGCGATGGTCCGCGCGCCGTGTGAGCCTGATCATGCACGCCGGTGCAACAGCGGGTGCAACACCGCCGCGACGTTGCCCCGACAGCTTCTCACACGAGTGAAGTCGAGCCGTTGCCGCGCCCGGCGCGTGGCACGTTCCCTGCTCTTCTTTCCGGCGAACGCAAACGGGAGGGGATCCTATGTTGAAGCTGCTGCGCGAGTGGGGGTTTCCGGCCGGCCTCGGCACGCTCTGGGTGATCGCGCTCATCTACACGCTGAACTCCGTCAGCACGCTGCCGATGGGACAGCGGCGCTCCGGCAAGGGGGCCCCGGCAAAGGTGGCCGATCCGTTCCACCGCTCCTAGCGCGTCGGTACGGCCGTGGCGCCGTCCCACCTCGACGACCGCGAGCATCTTGCCCGCGCCAGTTGATCTAGGATGCGCGCCATGCCGGAGACGCGCCGGGGGCTCTTGAAGAAGACGCTGGGCGGCGCCGCGCTGCTGGCGGCAGCGGGCGCCGTGCCGCTGGCGCTGCGCAAGACCAGGCTGCGCCGGTTGCCCGAGGGCCGCACCCTGCAGTTCTTCACCGAGGCGGAGTACAGCATCTGGGCCGCGGTGGCCGACCGCGTGCTGGCGCAGGACGCAACCGCCGCCACGCGCGAAGCCGACGGCGCGGGGGCCGAGGCGGCGCTGCAGGCGGAACACCGGCCGGCGGCGCCCTCGCCCGCGCAGATCGACGTCGCCGGCAAGGCCGATGCGTTCCTCGCGCCGCTGCCCGCCTCGGATGCGAAAGATCTAAAACAACTGCTCGCGCTCTTCGACAACGCGCTCTTCAGCTTCGCCTCCGGCGGCCCGGCGCGCCCCTTCACGCAGATGGACGAGGCCGGGCAGGACGCCCACTTGAAAGCCTGGCAGACCTCGCGCCTCGCCATCAAGCGGACGGGCTTCCAGGCGATGAAGCGGCTCTGCTGCGCCCTCTACTTCTCCGCGCCGGCGACCTACCAGTCCGTCGGCTACCCGGGACCGCCGCGCGAGTTGGTCAAGTCCGTCCTCGAGTCGCGCAAATGATCCACCGCGGCAGCGAAGTCGATCTGGTGCTCAAGCCCGACGTCTGCGTGGTCGGCAGCGGTCCCGGCGGCGCGATGGTCGCCTCGCGCCTCGCCCGGGCTGGGGCGAAGGTCGTCGTGCTCGAGGAGGGCGGCTACCACGAGAAGGACGAGTTCGACATGCAGGAGTCGACCGCCTTCCCCATGCTCTACCAGGACCGCGGTAACCGGGCCACGGCGGACCTCTCCATCTCGGTGCTGCAGGGCCGCGCGGTGGGCGGCGGCACGGTGGTGAACTGGACCACGAGCTACCGCACTCCCGACGACGTGCTCGCCTTCTGGCGCGAACACCACGGCCTCGCGCTCACGCCCGAGGAGCTGCGGCCGCACTTCGAGGAAGTCGAGCAGCGGCTCGGCATCCAGAAGGTGGCCCTCGAGGACACCAACGCCAACAACCGCTCCATCTACGACGGCTGCAAGAAGCTGGGCTGGCAGGTGGACACCACCAAGCGCAACGTGCGCGGCTGCCTGCGCACCGGCTATTGCGGGATGGGCTGCCCAGTCGACGCCAAGCAGAGCGCCGCGCTCACTTACTTGCCCGACGCGGTTGCGGCCGGCGCCGAGGTCTACGCCAACTGCAGGGTGGAGAAGATCGAGTGGTCGGGCAGGCGCGCGAGTGCGGCGGGCTGCTCTTGCGCTCGTTCATCGAAGGCGGGCCGGTCGGAAAGTACACCTGGTTGCATCCGGTGGTGGCGATGGGCGCCTTCTACAAGGATCGCGTCGAGGGCTTCTACGGTGCGCCGCAGAGCGTGGCCTCGCACCACTTCGCCCACCGGCCGTCCGGAGCGGGGTTCTTCATCGAGGCGGCGCCGGTGCACCCGATGCTGGCCTCGATCGCGATGCCCGGATTCGGCGGGCCCCTGCGCACCAGGATGGGCCTCTTGCCCAACGTCGCGGCGACCATCTCGCTGATGATCGACGGATTCGATCCGTCGGAGAAAGGCGGCACCGTTTCCCTGCGCCCCGACGGCGGGCCCAAGCTCGACTATCCCTTCGGCGACCGCGCCTACGAATGCTTCCGGGCCGGGATGAAGGCCATGGCGCAGCTCCATCTCGCCAGCGGCGCGCGCGAGGTGGTGAGCTTTCACGCGACGCCGGTGCACGTCGCCAAGGAGTCGGACCTCGCGCTGCTCGACGCGAAGCCCCTGGGGCCGAACCGCTTCGCCGCCTTCACCGCGCACCAGATGGGCGGGTGCAGGATGGGCGCGGACCCTTCGCGATCGGTGGTCGACGAAAAGTTGCGGCACCACGTCATCGAAAATCTCTACGTCGTCGACGGCAGCGTCTTCCCCACCTCGCTGGGAGTGAATCCGATGCAGTCGATCTACGGCCTCGCCTCCTGGGCATCCGGGCACCTGCGCGCCGCGCTCTCGTGACCGAGCTAGACGAGCGCCAGGTCCCGGCGGACGCCGCGGCGGAGCGGCTGGACAAGGTGGTGGCGAAGCTCTTCGGCGTCTCGCGCGGCCGGGCGATGGACTGGATCGCGGAGGGCCGCGTCCGCATCGACGGCAGGCGCGCGCCCAAGGGCGCTCAGGTGCAGGCGGGGGCACGCATCTCGGTCGAGCGGCCGCCGCCGGACCAGCCGGCGCCGCAGCCGGAGCTGGCCATCCGCATCGTGCACGCGGACCAGGACGTCATCGTCGCCGACAAGCCGGCGGGGATGCCCTCGCATCCGCTCAAGCCGGGCGAGACCGGCACCGCCGCCAACGCGCTGGTCGGGCGGTTCCCCGAGCTGGCCGAGGTGGGGCCGCAAAGGCGCGAGGGAGGCCTCGTGCACCGGCTCGACAGCGACACCTCGGGGCTGTTGCTCGCGGCGCGCACCGATGCGGCCTACGCGATGCTGCGCGCGCAGTTCACCGCGCGATCGGTGGAGAAGGGCTATCTGGCGCTGGCGGCGGGTGAGCTGCACGCCGGCGGCGAGATCGCGCTGCCGCTCGCGCACGATCCGCGCGATGCGCGGCGGATGATGGCCATCAGCGACCCGGAGTACGCGGAGGCGCACGCGGCCCGCCCGGCGGTGACGCGCTTTGCGCCTCTCGAGCTGCGGGGCGGCTTCACGCTGCTGGAAGTCGAGATCCCGACCGGCGTGATGCATCAGATCCGCGCGCACCTCGCCTTCATCGGGCACGCCCTCGCGGGCGACGCGCTCTACGGCGGCCCGCCGCTGCCCGGCCTCGACCGGCATTTCCTCCACGCGGCGCGGCTGGCCTTCGCGCACCCCGACGGCTCGCGGGCGCGCTACGAGAGCCCGCTGCCGCCGGAGCTCGCCGCGGCGCTTGCCCAGCTTTGAAGTCTCAGTTTCGTCCACGTGCACGGACACGCTCACGTCCACGTGTCCGTGGACGTTTTTAGAACGACAGCGCGCCGCCGAGCCGGGCCGCGAGCGGCGCCTGGGCCGCGTCGGCCTGCTGGTTCAGCGCGTTGAGCACGTCGAGGTTGAGCGCGAGTTGCCAGGTGCTGGTCAGCGCGTAGCGCAGGGCCGCCCGCGCGTCGAGTCCGACGCGCCATGCCGGGCTGTCGGCGGCGTGCACTGCGAGGCCCAGCGAGACAGTCGTCTTCGGGGTCCACTCGTACGCGTACGCCGCGTCCAGCTTGAGGAGGTCGGGCGACCGGCCCGGCTGCGATGAGGCCCCGATCGTGGTGCTCGCCTGCAGCAGATAGTTTTCCGAGACAGGCTTCGCGACAGCTAGGGTCACGGCGTCGGAATCGGGCCGGCGCGAGTAGTCGATCGACGCCACCATGTCCCGATGGAACTGGTACTGCGCTCCGGAGGAGAAAACGCCGTCCACGCCTCTCGTCAGGCCTGCGCCGGGGCCGAGCGGCGAAGGCTGGAAGAAGCGGCCCCAGGCCGCGTAGATCCGAGAGAGCCCGCGCCCGGTAAAGTCATAGGACAGACCGAGGCGCGGCAGTAGCACCGAGGCGTCCGCCAGCCCGCTCTGCTCTTGATAGCGCACGCCCGCGTCGAGCCAGACCGCATCGAGGACGCCCCAGCTGTCCTGCGCAAAGGCGGCGAAGAGCGTCTGCTGCGCGGCGCCCGCCGACTCGCGCGCGAGGTCCGCACCCGCCTTGAGACGGTGGTGACCGAGGAGCCGCACGAAGCCGCCGCCGCTCAGCGCCCCCTCGACGCGGTCGGCGCCCGCGCGGGCATGGTGCCAGCTGCCGGTGCCCTCGAGCAGCACGCCGGAGGCGTTGCCGAAATAGCGCAGCGAGAGGTCGTTGGATCCCGCGCCGCTGCCGGGATCGCCGAAGGCCGAGAGCGCGAGCGTGTGATCGCCGGCGGGCCGGAAGGTGAGCTTGCCGACGTACTGCAGATCGGTCGCGGTGGCCGCGCTCGTCGCCACCGTCTCCGGCGCGAGTCCGGCGTAGAACCAGAGCCGGTCGCGCTGGATGGGGCCGCCCAGGTCGACTCCGAGCTGCCCCGCGTACCGCAGCGGATCGCCGGGCTGCGTCCGCGACAGCTCGAAGGGCAGCAGGTCGCCGAAGACCGAGCCGTGAAATTCGTTTCCGCCCGAGCGCGTGGTGGCGTGCAAGATCGCGCCCGCCGCGCGACCGGACTCCGCCGAAGAGACGCCGCGCACCACCCGGACCTCCTCGACGAACCGCTGCGCGAGGCGCGTGCCCAGCCGCGGCGCGACGGGGTCGGTGACGTCGGCGCCGTCGATCAGGTAGCGCGTCTCGTCGAGCGACGTCCCCGCGATGCGCAGCCCGCCCGGCTCGAGCAGGACGCCGGCGATCGCGTTCGTCGCCTGCTCGAAGCCGAGCCGCTCGCGGCCGTACGGAACCAGCTCGGTCTGATCGCGCGCGACCGCGCCCGCCGTCTCCGCCGAGGGAGCCGCGATCACCGTCTGCTGGGCGCCCGCTCCGACCGCCACGCCGGCCGAACCCTCGGGCTGCAGCTCGAGGCGCAGCCGCAGCGTCGCGTCGAGATGCACGGCGACGTTCTGGCGCGTCGACGACTGGTACCCTTTCGCCTGCACGTCGAGCGTGATGGCGCCGGGCGGAAGGTGCGAGAGCTCGAAGACTCCGGACGCATCGGTCTGCGCCATCCGCTCGCCCTGCAGCGCATCGCCGCTGGCGGTGACCAGCGCGCCCGCGATCGGCCGCCCGGTGCCGGAGTCGACGACTTCGCCGAAGAGGGCGCCGCCGGATGCGGCCGGCGCAGAGAGGAGCGCGGCGACCAGCAAAAACCGACGGCAGCAGGGCATGAAATCCGGTGGTCCGCGCAGGCCGACGGATTTGTCAGATCAACTAATACCCGTCAAGCCGCCGATTTCGGTTGCGTTGACAGCGGGGGGGCGCCTGTGTAGGCTCCGCCGCCTTTTCGCCCCGGCCTTGTCTTTTCCGGAGGAAGTCAACCGATGGATTTCAGTCTACTTGGGATGTGGAAGTCGATGGGCCTGCCGGCCCGCCTGGTCGTCATCACACTGGCGATCATGTCCGTCTACTCGCTGAGCGTCATGGCCGAGCGCCTGTTCAGCTTCTCCCGCGCAAAGGATCAGAGCCGCAAGTACGCGGAGAAGCTGCGCGACCTGCTCCCCGGTCATCAGATGCTGGAGGCGGCGCAGTACGCCACCACCCTCAAGTACGGACACATCCCGCGCGTCCTCGGCGCCGGAATCTCCGAGTACAACAAGGGCCGCGAGGCGCTCGCCAACCTGGGGCCGCACGACGTCGGCGAGTTCGATCTCGTCGAGGCGGTCTCGCCTCGGTGTCGGCCGGCATCTCGGAGGCGCTCATCACCACCGCCTTCGGTCTGCTCGTCGCCATCCCTGCGCTGATGATGTTCAACTACCTTACCAACCGCGTCGAAGAGATGACCGTCGACATCGCCGACGCCTCCAACGAGTTGGTGGACTTCTTCCTCAAGGAAGGCCGCTTCGACGAGCCGCTCCCCAACCCCGGCGCCAAGGGTCCGCCCGCTCCCGCCAAGGGGGCGAAGGCTTAAGCATGAGCATGGACGTCGGCACCAAGGGCGGGATCAAATCGGACATCAACATCACGCCGCTGGTCGACGTGGTCCTGGTGCTGCTCATCATCTTCATGGTGATCACGCCCATGCTCCAGCGCGGCAAGAGCGTCGACCTGCCCAAGGCCAAGCACGCCATGGCGGGCAAGGAAGGCCCCGACCCGCTCTTCGTCAGCGTCACCAGAGAGGGCGGCGTCTTCATCGAGCAGGACAAGCAGCCCGCCTCCAAGGAAGACCTGCTCGCCGCCCTCAAGGGAGCGGCCGAGACGCCGGGCAAGCGCGTCATGTTCAAGGCCGATCAGGAGACCGAGTACGGCAAGGTCCGGCCGGTGCTCGACCTCGCCTCGAAGGCCAAGCTGAAGGGCGTCTCTCTCGCCGCGGAAGAGCTGAAGGGCGGGAAGTAGCCATGGGAATGGACGTCGGGGTCAAGAAGGGCCCGCGCTCGGACATCAACATCACGCCGCTGGTCGACGTGGTGCTCGTCCTGCTCATCATCTTCATGGTGCTGACGCCGCTGATGGAGAAGGAGATCGGCGTCCGCGTGCCGGAGGAGATGCCGCCGGAAATGCTGGACCAGCCGCCGCCGCCCGACCTGACCCAGGTGGTGTTCAAGGTCGACGAAGCGGGCAGCTTTCACATCAACACCGAGACGCTGACCGACGCCAACGTGCAAGACAGGCTCAAGGCCTACTACAAGCTGGCCAAGAGCAAGGAAGCGACGCAGGGGCCGCCGGTGATCTTCTTCGACGCGGACGACAAGCCTGGAGGGAATCCGACGCCCGGAGCGAATCCGACGCCGGGGGAAACCGTGCCACTGGAGGCACCGCCACAGCCGCCGACGCCCCCGACGCCGCCGACGCCCCCGACGCCCCCGACGCCGCCGAAGTGAAATTTCGGGCTGGGCTTGAGGTCGGGTAGAGGTGCGCGTGCGGGGCTGGGGTTTTTGGGCTGGGGGGCGCACGGGAACTGATGGGTTGTGGGGCCGGGGGTTTTGGGCAGCGGAATTGCAGAGACCCCCATTCCATGAACTCGTTGCCGCACCACAAACTCGTCGCCTTCGAGGTTGCGAGAGATCTGCTTGTCGCTGTGATTGCAGCAAAAATCGCAGACCCGAAGCTACGGGATCAGGCGATGCGCGCTGCCAAGAGCGCCTGTCTCAATGTGGCCGAAGGCGCGGGCAGAATGAGCGTTCCGGACCGGTCCCGAATCTTTGCAATTGCGCGAGGCGAAGCCTGCGAGGCTGCCGCCGCCGTGGAGATCGCCGCCATCGCCGGCGACTGCACGCCAGAGTCTTCAGTTGCTGCAAACAAACTCGCCGATCGCCTGGTCGCTTTGCTGACGGGCCTCATTCGACTGCGGGCCAGGGACTAAAACCCCGCACGCAAAACCCCCAGCCCCAAACCCCAGCCCAAAACCATCTGTAACCGCCCGCTCCCCAGCCCAAAACCCCAGCCCCGCACGCGCACCTCTACCCGACCCCAAACCCAGCCCTACGTCTTTGCGTTAGCTCCGTGCCCTCTACGCCCGCGCCCTCCGCGCCGTCTCCGCCGCTTGGGCCCTCCCTCTCTCGGCGCCGGGCGCTCCTCTTCGCCCTCCGTCTTCGCCAAATCCTGCCCCGCAAACGCCGCCTGCCACTTCGCCAGCTGGTCGTGCCCTTGCCCCGTCGCGGCCACCGACAGCTCGAACACCGCCAGCGCCTCGGGGAAGTAGCTCTGCCGCGCGAACGCCTGCGGCGAGCTGCGCCGCCTGCGCCGCTCGCCCGCGAGGATGGGCTGCGCGAGCAGGATCATCCGCGCCCGCTCCGCGATCCGCCGCGGCAGCCGCGCCGTCCTCACCATCTCCGCCAGCACGATCTCCGGCGCCACCACGTCCTGCGGAAGCGACCACGGCTGCACGTCCCCTTCGACCGGAAAGGCGGGCACGCCGCCGAGCCGCTCGTCGTGCAGCTCGGTCGCCTCCACCAGTGCGGCCTCGGGCAGCGGCGCCTCGGCGGGGTTGCCGTTGACGGCTTCGGGCAGCTGCTCCTCGCTCTCGTTCTCCTGCTCTTCCTCGAGCGCCGACAGCTCGCGATCGAGCTCGTCGTCCTCGGGCGCAGGCTC
>WNFI01686554.1_pt3 | contig 16848 bp, 9 predicted proteins | sample 5400471 | NCBI WGS metagenome assembly WNFI01 (sample SAMN13153348, study PRJNA577476) | soil metagenome | isolation source: 100 cm saprolite on Douglas fir-dominated hillslope | place: USA:California | collected 2013-09-17 | reverse complement strand
CTTCCACTGACTGGATTGTTTTTCCGGCGGCCGGAGACATTTTGATCGTGCAATTCTTCTGGTCTTTGCTCCAAACTGCCGGTGTCTGGTGACTTAGATCGGACGAGCCATCCGAATAGTGAATGATCAGATCGAAGGGCATCACAAAACCGCCGATGTTGCTGATGGAGACATTATTGCCGTCTACTTTGTCGATGGCTATGTCCAGGTAGTTGGTGGTGAAAAACCAGTTGTTCCAGAACCAGTTGAGGTCCTGTTTTGCAGCATCATTAAAGGAGTAGAAGAAATCCCAGGGGATGGGGTGTTTGCCATGCCATCTTTCCATATAGGTGTGCAGACATTTTTTAAACAATTCGTCACCCAGCATATCCTTCATGGCCAGGTAACCGAGAGAAGCCTTACCATAGGCGTTGTTGCCATAGGCGAGTCCGCCTTTCAGGGCGTCGGCCGGGGTGATGATGGGCAGGTCTTCGGCATCTGCGGGATCGTAGGTATAATAGTTGATCCGGAATTCTTTATATGCAGCGTCGGCTTTTTCTGTACCCAGATCGGCCCGGCCTATCAGGAGTTCCAGGGTGGTGGCCCAGCCTTCGTCCATGAAAGCATAACGGGATTCGTTGATACCCATGTAGAAGGGGAACCAGCTGTGAGCTATTTCGTGTTCTGCGACAAAGCGGGAGAAGATGGGGTCGTCTGTGGTGTTGTCGTTGACCATCATGGGGTATTCCATATCGGCATAACCCTGGAAGACGGTGGTTTTGGAGAAGGGGTAGGGGACGCCGGGCCAATTATTGGAAAGCCAGTCCAGTGCGTGGCGGCCGAATTCTACCATCTGATGAAAATCTTTTGCGGTGTCGTTGTAGGCAGATTGTACGCTGGCTCGTCTTCCGGTGGATTTGTCCACGACAACGCTGGATGCATCCCAGGCGAAGTGGTCGCTGAGGCCTAAGGTTACGTCGCTGATATTGTTTGCCTTCCAGGTCCAGGTATTGACTGGTTTTTGGGCTGTCACTTTTCCCTGGCTTATTTCAGCCGGACCGGCGACAGACACAATGGCGTCGTTCTTCAGGGTGGCTGCCAGCTTGCGGGCATAGGAGGATTCGAGCACTTCATTAGGGTTTTGGAGGTCGCCCGTTGCCCATACGATGTAATTTTTCGGAACGCTGACGTTTAGGGTATAATCATTGAAATCGTTATAGAATTCCATTACGTCCGTAAAGTCTATCCGGTCCCAGCCGTTGTAGTCGTCGTAAACGGCTACGCGGGGATAAAAGTAGGCCAAAAAATAAGTGGTAGAGTCGATCATTCCTTCCCGGTTGCTTTTCAGGGAGATCGGGTAATGCCAGTCGAAGTCCAGCTGGACGGAGTCGTGGGGGGCCAGTGGCCTGGTCAACCTGACGTTTTTCCAGGTGCCGACCCGGTCGGAGGTCTGCCAGGTTTTGCCGGTTCCGTTTTCTGCATATTTGTCGATGGTGACTCCTGTTGTCAGGTAATCCGGTTCTTCCGTGTTCAACCGGATCGCGCCGGCCTTGTGAATGTTGGCGGTAAGGCGGATCACGATGACTTTCAGTGTATCGGGGCTGTTGTTGATATAAGTAATCTTTTCGGTTCCACGGATGGTCCTGTCCGGGGGAGCTGCGCTGATGGTTATGGTATAACGGCCTCTATTCTGCCAGTAGTTGTTCCCCGGGCGGCCGTCGGGCGAGCGGGTTCCTTTTTTATAGGCTTCTTTTATGTTTCGGGGAGTATAAAGTGGCTGGGCTTTCAGGGTTTCGAGGGAGGAAAAGGCCACTAACAGGATTAAGAGATATCTTGCCATAAAGACGGAATTGTTTTATAGCTGAAGATAGGAATAAACAGCAATAAAACTCCCTTACAGGGATAAGCAGTCGTTTTGAATGGATCAGTGGAAGCCGGACGCAAGGAATTATCTCATCATAAATATAAGAAAAGAAATTTAATAGTTTTTAGGAGATTCCGGCGGCCCGAGATAGCTGGGTTTTACACCGCCGGAAATTTCTATAAATCCTTTTGCCCGCTCATTATTTCGAATGGCCGTCACTGTTAGATAACGGCGATGCAGCGAATCTCGTATCCTCCGATTCGCCGGAACGTGAGGCCTTCAACGGATTATGCCTCGTGATTGTTAAAAGTAAAGCCGGCGAACCCTTTCTTTAAAAAGCGTACCTTCGGCTCAAATTTTTGCAAGGCTTAAAAGGTAAATACATGAAATACTTTCTATGCCAGAAAAGTGTGCTTACGGGTGTGCTTCTCTGGCTTATTTGTTCTTCTGCTGTCGGGCAGGTAAAAGTACCCCGTTTGATCAGCGACGGCATGGTGCTGCAGCGGGAGATCCCTATCCGGATCTGGGGATGGGCTTCGCCGGGAGAGAAGGTCACGGTCAAATTCGATGGGGAGACGGTCACCGGGGAGACGGACGATCGTGGGAAATGGCGGGTGGTGCTGTCGCCAAAGAAGGCAGGCGGCCCTTATGTCATGGATATCAATGGCATCAATCATATCTGGCTGAAGAATATCATGGTCGGCGAGGTATGGGTTTGTTCGGGGGAGTCCAATATGGAATTGCCGATGGAGAGGGTAAAAGAAAAATACCCGGGAATCATAGCCCATAGTGAAAATCCGGCGATCCGGCAATTCAAGGCGCCCTTGCGGTATGACTTCAATGGGCCGAGGGACAATTTTTCCGGGATCAAATGGGAGTCGGCCAGTCCTGAGACGGTGCCGGGCTTCTCTGCCGTGGCTTATTTTTTTGCGCGGGAGCTGAATGAACATTATCATGTGCCGGTCGGGCTGATCAATGCAGCGGTAGGCGGGGCGCCGGACGAAGCATGGCTGAGCGCCGATGCGCTGAGAGTATTCCCGGACTATGCGGCCGAGGCCGGGCGTTATGCGGACAGCACGATCATGGATAGCTTGACCGCCCGGGTCAAGCCGATGGGGCTTTACAACGGGATGATCGCTCCGTTGACCAACTATACGATCAGGGGGGTCATCTGGTACCAGGGAGAGGCGAATGTGTCGCGGGCTTCCGAATATCAGACCTCATTCCCCGCATTGATCACAGACTGGCGTCGTCACTGGAACCAGGGTGTCTTTCCTTTTCTTTTTGTGCAGCTGGCGGGTTATGGTCCCGTAAAAGACCAGCCGGAAGAAAGCCAGATAGCCGCATTACGGGAAGCGCAGCGGATGGCGCTGTCCGTTGCTAAGACAGGAATGGCGGTGGCGATGGACCTGGGAGAGGGGAACGATATTCATCCCCTGAATAAAGAAGATGTAGGCAAGAGGCTGGCCTTGTCGGCTGAGCATGTTGCTTATGAAACGTCAAACATGATGTGGACGGGACCGCTTTATCATTCCATGAAAATAAAAGGGGAAAAGGTCCATGTCAGCTTTACAGAAGTCGAGAGCGGGCTTATCGTCAAGGATGGCGGCGAGCTGCATGGCTTCGCGGTCGCGGGGGCAGACAATCATTTTGTGCCGGCGAAGGCGGTCATCGAAGGGAAGAATGTGGTTGTTGCCTGGAGCGAAGCCGTGCCGCAGCCTGTCGCTGTACGTTATGCCTGGGCTGATAATCCGAAAGGCGCCAATCTGTATAACAGGGATATCCTTTTTCATGATGGATTGCCTGCTCCGTCTTTTGAAGGCAGGCCAAAGGTGGCTAAGGGAAAATAGAAGATAAGGATCAATGCTTAATTTTTGGCCGGAAGTGGAGATAATAGGGAAATGGCGAGGCTGGTGTCATTTTGGAGGACGGGCAGGAAATGGACGTTGCAGAAAAAGAAAATAGACTTGTTGTCCTTTTTATTGGTCAGCATCGTGCTGGTGTATTCATTTTGAAAGCGGGGCTCTCCAAAAATATTCTTCATGGCCCTGTTCTCGAAGCTGGTAGGGTCCAGAAAACCCGTATTCAGGCGAGTGGCTGCCTCCTGGTCGGCAACGATCTCCGGCAGCAGGATATCCGGTTGTTCCTCGTAAAACACGTCTTTGTTAAAAGAAGCGTGGTCTCTTATCCCTTTTCTGTCGCCTTTGCTATGGCCCATGCGTACATCATTCAGGCCCATCAGGTCCACGGTTTTTCCTTCATAGAAAAGTGCGAAGCCGCCTACGGCGATGACTGCTGCGGAGGGTTTGCCCGTTTGTTCCCAGCAATGGTTGAGCTCCTGCGCGTTGGCCTTACCTTTTGTTGCGAGGGAGAATTCCAGGTCCAACTGGCTATGCGGCGTGCTTTTCAATCCAAAAAGACCGTTGAGCATATAAAACCAGCAAAAAGCGAGTACGATCAGCACTATGCTGAGCCGGGTTTTGCTGTTATACATCCAGAAAATGGCGGGCAGGCCCCACAGCGCCGGTAAGAGAAGGTGCTGGTAAAAACGAAAACTGCCGAAGTGATCATCTCCTGTAATAACAGGCAGCAAGATCCCCATCCACATAATAAAAGAAAGTAAAATGATCCGGGGTGGAACGGCATATTTATAGGAGAAAGCCAAAATAAGAAGGAGAGCCAGCACCAGCAGGGTGACAAAGGGATTATAACCTGCCATAAAATTTTGTGCGTACCGTAAGCCGTTGGTAAGATTATAAAATCTATCGGGCGAAACTTTTGCATAATAGGTATTGGGCAGCGGGTAACCGAAATAGTGAATGCGGAAGCGGACAACTACTATGGTAGTAACGATGGCTGCTGCCAGGAAAGCCAGGGGAAACAGCAAGCTGCGTCCTTTGTTCCGGTAGATCAGGGCCAGGGCGGCCGTAAAGAAGATGGTCCAGGCCATGGCTTCCGGCCGGCAAAGAATCAGTAAAGGTGCAAGCAGCAGAAGTAGTACCCTGCTTTGGCGGGTGGGTTGTTTGGCGGAGATGTTATTCAACAGCAGGATAATGGTACTGATGAAAAGGAAATTCCATAATGCGTTTTCCATCAGGCTCAGCACGGACCAGGTGATGAAGGAGGGGCTTATGCAAATAATATATCCGCAAAAAATGTAAAGGAAATATTTTTGAAATCCGGGTGTGGCAAGCTGGGCGGTATCCTTCCGCACTTCCAGGTATACCAGGGTGACCGACAGGCTGGTAAGGAGCAGCGTGAACAGGGACAATAGGAACTGGGGGTGGGCGGTGATGTGATAGAATAAGCTGCAGATCAGTACCCAGAGTATGGAAGTAAATCCTTCTACTTTTTCTCCTCCGCTGTTGAAAACAAAACCTTCCCCATGGGCCAGGCGCCTGGCATAGTTCAAAAAGATATCAGCGTCATCCATGCCCAGCATAGGACGCCCCAGGTATAAATAGCTGATTATGGAAAGGATGGATAATAGCAGGAAAAAAAGACAAAAAATCCTTAAGAAGCGCATAAGCTAAAGTTTATTAGTTAGTGCGGTTTATTAGGTAGTACGGGTTTACTAAAATTAAAGATAGTAGTCCAGATTTATCATACAAATTTTATTTTACCTTGCAGTTTTCCGTTTTTATAATTCTCTTATATGCAACGACCCTTGTTAATGGAAGAAACGATGCGATGGTATGGTCCCAATGACCCTGTAAGTCTATGGGACATCCGGCAGGCCGGCTGTACCGGTGTCGTGACGGCCCTGCATCATATCCCGGTGGGTGAAGTATGGTCATATGGCGAAATCATGAAAAGAAAGGGTGAAGTGGAAGCCGCCGGCATGCGCTGGACGGTGATCGAAAGCTTGCCGGTACATGAAGATATCAAAAAGCAGACCGGAAATTATCAGTTATACATAAAAAACTACCAGGAAAGCCTGCGGAATGTGGCGAAGGCCGGGCTGGAGGTAGTGACCTATAATTTTATGCCCATCCTCGACTGGATGCGGACGGATATATCTTACGAGATGCCCGACCGGAGCAGGGCGCTACGATTTGAGAAGTCGGCGTTTATTGCGTTTGATCTGTTTTTACTGAAGCGGCCGGGTGCGGAGGCTGCTTATACGGCGGAGGAAATCGAAAGGGCGAAGTTACGGCTCAGCACGATGGGCGAGACGGAGAAAGAAACGTTGTATCGCAATACCTTGTTGGGATTACCTGGCAGTGAAGAGCGTTTCACTGAAGAACAGATATTGAAGGCGCTGAAGAGCTATGAAGGCATAGATGCGGCAAAATTGAAACAGCACCTGTATTATTTCCTGCAGCAGGTGGTTCCTGTTGCCGAAGCAGCGGGTTTGAAAATGGCCATTCATCCGGATGATCCGCCCTATCCGATACTTGGGCTTCCGCGTATCGTCAGTACCGAACAGGATGCCCGCGAATTGCTGGACTGTGCTCCGTCACCGGCCAACGGGCTTTGTTTCTGTACGGGTTCTTATGGTGTAAGGGCGGATAATGATCTGCCGGGTATGGTCCGCCGCCTGGGCGACCATATTCATTTTATTCACCTGCGCAGCACGAAGAGGGATGCGGAAGGCAATTTCTTTGAAGCCGACCATCTTGGAGGCGACGTGGATATGGTAGCGGTGATCAGGGAATTGCTGACCGTGCAGAAGAAAAGGGGTATTTCTATTCCCATGCGTCCCGACCATGGACACCAGATGCTGGATGATCTGAAAAAAACTACTTACCCGGGGTATAGCGCTATTGGACGGCTGCGGGGGCTGGCGGAGCTGAGGGGAGTGCAATGGGGTTTGGCATCTGTGTTGTAATAAATTGTAATGAAAAGATACTTTACTGGCTGGCTGCTGGCGCTGATTGCCGGCGGCGCCTGCGCTCAACGGCCTGCCTACGGGGGCAAACTGAAGCCCGAGCAGGCGAATATGGATATCCGGCATTATACGATCGACCTGGCGCTGGATATACCTGGTCAAAGTATTTCCGGCTATACGATTATCGGGCTACGGCTGAAGGAGCCGGCTTCGGCCCTGCTTTTCGATCTGATGGATTCCTTTACTGTCTCCAAAGTGACGGTCGACGACAAACCTGCTGGTTTTACACATACTAATCATGAACTGCATATTACCACAACGGGTTCCTGGCCGGCGGGTCCTGCTGCGGTAAAAGTCGTGTATAGCGGCCGGCCGATGATTGCCAGGCGGCCGCCCTGGGATGATGGATTTACTTTTACAAAAGATTCTGCGGGCCATCCGTGGGTGGCTGTTACGGCAGAGGGAACGGGCGGAAAGATATACTTTCCGGCTAAAGACCATCCTTCTGATGAGCCGGATGAAGGAGTTGACCTGACCATTACGGTCCCTAAGGGCCTGGTGGTGGCCGGTCCGGGGTTGTTGAAGGACGTGAAGACCAGGGGCGACTACAGTAGCTTTCACTGGAAGACGAACTATCCCATCAACAATTACAGCATTGTTTTTAATGTCGGGGACTATACAGTGGTAACCCGGGATTATACGACGATCGACGGTAATAAAGTGCCGATGCAGTTTTATGTGCTGAAGGAGCATGCAGACAAGGCTCCCCATCAGCTGGAGATGATGGCGCATATGGCGCAGATCAAAGAGAAATATTTTGGCGAATATCCCTGGGCCAAAGAAAAAATAGGACTGGTGGAAACCCCGCACCTCGGCATGGAGCACCAGAGCATGAATGCCTACGGCAACAAATTCCGTTACACCCAGATAGGCGGACAGGATTTCGACGGACTGATGAATCATGAGTTCGGTCATGAATGGTGGGGCAATAAGGTGACGGCCGGCGATTGGGCCGACTATTGGATACACGAAGGCATCGGCACTTTCGGGGACGCGCTGTATACCCGGGATATGGAGGGAGAAGCGGCTTATGAAAAGGTGTTCCAGCGAAGTGCGCCGCGTATCCGGAATGACAAACCCATCGTACTCGGCAAAGACATCACCGAAGACCAGGCCTATCACCCTGATATATATCCGAAGGGGGCTTTTTTTATGCATACGTTGCGATATATTATCGGGGACAGTATTTTCTTCCCTACGATAAAACATCTGTCTACCGACAGCAATACGACATATACGCATACAACCAATACAGCGGATGTAGAAAAACTGTTTAGCCATGCTTCGGGAACTGATCTTTCCCCGTTGTTCCATCTCTACCTGTATACGACAGATAAACTAGAGGTGGATGTCCGGCAACAGGATGCGACGCATTACCTGGTAAAGCTGCTCAACATCGATATGCCGCTGCCATTGGACATCACGACAGAAACGGGGACGAACAGGACAACGATCGATAAAAAGGGGGTTATTGTCGCCAGCGCGACTATGCCGTTGGTAGACACGCGGGTTTTCTATTTGAAGAAAGTTATCTATGAATAAATTTGCAGCTATGTTTAATAAGGATGTTTATATAACACGCAGAAAAAAGCTAAAGACGCAGGTAGGCAAGGGGTTGATCCTGCTATTGGGCAACGAGGAAAGCAGTATGAATTACCGGGATAACCTTTATCCTTTCCGGCAGGACAGCAGTTTCCTTTATTTTTTCGGCATGGACAAACCGGGTCTGGCTGCGTTGATCGATATTGACAATGACAAGGAGGTTGTATTTGGTCATGACCTGACGATGGATGAGATCGTGTGGACGGGGCCACAGCCTTCGCTGGCAGAGCGGGCGGAGCCGGCAGGTATTACGGACACAAGACCTTTTGGTGTTTTGCCACAGGAATTGGTGTCGGCCCGGGCGGCGGGGAGGACCATACATTTTTTGCCTCCTTACCGGCCGGAGAATATTTTAAAATTGAGCGGCTGGCTGGGGATCGCTCCTGCGGCTATGAAAGAGCATGCTTCGGCGCCTTTGATAAGGGCGGTGGTAGCGCAGCGTAGTATCAAGTCGGATCTCGAAATAGAGCAGATCGAAGAGGCGGTGAATACGACCGCGGCCATGCACCTCGCTGCGATAAAGGGTGCAAGGGATGGGATGACGGAAGCGCAATTAGCGGGCAGCCTGCAGGGTATTGCCATCAGCGGAGGCGGGAACCTCGCTTTTCCTACGATATTGACGGTCAACGGGCAGGTGCTGCACAATCACTATGGCGCTACCGTGATGAAGGAAGGGCGTTTGGCTATCTGTGACAGTGGTGCGGAGAATGCAATGCACTATGCGGGTGATATGACCCGGACCTTTCCTGTCGGTAAAAAGTTTACGACGCTGCAGCGGGAGATGTACGACATCGTGTTGTCCTCACAGCAGGCGGCGGTGGATGCTTTGCGGCCGGGCATTCTTTTCCGGGACGTGCATGCATTGGCGGCTGAGAAGCTGATGGAAGGGCTGAAAGCCGCAGGGGTGATGAAGGGGGATCCAAAAGAAGCGGTAGCCGCAGGCGCCCATACCGTCATTTTCCAGTGCGGGCTAGGGCATATGATGGGTTTGGATGTCCATGATATGGAGGATCTGGGGGAAGAGTATGTCGGGTATACGGATACTTTAAAAAAGAGCAAAGAGTTTGGCTGGAAGTCGCTGAGATTGGCCCGTGAGCTGGAGCCTGGTTTTGTAGTGACTATCGAGCCGGGGCTTTATTTTATTCCGGAGCTGATGGATCAGTACAGGGCGGAGAAGAAGTATATGGACTTTATCAATTACGATAAGCTGGATGCGCTGCGCACATTTGGGGGAATACGGATCGAGGAGAATTTGGTCATAACGACTGAAGGCAGCAGGCTGCTGGGTAAGCCGCTGGCTAAGACGGCGGATGCCATCGAGGTGCTGCGGGGAAATGCGGGAACCGGTACCTTTTATAAACATTTGACCGGGCCAATGTGTCTTTTTTCTTAATTAATGTTGATCATATTGTTATCAAATTCTGTTTGCAATATGGCTAACGGTTCATTAACAATTCGCTAACAATTCAGTGCTTGCTTTGGGGACCTAAAAAAACTCTCCTCAAAATGAAGCTAATTGCTAAAGCAGTCATGCTGTTGACTAGTTGCATGATCTTGTTCTTCCATTCTGGTTTTGCCCAAGAAAAGACAACATTAGTTGGTAAAATTGTCAATTCAGACGGGACCACTATTCAAGGGGTCACGGTCCAGGAAAAGGGTACCAAAAACTTTACGGTCACCGATGCGGGCGGCAACTATACCTTGCAGCTAAGCGGCAAGGATGCGCTGCTGATCTTTTCTTTTGTAGGCTATGCTACACAGGAAGTGCCGGCCGGGAAAGGCGACCGGTTGAACGACCGGTTGAATATTACTCTGGTACCCAGCAACAAAGAGCTGAATGAGGTGGTGGTTACCGCCCTCGGCATTAAAAAAGAGGTCAGGAAGATTGGATATGCGGTCCAGGAAGTGAAGGGCAGCGATATTACCAAGGCCCGGGATGTCAATCCTATCCAAGGGCTAGAGGGAAAAGTAGCCGGCCTTAGTGTTGGAGCCAATGCGGAAATGCTGGCTCGTCCGCAGGTCGTACTGCGGGGAAATACAGACATCTTATATGTAGTGGACGGTGTACCGATCAACTCAGATACCTGGAATATAAGTCCTGATGACGTAGAATCTTACTCTGTACTGAAGGGCCCGAACGCGGCTGCCCTTTATGGGTCCAGGGGCCAGAACGGCGCCATTGTCATCACCACCAGACGGGGTTCAAGGGATAAAAGGGGCTGGCAGATCGACGTCAACAACAGCACTATGCTCGAGAAGGGTTGGCTGACTGTACCGAAAAGCCAGGCGGAATATGGCCGTGGTACCGGTTTTCTTTATCAATACGCGCAGAAAGGTTCTTATACCTATGCTCCAACCGGCACGAATGGTAATGGGAGTTATGGTGGCGTGGATGTTCTTTATGACAATTCGCAGCGTCTGCAGGAATATGGCCCCCGGTTCGAGGGTCAGCTGATCAAGCAGTATGACGGACCCTACAATGCGACGACCGGAGTCAGGACACCTACGCCCTGGCTGGCGAGGGGCGCGAAAAATTTCGACAAATTCATGGAAGCGGGCCTCCTGAATACGGTGAATGTCTCTGCGTCCAGCAGCGGCACGAATTCCGATATCCGGATGTCCTATTCTCATACCTACCAGAAGGGGACGGCTCCCAATACCAGGCTGAACGTCGATAACCTGAACCTCAATACGGGGTATAATTTCACGCCGAAATTGAGACTGGAAGGAAACATGAACCTGAATATCCAGTATTCTCCGAATATTCCGGATGCCTCTTACGGCCCGAACAGTTATACATATATGTTCAAAGTTTACGGTTCTGCCGACTACGACATCAATGATCTGAAAAATATCTACAAGGGTCCCCAGGGTGTCCAGGACCTGGTACAATATGCTCCGGAATATGGCCGGGAGAACAGCGCCTGGTTCATGGCAAAAAAATGGCTGCGTTCGCACAACAAGACGGATATCTATGCTTACCTGAAACTCAGCTACAAGATCAACGATGACCTGAACCTCAGCATTCGCAGCCAGGTGACGACCTGGGATCAACTGCGTACAGAGCAGGTGCCTGCTTCCGCCAACCTGAACACGTATACATCCTGGTATACTTTCGGCTGGTACGGCGACTACCGCGAAGACCACCGTAACCTGCTGGAGAACAATACGGATTTCCTGGCCAGCTATAACAAAAAAGTCAGTGACTGGACCATCGGGGCCAACCTGGGAGCCAGCTCAAGGGCCTTCCAGTACAAGAGCAGCTGGGGTACTACCAAGGGTTTAGCCGTTCCGAATGTATATACCATATCTAACTCTGCAAGCGCTGCAGTCTTTACCTGGGATTCCAAAATGCAGGTATATAGCGGATATTATAGTGTCGACCTTGGCTATAAGAATTTCTTCACTTTATCGACGACTGGCCGGGTAGACCATCTTTCGACCCTGCCCAGCGGCTCTAACACCTTCTTTTATCCTTCTGTTTCGGCCAGCACGGTGTTGACCGATTATATGAATTTGCCGTCCGCTATTTCTTTTCTTAAGCTGCGGGCTTCCTTTGCCGACGTGAAAGGGGGGCTGACCTCGGGTTCAATTGGTTCTGCCTATTCCCTGGCTACCAATGGCATCGTCGGGCCTTTGACCCTGGGCAATTACCTGGGTTATTCAACGGAAGATATCACTTCCTATGACGGACCCACATATGCGAACCAGAATGCTTATAGCATTACCAGCTATTATAATAACACCCCTTCGGTGTCCTATTCGAGCACCCTGGCTGATCCTACGTTAAAACCTTTCGACGTGCAATCCTATGAGGGAGGTCTGGATATCCGCTTCCTTAAGAACAGGCTCGGCCTGGATGCCACTTATTTTTACACGAACAACGGTCCGAACATCGTCACCTTGCCCATACCTTCTTCTACGAGCTATACCGGCGTCAATGTGAACGGCGTGACTACCAGGAAGACGGGCTGGGAATTAAGCCTTACCGGCAGCCCCATCAAGAATTCCCATGGTTTTTCCTGGGATGTGCTGGTGAACTGGTCGACCTACAAGGAGACCCTGAAGTCCATTTATGGCAGTCAGCCCGTACTTAACTTGAATGGCCACAACTACAAGGTCGGGGACAGGTTGGACGATTTCTACAGTACCAAATTCGCGCGTGACGGTTCCGGGAATATCGTTTATGGAACCGGCACGGGTGCACCGCTATCCGCACCTTCCCTCTCCGACAATAGCAATCGGGGTTTTATCGGCCATCTCAACCCGGATTTTGCCTTTGGGATCAACAACCGCTTCTCCTATAAGAATGTCAGTGTAAGCTTCCAGTTTGACGGACGCATCGGCGGTAAGATCTACGACCGGGTATGGTACCAGGGCAATAATGGCGGTACATCCATCGAATCTGCATCGGGTGCATTTGGAGTTGCCCGCCGGGCGGAATGGAATTCCACCAACCAGGGCCAGGCCGCGCCAAAAGCTGCTTATGTAGGCCAGGGTGTAGTCATCGCTTCCGGAACGCCGCATTATACGAACGGACAGATCGACAACCTGAAGGATCTTACTTTTGCGCCAAACGCCACGGCGAGTACGGTACAAAATTACCTGAGCTCGGGTCTGGGCTCTAACTTTGACGAGTACTACTTCATTGACCGCAGCTTTGTCAAACTTAGGGAAGTAAACATCACCTACAATTTCAATGTGAAAGGCAAGCTGTTCAAGGCGGCTTCTGTTTCCCTGATCGGCAGGAACCTGCTGTATTTCGCCAAGCGGAAGGATTTTGACATCGACCAGTATCCTGCAGGATATAATAATGCGAACCTTAGCGCCAACGGGACCTATCCGGACCTGCAGAGCGCTACGGCCCGCCGGTACGGCCTGAACTTTAATGTCAGCTTCTAGTAATTAATAAACTGAGTTTTCAAGTAGAACTATAATAAATGCCTAAAAATATTGACATGAAAAAGAACATATTCATCTGGATGGCGGTACTGGCCTCTATCCTAACGGTGGGCTCCGGTTGCCAAAAGGGTGACCTCTTGTCCAACCCCAATGTCGCCAGCGAATCGAGCACGGTTCCCGTATCGCTTATTCTGAACCACATCACCTATAGCTTTTACGCGGGCGGTGGGGTAGTCGAGGGCAGGCCTGGCGCAGTCAGTGAGGCATCCTGGGAACTGCCTTATATCTGGCAGCAGTATTATGTTTCCAATTATGCTTATTACCGGGGTAATAATGTGTATACCTGGTCCGTTTCCGGAACCGACTATGACCTGCTGAAATATTCCGTTAAGATGGAAGAACAGGCGTTTAAGCAATTTGGCAGCAATAACAATAAATACTACGCACTGGCGAAGTTTTTCCAGGCTTACTGTTATGTTTGGTTGACACAAAGGGTGGGCGATATCCCGGCAAAACAGGCCGGCGATCCCATAACCTATCCGACGCCGGCTTACGACAGTCAGCATGACGTTTACAAATATGCTCTTTCGCTGCTCGACAGCGCCAATACCATCCTGGCCGCCAACATCACGGCCAGCAATCCTGCAGGCAAGGCCTTTGATGCCACCGGAGATATTTTCGGCCTGACCAATCTGGGATGGCAGAAGGTGATCAATACCTATAAATTAAGGGTCCTGGTCAGCCTGAGCAAGCGTGCCGCTGACAATGCCGACCTGAACATTCCACAGCAGTTCGCCGCTATTTTGGGCAATCCGGCACAATACCCGGTGATGACGGGTAATGGCGACAATTTGGTTTTCAAATACAATACCGTCAATACCTATCCTATTTTCCTGCGCGGCTGGGCGCCTTACAACGGGTATGCGAATATAGGCAAGACTTACCTGAACCTGACGACCGCCACTCAGGATCCGCGGACATTCGCAGTGGCTACGCCTGCGCCTGCGCAATTGAGCGCCGGCAAGACCGTCGCCGATTTTACCGCCTATGTGGGAGCTGATGTAAACACGCCTATTGCCTCGCTGCAGGCAAATTCGGCCGCCAATCAATATTCCTTCGCCAATTACACCCGATATTATACTTCCAATACGGGCGCCAATGCCGAGCCCTACATTTTGATCGGGTATCCCGAGCTCTGCCTGAACATTGCGGAAGGTATCAACCGCGGCTGGACTACGGGTAGTTCCGCTACCTGGTATACCAATGGTATCAAGGCTTCCCTTAGCCTGTATGGATTGACCCAGGGCCAGATATTGAACATCGGGGATGTAGGAGGTACGAAGCTGGGCACCGTAGCGGTAGACATCAATACTTTTCTCAACAATGTGGCTTATTCCGGCGACAATGCCGCAGGCCTGACGCAGATCCTGCAGCAGAAGTATGTAGCCTTCTTCGATAATTCCGGCTGGGAAGCTTATTATAACTGGAGAAGGACGGGCGTGCCCACCTTTTCGCAGGGTGGGGCCGGTATCGGAACGCCTAACAACCTCATTCCGCGGCGCTGGCAGTATGCGCAGGATGAGGCGCTGTTCAACACACAGAATTACAAGTCTGCCGTTCAATCGCAGTACGGCGGTGCGGATGATATTACAAAAGATTTGTGGCTGACCAAATAGGCTAGCTATTACTTATGTCTTGGTTCGTTTAAATTCAGGCCGGTGGAGGTGGTACTCTCGCCGGCCATTTTTAATTTATCAATCTTAAGGTCATGTTTAAGTATTTATTCTTTTTCGTTTTGTTCATCCCGGTTTGTCTGGCGGCCCAGATAACCGACAGCAGCCGGCGGGAAGTAAAATTACAGGGGGCCGCCAATTTCAGGGACCTTGGCGGTTATGCTACGGCGGACGGCCGCCATGTCCGTTGGGGCAGCATCTACCGCAGCGCGGATATCAGCAAACTCACAGATAGTGACCTGGCTGTTTTGAAGGAAAGGCATGTGCTAAGTGTAGTGGACTTACGGGGAGTGCAGGAATCCCGCCAGGCGCCTGACCGGATCCCGGCCGGAGCTGACTATATTTTATGTCCGGCCGGCAGCGATAGTTCGCTTTCGGGCTGGATGAAGCAGATTGCTGCTATCCGGACGGAGTCGGGTGGGGATTCGATGATGCGGGTATATTATGGGCATACGGAATTCCTGGCGGACCGTTACCGGCCTTTTTTCAACAAGCTGCTGGGTCTGCCGGGCGACCAGGCCTTGCTCTTTCATTGTACCGCGGGCAAGGACAGGACCGGCATCGGGGCGGCTTTGCTTTTATATGCGTTGGGTGTTCCGTATGAAAAGATATTAGAAGATTATACGGCGACCAATTACTATCGAACAGCCGAGAACCAAAGGATGCAGCGCGCTATGGAGCAGGGTATGCATATTACAACACCCGTTGCCGGCGCTTTGCTACAGGCCCGGCGGGAATACCTCGTCACTACGTTTGATGTTATACGGCAGCAATATGGGTCGATTGACAATTTTCTGCAGGGCCCTATCGGGTTGGATGAGCAGAAGAGAAAGGTTTTGCGGGAGAAATACCTGGAATAGGAGGATATCCTGAAGAAGCCCTGCTCCAGATGAATGTAAAGGAATGGCGGCTGCCGGAATAAGTGTAGGAGGGAGTCATTGTCGTCACTTCACATATCTGTTTAATGATGGACAAGCCAAGCCCGTTGCGACCGGTGTGTTGATTCCCTTTGTAAAAGCGGGAGAATATCCTGCTTTCGTCGAGGGGTTCGGAATGTCCTGTATTGGAAACGGTGAGACTACCCGGTTCGAGCAGGATATCGATATCTCCGGCCGGCGTATTGTGGTTGCTGGCGTTGCTGAACAGGTTGTTCAGCAGGATGTCGATGAGATCGGGGCTGGCGTAGATAGAAGATTCGTGGAGGTCAGAAGAAACGCTGATCCCGTTGTTGAGCCACAGCTCGCGGAATTGCCTGATCTTATCGGTTATTTTTTCCCGGAGGTCGATGTCCTCAAAGTGATCGAACTGGCGGTTGCTGATCTTAGTCAGGAGGAGGAGGGATTGGTTGAGCCGGGATAGTTTTTTTATTGCCCCGAAGGCGCTGGTGACGATCTCACTTTGCCAGTGCGAAAGGTGTTCGTCCTGGATGAGCATTTCCAGTTTCGAGCGGATGATGGATAGCGGGGTTTGGATCTCGTGGGAGGCGTTTTCCGTAAATTCTTTCAGCAGGAGATAATCCTGTTCCGCCTTTTTCGCTGCCATTCCCAGGCTTTCGTTCATAAAGGTAAACTCTTCGGTGGTAGTGGTCGGAAATTGCAGGTTATCGGAATGACCGAGTCTGAAGTTCTGCATGCTAAACAACGCGTCGTAGAAGGGCTGCCAGAGCTTGCGAAGAAGAATGCGGTTGATCAGGAGGAAGGCAAGCGTTGTCGTGAAGATCGTAGCCAGCGATACCATGATGATTGCGCGGGAAACATGGTGTAAGCCTTCGAGTGGCTTGGTTACGGTTAATTTATAGATCCGGCCGCTGTCGGCTACGGTGAATGTTATCTGGCGGAAATTGTGCATTTTCTTTTCCCGCGGGCTATAGGCGGTGA
>WNFI01049272.1_pt3 | contig 16849 bp, 12 predicted proteins | sample 5400471 | NCBI WGS metagenome assembly WNFI01 (sample SAMN13153348, study PRJNA577476) | soil metagenome | isolation source: 100 cm saprolite on Douglas fir-dominated hillslope | place: USA:California | collected 2013-09-17 | reverse complement strand
CTTGGTTGAGATCTACGAGATTCCGTAAGAGGCGTCGCAGGCGCTAAGCGCCTGCGACAATTCAAGACTCAAAAAGGAAGATTCAAGATCAGAGGGTGGGATTACGATCCCATCCTCTTTTTTATTTTTTGGGAGGAGGCTCTCCTCCGCTGCCGCCACCGCGTTCTTGGCGTGAGGCATAAAGCTTCGGACAAATCTATTGGCCGCAAAAGAACCTAGCGCGGCTGACGCCGCAACCAAACATGTGACATGTGATGTGTGACGAGTGAAAAACACGGAAGTGGAACGCAGAGGTCGCTAAGGGGAAGAGAGGTCGCAGAGAAATCTGGATATTTTTAAACTGTCTCTGTGACCTCTTTGCCCCTCCGTGCCCTCTGTGTTCAAAAATCATCCCCGAAAAACAATATTTTGCGCGATAGTAGTACAAGGGGAGCGCAATGAGGGCCGTTAAGGACAAACGGCCCTACCTTCATCAATACCCCGAGTTGATCATTATTTAAGCGAGGCCGTTCAGGACGCACCAGCGTACGAGACCGGGAAGATCCTTGGTGCCAATTTTCTTTATAATCACGGCGCGTTCCTTTTCGACCGTGCGAGGACTCAAACCAAGGCGATCACCGATTTCTTTTGAAAGCATTCCACCGGCAACGAGCTGGGCGATTTCTTTTTCGCGTGCAGTGAGCAGATGAGGCGAGGCGCTACTTTCGATGGACTTAAGATTGGGCGCCCCTTTGGGTCTGATTCCCGAGGAGAAATACATTCCTCCTTCAAGAACACGTTCCACTGCACGCTCTATATTTTCAAGAGGCAGCCCTTTATCGACGAAACCCATGACGCGAAGTGCAATAAGCTCGGATGGGAGCGCTGAGCTCGCATTCCCGGTAAGCACGATCACCCGGGTGGCTGTATTGGCGGTACAGAGGCGTCGAATGATCTCGCGTCCTTCCAGGTCGGGGAGATTCAAATCAACGATCAGGATATCGGGTGGAGTTTTTAGACAATGTTCGAGTCCGGCGTTACCTAGAACAAATGATTCGATGGATCGCGGCGAAAAACGGTTTTGGATCAGCCGCGCGAGCAGCTTAATGAGCAGAAAATCGTCTTCGATCAGAACGAACGTAGATGACTCCGGAGTTAGCGCGGGAATCGAGTCATCGGGAGGCATGATAGCGCGAGCGTGCATGGGTTTCTTACGTTCTCAAGCATAGGCAGGAGCGCGCAGGGTTTATGATGTATGATCGATGATTTATGATTTGGAAATACAAGCTAAAAGGGCGTTGCGTTCCAGCGAGGCTAAGCAGGAAACAAAGAACGATTTGTAGAACTTCAGTTTTCGGATTTATTTCTTGGCTTTGTGTTTTCCCGCTTACGCGCGGGGCCGCTTGTGTTTCAAGATATCGGTGGGATTTAAATTGAGACGTCCAAGCTGTTTGCCGAGCCGCCGCTAGACGTGTCGGTCCACCTTTCACGCGCGTGGCGCGCATGGATTCAAGATCAGAGATCGCCGGCGCCCTTGGACGCTTTTCGCGTGCAGCCGCGCTCGGCTTAAAATTTGAAACTCGAGCTAAGCGAGAAGACGGCGGACACGATGGCGTAGGCGATGAAGCCGACGAAGGAAAAGGCGAACAAGAGCACGCCGCTGGAGATAATACTCGTAAACATCTGCAGCCGGCGGGTGAGGTCTTTTTGGAAGCCGCGGGCGATTTCCTTTAAACTGGGTACGAGATTTCCCGTGTTTTCGCCGACGCTCAAGCGGTCGAGGACAAGATCGGGGAACCAGCCGGTTTTGGACAATGAGATCGAAAGGCTCTCGCCTTCAAGCACGCGTCCGGTTGCCTCATTGAAGGTCCGTTGCAAGGTGCGGTTTGTAATGACGCGTTCGGTCATTCGCAGGGCTTCGGCGGTGGTGACTCCGTTTTCCAAAAGGACAGCCAACGTCTGGCTGAAATTGAGAATCGTCGCGCCGGTGAGGTAGTCGCCGAGGAAAGGGAACTTCAACGACCAGGCGTCGGTCGTCTCGCGTCCCGCCGTGCTTTGGCGCCAGCGCCAAAAGGTGACGGCCCCAAATACCACCGCGATTCCGACGATGACGCCGTAGTGAATCACAAAGTTGGAAATGCCGACGAGCATTCGAGTGGCCAACGGGAGCTTGCCGCCGAGGGAGGTCAGCAATTGCTGGAGTCGGGGGAGAAGGAAAAAGATGAAGAAAAGAATAACGCCGAATGCCACCGTGCAGATGAACGCGGGGTAGGCGAGGGCGGTCAGCAGTTTCTGCCGCATTTCTTTTTGCTCGGTGAAGTGGGTGATCAGCCGCAGCAATACCTCGTTGAGATTGCCGGTGGCTTCACCCGCTTGAATAAGATTGATCGTCGATTGATCGAAAATCTGCGGATAAGTCTGCATCGCGCGTGAGAGCGGAAGGCCTTCGCCAAGCTGTTCCCACAGTGCCGCGCACAACGCCTTTAGGGCAGGCTCTTTCAACCGCATCCCGAGCAAACGCACCGCTTCACCGGCGGAGAGACCACTGGAGGTCAGATCAGAGAGTGACTGCAAGAAAGGGAGGCGCAGGCCGCGACTCAGCTTCACGCCGCCGCGCTTCATCGGTGTACTTGAAAGTCTGAAGCCGGTTTCCTGGCTGTCGGAAAGTTCCTTTGTCTTCGACTTCCGCTTTTCGACTTTCGCCGCACCGATCGATTCGCCGATCGTGACGGGTTGCAGTCCACGGGCGGAGAGCAGGCGCAGGGCGTCCTTCCGGCTCGGAGCATCCAACACGTCGCTGACAGACTGGCCAGAGCGATTTCGGGCGGTGTAGGTAAACTTCGGCATCCTACTTCTCGGTCACGGTGATCACGCGCAAAATTTCATCGAGCGTCGTCAAACCCAAGCAGACTTTTTCCCAGCCACTTTGCTCGAGGGATCGCATGCCGTGCTTGCGTGCGCATTGAGCGAGTGTGCGGGTAGATTCCCGTTTCAAAATCAAATTGTGCAATTCGTCGTTTGGCTTGAGAATCTCGAAGATTCCGACGCGACCGCGGTAGCCGGTGCCGCGGCATTTCTCGCAACCGACCGGCCCCATCAATTCGTTGATACCGTTCGCTTCGGTTTGTTCGAGCCCGAGGATGGCGAGTGTATCTTGCAGGCGAATCGGGCTGATCGGTTGAGGCTTTTTGCAATCGCTGCACAAGCGCCGTACGAGCCGTTGGGCAATGACGAGTTCGATGGCGGAAGCGACGAGGAAGGGTTCGATGCCCATATCGACCAAACGCGTGATCGCGCCGGGTGCGTCATTCGTGTGCAGGGTCGAGAACACCAAGTGACCGGTGAGCGAGGAGCGAATGGCGATCTCGGCGGTGTCCTTGTCGCGGATTTCGCCGACCATGATCACGTCCGGGTCCTGGCGCAGGACATGGCGCAGCGCATCGGAAAACTTCAGGCCGATTTCAGGGCGCACCTGCATCTGATTCACACCGGGCACTTCGTATTCGATCGGGTCTTCGATCGTAACGATGCGGAGATCGGGAGAATTGATCTTGCGAAGAAAAGCGTTGAGCGATGTCGACTTGCCGGAACCAGTGGGACCGGTGACGAGGACGATTCCGTGCGGGTAGTCGAGAATGTAGGAGATCTGAGCCTGCTCTTCCTTGCTCATCCCGAGGCGATCCATGGTGTACGCTTCCTTCTTCTGATTGAGAAGGCGGAGCGAAACGGATTCGGCGTAGATCGTTGGAATCGTCGAGACGCGGATATCCAGCGTAAGGCCGTTGGATTTGAAATTGATACGGCCATCCTGAGGCAAGCGTCGCTCAGAGATGTTGAGCTTCGCCATGATCTTCAAGCGCGAGATGATGGCGTCCTGAAAGCGAAGGAGATTTTCCGGAACGGGTACTGGCACCAACAAACCGTCGACGCGATAGCGTATCCGCAACTCGTCTTCCATTGGTTCGAAATGAATGTCGGTTGCCTCGTCAGCGATCGCCTGCGTGATCACGTCGGTGACAAAGCGGACGACAGCCGCATCCTCGTCGACTTCGGATTCCGCCTCGGAGACGGCTTCAGGCGCAATGTATCCATCATCGGATTCGTCCAGGCTGCCCGAACCGACGCCGAAATGTTGAATGATGAGCGAATGCACGCGCTCTTGCGCCGCGAGATACCAGCGGAGCGGTCGAGGTGTGAAAGTATAGATCCAATCAAGAATTTCCTGGGTCGGAGGCCACACCGTGGCGAGACACAGGGGATCGTTTGAGCCTGGTTCGGGAACGGATTCCTCCGCATTGCGAGGTTTCCCGTCTGGAGCCAGCACCGGGATGACTTGGAATTCGTGAACCAATCGAGGAGGCAGAAAACTGAGCGACTCGGTATCGGCTTTGAGTTCACCGATCGTCTGCATCCCGTTTGCCGCCGCGACCGAGGTCATCACGTCGCTCTCGCTTTCCTTAAGAAGTACGGAGAGAACCCGCAGCCGTTGCGCCCGCGAAGCCTCCGCCAGTTGTTGGAGTTGGGTTTCGTTGAGACGTTCGACAATTGCAGTGGGCAATTCTGCGTTTTTCAAAATCGAACTGGAGACGGGAGCGGACATGCGATCAAAAGCGCCTTAGCGACGATGTGGCGTGTTAAGCGCAGGTTTGGACTCGTCTTCGTTCTTGACTGGCGGCGGTTCCGGAGGGCGTCCAAGGGATTTGAGGATCGAGGCTTTTTCCTCCATTTTGCTGACTTCCTCCATGGCTTCGGTGTTGTCCGCTCCAGTATTGGTCAAGATAGTGGGACGTAAAAAGAAGAGAAGCTCGGTGCGTTTGTCGGTCTTTTCGCGATTGCCGAAAAGCCAACCGAGGACCGGAATTTGCCCGAGGATCGCCAGACGATTGTCGCTGTAGCCGACCTGCTTATTTTGAAATCCGCTGAGCACGAGAATTTCACCGCTCTTTGCGGTGACGAACGAAGTGGTCTTGTTCGTATTGATGATCGGCTGTGGCGTGCCGTTAATATTGATCGGGGAATTGGCGAAGTCGGCGCTGCTGACAGTCTGCGAAATATCCAATTGCACGGAGCCGTCATTGCCGATCAGTGGCGTGATGACCAAATCGGTACCGACCTGCTGCTGGCTGACATTGGTCGACAGACCCAGGGTGGATCCCGTGGTCGTGGCGGTCGACGTGCCGTTTTGCGTGAATGAACCGATCGTAGGAATTTGTTGGCCAACGATGATTTCGGCTTTCTTGTTGTGCGTTGTGACGACGTTGGGAGTTTGAAGGATTGTGCTTTTGCCTTTCAGGCGGCCGAAGCCGATATTCAGATTGTAGGCGAGGTCTTTGCCACCGTTGACCGTCGTGGTGACAGTACCATTGGTGATGGCGATACCGTTGACGCCGTTGCCGGAAGCGCCAGCGCCGATCGTGCTGCTGAAACCGACCAGTTTGCTTCCGCTCACTTGCAAGCCCAGCGATTGAATGCCGCTCGCTTCATCGTCATTCAGGCTCACCTGAACAATCACGACTTCGATGCGAACCTGAGCCAGAAGCACATCGACCTTGTCGACGAGATCCTTGATGAGACGGATGTCATCGACCGTGCCGGAAACAACAATCGCGTTGCTGCGATCGTCGGAGAGCACCGTGAGAAGACTGCTGAACGTGTAATTGGATTCACCGATCAAATTGGCTGCCGCAGCCATGGCCGGATTGGGCACGGGGGCTGCGGGTTGCCCTGCGGGAGTCGCAGGAGTATTCGGTGTGAAGGTGGGCCTAGTCGCCGTACCGGTGCTGTTTTTAAGCGTATTTTGCCCTGTCACCAAATTAGTGAGGAGACTGGCCACGTCTTTTGAAGTGGCGTGTTTCAAATAGATGACTTCGTTACGGGTATTAGGATCAGCCTTGCTGTCCAGCTTGCTCACGAGATCGTCGAAGAACGGATACTGACGCACATCGCCCAAGATCACGACTTGATTAGTGCGGTCGTCTGCGTTGATTGAAACCGTATTGAACTGATTTTGTAGCGTTGGAGTCGAAAGAAGGGCGCGAATCTTCGTCACGAGGTCGCTGGCTTTGGCGAAGTGCAGCTGATAATAGCGTGGGTTGAGCGCAGTCAGGTTGGGTTTGTCGAGCTGTTTGATGAGCATTTCGACGCGTTGCAAATTGCTGATCGCGTCCGTGATGAGGACTGAGTTGGCTTTATCGAAAAGAGTGATGCCGCCGCCGAGGTTGGGATTAAGGAGGGGCTGGAGTTGAGGAACGATTTCGTTCGCGCGGAGGTAATCGAACTGAAAGAGCTTCGTGGCGACCTGGCCGCTGGCCGGGAGGGTGAGCGAAGTTCCCTCGATAAACTCAGGTGCCTCGGTCCGCGCCAGACCGATCTGATTCACGATCATGAATTTTTCGCCTAACGGAATGGCGGCGATCTGATTGACGGTCAGCAGGCTCTCCAACGCCTGAATGGCCTCGGATTTAGTCATCGGTTTCTGGCTGGTGAACGTAAATGTGGCGCCAGGCAGCTGTTGGGGGCGAATGACGGAGCGACCGGTAAAACGCTCCAGAAGAGCCAGCACTTGATCAAGCGAGTCGTCCCGCAGCTTGAGCGTGACATCAGCGGGCTCGGAAATGGGAGCCACTGTCGTCGCAGGTGCTTGGCTGTAGGACCGAGTAGCACCGACTGCAGCGAGGAAAGGCAGAGCAGCGAGAACTACACGGGGTAACTTGAGAGAAATCATGCGGTGGACCGATATACGCGAATGAGCCTGAAGGAGACAGTGACAAGAAGGCAAGCCGACGCGCTTGTAAATAGAGTTATAATATGGACGTCTCCGAATCGCACCCACCGTGTGACGCGAAGTGAGCTCGGTTGTTTCGGAATTTTTGACTCTTGCTCGCCGCCGGGCGAGCGCCAAAGCTTTTCCCTTGTATGCCCAACAGCTTTGGCAAACTTTTCACGATCACGACTTGGGGCGAAAGCCACGGCGGTGGCGTGGGCGTCGTTATTGATGGATGCCCGCCCGGCTTGCCATTGACGGAGGCTGAAATCCAGGCGGAACTTGATCGTCGGCGTCCTGGGCAGAGCGATATTGTCACGCCGCGCAAAGAAGAGGACAAAGTTGCGTTCATTTCCGGAATGTTTGAGGGCAAGACAACGGGAACGCCACTCGCCATGATGGTGGCGAACACTGACCAACGGCCGGGTGCTTACGCCGAAATGCAGGATAAATTCCGCCCGTCTCACGCAGATTATACGTATCAAGCAAAATTTGGGTTTCGCGATCATCGCGGAGGTGGGCGAAGTTCTGCGCGCGAAACGATCGGGCGCGTCGCCGCCGGTGCGATCGCAAAAAAAATTCTCAAAGCAGCAGGCGGAGTGGAAATTCGTGCGTTCGTCTCGCGGATTCACGATATCGCCGTTCCGGCCAGCGAGCTCATGGAATTTCCTACGCTGCAACAAATCGAAGCATCCGCCGTGAGATGCCCGCATCCTCCAACGGCGGCATCCATGATCGAACGGATCAAGGCGGTGCGCAGCGAGGGCGACTCGGTGGGTGGGTTGATCGAGTGCCGCATTCGTGGAGTACCTGCGGGCTTGGGAGAGCCGGTGTTCGATCGATTGGAAGCGGACCTTGGGAAAGCGATGCTGTCGCTACCTGCGACAAAAGGCTTCGAAATCGGAAGTGGATTTGCCGGCACATTGCTCAAGGGATCCGAGCACAATGATCTTTTCGAAAACCGAGGCGGCCAGGTGCACACCGTAACGAATCGTTCCGGTGGCATTCAAGGCGGCATCAGCAATGGAGAAGAAATTTATTTTCGCGTTGGATTTAAGCCGACTGCGACGATCCTCCAATCACAGAAGACGGTCGATATCCATGGTCAGGATACGGAGCTCATGGGCAAAGGACGCCACGATCCGTGTGTGGTGCCGCGCGCCGTTCCGATCGTCGAAGCGATGGCCGCGCTCGTGTTGCTCGATCATTGGATGCGGCAGCACGCGCAGAATCGTTTATTTAAGTTTTAATTCGATCTCCGCACCAAGGCGCGTCAAGGGAGTCATAGGATTTTGACTTCGTTGAAGTCTGAAGTGTTATTTGACCATGTCTGCTAAGCCTCTCGTTTATTTAATTCTCGGTGCTGCCGGTTCCGGTCGGCGCGAAGTCCTTCGCGATCTCATCGAAGATGGTTTACCTGAGACCGCTCAGACGCGCATCATTTTTTCAGCAGCAGAGGCTGCCGGTCCAGATGAAGAGAAGCTGGCCGCGCTGCCCCGCGTTAAAATTGAGCGTTGGAATTGGGAGGGGGAGAAGGAGGGAAGATTCATCACGACGGAACCGATATCGGAAGAGGTCACCCATATCTTTTTCGTTGTAGACGGACGCGCCAACCCGGTCGATCAAGTGGAAGCCTTTTCGAATTGGCTGCCACAACAGAACGCAGAGCTGGGGCGCGTGATAACTGTAGTGAATTGCCAACTGGCCGAAAAACATTCGCCCTTACTCCACTGGTTTGAAGCCTGCATTCACTTTTCGGATGTTGTTTTGTTCAATCGTCGCGAGGGCGTGGCGAACAAATGGTTGTCTGACTTTCAACGGCACTTCGACGACCAGTATTATCCCTGCCTCTTTGAGTTCGTAAAAGCGGGCCGGGTGAAAAATCCTTTGCTGGTGCTTGAGCCGCAGGCTCGCCGCCTATCCCAGGTTTTCGACGAACATGAAGTTGTCGTGGTGGATGATATCGAGATCGGGGTGGAAATTGAAGGCGAAGAACCGGACCCGGAGGAAGAAGGGGAAGATCCCGATGACGGCCTCACGATTCCGGAAGATCCTTATTTCGCGCGCCGCAATGGTGGACGACGGTCAAAGGAAATCCCGGACCTCGCGAAATACTTGGACCAAAAGTGATTGAGGGCATTGTGCCTCACGCAAAGAACGCGAAGAGCATTTCGAAATATCTTAAATTCAGCAGAATTATTTGAACCACAGAGGGGCTCAGAGAACACAGAGCCAATTCGTTACGAATCAAACGACACAGCGTGGAGCTTCACTCATGAGGTGAAATCGGCTTTTTTGGGCTCAAATCAAATTTTCCTCTGTGAGATCTGTGTCTCTGCGGTTCAACTGCGTCGTTCCGGTTAAATTATTTAGACGAAGGCGCGATAGACATCTCCTCAATTTTCTTGCACCCAAACGGAGGGTGAGGAATATCTCACCTTCCTTCGCTGCCCGGGTGGTGGAATTGGTAGACACGCAGGTCTCAGAAGCCTGTGCCTTAACAGCATGGGGGTTCGAGTCCCCCCTCGGGCACCAAAACGACGGTTTCCCAACTCGGGACAGCCTTGGACAAAGTGGGCCTTTCTGGCTGAAATTTAACGACTTCCGCGCTTCGATCTGTTGTTTCCGTTTTTGGCATTTGGACAACGTTTCCCCGTTTTGGACACGATTCCCAGATTTGAGGGAAGCTATCGAGGGAGGTAAAATCGCCGCCAATTTGTCCATTTCTGCAAACAATGGGATGCTTTGCGGATCGGTGTAACGGTCCGTCTGTTTTCATTCGCTGTGCCGCGCCAGTTTGACGCGCGCGAGTTCAGAAAGCTGTGCAGTCGCAAGGAGGCTGGCGAAGGTGTGGCGCAGCGCATGGAAATCGAGGCGGTACCCTCGTTGATCGTTCGATGAGATGCCGCAGGCATTCAGATCTTTAGTAAACGATTTCACGCTTGGTAGTCCGCGCGGGAAGACACGTCCCGATAGGTGAGTCCCTTTAGCGTATTCGCGTTTCAGTACGTCGAGCGACATCGGTAGCAGAGGAACAACTGCGCCTCGTTTGCTCTTCGTGGTTTCTGCCCGAACCTCGATATAAGGTTTTGCTACATCGAGGCGGATGTCCGACCAGAGCAGTTGCCGAAGCTCTCCGCGACGAAGACCGGTACACGCGGCTGTGAGGTAGGGGAAGCTACGCTTTCCGCTGGTCGAAACGAGGCGCACGAGCTCGTCACGTTAAGTACACGGCGTTTGAACGTCTCCTTGCCTTTAGTCTCCAAGATTTCCACTACGGGAAATCGGTCAGGATGCGAACGAGGGGGAGCGCCCGGGCAGGGCGAGCCTAAGAATAAACTGCCACGTTCGTGCGAACCCCGGTGGGGACTCGGTTTCGCGACGCAAATAGGATACGACCGCACTCTCGATAACGAGACTGACCAGGGAAAAGACGACCACCATCGCCGTCCAACCCAAGAGAGGAAAAGTAGGTACCTTGAGGAAAACTCCTCCATCCATTAGACGGACATGGCCATCCGCACCGTCATGGCTAGGACCGCCGTCATCCGGCCCGTCTTGATGAATCCAACCAGCCGCTTCAAGGATCTCGTGCGAAACCATAGGCACCCACGCGATCGCCAGCAGCAGCGCAATGAGCGCCACAACGGGATTTACGCGGTAATGAGTACGCTCTGGTTTCATTCGACGCCTGACCGTACCGAGCGTACGATGAAAGCGTCAAATGTTGTTTCCCGAAGGCTCATTCGTTCAGCAGGAGGGTTTGGACCGCCTTTCAATTTCGGTGTGAGCACAAGTGCCATTCTATTTGTCCGGGCGATCGCCGAGGGCGTGTAAGAGCGCATACTGGGCCTTGTTTTGTTCGGCCAATAGCGTCACGTAGTCCGATCGCGTGCGTGTGAGATCCTGTTCCGATTGGATCGTTTCCAAGACAATTCCTACTCCAAATTCACGGCGATCTCGCGAAAGCTTAAACGCTTGGGCCGCATCGCTCAAGGCGTGATGGGTAATTTCCAGTTGCGCTGCTACCGATTGCACGTGGCTGTGCGTCTCCACGACTTGCCGCGCTACTTCTTCCCGCACCTTTTCGACCTGCAAATCACTGGCTCGGGCTCTTGACCCGGTGGATCGAATGCGAGAACGGTCAAAAAGTCCTCCCGGTCCAATCCGCCAGCTGAGTCCCACTTGGCCATCGAATGTATTTTCAAAGTTTCCCCATGAGCCGTTCTTCCCACCACCGAGGCCGCCGAAATAAGCCTGGGCCCCAAGCGTAGGGATCAACGGGGCATAACGCGCGCCGCGGTTGGCCGTGTGAGCCGATTCGGAAAGCGCTGACGCTTGACCGACTTCCGGTCTATTCGCGGCAGCACGTCCTAGTAGCTCGTCGAGTGGCGTCTGTGGCGAAACTAAAACGATGGGAGAAATCTCTGTCTCTGCCGCCACTAGGACAGTCGAAGGTGAAAGCTTGAGCACTTGCGCGAGTCGAGCGGAAGCTGCGCGAAGCTGCTCCTCGGCCTGACTCAACAGAACCTCATTTCTTCTCATCTGATTCTCCACGCGGAAAAAATCTCCCTTGAAGGCAATCCCGGCGTCGATTGCATGCTGCACCTGCTGGGAATAATCCGAAGAAATGCGCACCGCTTCGCGGGCGACTCCGACCAAGGCGGTTGCTTTGGAAAGTTCAAAGTAGCCCGAAGCGGCCAGGTAGACCGAATCGGCCTTCTGTGCCTCAAGCGCCTTGGCTTGAGCGGCCACCTGCTGTCGGGATGCCAGTTCGTTATAATAGGCATCGCCCAAGTTCACGCCCGCAGTGACGGCTCCGCCTATCGTGTAGGCCTGTTTGCTCACATCGAGGATCGTTCCATCCACTGCCTGGGTATTTCCGTCGACACGATGATAAGTCACCCCTGGGTTGACCCATGGAAAAAACATAAGCTTCGCCTGTTCCTGATTGGCCTTTGCCTCATTTAGCTTTTCCTGCGCAATCCGCACGTCGAGATTTTGGGCGCCCACGAGGCGTAGCGCCGTAGGTAGATCGATGGGATAAGATACTGTCTCTGCCGCGATCATCGCAGATACGTAGCAGAATGCGCAGATTGAAACGAATTCGATCAGACGGATAAACCGAGACCCCATTTTGTAGTTCTTCATTCGCATCCTCCGAACAATTCGAGTATAAAAAGAGTTCCGTTCATTTGGATAATATCTTCAAGGGGCTTCGATCGCTTGAACGCTTTGACCCTCGGTGAGGGTCAGCTTTCCTAGACTGATGACGGGTTCATTTCCGGTGAGGCCCGACAGGACTTCGACTTTCGATCCATCATTGAAACCGATCTTGATCGGAAGACGGTGGGCTTTTCCGTTATCGAGAACGAAAGCGAAAGCGTTTGTCCGTTCCATCATAAGCGCATCCGAGGGAATGAGGAGAGCATCGACATGCTTCTCCACTCCGACCTTGATGGAAGCGTACATTCCCGGCCGCAATATGAGCTCCTTGTTGGGAAGATCGGCTTCGACGAGCATCGTCCGTGTAGCTTCATCCAAGGTGTAACTAAACCTCGTCACTTTCCCCTCAAAGGTTTTTCCGGAAAGACCCTCCACGCTCACTTTCACCGGCTGCCCAACTTGCACCCGGGAAGATTCGAGTTCGGGCACTGCCACCTGAGCCCGGACGATTTCGAAATCGGTCAGGGTTACCAGGGCTGCACTTTGTGCAGTACTCCCCGTGGCCGCCGGAATAAAGGCGCCCGGGTCGACAAAACGCGCGGTAATGATTCCACCAAAGGGCGCGGTAATTTTGGCGTAGTGCAATAGAGTATCCGCTCGTTCCAAATTCGCCTGTGCGACTTCCCATTTCGCCTTGGCGGCATCCACCGACTCGGCTGTGACGAGATCAGCTGCCTTGGCCTGGGCTTCGCTGACCCGCTTGAAATCGGATTGGGCAACCGTGACCTCGGCTTTGTACCGGGTAGAGTCGGCGAGTAGTTCCGGCACTTCGATTTCGCCGAGAGATTGGCCGCTTTTCACGGCATCCCCTTTGTCTACCGCAATGGATTTCAAGTAACCGCCCACCTTCGCATAGAGCGTGACTTGCTGGTTGGCCCGGATGATCCCCGGGAGACTGATATAGCGAACGATTTCGCCCCGGCTGGGCCGGGCGGTTTTCACTTCGACCGGTTTGGGCGCATCTGCAGCTGCCCAGGAAGCGAGGTTGAGGACAAGCGTACTCCAGGAACAAATTCCGAGGCGCAGAAGATATTTCATAAAGGTGTTCATTAGTTTTAGTTGGCCGCAATCCTCAGTCGGTTAGGTGCGCACATTGGAAACGAGGGTGGAAAAATCATGTGCGGACCGCGGGAGAGACGAAATTGCCGCTGAGTGGATCTTCGGGGTCCAAGGACCTGGATCGCGAACTGGCGCGCTTGCGCAGAAGGGCAAAAACTCCGGGCAAGACAAAGAGTGTGGCAAGGGTCGCGAAAAACAGACCGCCGATCACGGCCCGGCCGAGGGGTGCCGTTTGTGAACCGCTTTCTCCCAACCCGAGAGCCATCGGCACCATGCCAGCGCCCATCGCGAGAGAGGTCATCAGGATCGGGCGCAAACGGCTTTGCGCTCCTTCGATGGCAGCTGCAATCGCATCGCCTCCAGCCAGTCGTGCGCGCTCGGCAAAGGTCACGAGCAGGATGGCATTGGCGACGGCAACGCCGACTGACATGATAGCGCCCATCGCAGATTGAATATTGAGTGTTGTGCCTGTCACCCAGAGGAGCAGCACTGCGCCAGCAAGCGCCGCCGGGACCGAGGTTACAACCACTAGCGAGAGCCGCAGCGATTGAAAGTTGGCCGCGAGAAGAAGAAAAATTACCACCACGGCAAGGCCGAGTCCACTGCGGAAACCGCCGAGCAATTCCTCCAGCGGAACAATCTGGCCGCGCTGAACGACATTGGTTCGCGAGGGCGCGGGCTCACTCGCGAGGACCTTGCCGATATCGCTTGCCGCTCGTCCAAGATCCATCCCCTGAAGATTGGCCGTGATGGAGACGACACGCGTGCCGTTGTACCGCTCGTATTCACCGACGGCAGTGCCTGCGGCGACACTCGCGACATTGCGAAGCAGCACCGGATTTCCGCGGGACGACACAGGGACATTTCTCAGATCTTCCAATGACGCGCCGACGCTTTGCGGGATCTGGACCTGGAGATTGTAGGCAACGCCGCTGTTTGGATCGGCCCAGAAGTTTGGAACAGTGAACCGGCTCGAAGTCGTCGCAGCGACCAGCGACCGGGTCACGTCCGCCATTTTCACCCCGAGAAGACCGGCGCGCTCTCGATTGACCGTCACATCGACGGTGGGAAAATCGAATACCTGCGCAATCCGTACATCGCGCAGATAGGATATTCCCTTGAGACGGGCCATAAGTTTCTCGGCGTGAGCACGGCTTGCTGCGAGGCTCGGTCCGCTGACCGCAACCTCGATGGGCGTATTCGACCCAAAGCTCATCACACGGGTGACGATGTCGCTAGGCTCAAAGGCCACGCTCGCATCCGGCAGTTCCTTGGTGAAGATGCGACGCAATCGTTCCTTAAATTCGCTGATTTTAATCCCTGAACCCGGTTTAAGTTGAATAGCCAGCCATGCTTCGTCCGGACCCGCGTTCCAGAGATGTATCAGGTTGACCGGATAATTGGGGGCGTGAACGCCGACCAAGCCCATTGTCAAGGCGACGTGTTCCGGACCTGCCTCCCGCTTGATAATCTCGAGCACTTGCAGCGAAAGTTTCTCGGTGAGATCCAGCCGAGTGCCGATCGGAGCGTGGACGCGCAAAGCGAACTGGTCGGATTCCACCGTGGGGAAGATTTCCACACCAAGCTTTCTTCCGAAAAAAAAGACAATCGCCACGGTCGCGACGAAGTAAAGGGGCACGAGCAGCCACCGGACGGCAATTGCAGCGCCAGCCAGTCCTGCATAGGCCGTCTGGAATTTTCGAAAACCACCGCGATCTTGCTTGGCATGACCGCCTTCTTTCTTCCCGTGCGCTTTGATAATCCATGCGGCTAGGACGGGCACGAGCGTGCTGGAGAGCAGATAGGAGGCGAACATCGAAAATCCCACTGCAAGCGCCAGGGGCACGAAGAGCGCCTGAGCCGCACCTGTCATAAAAAAGGCGGGAATAAAAACAGCCACAATGCACAGCATGGCTAGCAGCCGCGGCAGCGTTGTCTCACGAGTGGCGTCGAGAGCGGCCTGTGCGACCCTGCGGCCTGCAGCTAGATGGGTGTGAATGTTCTCAATCGTAACCGTTGCCTCGTCTACGAGAATGCCCACTGCCAAAGCCAAGCCCCCCAGGGTCATGAGATTGATGTTCTGGCCCGTGATCCAGAGCGCAAAAGCCGCGGCCATAATCGAAATGGGAATATTGATCACAACAACGAGCGCACTTCGCCAATCTCGCAGGAAGAGGAGAACCATGATCCCAGTCAGGATGGCGCCAATCGCTCCTTCCTTAACGAGATCTGAGATGGCACGGAGCACGACTGGAGATTGATCGAACTCGTAGCTGACTTTAATATCGTCCGGCACGACGCTCTGAAATCGAGCGAGATTTTTTCGGACTAAGTTCACGACCGAAAGAGTCGAAGCGTCGGCGCGCTTGGTGACCGGAATGTAAACCGTCCGTCGGCCATTGATTAATCCGTAGGAGGTCACGAGATCCGAGCCGTCTTCGACGGTCGCCACGTCGTGGAGGAACACGGAGCCCTGTGGAGTCACCCGAAGAGGAACGGCTTCGAGATCCTTGACGTTTTTCACCACCGCATTGACCGGGACAATCGGATAAAGCGTGCCCAAATTCATATTCCCGGACGGACTGACGATGTTGGCCGCAGACATGGCTTGCACGATTTCATCGGGAGACAGGCCGTAGGACTGCATCCTATCCGCTTGCACATTGACCAGGATCGTGCGTGCGCTTCCGCCGAAAGGAGGAGGCGCCGAAACGCCCGGAAGTGTAGCAAAAAGCGGGCGCACCATATTGAGGGCGGCATCCTGCATTTGACCCACCGTGCGCGCAGGATTGTCAGTCGAGAAAACAAGATAGCCCACCGGCACACTACCCGCATCGAAGCGCGTGACGAATGCACCCGGGGTTCCAGGCGGCATGAAAGCACGGGCGCGATTGACGTACGCAACCGTTTCGGAAACCGCCTGGGACATATCCGTCCCCGGGTAGAACTGGAGCTTCATAATCGAAGCGCCTTGAATCGACTTTGATTCCACGTGTTCCAAGCCCGTGATGTAGAGGAAATGGTACTCGTAATAATAAGTCAGATAGCCTTCGACCTGGGCGGGATCCATGCCTCCGTAGGGCTGGGCGACATAAATGGTCGGTACACCGAGCGAGGGGAAAATGTCCCGCGCCATGCGTTGCAACGCGATGCCTGCGCCCAAGGCGACGGCGGTAACGAGGACAATGATGGTGAGCGGCCTGCGGAGAGCGAAATTGACGAGATTCATGGCGCGTTGTCAGGTTCAGGAGAGTCTTGTCTGATCCATAGAAAAAAATTCAGCGGGCCTTGAGCGTCGCATAGAGGGCATCAAAAGTAGCAAATCCGTGTTGGAGGATCTGTTCATCGCTCCATCCGAGGTTGCCAAGTCCCTTTAACATGTGGTCGATTCCGATGGCCTCTATTGCCGCGAACTTTCCGTCGTTCAGGTCTGCTTCGTGGATCATTTCACCGAGTCGGTGCAGTGTCCGATCGTCTAGGGCGAAGCGTTTTAGCAAAGTCTCGAACGTACAATCATCGCCATGATGGGTGAACTCGACATCGACTATGTCGTACGGAATTGCACTCGGATGCTCTTCCGGTTTCGAAGCGAAGACGAAACGAGCCTGCGGATCGATGAAGCGTTTGATAAGCCATGCCGAGGAGACACGATCGATTTCCGGCCTTGGTCGCGTCAGCCATACTTTCTTTCGGAAGTCGGCGGACTTCGCGCGTACAGCTACGACCGATTTGGAGCGTGGTGACAACAGCCGATCTGCTTTTCCAAATAGCATGAGCGCGTCCTGAGAACGGGGACAGGAAAAGAAGTCGATTCGCTGGATT
>WNFI01055622.1_pt1 | contig 16850 bp, 15 predicted proteins | sample 5400471 | NCBI WGS metagenome assembly WNFI01 (sample SAMN13153348, study PRJNA577476) | soil metagenome | isolation source: 100 cm saprolite on Douglas fir-dominated hillslope | place: USA:California | collected 2013-09-17 | reverse complement strand
GTCTGCGCATCGAGGGAGCCGAAGGGCTCGTCCATCAGCAGCACCTTGGGATCGATCGCCAGCACGCGCGCGAGCGCCACGCGTTGCTTCATTCCGCCCGACAGCTCGGCGGGATAGTGGTTGCGGAAGTCGCCGAGATTCATCATCTGCAGGTAGCTGTCGACGGTGGCGTCGATCCGCGCGCGCAGCACGCCCTGGGTCTCGAGGCCCCAGGCGACGTTGCCGGCCACGGTGCGCCAGGGAAAGAGCGCGAACTCCTGGAACATCATGCCGCGGTCCGGGCCGGGGCCGCTGACCTCCTTGCCGTACACCCGGATGCTGCCGCCGCCCTCGGACTTGATGAAGCCGCCGATGATGTGCAGGAAGGTGCTCTTGCCGCAGCCGCTCGGGCCGATGACGGTGATGAGCTCGCCCTCGCGCACGCTGAAGCGCTCGACGTCGAGGATCTCCAGCGGCTGGCCGTTCCTGGTATAGACCTTCCTGACGCTGGAAGCCTCCAGCGCGACTGCGCTCACTTCTTCTCCTCGGCAACGGGCCAGCCATGCCCGGACAGATCGAACTTCACGCCTGCCAGAACGTATTTCTTCTCGAAGAAGAGCCGGCCATCGAGTTTCGAGAGATCGAGCGGCGGCGGCGGCTGCGGCGTGGCGCCGGCCGCCTTGACCCGGGCCTCCGCTCCCCCGAGGTCGTCGACCTGCAGGCCGAAGTGATCGAGCCCGTAGCCCTCGGGATAGGGGTTCGGGGTTTCCTTCGTGCGCTTCCAGCAGACGATCGCGACGTTGATGTAACCGTCCGTGAGGTAAACCTCGCGCGCCAGCTCGCTGTCGCCGCGGCCGATCTCTTCCAGTCCGAATCCCTTCTTGAACAGCTCCGCGGTCACGAAAGGGTCTTCCGCGGTGATTGCGATATGCCGGATTCTTGCCATGCGCATTCCCTCCTTCCACTTCCTCTCAGGCCGGGTAGGCCAGCAGCCGCTCCAGATCCGCCTGCATTTTCTCCGCATTCCGCCCCTCGCGGCGAATGCGGCGGTTCCTGAGCCAGCAGCCGATGGGGTTCGAGCGCTGCCCGTCCGCGCCGACTTCGCGCGAGATGCGCACCACTGTGTCCAAGCGAGGCTTGCGTTGCTTCGCGTAATTGTCTAAGGCAATTTCTAGTGAAGAGGATGCAAGCTCCTCGGCGAGAACCGCAGCATCCTCCATCGCCATGCCGGCGCCCTGGCCGATATTGGGCGTCATCGGATGCACGGCGTCGCCGAGCAAGGCGACCCGGCCTCGGGCCCATTCGTCGAGCGCCATCTCTTCGATATCGGTCGAGATGACGCCGTCCATCGAGCGCAGCGCGGAAAAGGCGCGCGCGATGCGCTCATCGGTGAACTGCCTGAACGCGTCGCGGAACCGGCTGACGCTGTCGAACACAGGCGGCTGCGCCTGCGGCGAGTTGAACGTGGTCCAGACATAAACCCGCGTCGCCGAGATCGGCACCAGCCCGATGCGCTGGCCCCGGCCCAGGAACTCGGTGAAGTGCCGCACGCCGGCTTCATTGTCGACGATCAGCCGGTGCGACCGGTACCCCATGTAGCGCGGCCGGATCTCGCCGAAGAGCTGGCGCCGTACCTGGGAATGGATGCCGTCCGCGCCCACCAGAAGATCCGCCTCGAAGACCTCGCCGCGCTCGGTTTGGGCGCGCACGCGATCGGGCAGGACGTCGATGTTCCGAACGCTGACGTTGAACCGTACTGCCGCGGGCGGCAGGCTGCGGTACAGCACATCGAGCAGATGTGCGCGGTGCACCAGAGCGCCGACCGACAGCTTCCCGGCCTCGTAGAGCGGGCTGTAATCACGCATCGCGAGCGAGCGGCCGCGCGAGTCGCAGGTTTCGCGCAGGAGGTAGGGCCACGAATCCCGGCGCACCGCCTCGGCAAGGCCGTTTCGCTCCAGAACGCGCATCGCATTGGGGTTCATGATGATCCCGGCCCCGACCGGGTTGAGCTGCGGTGCTTTTTCCAGGACCGTCACCGGCAAGCCGCGAATGGCGAGCTCGCGGGCGAGGGACAGCCCGCCGATGCCGCCGCCGATGACCAGCGTCGAGATCACCGGTCGACCGAGAACAGCTCGACCAGCGCTTCGCGCAGCCAGCGATTGCCGGCATCGCGCTCGAAGCGCTCGTGCCAGTGCACGCCGACGTCGGCCGGCGGGATCGGCACCGGCGGCGGCAGGGACTTGAAGTTGCCGTGGCGCTCGAACACGCGCGCCACGCGCGCGGGCAGCGTGAGGATCAGGTCGGTGCGCTCGAGCACCATCGGCACGACGGTGAAATGCGGCACGCGCAGCGCGATGCGCCGCGCGAGGCCTGCGCGCTCGAGCGCCTCTTCGATCACGCGGTGCCCGCCGCGATAGGTGACCAGCACGTGCGAGGCCTCGAGAAATCTCTTTCGAGTCAATTTTTTCTCGATCCCCGGATGATCGGCGCGCATCAGGCATACGTAAGGATCGCGGAACAGATGCCTGCGGCGCACCGGCGCGCCCAGGCCCGGCAGGAAGCCGATGGCGAGGTCGAGCGCTCCCGTGGCGAGCGCATCGGCGATGTGCTCGACGTCGAGCGCGATCGCCTCGAGCCTCACGTTGGGCGCGTCGCGCTGCACGCGCTCGACCAGAGGCGGCAGGAATTCGATCTGCCCCAGGTCGGACATGTAGAAGCGGAAGGCGCGCGTCGCGGTCGCCGGGTCGAAGCCCGGGCCGTGCGCCAGGGCCGACTCGAGCAGGACCAGGGCCTGCCGCACCGGCTCGGCGAGCTCGCGCGCGAACGGCGTCGCGTCCATCCCCTTCGGCGTACGCACGAACAAGGCATCGCCGAGCAGCGCCCGCAGGCGCGCAAGGGCGTTGGACACCGCCGGCTGCGTGAGACCGAGGCGCGCGGCGGCCGGGGTCACCCCGCGTTCCCGCAACACGGCGTCGAACACGCGCAGCAGGTTCAGGTCGACGTCCTGCACATTCACGCGCGCAGGAAGTCACGCTGCGCGTGGTGAGCGCCTTCCCGGAGAACCAGTACTACGTGAAGCGCACCGTCGAATGGATCGACAAGGCCAACAAGGAAGGCAAAGGCGTGCTGCAGATGAATTTCATCGGCGGGCCGAAGGCGATCCCGACCTTCGAGGTCGGCAACGCGGTGAAGACCGGCGTCGTCGACATGGCCCTGACCACGGGCGCGTTCTACACCAACCTGATGCCCGAGGCCGACGCCCTGAAGCTCGCCGAGGTGAGCGCGGCCGAGCAGCGCCGCAACGGCGCCCATGACCTGATCAACCAGATCTGGCAGGAAAAGGCCAACATGTACTACCTCGCGCGGGTAGTCGAGTTCACGCCCTTCCACCTGTACCTCAACAAGAAGATCGACAAGCCGGACCTCACCGGGCTGAAGATCCGCATCACGCCGGTGTACCGCGACTTCTTCCAGTCGATGGGCGCGGCCGTGATGACCACCGCGCCGGGCGAGGTATACACCGCGCTCGAGCGCGGCGTGATCGACGGCTACGGCTGGCCGATCCACGCGCTGTTCGATCTCAACTGGCAGGAAAAAACCAAGTTCCGCGTCGACCCGGGCTTCTACAACGCCGAGGTGTCGCTGGTCGTGAACCTGGACAAGTGGAAGTCCCTGCCGCCGGCGGCGCGCGATTTCCTCACGCGCCAGGCGCTCGCCTACGAGGGGCAGAACGAGTTCTGGAAGTCGTACAACCAGAGCGAGGCCAAGCGCCAGGCGGAAGCCGGCATCCAGACCATCAGCTTCGATGCGGAGACGAGCCGCAAGTACGTGCAGCAGGCGAACGAGGTGGGCTGGGCGGGCGTCATGAAGACGTGCCCGCAATACGGGCCGCATCTGAGAAGGCTGTTGGGGCGATGAGCATCGCAGCGCTCGAGGCGGCGTACGGCAAGGCGCTCGGCGCGCTCGCGCTGCTTGCCTGCGCGCTGATCTTCGCGCTGACCTTGATGATCTGCGCGGACGTGTTTCTGCGCAACGTGCGCATCGTTCCGGGCATGGTCGGGCTGGCATGGAGCAACGAGATTTCCGAAGCCATGCTGTACCTCGTCACCATGCTGACCGCGCCGTGGCTGCTGCGGCGCGGCCAGCACATCCGGGTCGACATCGTCCTGCGCGCGGTGCCGCCTCGCGTAGGGTGGGTGTTCGAGTGGATCGTCGACGCGCTCGGGCTCGCCTGCTGCGCGGCGATCGCGTACTACGGCGCGCGCGCGGCGCTCGCCAGCTACGCGGCCGACTCGCTTTCGATCAAGACGCTGGTCACGCCGGAGTGGTGGCTGCTCAGCGTTCTGCCGGCGGCGTTCCTTGCGCTTTCGCTGGAGATGCTGTTCCGCATGCGCCGCCTGTATCTCGGGGAGCGCGCGCCGCGTGATGACGCCGTGTCGACCGGCTGAGCGCCATGTCATGGGGCGCCGCCGCATGGCTGATGCTCGGAGGCTCCACCGTGCTGCTGTTTCTCGGCCTGCCGGTGGCATTCTCGTTCCTCGTGATCAACCTGGTGGGCGCGGTGCTGTTTCTCGGCGGCGAGGCCGGAGTCACGCAGCTCGCGCGGAACAGCGTCGGCTCGGTCGCGACCTTTTCACTCACGCCGATTCCGCTTTTCATCCTGATGGGAGAGGTCCTGTTCCACACCGGCCTCGCGGAGAAGGTGATCGACGGCGTCGAGCGGCTCATCCGGCAAGTCCCGGGGCGGCTGGCGGTGGTCGCGGTGGTCGCCGGGACGGTGTTCTCCGCGATCTCCGGCTCGACCATCGCCACCACGGCGATGCTCGGCAGCCTGATGCTGCCGGTGATGCTGTCGCGCGGCTATCACCCGACGATGGCGACCGGCCCGCTGATGGCGATCGGGGCCGTCGACATGCTCATTCCGCCTTCTGCGCTGACCGTGCTGCTCGGCAGCCTGTCGGGGATCTCGATTTCCAAGCTGCTGATCGGCGGCGTGATGCCGGGGCTCATCCTGAGCTTTGCGTTCATCGTCTACATCATCGTGCGCGTGAAGCTCAACCCGTCGCTGGCGCCGGCGGCCGGCTTCACGCAATACCATGGCTGGGAGAAGCTGCGCCCCTTCGTGCAGTACGTCCTGCCGCTGGTGTCGATCTTCGTCATCGTCGTCGCCTCCATGTCGGCGGGCTGGGCGACGCCGACCGAATCGGCGGCGATCGGCGCGCTCTTCACCATGGTGCTGGCCGTCGCCTACCGCGCGCTCACCATCGACAATCTCCTCAAGGCCCTGCGAGGCACGGCCGCCATCTCCGGCATGATCCTGTTCATCATCGTCGGCGCCACGACCTTCTCGCAGATCCTGTCGTTTTCGGGCGCCAGCAACGGGCTGGTCGAGGTGATCGCGGGGCTGGGGCTTACGCCGCTCGCCGTGATCGCCGCGATGATGCTCCTCTTGATTTTCCTGGGCCTGTTCGTCGAGCAGGTAAGCATGATGATGATCACGCTGCCGATCTACATGCCGCTGGTGCAGAAATACGGCGTCGACCCGGTATGGTTCGGCGTGATGTTCCTCATCTGCATGCAGCTCGGCCTGCTGCTGCCTCCCCACGGCCTGCTGCTGATGACCATGAAGGGCGTGGCGCCGCCCGAGGTGCGCATGGGGCACATATTCCAGGCGGTGCTGCCTTATATCGGCATGAGCCTGCTCCTGCTCGCCCTGGTGTTCTTCGTGCCGGCGATCGCGGTCTGGCTGCCTAGGATCCTGGTGTAGACCATGGAACGATCCTTCAAGGAAGAAGTCGCGAAGCTCAATCTCGGCGACGGCGAGGTGTTCCACGGCGAGGGCATCCTCGCAGTCACCAAGGCGCTGCTGCAGTCCGGGGTCGCCTACGTCGGCGGCTACCAGGGCGCGCCGGTCTCGCACATGATGGACGTGCTGAACGACGCGCGCGACATCCTCGACAAACTCGGCATCCACGTCGAAAGCAACGCCTCCGACGTCCTCGGCGAGGACTACGGCGAGGGCTCCTCGATCATCCAGGAGCGCAGCCATGCCTTCGCGATGAAGTCGCAGATCTGGCTGCTCGACCCCCGCCCCAACCTGCGCAAGATCGTCGAGATGGTGGAGCAGGGATTCGAGCTGTCGGAGGCTTCGAGCACGCCGGTGATGCTCGAGCTGCGCATCCGCGCCTGCCATGTTCAAGGCAGTTTCAAAACCAAGCGCAATCAGGCTCCGCGGTTCTCGAAACGCACGCTCATCGAGAATCCAGACTTCGATTCCGGCCGCATCTGCCTGCCGCCGGCGACGTATGCGCAGGAGAAGCACAAGATCGACGTGCGCTGGCCCGCTGCCGTTCGTTTCATCAAGGAGAGAAAACTGAACGAAACATTCGCCGGGGATAGGCAGGACCTCGGCATCCTCTGCCAGGGCGGCCTGTACAACGCGGTGATCCGCGCCCTGCAGCAGCTCGGCCTCGCCGACGCGTTTGGCGTTTCGCGCGTGCCGATCTACTGCATGAACGTGACCTATCCCCTCATTCCAGAGGAAATCACTGAATTTTGTGGAAACAAGGCGTCCGTACTCGTAGTCGAGGAAGGCCAGCCTGCCTATATCGAAGAAGCGGTGCTCGCCACGCTGCGCCGGTACGACGTCAATGACGTCAAGGTGCACGGCAAGGACATGCTGCCGATGGCGGGCGAATACACCGGGGAGGTGGTTCTGAACGGTGTTTCACGATTCCTCGGTTCTGAAAAATTCGTTGAACCGATAAAAAAACTAAAACAGAAGGCGGCGGAACTGCTCACCGGCCTGCCGCCGCGCCCGCCCGGATTCTGCGTCGGCTGCCCCGAGCGCCCGGTGTTCTCGGCCATGCAGGTGATCGAGAAGGAGCTCGGTAAGTTCCACCTTTCCGCCGATATCGGCTGTCACCTCTTTTCGACGCTGGCGCCTTTCAACATCGGCAACACCGTTCTCGGCTACGGCCTCGGGCTCGCTTCGAACTCGGCGGTGCAGCCGATGTTCGGCCGGCGCACCGTCACCATGATGGGCGACGGCGGCTTCTGGCATAACGGGCTCACCTCGGGCATCGCCAATGCCGTGTTCAACAAGAACGACGGCATCCTGGTGATCATGAAGAACGGCTACAGCTCGGCGACCGGCACGCAGGAGCTGCCCTCCTCTCCGCAGCACAGCGAGCACAAGGCGCCCGACATGAGCATGGAGCGCGCGCTCGAGGGAATCGGCGTCGGCTGGATCAAGACCGTCGACAACTACAAGGTCGGCGCAGTGGCGAAGACGCTGAAGGAGGCGATGACCACCGGCTACAAGGGCCTGAAGGTGATCATCGCCGACGGCGAATGCCAGCTCGAGCGCCAGCGCAAATTGCGGCCTCTCGTTTCAAAACGATTGTCCGAGGGAAAAAGAACGGTTCGCGTGAAGTATGGCGTCGACGAAGACACCTGCACTGGTGACCACTCGTGCATCCGCCTTTCCGGCTGCCCGACGCTCACGGTCAAGGACAATCCCGACCCGCTGCGCACCGACCCGGTGGCGACGGTGATCGACGGCTGCGTCGGCTGCGGGCTGTGCGGCGAGAACGCGCACGCCGCCGTGCTGTGTCCCTCTTTCTACCGTGCCGAAGTGATTCAGAACCCGAACCTGTGGGACAGGCTGGTTTCAAAAATCCTATGAATCCTCCGGAGCGTCCGATCACCGTTCTCATCGCCGCGCTCGGTGGCGAAGGCGGCGGCGTGATGGCCGACTGGCTGATGGAGTCGGCGACGGCGAGCGGATATCCCGCGCAGGCGACATCGATTCCCGGCGTAGCGCAGCGCACCGGGGCGACGACGTATTACCTCGAGATCTTTCCGGCGAAGAAAGAGCAGTTGAACGGAAAAGAGCCCGTCCTCTCGCTCACGCCGAGCCCCGGCAATGTCGACGTGATGGTCGCTTCCGAGCTGGTGGAGGCCGGGCGCGCGATGCAGAACGGCTTCGTCAGCCCGGAGCGCACCACGCTGATTGCGTCGACGCACCGCATCTACGCCACGATCGAGAAGATGCAGATGGCCGATGGGCGCTTCGACAGCGACAAGGTGATCGAGGCGGCCAGGCAGCTGGCGAAGACGGCGGTGCTCTTCGACATGCGCACGCTCGCGCAGGAGAGCGGCACCGTGATCAACGCGGTGCTCTTCGGCGCCATGGCGGGGAGCGGCGTGCTGCCGCTGTCGCGCGAGGCGTGCGAGCGGGCGATCCGCGGCGCCGGTCGCGGCGCCGAAGCGAGCCTGCGCGGATTTGCCGCCGGCTACGACATCGCTGCCCGCGCGCGCCCTGCGCCAGCAGAACCTGCGTCGCCACGGCGGGCCACCGAATTGAAGGAGATTCTCGATCTCGCTGTTGACCGCCTCAAGGATTATCAGAGCGAGGCGTACGCAAAACTCTTCATGAAGAGGATGGAGCCGTTCGTCGGCGGCGATCGGAAAATCGCTGCAACCGTAGCCCGGCACCTCGCGCTCTGGATGGCCTACGAGGACATCATCCGCGTCGCCGATCTCAAGACGCGCGCCAGCCGCTTCGAGCGCGTGCGCCGCGAAGTGGGCGCGAAGGACGGCGAGCCGGTGGTGGTCATCGATTACCTGAAGCCGGGAATCGAGGAATTCGCCTCCGTTCTTCCCCGTTTGCTCGGAAAAAAACTCGTTTCATGGGCTGAGCGCCGCGGCAGGCTCGATGCCTACAACGTCGGCATGCACATCAAGACTTCGAGCTTCTTCGGTTACCTGATGGTGCGCTCGCTCGCGTGGATGAAGCCGTGGCGGCCGCGCAGCTACCGCTACGCCGAGGAGCAGCAGCTCATCGAGCGCTGGCTGGGCCTGGTCGCGGAGGCGGCAAGGCGCGATGCCGGCCTCGCCTTCGAGGTCGCCGAATGCGCCCGCCTCATCAAGGGCTACGGCGAGACGCATCGGCGCGGCAAGGCGAACTTCCTCGCCATCGTCGATGCGCGAGTGGAAAACCCGGACACCGCCGATCCGCGTGCGCAGGCGGCGGCGATCCGCAAGGCGCGCGAGGCCGCGCTCGCCGACCCCGAGGGCAAGACGCTCGGCGCGACGCTCGGCAAGCCGGTGGTCTGGCTCAGGCCAGTCGCCAGATCGTAGAATCTTCTCTTTTGGAAATCGCCATGGCCAGCGTTCCCCAGCCTACCGTCGGCGCCGCGCGGCAGGAGCTGTACCGCCGCATGGACAAGGACAACCTTGCCCCGCTGTGGGAAGTGCTGCACGAGCTCATTCCCAACGAGCCGGCGACGGCCTGCAAGCCCGCCCTGTGGAAGTACAAGCAGGCGCGACCCTACCTGATGGAGGCGGGCAAGCTGATCACCGCCAAGGAGGCGATCCGGCGCGTGCTGATCCTGGAAAACCCCGGCATGCGCGGCGAATCCTGCATCACGCAAAGCCTGTACGCCGGCCTGCAGCTGATCCTGCCGGGCGAGATCGCCCCGAGCCACCGCCATTCGCAGTCGGCGCTGCGCTTCATCGTCGAAGGCTCGGGCGCGTACACCGCGGTTGATGGCGAGCGCACCACCATGCGCCCCGGCGACTTCATCATCACGCCGTCCTGGACTTGGCACGACCACGGCAACCCGGGCAGCGAGCCGGTGGTGTGGATGGATGGCCTCGACATCCGCATCGTGCAGATGTTCGCCGCGCAGTTCCACGAGGTCTACCCGGAAGAGGTGCAGCCGGTATCGCGCACCGAGGGCGCGTCGGTCGCGCGCTACGGCAACAACCTCATGCCGCTGGCGGCCGCGGCGCCGTTCGGCAAGACCTCGCCCATCTTCAACTATCCGTACGCGCGCAGCCGCGAGTCGCTCGACAAGCTCTCGCAGGACCAGGATCCCGATCCCTGTCATGGCTGGAAGATGCAGTTCATGAACCCGCTCACCGGCGGGCACGCGATGCCGACCATTGCCGCGTTCATCCAGCTGCTGCCGGAGGGCTTCCGCTCGCGGGCCTGCCGCTCGACCGACGGCACCATCTACTCGGTGGTCGAGGGCGAGGGCCGCGCGCAGATTGGCGGCGAGAGCTTCGAGTTCGAGCCGCGCGACACTTTCGTAGTGCCGTCGTGGACGCCGCTGCGGTTCGAGGCGAAGGGCGAGACGGTGCTGTTCTCGTTTTCCGATCGCCCGGGACAGGAAGCCATGGGGCTGTGGAGGGAAAAACGCGGATGAACGCGCCGGACAAGGGTTTCCTCAGCCGGGAATACAACAACCGCGCGCTGGTGCCGGAGCATCCGCAGTTCTTCGCGCGCTGGGACGAGAGCTCCGCGCGCGCGCGCGGCACCATGACGTGCTATCTCGAGCGCCGCTACGGCGACATGCCGGGCGAGACGCTCGACCTCTTCCCGGCGCGCAAGGGCGACGGCACCTGCATGATGTTCATCCACGGCGGCTACTGGCGCTCGCTCGACAAGCAGGACTTCTCGTTCCTGGCCCCCGCCTGGGTCGACGCCGGCGTCTCGCTCGCGGTGGTGAACTACGACCTCTGCCCGAAGGTGACGATGGAGGAGATCGTGCGCCAGATGCTGCGCGCGAGCCGCTGGCTGTGGCTGCATGCGGAGCAATACGGCATGGACCAGGACCGGCTCTACGTCTGCGGGCACTCGGCGGGCGGGCACCTGACGGCGATGATGATGAGCGCGCTCTGGCCGGTGTTCGATGCGCGGCTGCCGAAGGACCTGTGGAAGGGAGGGCTCGCGATCAGCGGCCTGTACGACCTGCGGCCGCTGCCCCACATCGATTTCCTCCAGCCGGACCTGCGGCTCGACGAGGCCGCCGCGCTCAGGCTCTCGCCCGCCTTCCTGCCGCCGGCCACCCGCTGCCCGGTGATGACCTGCGTCGGCGGCGACGAGTCGAGCGAGTTTCACCGCCAGAACGCGCTGCTCGGCGAGCGCTGGCGCACCGCGTTCGCGGGAGACATTGCGATGCCGGGCACCAACCATTTCTCCGTCGTCGACGGCCTCGCCAACCCGTCGAGCCCGCTGTTCCAGGGCGCGCGACGCCTGATGAAGCTGGATCGATGAAGGAATTCCTCCGGCCCGGGCGCTACATCGACAGCGCCCATCCCGCCGTCGTGCGCTTTTCAAGCGAAAATGCCCCGGGGTCGACCGAGCGGGAGCGTGCCGTCTCGCTTTATTACGCCGTGCGCGACAAAGTCCGCTACAACCCCTTTCTCGATTTTTCAAATGCGGAAGTCTTCAAGGCGTCGTCGGTCCTCGCCGCCGACCAGGGATTTTGCGTGGGCAAGGCGGCGCTGCTTGCCGCCTGCGTGCGTGCGGCAGGGATTCCCGCGCGCGTGGGCTTTGCCGACGTCAAGAACCACCTGACGACGCCGCGGCTCGCTGAAACCATGGGCAGCGACCTGTTCGTCTATCACGGCTACGCCGACCTGTACCTCGAGGGCCGCTGGGTGAAGGCCACGCCCGCCTTCAACCTCGCGCTGTGCACCAGGTTTCGCGTCAAGCCGCTCGAGTTCGACGGGCGCAGCGATTCGATCTTCCATCCCTTCGACGCGGACAATCGCCGCCACATGGAGTACCTGCGCGACCGCGGCCGCTACGCGGATGTGCCGGTCGAGGAGATCCAGCAGGCGTTCCGCGAGGCCTATCCGAAGTTCTACCGCCTCGGACCCGACGCAGCGAAGGAAACGTTCGCGCCCACCTGATGCGCGCGCTGCTGGAAGAAAGCTTTCGCGCCGCGGTCGCCGCGGCGGATCCTCTCCGCATCCTCGCTCCGCACCTGCCCCCGCCGCCGCAGGGCCGTACCTTCGTCGCCGCGGCCGGCAAAGCCGCGGCTTCAATGGCCCTCGCCGTCGAGAAGCACTTTCAAGGTGAGCTCGAGGGCATCGCGATCACCCGCTACTGGCACGGCCTGCCGACGAAAAAGATTCGCGTCATCGAGGCCGGGCATCCGGTGCCCGACGAGGCAGGTGAAGCCGCCGCGCGCGAGATCCTCCAACGTGTGAAAGGGCTTGGAAAAGACGATCTCCTGCTGGCGCTCCTTTCGGGCGGCGGCTCGAGCCTGCTGTCGCTGCCTGCCGCGGGAATCTCGATGGCGGATCTCAAGGTGATCACGTCGCAGCTGCTGCGCAGCGGCGCCACCATCCAGGAGATCAATACCGTGCGCAAGCACCTCTCGGCCCGATCCAACGACCTGCGACGATGCCCAATCCTTGCTTGCAAAATACCGCATCGCTTTCCCGGGCCGCTTATCGGAAACCCCCAAGCCAGGCGATCCCGTTTTCAGGCGCGTCGAGAACCGCGTCATCGCCACGCCGCATCGCTCCCTCGAAGCGGCGGCAGAGGTCTTTGCGAAACGGAACATCCAACCGGTGATTCTCGGCGACACCATCACCGGGGAGGCGGCCGAGGTCGCGAAAGTGTTTGCTGGTATCGTTAGGGAGGTGCAGCGCTACGGCACACCCTTTCGCCGTCCGGTAGCGCTCATCTCCGGGGGCGAATGCACCGTCACCCTGCGCGGCGAAGGCGGACGTGGGGGGCGCTGCGCCGAGTTCCTGCTCTCCCTCGCGATCGAACTGCAGGGCTTAGCTGAAATCTGGGGGATTGCCGCAGACACCGACGGCATCGACGGATCCGAAGATAACGCCGGAGCCTTCATGACTCCGGACAGCGTCGACCGGGCAAGCGAGAAGGGACTCGACGCGAAGGCACTGCTCGCGAAGCACGACAGCTACGGCTTCTTCTCGGCGCTCGGCGACCTGCTGGTCACCGGGCCGACCCGCACCAACGTCAACGACTACCGCGCGATCATCGTCGCCTAGAACTTCTGCTGCGCGAGGCGCGCGTAGGTGACCGGGCTCGCGGCGAGCAGTCCTGCGTCCACCGGCAGCGCGACGCCGGTCCTCGACTGATGAGCCGAATGGACTGCGCACCACGGTCGGCGCACTACACCGGTGTCATAAATCTTCGACATACCATACCGTAGTGCGTGCGGCAGTTTGAATTTCCCATTTCCTGGAAATTCCATTCCATCCGCGGCGCGTCATCAGTCGCGGGGTTCCCGTTTGTACGATGCCAAGGCCCCTTGCGTAGCGAAATCATCTGCGTGATCCAACTGGACTACATTTCGCCTTGCACCCGAAGCGCGGGCGTCAACAACTCCTTCCTATGCTACAGACGGGCGTTGCCGCGCAGCAAACGTGAAATAAGGAGGGCCAGCAGATGAACAGAGGATCAGGGTCTTCGATTGGCGCGGCGCTCGCGAGCGTTCTGCTCGCGTTCGGCCTTGCCGGCACGGGCGCTCACGCAGCGACCTCCCTTGTGACGTCGCCAAGCGGGATCGCGGCCGACGGGCAGCTCAACTGGGGAGACAAGGGCACCGACGGCACGACCGTGATGAACCCCTTTGAGATCGCTGTTACCGGCGTTTCCGGGCTTAAGGTGACGGTGTCACAGAGCAACGGCCCCTTCCAACGCCGGGACCAGAGCAGTCCCGGTTCTTGGCCGGGCAACTTTGCGCCAGGGGACAAGCTCCTCTCTACTAAAGCCGAGGTCAATGCCACTGGACCCGTCAGCCTTGTCTTCAACTCGCCGGTCCAAGGCGTCGGGACGCAGATCCAGGCGTTCTCTACCGGGGCATTCACGGCGAGTATCGAGGCGTTCAATAGCTCGAACGCGTCACTTGGTTCCTTTACGCTCGCCGGAGACTCGAACGCCAAGGCCGATAACTCCGCGATCTTCATCGGAATCCTGAGCAACGCTCTCGACATCAGCAAGGTCGTTTTTGGCGTGCCTACTGCGAACGCCTTCCCGCAGGACTTCCTGATCAACGGCCCGCGGATCCAGGTGCCGGCAGTTCCCGAGCCCGAAACCTACGCCATGTTGATGGCCGGCCTCGGCTTGCTGGGTTTCATCGCGCGCCGCCGCAGGAAATCGCTGAACGCCGCAGCGTAATCACTCGGCAGTTGCCAAACAGACCCCGCTTCGGCGGGGTTTTGTTTGTACGATGCATGCGTGCGTGCGTATCCTCGCATGCAGTCTGGTTTACACTCGGTTGCTCCAATGGAGGCGATGGGGCTGATGAGAAACCCACTTCTTTGCCTGTTTGCAGCCTGCATCGCGGCGCTCGCCGGGTGTGGAAAAGAGAAGGCGGCAACGCAGGTTGCCGCCAAAGTGAACTCCGAGGAAATCACGGTCCATCAAGTCAACGACATTCTCGCGCGCAATCCCAATGTGACGCCGGAGCTGGCGCTACGCGTCAAACGCGAAATCGTCGACCGGCTCATCGATCAGCAGCTTGCCAAGCAGCAGGCGATCCAGAAAAAGCTGGACCGCTCGCCCGACATCTTGCACGCGATAGAAGCCGCCAAGAGCGAGATCCTGGCGCGCGCCTATCTGCAGGAAGTGGCCGCCGCACAGGAGAAGCCGACGCCGGACGAAGTCAAGAAATACTACGCGGAGCATCCCGAGCTTTTCGCGCAGCGGCGCCTATATGTTCTGGAGGAGATCGCGCTTGCGCACACAAGCAGCATCACGCCTGCGTTGCGGGAGCGCGTGGCGAAAGCCAACTCGATGCAGGAAATCGCCGAATGGCTGAAATCGCGCGAGGTTCAATACGCCGTGAACCGCGGCGCGCGCGCCGCCGAGCAGCTTCCGCTCGAGATGCTGCCCAAGCTGCAGAAGATGAAGGACGGCGAAATCGAGCTGATCGAGATCGGCGATCGCGTCACCGTCGTACGAGTCGTCGCCACGAAGGCGGAGCCCGTCGATGAGGCGAGCGCCGCGCCGCGCATCCAGCAGTTCCTGTTCACCCGCCGCTCCAACGAAGTGATCGCGAAGGAGATGAAGCGCCTCAAGGAGCACGCCAAGATCGAATACGTTGGCGAGTTCGCCGCGGGCGCCGCAGCCCAGGCCAAGCCTGCCGCAGCGGCACAGACGCCCAAGGACGGACAAGCGCCGGACCTGGGGGTCGAGAAAGCCGTGCGCGGGTTCAGATGACGTGAATAAGAGCCTAGAACTTCTGCTGCGCTAGGCGCGCGTAGGTGACCGGGCTCGCGGCGAGCAGTCCCGCGTCCACCGGCAGCGCGACCCCGGTAATCCAGCGCGACTCGTCGCTCGCCAGGAATACCGCCGCCCACGCTATGTCCCACCCGGTGCCCTCGGTGCCGAGCAGCGACGCGTCGCGCCGGTGCTCGCGCAGCGCCTCGTCCATGCGCGGCGCCACCATCGGGCCGTAGACCAGCCCCGGCACGATGCAGTTGACGCGGATGCCCTGCCGGCCGTGGTCGCCCGCCATCGAGCGCGTGATGCCGATGACCGCGGCCTTGGAGGTGGAGTATGGCGTGCTCTGGTTGGCGCGAAGACCGGCGACCGAGGAGATGTTGATGATCGAGCCGCCGCCGCCGCGGATCATGTGGGGAACCGCGTATTTGCCCGTCAGCATGATGCTCTTGACATTGACCGCCATGACGCGATCCCACTGCTCTTCGGTGACTTCCAGCACGTCGGCGCGCACCGAGATGCCGACGTTGTTGTCGAGGATGTCGAGCCGGCCATAGCGCTCGACCGCAGCCTGCACCATCGCCTTGCAGTCGGCCGCCTTCGACACGTCGGCACGAAACGCCGAGGCGGTGCCGCCTTCCTTGAGAATGGCCTCGACTGTCTCGCGCGCCCGGTCTTCCACGGCATCGGCGCACAGCACTCTCGCGCCTTCGCGCGCGAACAGGATCGCGGTGGCCTTGCCGTTGCCGAGAACTTCCCCGCTCGAGCCGGCCCCCGAGACAATCGCCACCTTGCCCGCCAGCCTGGACATGGCGCGGATCAGGCGGTCTTGGCCGCTTTCTTCTCTTCGCTCTTGGTCTTCTTCTTTTCCTCAGGCTTGTCTTCGGCCAGCCGCTCGACCCTGTCCATCAGGCTGACGAGCGCGAGGGGCGCGTTGTCGCCCTTGCGGAAGCCGGTCTTCAGGATCCGCAGGGGCGAGCGAGGGCTTCTTGCCGAGGGTGATCATCGGCTCGACCACGCGCCGCAGCTCCTTCGCCTTGGGCAGCGTGGTGGTGATCTCCTCGTGGCGCAGAAGCGATACCGTCATGTTGCGAAGCATCGCCAGACGGTGGCCCGTCGTGCGGTTGAGCTTGCGCAGCCCGTGTCCGTGACGCATGGCTAAGTCCTGTGTTCCAGGCCTGCCGGTGGCCAGTTCTCCAGCTTCATCCCCAGGGTCAGGCCGCGCGAGGCGAGCACTTCCTTGATCTCGTTGAGCGACTTGCGGCCGAGGTTGGGCGTCTTGAGCAGCTCGGTCTCGGTGCGCTGGATCAGGTCGCCGATGTAATAGATGTTCTCCGCCTTGAGGCAGTTGGCCGAGCGCACGGTGAGCTCGAGGTCGTCCACCGGGCGCAGCAGGATCGGGTCCACCGCCGGGGACTTCGGCTGCTCGGTCGGCATCGCCGTGCCTTCCAGCTGCGCGAACACCGAGAGCTGGTCGACCAGCACGCGCGCGGCGTAGCGGATCGCCTCCTCCGGCTCGATGGCGCCGTTGGTCTCGATGTCCATGATCAGCTTGTCGAGGTCGGTACGCTGCTCGACGCGCGCGGACTCGACCGCGTACGACACCCGGCGCACCGGGCTGAAGGACGCGTCGAGGATGACGCGGCCGATGCCTTTGGTTTCCTCGGGCAGATAGCGCATGTTGCCCGGCAGGTAGCCGCGGCCCGATTCCACCTTGATCTGCATCTCGAGCTTGCCGCCGGAGGCGAGGTGCGCGACGACGTGATCGGGATTGACGATCTCGACGTCGTGCGCCGGCTCGATGTCCGCCGCCGTGACCGGCCCGTCGCCCTTCTTCTTGAGCGACAGGATCGCTTCGGCGCGGTTGTGC
>WNFI01177400.1_pt1 | contig 16852 bp, 9 predicted proteins | sample 5400471 | NCBI WGS metagenome assembly WNFI01 (sample SAMN13153348, study PRJNA577476) | soil metagenome | isolation source: 100 cm saprolite on Douglas fir-dominated hillslope | place: USA:California | collected 2013-09-17 | reverse complement strand
AAAAGTCCCGAGATCGAGAATTTCGCCATTTCGCCACAGCGTGGCATGCGCCTCAGGGAACCCGGCAAGGAGATCCACCTTGCCGTTGGTTGCGCTTCCTACGATCCATCCGCGATCGTTGATCCATTGGGAGCAACTGCTCGTGCCCCCGGGAAACGTGCCGAGGTCGGTTTTCTCTCCTAATTCCCATCGAAATACATGTTGAACGTAAGGGTCGATGGTGTTGTCCGGATAGCCAGAACAGGGGTTCTGCAGGCTATTGGGGTCGAGGTTGGGCGTGTCCGCAGCCCCGGTGAAGGTGCCTTGATTATTGAGGGACCGGGTCGCGGCTTCGTATACGATGCTGCCTGGGCCGCCGAATGTCCCCGCATCCACGATAACGTAGTGATGATGAGTCGTAGGGGTTTGCTGAGCGTAACTACGGAATGGCGCGGACGTGCATGCTCCTAATCCAACCACGAGCGCCATTAAAATCCTGATTTTGAGTTTCATCGCATCCTCCAACTAAGTTTCTTCTGGGGAGCGAACGACGCGATTGGACCGCATCCCTCACTCCAAGAATCTTTTGTGCGGAGCCACTCTGCGATAGAGGGGAACGAGGCTCAATGCAGGCGACCTCACGGCTGGGTCACCTTTTCCTCACGGAGCCAACCCATTTGCAGATAATGCTTTGGGGAGAAACCTACGACACCGAGGCGCGCTCCTTTGAGCTAGTTCACCGTTCTTTTACGATATGATACGGTGCACCTGCTGCTGGACGGTTTTAAGACGGAGGTGTCTTCCATGCCGGGGGCGGACCGGCCACCGAGCCTTGCCCGGTTCGAGAGCTTTGAGCTAGACGTGCGTCCGGGAGAATTGCGTTCACTCGATGGCGCTCCCGTTCGTCTGCCGGAGCAGTCACTCCGCATCCTTGTGCTCCTTCTGGAGCATCCTGGCGAAGTCGTCCAGCGGGAAGAGATTCAAAAGAGGCTTTGGCCGAACGATACGATTGTCGAGTTCGAGCACAGCATCAGCGCGGCCATGAATCGGTTGCGCCAGGCCTTGGGTGATTCCGCCGACAAACCAAAGTACATCGAGACCCTTGCCCGGCGCGGCTATCGCTGGATGGTGCCGGTGGAGTGGGCGGAAGGCAGCCCGGCGCTGCAGCCAGCTGCGGCTGCGGAAAAGAAAACTGCAGAATCACCTGACGGCAGATTGATCGGCAAAAAGGTTTCGCATTACCGTGTTTTGGGGATCCTGGGCGGCGGCGGAATGGGGGTGGTCTATGAAGCGGAGGATCTGAAACTGGGTCGCCGCGTTGCGCTTAAGTTTCTCCCCGAAGAATTGGCTGCTGATCCTGCCGCGCTGCACCGTTTTGAGTCTGAAGCACGCGCGGCCTCGACTCTCAATCATCCCAACATCTGCACTATTTACGGGGTCGAAGAATTCGAAGGCCAGCCGTTCCTGGTCATGGAGCTTTTGGAGGGCCAGACGCTCCGCGACTTGATGGCCACAATCGATCCAGGGACGCCCGCATTGGAACTCACGAAGTTGCTCGACCTCGCCCTTCAGACCACGCCGGGATTGGATGCGGCCCATCAACAGGGCATCATCCATCGCGACATGAAACCTGCAAACATCTTCGCCACCAGCCGCGGCCAAGCGAAGATTCTCGATTTCGGTTTAGCCAAGGTGTCTCTTACCGGAGCCACAACAGCCGGTTCTCCGGCCAAGGATCATCGCGAGAACGACAGTCCGCACGAAGAAAAGTACGAGACCGAGGCACTCACCGCTTCGAGTCCTTTCCTCAGTCGAACCGGAGTCGCGATGGGCACGGCAGGTTACATGTCTCCGGAACAGGTGCGCGGCGAGAAGTTGGATGCGCGGACGGACCTGTTTTCGTTCGGCTTGGTGCTCTACGAGATGGCCACAGGGCAGCGTGCATTCACAGGCGACACCAGCCCCGTGCTCCAGGAAGCTATCCTAAAACGAATTCCCGCTCCTGTGCGCGATCTGAACCCGGCAATCCCCGCCAATCTGGAGCGAATCATCACCAAGGCCATCGAAAAAAATCGCAATGCCCGGTATCAAACGGCTGCGGAACTGCGCGCCGATCTAGAGGCCGTGAAGCACGACATGCAGCCTCGGCGCGCTTTGGCCCGGCCGGTGCTTGCGGGCGGAGTTTTCGTAATATCCCTCGCGGTGGCGTTCTTCTGGTTCTCCCGGCACAAGCTGCCCTCCGTCGCGGACTTGCCCGAGCCAAAACTTCGGCAACTCACGATCAATTCCTTCGAAAACCGCGTGACGAGTGGGGCGATCTCGCCAGATGGGAAATACCTGGCATACACAGACACAAAAGGTTTATATGTGAAACTGATTGAATCCGGCGAGACACGCCTTATTCCCCAGCCTGAGTCATTGCAGAATCGCCAAAGCAATTGGGTTTTGCCATCCTGGTTTCCCGATAGCGCTCATTTCCTTGCGAATGCAATCGGTCGCGGGCCGCTTGACTCGCCCGATTCACAAGCCTCCAGCGTTTGGATCGCTTCCGTAGACGTTGGCGAAGACGGCGCGCTTTGGGGAATAAGCTGGTTCCCAGATGGCCAACGCCTTACCTACGTCAAAACCGACGCGACAGGCGATTCTCTGCTTAGCGGCGACCTGAGCGGCGGATCTGTCGTCACATTAATGCCACCCTCCGAATTTAAGAGTGTGAACGATTTTGTTTGGCTGCCGGACGGGCAATTTGTTTATTCCGTCGCTGAGCATGAGTACGAACGGATTCGTCCGACATGTAAGTATTGGGGGGAGCACTTTGACACTCGCACGGGAAAACGTGTCGAGAAACCCAGGCAGCTCAAAAATTGGCCCCAGGCCTGCATGCGCAGCGCATTTGTGACCAAGGACGGCAAACGCCTCGCCTTCCTGGAACGTGAAGGTCACCCGACTGTAAATCTTGCGGACATTGCCAGCGGAAACCGGCAAATACGAAACCTTCGGCATTTCACTTTGAGTGAAACTTCGGATATGCCTTGGGGTTGGACGTCCGACAGCAAGAACCTCTTTTTTATATCCTTTCGCAACGGTCCTCGGACTGTCTACAGGCAGACCTTGGACCAGGACTCAGCGGAACAACTTGCTACTCTCCCGGACCCTTCCCACTACGCTATACCGACTCCAGATATGAAGTGGATTTTGTTTATAGCAGGAGATTTTCAAGGTCCACCGGTACAACGACCTATAATGAGGATTCCTGTAAACGGAGGACCGCCCGCGCAGGTTTCTATGGCCAAGTTCTCGAGCGCACTTATGTGCGCTCGCCTTCCCTCGAATCTGTGCCTGATTGCCGAGCCGACAGGCGACTACAAGGAATTGGTCCTCTCTGTCCTCGATGCCTTTAAGGGGCGTGGCACCGAAGTCGCGCGCTTGGGGCTGGACCCGAACGAGGGCGATTGGTCGACCGAACTTTCGCCGAATGGCGGTCAGATAGCTTTCCTTCGTGGTCCGGCAGGACCACTGTCCGTTTTCTCCTTACGTGACCACTCGACGCGAGAAATCCCCCTGAAGGGCTTGAGCAACCTGCGGACCTTGAATTGGTCCTCGAATAATGATGGCTTGTTCGTTTCGGACGGTGCCCAAGGCAACACAAGACTTCTTTATCTGAATTTACGTGGCGAAACATCCGTACTGGAGGAGCGTTCCGGAGGAGAGGGCACCGGCGTTAGTCAATCACCGGACGGCCGGCACTTGGCCATTTCTACTTGGACGCTGTCCGGCAACATGTGGCTGATGGAAAACTTCTGAGAGCCGGTCTTGCGGCCTCAATTCGTTACGCGAGTCTCACCACCATCCACGTTAGTTGCCACCAATAGCGCTCTGCCGCGTTGGCGTGGTCCTGGGATGAACCTAGTTTTCCTGGTGTCTAGCCGATCCCCTGTGCTCGCAAATATTTCTTGCGCTACCGGAACAGCTCCGCGGTTGAAAGAACATTGTTGTTGGCGCCGACTCCTCCGACGACCAGCACCTTTCCGTTGCTCAACAGCGTCGCCGTATGCTCCGTGCGCGCGGTTGTCATGCTTCCCGTAGCGGAGAATGTCCCACTCGCAGGATTGAAGAGTTCGGAGCTCGAAAGAGGTTGAACTGTTGTGACGGCAGTGCTTTGCATAGCTGTTGTGTTGATGGCGGCGCCTCCAGCGATGAGGACTTCACCGGTCGATAGAAGAGTTAGGGTGAGACTGGAGCGAGACGCGGACATGTCTCCGGCCGCAGAAAAACTCGAGGTGTTATCGTCGAACAAGATTGCCAGCGCGAAGGACACTGGGCCGGACACGCAGCAGCGGGTCGTGCCGCCGCTAACGACAACGGTCTGTTCACCGCCCGCGAGGAACACTCGGCCGTCAGGAACTAGTGCCGCCGCGAGGTGCAGAGACTGGGTACCTCCGGATGCGGTCGGAACGAACGAGTTGTCCCCAGGGTCGAACAATTCCCCCAGAGCAGTCCCGCTGGAATCCACGCCTCCGGCGATTAGCACTTTGCCAGTGGAAAGAAGCATCGCCGTATGGTAGATGCGGCTTGCCAGCATATTGCCCGCTGCTACAAATTGACCGGTCGTGGGATCGAAAAGCTCCGCAGTGGCTGTGCCTCCACCGGCCACTAGTACTCTTCCGTCTTTCAACAGGGTCGCCGTGTGTCCAACTCTTGCCGTTCCCATATCGCCCGTCTGGGCAAAAGTGCCGCTGGCAGGGTCGAACAGTTCCGCAGTCGCTGCCCCCCCTCCCGCGACAAGCACTCTGTCGTCGTTTAATAAGGTCGCGGTGTGTCCGGTCCTTGCCGTGACCATGCTGCCTGTCGGGGCGAAGGTGCTGCTGGTCGGGTCGAAGAGTTCAGCGGTTGCAAGAGGTCCCAACGGGCCATTGCCTCCGGTGACCAGAACCCTTGTGTCTTTGAGCAGCGTCGCGGTGTGATCCTTTCGCGCAAAAGTCATGCTGCCGCCTGCCGCGAAGCCACGGGTCGGAGTGACGTTAGAAACCTGAATCGTGTTCGAAACTCCTAGGATGGTTGCAGTAACGACATCTGTAGCGGTAATACTCTGACTTCCAGTGGCCTTGAAAGTTGCGGGAAAATTGCCCGTGCCGCTCGCTAAAGGAGAATCTCGCGGGAGCACTGCCTGGCTGTCTGAGCTTATAAAATGCACCGTTCCCGAGTACGTCGTCACCACGGTGTTCGAAGCGTCCATCGCGGAGACGGCAAAGTTGAACGCTGTGCCGGTGGTGGCGGATGCCGGACCACTGACGGAAAAGTGGGTGACGGCAAGCTCGGAACCGCCGCTATTCCGGCCAACGGAACCGCCACCACAGGCGGCGAGAAGACCCGCCCCGCAAAGTGAGATTAGAACCAAAAGTAACTTTTTCATGGCGCCTCCCTAAGGCCGCATTCTTTATTCGCGGCCACGATTTCAGCAGCCGACGTGATCCCTACGGCGTTGTTTGGTGCAAGTTGATCCAGTGCAACGCTCGATGTGGTAGCTATCGGCGTCAGTCGAATGATCTGTCCAACTCAATTCGACAACGTCATAGAGCCCTCTTCTGAATGCAAAGGATACCAGGTTTGTCGGGGCCGGCTCGATGTTGGTGATAGCCGAGGCTGTGTTGAAAGTTTGCAGCATTCCGTAGGTGCGATTGCGGCCTGCCCCTAAGGAACGAAATCGAGTCGTCATCTCGGCCGGGGACAACTTGGTTTCACTCGCTGCTGTCGGCGCCTGAGTGATTTCCGCGGAACGGACTTGCGCCGCAGCAGTCACTTCGTCGACAAGGCTGTAGTCGCAGCCCGCGATGCCTGGATGATTTTCGTCGCAGGGGACTAGCACGTAAGCGTGTCCGTCGCAGCTATCTTCAAAGGGACAAGTGGGGTCGCGGCCCAGGCCAACGATCTCGCCACGATCATTAATCCAATCTGCAACTACCAATTGCAGGTCAGAACCGGCAGAAATCAATGTATTCAGGTCAACGCCAGGTTCACCGCTCTCCCATAGAACTGCGTGCGTAAAGGGATCGCACTCGGCGTTCTGCGAACCACCCACGATCTGACCTCTTGAGTTAATGTTATTTGCAAAGCTACAGGGGTCAGTCCCCACGGTACCGAGGTCCGTCATCACCCCGCTTTTCCACAAAAACGCGTGCTTAACCAAATCCCCTGAGAAATAGGAATACCCTACAACCTCTCCTGCGTCGTTAATTCCTGTTGCCGTAGAAAAGCTGCCTCCAAAGCTCCCGAGATCGGAAAGCTTCTCTCCATCCCAGAGAAATGGATGATCGACTTGTTCACCCGGCAGAGCCATCAGGCCAACGACTTGTCCGCGATTGTTGAGTGCCTGAACGAACTGCGGTCCCAAAAAACCATTTGTACCTCCGAGATTGCCCAGATCCTTCATCTTGCCGTTCTCCCAGAGGAAGGGATCGCTCGGCGGGGACTGCGTGTTCGGGTCTATGACGTCGCTGGTATAAGACGTTCCCGCGACCTGGCCACGGTCGTTCACATACATCGCCCAGCTATCCGGTCCCCCCAGCGTTCCCAAATCATTCATCTTTCCGTTCTGCCACAAGAACGCACGGGTTTGCGTCAAGGTCGTCCCATCTCCCGACCCCAGAATCGAAAGAGGATCAGGGACGTCGTTGAGAGCCTCGCCAATGACCTGGCCTCGGTCGTTCAGCGTGGCTGCGAAGCTCGCAGTGCCTCCCAGCGTTCCCAGATCCAAGATCTTGTCGTTCTGCCAAAGGACCGCGTGGAATTCCGGATTCCCTGAAGCAGGATCGATCTGGTTGTTCTCCGAGGTTCCAGCAATTTGTCCGCCCTGATTGATCGCGGCCGCAAAGCTGTAGTCGCCACCGGGGAGCGTGCCCAAGTCCTTGAGGCTGCCGCCTCTCCAAACGAACGCGTGGGAAATGAAAAAGTCAGGATTCTGTATAGGGTTGAAGCCTCCGAGGACTGGAGTAAGGATGGAGGTATCTGCGCTCCCTACAACCGTGCCCACATCGTTGATGACCTTAACGCTTGGCTCGCCGTTGACACCACTCTTTGGGCCGCCGAACGTGCTCAAGTCCACGAACTTGTAATGATGGTGCTTGGCCGTTTGTCCCTGCGCGTACGAAACAGCCGGCAGCGCCAGCGCAGCGCACAAACTACTGATTGAGAATACGACTGACAGAGTTTTCTTCATGACTTCTCCTCAAGATTGCATTCGCGATACACGGTCACGATTCGGACACTTTTTGCGGAAACTAGTTCTTTGGTGCTCCCGGAATGTGATATTGGCGAGCCAGCCGTGCGCGCCAGGCAGCCACGGTCTCGTGGGGCGTACGAGGACTCCTTGTCGCCAAGTTGTTCGTGATCTGCGCTGAACTCTGCGGCGCTACGCTGATTGTGGCTGCCGCATTCCCCTCGCAACCTGTATCGTCCGCCTCACACGGAACTAACAGCACAAGGCGACCGAGATCGTTGTCGTCGACAGGAGTAACGCCTAGCGGGTCGGCCGCCGCAAGAATCTCCCCTTGATCGTTGATGTTAATCGCTCTCGTCAATTGCCAACCCGAACCCGGAGCGATCAGCGTATTTAAATCCAACATGGGACCGCCTTCTTCCCATACGAACGCGTGCAAGGCGTTGAAGCAATCCGTTGACTTGCCCACGACCTGTCCGCGGGCATTCAGGCCAAGACTGCGGCTACAGAGATCGCCGTCGACGGCGCCGAGATCGTGTATTTTGCCGTTCGACCAGTAGACTGCGTGATGAATCTGGCTTCCGGGAAGGTCCGCAGAGCCAACGACGACGCCGGCATCATTGAGCCAAATGGCCTCTGAATTATCGCCGTCTAAAGTTCCCAGGTCCGTCATGACGCCCTCCTCCCAAAAGAACGCATGAGACATCGCATCGCCCGCCAGATTCGATTGGCCGATGATTTGACCGCGATTGTTTGCGCATTGCGCCCCCACACTCAGCGTGCCGCCCAAGCTACCGAGGTCGGTCATTTTCCCGCTCTTCCAGAGAAACGGATCGATCGTGGGAATTCCCGTGGAAGCATTCGGTGTAAAGCTCGTGTAGGAAGCTCCGACAACTACATCATGAGGTTGGCCGCTACAACTGGCGCCGGGAATGGTGTCCGGACCGCCCAAGCTGCCGATATCTTGAATCTCTCCGTTCTGCCAGAGAAATGTGCGGAGTTGTACGCCGATGCCGAAGATAGAGAATGGGTCGACTACTCCGTTATCGGAGATTCCGACTACCTGACCGCTATCATTGACGTGGATTCCTATTACAAAAGAGTGCCCTCCAAGGGTTCCGAGGTCGATGATTTCATTGCCCTTCCAGAGAACGGCGCGAAACTCCGGGGAACCCAGGACCGGATCAATTATTCCGTTCTCTGACTGTCCGGTGACCCAACCGCGCGAATTGATGGAGCCACCTGCGCTGTCGTTCATCCCCGAAAAAAGCGCCCCAAGATCGGTGATCACACCGTCCTTCCAACGAAAAGCGTGAGCGAGGAAACAGTCCGGCCCCGGACAAAAATTCGGCGCGTTGGGATCGGGGAGAGCAGTATCCGCGTAGGAAGCAACTTCTCCGGAATTATTAAGGAGTTGGAAGCCGTCACCATTCAGGGAACCGTAGCTGTGCGGGCCGCCTAACGTACCCAGGTCGATCAGCTTGTAATGTGGATGCGTGACCTTTTGTTGCTGCGCGGACGATACAACCGGCATTGCCAGCGCAGCGCACAAACTGCAGATTGAGACTAAGAGCAACAGAGATTTTTTCATGACGTCTCCTCAAGATTGCATTCGCTGTACGCGGGCGCGATTCAGACGCTTTCGGTCATACAACTTGGGTGAAGTTTGTGGGTCGCCCTCGTAGCGCTCCAGACGCTGCACTGCGGCCATCTTCGGTCAGCGCCAAAAATAGCTCAATGCAAGGAGGGTGAAAACAAAGTCATTTGCAGGTGACAGCGAAAACTGTCTTGTTTATAGGGACTTATCTCGCCGGAGATTCAGGCAGAGACCTCGCGATTTCCCTGCTGGAATGCTGAGGGCTCACTGACGAAGCAGTGCAATGCTCCATTCAAGTGATAGAATTCTGCATTCTCTGAGGTGTGGCGTGGCGCAGGCCCAAAGACCCCAATCCATTGTCCGCTTTGACGACGTGGAACTCGACCTTCGCGCAGGTGAGTTGCGCAAGAGCGGGGGCAAGACTGTTCGCCTGAGCGAGCAACCCCTTCAAATTCTTACCTTGCTGCTGGAGAGCCCCGGCGAGGTTGTGCTGCGCGAAGAGATCCGCTATAGGCTGTGGCCAAACGATACGATTGTCGAATTCGAACACAGCATTAACGCCGCCATGAAACGCCTTCGGCAGGCTCTGGGCGAATCCGCTGATAATCCGCGCTACATTGAAACCCTTTCCCGCCGCGGCTATCGCTGGAAAGTTCCGGTGCAGTGGGTAGAAGCGCAACGAGATAACGCAGGACCTGCCGAGCCCGACGCTGACGCACCGAGCCTAACCGCTGGCGAAGGAAACCTGATTGGCAAGAAGGTGTCCCACTACCGAGTCCTTGAAGTTCTGGGCGGCGGTGGTATGGGCATCGTGTACAAAGCCGAAGACTTGAAGTTGGGCCGTCGGGTTGCATTGAAGTTCCTTCCCGAAGAATTGGCGCGCGATTCCGGGGCACTACAACGCTTTGAGTCCGAAGCACGCTCGGCTTCGGCTCTGAATCATCCCAACATTTGCACCATTCACGAGGTCGAAGAATACGAAGGGCAGCCCTTCCTCGTCATGGAGCTTTTGGAGGGTCAGACACTCCGCGACTTGATCGCCACAAGCCCATCGGCAGGGCATCATTCACCGCGACATCAAACCCGCAAACATCTTCGTCACCAGCCACGGCCAGGCCAAGATTCTCGATTTCGGTTTAGCCAAGTTGTTTTTTCCTGGAGCCACGGCAGCCGATTCCCCAACTATAGATCCTCGTGAGGGCAGCAGTCCGCACGAACCAAAGCACGAGACCGAGTCGCTCACCGCGTCGAGTCCTTTCCTCAGTCGAACCGGCGTAGCGATGGGCACGGCGGGTTACATGTCGCCGGAGCAAGTACGCGGCGAGAAGTTGGATGCTCGCACGGACCTGTTTTCATTCGGCTTGGTCCTCTACGAGATGGCCACAGGACAGCGTGCATTCACGGGTGACACCGGCCCTGTGCTCCAGAACGCCATCCTCAAGCAGATCCCAACGCCGGTGCGCGAACTGAACCCGGAACTGCCCGCAAAGCTCGAAAAGATCATTCACGACGCGCTCGAAAAGGATCGTGAAGCACGCTATCAGTCCGCGGGAGAAATGCGCGCCGACCTGGAGACCCTGAAGCGCGAGATGGAGCCGAAACCTCTCGCCCATCGGTGGAAGGTAGTCGCGGGTGCTGTCGTATTGCTGCTAGCGGGTGCGACCTTCTGGTTCGCAAGACGCCAGCCAGCGCCCCCTCTGGCTCCGCGGGAGCTGAAGTTACGGCAACTCACCGTCAATTCGTTCGAGAACTCTGTGACAGGTGGAGCAATTTCTCCCGATGGCAAGTACCTGGCATACAGTGACGGGAAGGGGATCCGCTTCCAACTCGTCGCGACAGGCGAGACACACGTCATCCCTCAGCCGAAGGAGCTTAACGGCAAGGAAGTGAACTGGGAGGTTGTCGGGACCTGGTTTCCCGATAGCACCCGGCTTGTAGTTAACGCCCACCCGGCCGGCGAAAATCAGAGTGCTTGGTCATCTCAGACTAGCAGTATCTGGCTGGTCTCCGTCCTCGGTGAACCGCCGCGCAAGCTTCGCGACAATGCGATTGCTTGGTTCGTTTCCCCTGACGGCTCATTAATTTCTTTTGGAACAAACAAGGGCAAACTGGGCGAACGTGAAATCTGGCTGATGGGGTCGAGCGGAGAGCAGGCGCGAAAGCTTTTCGACACCGATGAGGAGAGCTCGATTGCCGCGATCGGTTGGTCGCCGGATGGAAAACGAGTTCTGTACGTCAAGACCGACCAGTCCGGGGACACCCTCCTGAACCGCAATCTGACCAACGGGCCTCCCACCACCCTATTTGGCCCAGGCGAAATGAAGAAGGTACGTGATCTCATTTGGCTGGCCGATGGACGACTCCTCTATTCGCGGGAGGAGCCGGAATCCTTTTTTGGCAGCGCCTGCAACTTTTGGGAAATGCGGCTCGATGCACGCACGGGCGAAGCTGTCGAAAAACCTAGACGACTCACGAATTGGTCTGGGTTCTGCATGAGCGGCATGAGCGAAACGTCGGACGGCAAGAAGCTCACTTTCCTGAAATCGGCCGGGAAACAAACTTCGTTCTTGGCTGATTTGGCCGAGGGCGGAACGCACATTCTCAGGACAAGGCATTTTCCTTTGAGTGAGAGCTCGGAAGGTGCCGTCGGATGGACACCTGACAGCAAGGCCATCATTTTCGTTTCCAATCGATCCGGTCATTTTGGGATTTATAAACAATCCCAGGACCAGGACATTGCAGAAGCCGTCGTGACCGAAGGTTACGGCCGAGACCCTCGTGTGACTCCGGACGGCAAGAATATTGTCTATCTTGGACTTGGAGAAAATGGAGCGACGCCAACAAGCGCACCGGAACCAGTCATGCGGGTCTCCATCACGGGCGGACCATCGCAGCGATTATTCATCGCCCACACGTTCAGCCTGTTGAGTTGTGCGAGGTCTCCTTCTGACCTGTGCATAATCGGTGAGCCAACCGAGGATGGCAAGCAATTGATTGTCACTGCTTTCGATCCCTTAAAAGGACGCGGTGCTGAGCAGTTTAGGTTTGCTCTGGTTGCGAATGACAAAAATTGGTTTTTGGATCTCTCTCCGTCCGGAACGGAAAAGAACTCTTGCATGTGGATCTTCAGGGCAATGCGCATCCTCTGTGGGAGAATTCTGGAGGTTCCGCCGTCACAGAAGCATATCCGTCTCCGGATGGGCGCCACTTGGCATTTCATGGCTGGGTCACGAATGGCAACATCTGGACTTTGGAAAACTTCTAAACAGGCGGCGACGAGATTTTGCGGCCTGTCTTCCTACTCCATTCGTTCTCCCTATCAGAACCGGATTTGCGCCTTCACCTGAATCATACGGCCGGAAACATTTGCGTTAAGTCCCGATCCCAGAACACTGGTTGGGGCTTGCTCCTGATAAAAAATCTGCCCAAACGTACTGTCTGAACTCGAATTATCGGGGAATCCGAAATTGGGGTGGTTAAAGAGATTGAAAAACTGAAAGCCGATCGTCAGGACGCACCTTTCCCAGTGTGGGATCTTCGTGTTTTTCATGACCGCGAAGTCTGCGTTGACGTAGCTCGGACCTCGATAACGGTTGCGCCCTTGCGAAAATGTCACGCTTCGGCCGCTGCACGGTCCGTTCGGACCTGGTAAATTCCCCGTATTAAATCCCGTTTCGCAGCCCGCCTGCACAAATAATGCGCCGGGATTCGGTGAACCATCGCCCAGTACCTGCGTGGGGAGGCAAGGAACGGAAGATGCCGGAATCACTGCCCCTTTTCCGCACGGTCCAGCGGGACCGAGAGGTGCTACTGGCACGGAATAAATTGTGCCGAAGAAATTGTTGCTAACCAGATTGCCGGTTTCCGCGACGTCAATCGCCGTATAAGGAAAACCGGTGCGAGCGATGACAGTTCCCGAAATCTGCCATCCCTTCACAAGGGAATCCGAACCGTGCCCGCGCAGTGCCTCTTTGACCGGAACTTCCCAAACGTAGTTTGCATTAAAGGAATGGCGCGCGTCGTAATCCGCTGCTCCGTAGCTTCCGCGAAGATTGTTGGCATCCTGGGGGAAGAAGGAACTGCCGAAGGCAAATTGTTGCCATCCCCCATTGGACGCCTCGTCCAGCGCGTGGCCATAGGTATAATTGGCCTGAAACATGCCACTACCCCACCGGGTGAACCGCTGTTCGAAGGAAACGACCATGCCGTTGTAGTTCGAAATGGCGCCAGTCTCATGCTGCATGACATTGCCGAATCGCGCGTCCGCACAGGGTGGAACGGGCGGGCTGCTGCACACCGTTTTGGGGAACGATCCGAACCCAAACGCATTTTTATTGGGATCGTCAAAAAACTCATGGATGCCATGATTTCCAAAATAGCCGATCGTCACGGAAGTCGAAGAACCGAAACTTTGCTGAGCCTGTAGACTCCATTTTTGATATTGCGGTGAGTGGATCATGTTTGCCGGGTTCTGAATGCTGGGAGGACTGAAGTTCGGATCCGCGGCTTGGATCTGAGCAAGAGTCTGGCCAGAGGTAAATCCTTTGACAAATGCTGAATTGGAGGCGGCCACATTCTTGGACAGGCTATTCGTCTCACCGGGAGCGAGGTTATAGCCCTCGAAGTCATAAAAATTGGAGGAAGGAGGGTTGGAAGCTAAAGTTGTCGCGATCACACCGGGGACCGGATCGTAGAAGATGCCGAAGCCGCCGCGTAGGACCGTATTGTGAGAGACGCCGAAGGGCTGCCACGCAAAACTGAGCCGCGGCGACCACACGATGCTGTCCGTATTCAGGAAAGCTTGTTTCTGATTGATTAGGATCGCCTGATTGTACGGCTGATTGGGGTCATGGCTGATGGAATCGAATGAACCAGAAAGCCGAGCGAAGCAACGACTCTCACAAACTGGATTGGACTGGTGATCAGCACGCAACGCAAGCGTAAGCGTCAAATTGGTGCGTGCACGCCACTCCTCCTGCCCGTACAGTCCCAAGCTATAGAAAGCGAGATGATTCCAAGTCACAGGCGGGTAGGTCTGCCAAATGGTTGTGAAATCTGTTTTGGGGCTGGAGGGGTTTACTCCTCCGTAGAAAAACGCATTGATCGTTTGCGGCTGTAATTGTCCCGTACCACTCAAGTTGTAGCCGTACCCGGCCCAATAGGTCCGCAGAAAGCTCACTCCAAACCCAAACTTATGCTTCCCCCGAGTCTTCACCAAGTCGTCGGATAGCTGGTATGAGGTTGTTTTTGAACCAATCGGCTGCGCAAAGGCAAAGTCCCAACCTCCCAGCAAAGAGAACGGATTGCCCGCGTTGAACCAGTTTAACACTGTCGGAAAGACAGCCTGGGTCTGCGCCGGATTCGCTACACTGATGGTTTGGTTGATGTAAGTCCCTGCAAGCAAAAACTGGTTCGCCGCCGAGGGCCCAATGGTATGCGTCTCGCTGAGTTGTCCTTGCCACCACGGCTGATGCGTGTAGGCATTGAAGACCGAGTTGATGGGATCAACGTACGTGGCACGGTTTCCGTGGTCATACTGCACCAACAGGAACACGCGGTCGTTGACCCTGAGGTTCCAATCCACACGGCCCGACACGATGGACTCGCTGGAAGGATGATAAAGGTTTTCGAAAAAATGTACCGCACAAGCATCCATGGTTCCCAGCCCGGCCGGTCCCTGCCAGCCGTTGCAGCCCAGTGAATCATTAAAGTTGCCGGGAGTCGCCGTACTCGCCCCTGGCGTGCTGTTGTATAGGTTGAATACCTGCTCGTAAAACTTGTGCGATGCTGACATCGGTCCGAAGATCGAATCGATATTGGCCATGGTTGCGGATTCGAATTTTGCGCTTGGCAGAACCACCGCATTGCTGAACGGAAGTACGAGGCGCATGCCCTCGGTGTCAAAAAAGAAGAACAGCTTATCCTTCTTAATTGCGCCACCTAGAGATCCAGCCCACTGACTGGCGATATCGAAGGGGCGCTGGTTACCCTGTGCATTGTCGATCCAGTCGTTGGCATTCAACACGCTGCCATTCCAGTAGTACGCCGCGTTCCCATGAAAAGCATTGCCGCCGGATTTGGTCAGGTAGTTAACGCTGGCGCCCGCGGCACCGCCGAATTGCGCGGAATAGCCGTTGCTGACGATGGTCGCCTCTTGCACTTCGTTCTGGCCCAGCATCATTCCCAACGCTCCGCCATTGTTCGTGTTCTTTAGAGTGTTGTTGTTATTCATCCCGTTTATGGTGAACAAATTGGACGTGCCCGGCATTCCCAAAATGGAAAAATTGCCAAGGTAAAAGGCGCCTATCGTGTCCGTATTCATGATCGCTCCAGGAGCGGTTTGGGCGATGTACGTTAGATCGTTGCCGGGGTTCGGCACTTGGGAGATTTGGGTTAGGTTCATCGTGGTGGAAACGTCGCCGTTCTCTGCTTGGAGCAACGGCATCTCACCCGTCACTTTGACCGTCGCGCTCCCCCCCGCGATTTCAAGGGTGATGTTGCGCGTCCCCGGTGGCCCGAGCAGGACATTGACGGCGTCGTTCTCCTCGCGAAAGCCTGCATGGGAAACGCTCAGCGTGTATTTTCCCGGCGCAAGGAGGAAGAACTGGTACACACCGTCCCTGTCGGTTTTGGTAGTCTGGATCGTTCCTTTGGTTTCGTCTCTCAGTTCCACAACGGTGTTGGGAACCACCGCGTGGCTCGGATCGCTCACCACGCCGCTCACACCGCCAGAAGTCGATGTTTGCGCAGAGGAAGCGCGGATCGAGAAGAAGACGAGGGCAAGGACTGCCAGGAGATGGATCGGGAGCTTCCATCTCATCGAAGGGTACCTAAAATTCCGGGCAAATTTTCCCACGGGCTTTACGACCTGCGAACGTAGCTGCAATACTACCGCATTCCTGCCGCTCCAAGGATTTTTCATTGAGATCGAAAGAGGTGTTTGCTCCGAGCACGCAAAGGAACGCTGGCACAACCGTCCCCCGATGGGCGCCTCTTTGAATTCCATCGTCCGAATACGAATGGCAACAAGTGGATGTTGCAGGACTTTTGAGGCAACCAGCCGGATAGAATAGTCCGGCCGGAATCTCCACCTCTAGGCAGCGCGCCTGCTCCTGCAGCATCGCCGAGGCCCGAGGTTTCTAAGAATTCTATTCCTTCAATGGCATCACGATCTTTCAATTACTTGTGGATGCTCGCGCAACCACTAACAACGTTTCCGCAGCTCCGAATCCGAAAGTACTACTACATTTTTACGACAGCGCTTCTAGACTCTGGACACGTTACCCTGAAGAACCTTCCCTTCAACGACTTCCGCACCATAGATCTACACTTCACATCCCAAGCATTCGGTCGAAAGCCGAATGCTCTACCCAAACTCTGTAATTTATTGAGGTCAAAGAGTTTTGGCTCCCCGGGGAGGATTCGAACCTCCAACATTTCGGTTAACAGCCGACGTACCAACTTAACCAGAACTTGCCGGAGTTGGCGCTAATCGAGGGAAATCAGCAAGTTGCGACTAAACCCGATGAATCACTTTCTCCTTCTTTATTCACTGCTTGTTCGCTTTTTGTCTTGATTCATCGCAATTAGTACTACATTTTTACGACAGCGCGCCGTCGGAGTGAATGGTGCGAGATTTCGGCCTCGAAACAATTATCAGATAGGTTGGCGATTGCTTCCATGTAGCCGACCACAGAAGTTGGCCAGACCAGTCAATACAAGGGCGTTTGTCGCTACTAATCAGGGTGAATTCAATCAGCTGCGTTGCCACCCATATCCTGCGGAATGCATATTGCATTTTTCAGCATTCTGTCAATTTAAGCCCACGAGATAAAAACCGACTCTGCGGAGAGCAACAGGAGCCCTATCGCCGTTTACTCTTGCTCTCGAAACACCTGCCCGTAGGTCTTGCCATAGGGATAAAAGCCGTCATGTTCACCGCGTTCCCAAGCGGCTTTCAGTTCGGGCGTGGTAATGTCCCAGTCCGGACGGCATTTCTTTAACACTGCACGCAAGTCTTGCCGAAGTTCTTCGAGGCTCGGTCGGCCAAAAAACCAGTA
>WNFI01666702.1_pt1 | contig 16854 bp, 14 predicted proteins | sample 5400471 | NCBI WGS metagenome assembly WNFI01 (sample SAMN13153348, study PRJNA577476) | soil metagenome | isolation source: 100 cm saprolite on Douglas fir-dominated hillslope | place: USA:California | collected 2013-09-17 | reverse complement strand
CAGGATTTTACGAGCAACGCCGAAATGTTTCCCGCCGCGAGTTATCAATATGTCCTTTTTGGCATGGGCTTCAGAATGGATACGTCGGATCGGGAGCCGAATCGTCATGCGGGCGCCGTCGAGGAGGCTTTTGCGCGCAATGAGAGCTTGAAGATGAAATGGACGAAAACGCTTCCGAATAATCGCAATCTCATCAGCAAGATAAAAGAATTCGGCTTGCAAAGGATCTAGAATTACTCGGGATTTATCCACATGCACCTAGTCGAGCTATCGCGCCAGGAACATTCCGGACTGAAGATAAATCCCGGCCTGGCCGAGGCGTCCGCCGCCCGGCAGCATCTGATACCCATCGTGGCGAGCGAATTTCGCAAGGCGGCGACGCAATATCCGATCGTCTTCGCAAAAAACCCCGAGACGGGCCGCTTCGCCCCTTATGTTCTGAATGGCTTGGAACCAGAAGAAAACCTGTTCTGGTCTGGAACGAAATTGGATGTCGCCTATGTGCCGTTGAACATACGGCGTCGGCCATTCTTTGTCGGAATGGCCGACACGTCGAGCGGCGCGAACGACAATGTTCTCTGCATAGATATTGACAGTTCGTGCATCATCGCTGCTGGTGAAAAATCCATCGTTGACGCCGACGGGAGCGATTCACCCTATTTGAAAGAAATATTATCTATCGTTGGCGAGCTGGTTCGCGGTCAAAAACAGACCAGTAGCCTCATCAATACGGCTTTATCTCTGGATCTTCTCTGTCCGATTATGCTGGATATCGTTCTTCAAGATGGAAAACCCCTGCACGTCGAGGGGCTGTACAGCATAGATGAAGATCGCTTCAGATCTCTCGACAAAGACAAGGTTGAAAAATTATGGAATGAAGGACTTATGGATCTAATTTATTCTGTAATTATTTCTACCGGTCAGATATTCAACCTTATCCGTCTCCGGAATGAGCGGGAATCGCTCAGTCGCGCCTGGCGCGACAATGACAATTGATGTCGGAATACCGAATTTATGAGCGACGGCGAAAAGGATGAGGGTATGTTCGCGTTCAATCCGAACGCGAGTGTCAGCTCGGTTCGTGTCGGAGAGTGCCCTATCGCTGTGACCGTGGCGGATAACGTTCTCCTCCGCCCACAACAATTGGCTGAATTCGGACTAGGTCTTGAATTTGTCGAAGACGACAGCAATTTATATCCCGGTGTACGCGCTCGAGTGCCGGCAGAATTCTCACGACCTTTTCACGCATGGCTCACCCGTACGCTTCACCGTGCAGGCGTGTTGGAAGAAAGCTGCCATATATATGACGATGCCAGCTTCTTTTCCATTGTTAACAAAAACCGTGCAAATTTATTGCCTCTACAACGGATCCCACACTATGATTCCACCGATCCAAAAGTATTCGCTGCCGTCATTTATCTTTTCGATCGCGCCAATTCTGGAACTTCGTTCTATCGGCATAGAACGACCGGCTATGAAAAAATAGGCGACGACAATAAAGACAATTACAAAATTGCCCTGAATCGCAACATGAAAAAGCTCGGGCCCCCAGCGAGAGAATATACAAACGGCAGCAATGATTTATTTGAGCGGACGCACTCGGTTGATTCTGCATTTAATAGGATTGTCATTTATTCTGGAAATGTCCTGCATGCGGCTGATATCGATGGAAGCCTCTTTAACGGCAATAATATTAGCCAATGGAGACTGACGGTTAGTTCATTGATAAATAGCACTTTCCTCCCGTTGACTTAGCTGGCCTTGCGTTATAGTCAATCTACGAACCAATGAGCACCAGCGAGATATTTCTGATCGCGATGGGGATCATATTTCTGATCCCCTATGTCATCTGGCGCGTGGGCAAGACCGAGTACTACGCACCGCTGGTGGTGGTTCAGATCATCACAGGAATTCTGCTCGGCCCGGGCATATTGGGCGCCCTGTATCCGCATTACTACGCGTTCGTGTTCAATCCAGCCGTGGTCCAGGCACTCAATGGCATCGCTTGGTGGGCGGTCATGAGCTTCGTGTGGATCGCCGGGATCGAGCTTGATCTGGGCGGCATGTGGAAGAACCGGCGGGAGAGCAGCATTGCCGCCGGCCTGGCGCTCGGCACCCCTCTATTGACGGGCTGCGCGGCCGCGATGGGGTTGATCCGCTACAGCGGATGGATTGGTCCCAATGCGGCCGCTTGGCAATTTGTCCTGGGGATCGGCATGGCTTGCGCCGTGACGGCGCTGCCCATCTTGATTCTGTTCATGGAGAAGCTGCAGATCCTGCGCCAGCCGATCGGTCAGCGCATACTGCGCTACGCCAGCATGGACGATGTCGCTATCTGGGGTGTGCTCGCCTTGATCCTGATGGACTGGCACCGAATGGGCAAACAACTGACATTCCTGATCAGCTTTGCGATCGCGGCCTGGGCCTTTCGCCGGCTCATGGTCCGCCTGCCGGAGCGTGATCGGTGGTATGTCGGCCTGATATGGCTTGCGTTGTGCGGCCTGGGCGCGGACTGGTCGGGACTGCATTTCATGGTGGGAGCGTTCCTGTCCGGCGCCATCATGGACAGCCACTGGTTTGATCAGAAGCAAATGGATACGCTGCGGCAGAATGTGCTGCTGCTCATCATGCCCGTGTTTTTTCTCAGCACTGGACTGCGTACCGCCTGGACGATGGGCGGTCCTGCGGTAGTGCTGGCGGCTGCCCTGCTGCTCATCGCCTCAATCGCCGGCAAATTGCTCGGTACGCGGCTGGCCGGTGCCATTCTTCGCTGGCCGCGGGGCGAGAGTTCGTTGATTGGCTGGCTGCTGCAAACCAAAGCGCTGATCATGATCATCTTCGTCAATATCCTGCTCGACAAGGGCATCATCACCAGCACCATGTTCACGGCATTGCTGCTGATGGCCGTGGGCAGCACGATGCTTTCGGTGCCCATGGCCACACCGAAGTTGCAGCGCTTGAGCGTGACGACTTCCAAAGCGGCCTAAAAAAGCGGTCATCGACTAAGAAGCATGTAAGCAATGATTGATGTATTAGGTACGCTGCGAAGCTTTCGCCTCGCCTCTCTTATCCCGTGTTTGATGGCGTTGGGCTTGCAATGCAATTCGGCGGCGGGTCGCGATCTTCGCATCGACCATGTGACGATCGTCTCGCCGGAGCGCTCGAGCCCGATGCGAGATGCCACGGTGTACATTCAGGGCGATCGAATCGTCTCAATTTCCCACAGCCCGCCCTCAAGCCCGGCGCGCAGCCCAGGAACGGCGGTCGAGGTCATCGACGGTAAGGGACTTTATCTCGTTCCCGGGTTGATCGACAGCCACGTGCACACGGGCGAAGTGCCCGGACTGGCCCCGCCGCAAGAGCAGGCGCACCCCGACCTCGCCCGCGCGGCGCGAGAGCAAATTCCACGAAGCTATCTTTACTACGGGTTCACCACGCTCATCGATCTGATCTCCGTGCCCGAGCAGTTGCGCGCGTGGAACGCTCACGATCCTCACCCCGATCTTTACTTCTGCGGCGGCGCGCCGATCGTGGACGGCTATCCGATGAACTGGGCGCCGAAGCCGCAACGCTATCGACAATTCCCCTATATGCTCGTGCAACGGGGCGAGGAATCGACCGCGCCGGAAGGCATCGACCCGGCCACACATACTCCCGAAGCGGTAATCACGCGCATGAAGGCGGATGGCGCGCTGTGTGTGAAGACCTTCTACGAGCGGGGTTTCGGCGAAGTCGACGAGATACCCGTGCCTCGTCTGGACACGATACGCGCACTCGTCCAGGCCGCGCATGCCGCGCACATGCCCGTGCTCATCCACGCGAACGGCACGGATGCGCAGGAATTCGCCGTACAGGCGGGCGCGGACATCGTCGCGCACGGGCTTTGGCATTGGAACCGCGAGCAGCAAGCTACCGAGCTCACGGCGCGGGCGAAGACGACTCTGGACAGCGTGCTGAGAGCCAACATGGGCTGGCAGCCGACGATGCAGGTGCTATACGGCGAGCGCGATCTGTTCGACCCATCGTATCTTTCCGACGCGATGCTGACACGTGTGGTGCCCGCGAGCGCGCTTGAGTGGTATCGATCACCGGAGGGGCAGTGGTTTCGCGACGTCCTCGCGCCGATTTTTTTGCCGAAGCCCGTGCTGGATTCACACGACCCCTTGGCGCAATGGAATTCCGCTCGCACTTCCATGGCAGCGCCGATCGCGCGCAACGCCAATGCCACGCGCTACATGGCTGCGCATGACGCGCGCTTTCTTTTCGGTACGGACACGCCAAGCGCGCCGACTTACGCCAATCAGCCGGGCCTCAACGGCTGGATGGAAATGCACCGGCTCATCGATGCCGGATTGACACCCGCTCAGGTGTTCCGTGCAGCGACGCTGTCCAACGCCCAAGCGCTGGGGCTCAGCCGCGAGATTGGGACGGTAGAGGCCGACAAGCGCGCCAACCTCTTACTGCTGCGCGAAAATCCGGCTCAAACCATCCAAGCTTATGATGAGATCGTAAAGATCATTCTTCACGGACGGGTTCTTGATCGTTCGGAGCTTGCTGCGGACCGCACGATGGCATCGAGCCGCACGCGTATCTCTCGCGCCTCTTTGCCGAACTGCCCAGGGCCGCCAGCGCCGATCACTTCGAATCCCTCCTGCCTTGGAACACCACGCTCGCTACGGCGCGCACTAAATAACTCCCCTCGTGACACAGGTCATCAGCGTTTTCATCAGCGTTTGACGAAGCGATAGACGAAGCGGTCGGTATGACCCTGAATACGTGGATCATAGGCGAGTATGGTGTGATCGTCGGCCAGGTTGCGCAGCACATCCGATTCCGCCTGGAATTTGAATCCAGCGCGCTCGATATCAGCTTTCGCGAATGCCTCGTCGATGCGGTGGAGATTCTGCGCCGCGGAGCTGCCGGTACCGGGGAGGGCGGCGTGATCGACAACTGCAAGGATACCTCCAGGCTTAAGCGCCTTATGGATTCGAGCGAAGAAATCATCGTGATCAGGCGGCGCCCAGAAGTCGGACTTGTAGTAAATGTCGTGATAAACCATCACCATCAGAATCAAATCGAGCGACTCATTACCGAGATCGAGATTGGGCAGCTCGACTTTGAGCGGCACGGCGTTTGGCAGACGTCCCTCAGCGAATCGCGTCTTGCGTTCATCAGCAACCCACCGGTCGTAGGTCTTGACGGTGTGAGCGATGACTTTGCCTGAGGGGCCGACGACGTAAGACATCAGCTCCGAGTAGTAGCCGCCGCCAGAGATCACATCGGCGACTTTCATGCCGGGACGCAGACCAATGAAGCTCAACACCGCCGCGGGCTTGTCTCTCGCGTCGCGCTGCCGATCGGCCTCGCTCCTTTGAGGATTCGCAATTGCGCGGGCGATAGCTTCATCAGGAGTTGGAGCGCCCACCGATGGCCAGGGTCCGATGGTTAGCGCCGCCCCGAGAAGCGCAGTGGAAACCAAGAATATGCGACGGTTTGACACCGGTAATCTCTCCTAGACTGTGTACCCTAATTGTATTTCAAAGATCTAATGGGAAATCGCCATTCTCTTTTCAGGCAATGCAATAACGTAGTTAATCGCTTACCGACGGCAGGCAAAAAAGCCGCCAAGTACCGATGAGTTTCACCCCCCACGCCGGTTTTACGTATGAGGCCGGCATGTGTAACCACCCGGGCGCGAAACAAGGAGACCGGAGACGTTGCTGCGGTCCAAAAGGAGAACGGTATGAACATTGCGAACAAGACAGTCTTGATCACCGGCGCCAACCGCGGCATCGGTCGGGCGCTCGTCAATGAGGCGCTTAGACGGGGGGCGAAGAGGGTATACGCCGGAACGCGCAGCGCACTGCAAAACGCCGACGACCGCGTGACGCGCCTGACGCTGGACGTGACCAACGTCTCGCAGATCCAGCGGGCGGTCGACGAGGTCGACACCCTCGACGTCCTGATCAACAATGCCGGCGTCGCCATTTACGACGATCTCAGCAATCTCGACGTGATCGAACAGCACCTGGCGGTCAACTTCCTAGGTTTGTTCAAAGTGACGCACGCGTTCTTGCCCCTGCTGAAACGCTCCAAAGGGGCCATCGTCAACAACCTGTCATTGGCGGCGCTCGCTTCCTTGCCGGTCATACCCGCCTACTCCATTTCGAAGGCAGCCGCGTTCAACATGACGCAGTCACTGAGGGCGCTCTTGGCCGGCCAAGGCGTAACGGTCCATGCCGTCGTCCTAGGCCCCATCGACACAGACATGAACCGCGGCTTCGACATACCGAAGGCCTCACCCGAGTCCGCGGCGCGGGGCATCTTCGATGGGTTGGACAGAGGCGAAGACGAGATCTTCCCCGACCCCGCGTCCCTGTCCATCGCCGAGGGCTGGCGCACTGGCCCAGTCAAGGCGCTCGAGCGCCAGTTCGCAGCTTTCGTGCCGGGGAACGCGGCGAATTTGGGATGACGTCGCGAATGTCGCGACACCCGCCGGGTGGGAAGGGCCTCGAAGCCGTGCCCTCTTGGTGAAGCCATTGAGGAAGCTCACCGGAAATCTCATAATGACGGCAATGACAGCGGCCGAACCGTCAAATCAGGGGCAAGCTTCGGCGCGTGCAAACCAGTCGTTTGAGCGACTCGCCGAACCGTTCCGCCGCGAACTCAAATTGCATTGTTACCGCATGCTGGGTTCGCTGCACGAAGCCGAGGACCTCGTGCAAGAGACCTATTTGCGCGCCTGGCGCAACTTCAACAGCTTCGAGGAAGGCACATCGTTTCGCGCCTGGCTCTACCGGATCGCCACCAACGCCTGCCTTAATGCGCTCGCCAGCCGCAAGCACGTGCGGCGCTTCCTGCCTGACCAGCAGGCACCTGCCAGCGTCACGGTGCAGAAGCCGGAGGGCGCCCCGCCAATCGACGTGGCGTGGCTTGAACCTTACCCCGACTCAAACCTGCAAGGGATCGCTGACGATGCGCCGAATCCGGAGGCGCGTTATACGTCCCGCGACGCCGTGCAGCTCGCTTTTGTCGCCGCCATCCAGCAGCTGCCGCCGCGCCAGCGCGCCGCGCTCTTGCTGTGTGATGTGCTCGGTTGGGCTGCCGCTGAAGCGGCAACGCTGCTCGGCGGCTCGACTGCTTCGATCAACAGCGCCCTGCAGCGGGCGCGCGAGACGCTTGCCAAACGCTATCCCGACGGCCGACCGCCGGTGGCACCCGAGACAAATGCCGCGCAGCAAAAGCTCCTCGGTCGCTATCTACAGGCCTGGGAAGGGCACGATCTGGACGGCTTCGTGGCCCTCCTCAAAGAGGACGCGACCTTCACCATGCCGCCTTGGCCACAATGGTATGCGGGGCGCGAGACCATCCGGTCCTTCTTTGCGATGGCTTGGAAGACCTGCGGCGGCCTTCGCCTGGTACCGACGGCAGCCAACCGGCAGCCCGCTTTCGCCGTCTATGCCCGCACCGACCAGGAGGCGCCGTGGGCAGCGCAATCCATCCACGTGCTCGCGCTCGAGCATGACCGGATTTCCACGCTGACCCTGTTTGTGGAACCCGCTGTGTTTCACGCATTTGGACTTCCGCTCATCCTCCCGGACGCCGCGAGCGCCGAATTGCTGTCCACGCTGCACGCCGCACCGGCAGCGGTCTGAAAATCCGCGTGAGGCTGGTCGAGGGTCAAGAGGCGGAAGGTAAGGCGCGCATCAAGGCACTGCGCGATGCCGCGCGCGTCGGGATTGCGGACATCGAGGCAGGTCAGTACCGGATGTTCAATGCGCCTGCGGACCTAGAGCATCACCTAGGCACGCTGCGGGATATCGCGTTATCGCCGAAGAGTCGCGACGAGAGCGATGGATGACCGCGGACGCACAGCCGTGGACAGTGCGCCAGCACTCGAGCAGACATCGTCGTGTGAGACGGGGCGTGCCGCCGAACAGCGCATAATTCCTCGCACGAGGGTGCGTCGCCTCAATCCGCTGTTCGAGAAGCCGGTTTCTGGGCTGCGTTGCTACACAGCATGGGGGAAGGCTTCGGGAGCACGTCGCCCAGGTACGGTCCAATGAGCCAAACAACAACGAGCAAGCCCATGCACCGCACCGTGGGAGTGCCAAGAAGTACACTGAATACTGATCACTTCACGAAGCTCCACTGCTCGAGGCGAGACTCGCTTGCCCGGCACGCTCTCGCGTCCCCGCGGGCATACAATCGAGTCCCGCCTGGCGCGCGTGTCGGGTGTGCGGCCCGCCCACGAACAAGGTTCTTGCCTGGAGGAGCCTGCGATGCCTACCTACGAGTACCACTGCAAGAAGTGCGGAATGACCTTCGAGCGCAACGAGCACATCGCCGAGCACGAGAAATCGCATCCGCGGTGTCCGAAGTGCAAGAGCGAGGCAGTCGAGCCTGTGCTCGCGGATTTCTACGCCATGACTTCGAAGAAGACCTGAGCCCGGCATCGTCAGGCCCGGGTTCCGCGGGCGGACTGTGGCCGCGACTACGGCGGAGTGCTGCCATGGACACCTGCTTCATACTGCGCAGGCGTCACCTTGGCGTGAGCCAGGTATTCCCGCACGTGGCGGATTCCCTGTCTGTCCAGCACATTGCTGTGGTGCGGGCGATGCAGGATGCCTTCGACTCCATTCAGCCACACCCGCAGACGCGCGCCTGACAGGGGTTCCACCGTTGCGCCCAGGTGATGAAGGAGGGACTCGACTTCCCGCCAATGAATATTGCCGCTGACCGGCTCACGAAAGATGGCGCGGATCAGGTGTTCGTGTTTGTGGCTCATGGGGGAACCCTCGGGCGACGATGGCTGTTGACATGCTTACCTCCCGCGAGGCTTGATGCACCGTACGGGATGTCGCATGAAAACGCTATTTCTCATCCGCCACGCGAAGTCGAGTTGGGATGACACTGCGTTGCCCGACAAAGATCGGCCGTTGGACGATCGCGGCAGGCGCGACGCGCCGAAGATGGGTAAGCGGCTAGCGAAGCGCGATGTGAAGCCCGATTTGATCCTGTCGAGTCCGGCGAGGCGCGCGCTGACGACGGCGGAGGTCATCGCCGAGAAGCTTGATTACAAGCTCAAGGATATCGTGGTAGACAATCGGCTGTATGCCGGCGGGGCGGATGACCTGCTCAACGTCATTCACGAGCTCCGCGACAAGTTGGAGCGCGTGATGCTTTTTGGCCATAACCCCGAGTTTACCGAGCTCGCGCATCGCCTATCAAGCGAGATCACCCACATGCCGACGTGCGCCATCGCCGAGTTCACGTTCAACGCGAAGTCGTGGTCAAACATCGGCAAGGCCAAGGTCGCAAAAGTGGCGCTCGACTATCCAAAGAAATCGTAGTGACCCGCTGCGTGATCAAAACCGATTGCCCGTGACCCCATCTACCGCCGGCGGGTGTTCGACGCAGAAATCATCGAGCTATGCGTTCGCTGGTACATCACCTACCGGCTGAGCTATCGGGACCTCGTTGGAATGATGGCGGAGCGCGGGGTCGTCCTGGCTCACGGCACAATCCTGCGATGGGTAGCCCGGTACGTACCAAGACGAGATTCCGATCGCTTTGCGTGACCGCGCTTGCACCAGAACCGTCCATCGCCGAGGACTGCGGCTTCAACAACGAAGAGCAGGTGCGTTGCGCCATCGTCAGAATTTTGAAGATCCCGCCGCGAGAGTATCGAAGACGCTTTGCTGCGAGTGCGATCCGTAGATGATGGCGGCGCGCGATTGGGTTCAGCCCCGGAGGCGGTGAGCTCGTTAATTTGCAAACCTATAGGGCAGTCGAGGGATGCGAAGCGTATAATGAAAAAACTCACGTGGCATTTGCCAAACATAATCGCTGAAAGAACAAGGCTTGCCACGGAGAAAGACGAGGGGAGATGCGATGCGACGCACATTCCTTGTTGCCTTCCTCGGAGCCGCCGTTGGTGGTGCCTTCGTCCCCGGCGGCGTACGCGCTCAGACCTGTGCCGCGAATGTCCCGCACGTCACCGGCACTTGGGTGGTGCTGCCCTATCAGATGCCGATCAACCCGATCTCTGCCAGCCTGCTTCCCACCGGGAAGGTGTTGATCGTCGCGGGGTCTGAGAATGACGCGAAGAACAACTCGAAAGGCGCAGAGAGCTACCGCGCGGCGACCTGGGATCCGACCGGCAACACCGAGAGCAGCATCGCCGTTCAAAACCTGAGCTACGATGTATTCTGCAGCGGCACGGCCACCCTCCCGGACGGACGCGCGCTCATCGTGGGGGGTACGTCGGACTACTCGTTTACCGGCGAGAATCGCGCTTCCATATTCGATCCCACGTCCGGAAGCTTTGTGCAGTCACAGAACATGGTGAACGGGCGCTGGTACGCCTCAGCCACCACGCTCGGAGATGGCCGCATCATGGCCATGTCCGGACTCACACAAACCGGCGGCACAAACACGACGGTCGAGATCTACGACCTCCAGAACGCGGGGGCTGGGTGGCGCTCACCGACGAGCGTGCCTTTCACCCCGCCGCTGTACCCGCGCACAGCGTTGCTGCCGAACGGGAAGGTGTTCTACACGGGACAAGGAAGCGGCGGACCCAACGCGAACTCCTGGATCTTCGACCCCACGAGTGGCAGTTGGACCGCGTCGGCCCCGACAACGACAAATCGCAGCTACGGCTCCTCAGTTATCCTGCCGCTGCTGCCTCCGAACTACACCCCGCGCGTGATGAGCTTCGGCGGCGGCAGCCCCGCCACCAGTTCGACAGAAATGATCGATCTTTCCGCCGGGACTCCGAGTTGGACGCCCGGTCCCCACATGTCCACCGGCCGCATCCAGATGAACGCGGTCATCCTGCCTAACGGCAACGTACTCGCGGAAGGCGGCTCGGTAAACAACGAGAGTCCCGATACCCCGGGAAAGACCGCAGACCTCTACGATCCCGTCACCAACACCTTCCGTTCCGCCGGCACCGCCGCCTACTCGCGCCTCTACCATTCCACCGCGTTGCTCCTCCCCGATGCAACTGTCGTGAGCATGGGCAGTAACCCGGGAGCGCGTGGAAGTTATGAGGCTGCCGTTGAGATCTACACGCCGCCTTATCTGTTCGATGCGAACGATCGCCTGATCACCACCAATCGCCCCAGCATTACGGCCGTCTCACCCGCTTCCCGAGTGGGCTACAACGCGCTCCTCTCGTTGAGCTACACCAGCACGTCGGCGATCAGTGCCGCGGTGCTGGTACGTCCGGGCTCCGATACCCATGCCTTCGACATGGAACAACGGTTAATTGGCTTGTGCGGCCCGGCGCCGCAGCAGCCGGCCTGCAGCGGCGCAAACAACACACTCAATCTGACCACCCCGCCGAACGGCAACATCGCCCCACCTGGCTATTACATGCTGTTTCTGCTCGACAGCGCCGGGGTTCCCTCGAAGGCAAGCTTCATCCAGCTCACCCCTTACGGGACGGTTCCGCCAAGCGGCAGCATAGGCTCACCCGCCTCCGATGTGACCATCGCCGCCGGCACTTCGGTCGCCTTCGGCACGAGTAGCAGCGCAGCCAAGTACTCCTGGGTCTTCCCCGGCGGCTCGCCGGCAACCTCAACAGTCCAGAATCCGGGCACCGTGACGTTCGCCACCCCGGGCACCTACCAGGCTTCGCTGACCGAGATCGACTCGAGTGGTAACTCTGACCCGAACCCGCCCACGCGCAAGATCACCGTGACCCCTCCTACCCCCGACTTCTCGATAGCTGTCGGCCCGTCCGCTCAACAGGTCGTCCCCGGCGGAGCGGCTGCGTTCACGGTCACCGTTACCCCGGTCAGTGGTTTCACCGGCTCGGTAAGTCTGAGTGTCGGTAGCGAGTCCGGGTTCCCGAGCGGCTTCAGCAGCGCCGGCTTCCCCCCCGCCTCCATCATCGGCTCGGGTTCTTCCACCCTCACCATGGATACGACGACCAGCACGGTTCCATGGGCACTCTCGCTCACGATTACCGGTACCAGTGGAACGCTTACCCACACATCATCGACCACTCTCTTGGTGAATATGGCCCCCCCGGCAAGCCTCACGGCCACACCGGGCGATACCCAAGTCTCGCTGTCGTGGCCCGGATCGGTCGGGGCGACCAGCTACCACGTCGGGCGCGCTAACGTGAGCGGTGGGCCTTACGTGAATATTGCGTGTCCCTCCGGGACGAGCTACGTCAACACCGGTCTCACCGACGGTACCGCGTACTACTACGCGGTCTCGGCCGCCTTCAGTGGCAGCCCCGACGCCGGCGGAGAGAGCGCCAACTCCAGCGAGGCGAGCGCAACGCCTCAGGGCGGTCCGCCTGCTCCCCCTAGCAATCTAACTGCCAAGGCGACGAAGCCGGGGACGATCTACCTCCAGTGGGTTCAGTCGATCACCACGGGGGTCACGCAGAACAGCGTCTATCGTCGGACGAGCGGTGGTTCGTATCCCTCTACACCGGTAGCGACGATCAACGCGACCACCTCCTATCGCGACAGCGGCGCCTTGAGCCGCACGACCTATTGCTATGCCGTTACCGCGACGGGCGCCAGCGGGCAAAGTACCGGCTCCAACGAGGCCTGTGCCATGGCGAAGTAGTCCTAAGCCAAACCCAGGCGTTCGATGACGCAGCCGCTCAGATCGATTAAATCGTTCGAATTCTAGGAGTCAAAGAGTTAAGTAAGGTCTAGCTTTTTACCTTTGAGGTTTGCCCGGAGACGGAATTGAGCGCGACCAGTCGGATTGCTTCGTTAGACGGACTGCGCGGTATCGCGGCCGTTGGCGTCATGATTTTCCATTTCAATTATTTCTTCCTGCCCCAAGCAGCGCTGACTAGCATGCTACCATTTATGCGACCGATTCTGGATCACGCATATCTTGGCGTTGATTTGTTCTTCCTGATGAGCGGTTTCGTGATGGCGCACGTTTACGGGCAGAAGCTGTCGTCGAATTGGCGGGCACACTGGAGGGATTTTGCAACCATGCGCTTCGCCCGCATTTATCCGCTTTTCGTTCTCACGACGCTGGTCATGGTGGTTACGCACGCTTTGGCCCACATACCTCTTTCATGGATATCCTTTTCCAGTCGGTCCCTCGCGCTGCAGCCCTTACTTCTGCAAGAGTGGGGCGGCTTGAGCTGGAACTATTCGTCCTGGTCCGTCAGCACCGAAGCTGCAGCCTATACATTTTTCGTTTTTTCTGCTGGCGCGCTGGTCACCGGAAAATATCCGCGCGTTATTGCTGCTATTTGCGTAGCCATACTGGCGGCGCTCTGCATCAAGCACGGCGGCCGGTTGCACCTCTTCACCGGGGTCCCTGCACTGCTGCGTACAATTGCCGAGTTCTCGCTTGGCGCGCTTCTCTATCGCGCCCATCTGGCCGCCAAGACCTCGTCGGGCATTTGGCCGGCTCTGCTCGCTGTTGTTTGCGTTGTATTGGCTGCGTTGACCCGCTGGGATATTTCGACTGTGGGAGTATTCGCGTACCTAGTTTATTATGGCGCCAACGCGACGACTTTATTGGCCCGACTGCTCAGTTCTGCTCCCGCGATCGCAATAGGCGCATGGTCGTATTCGATTTTTCTATGGCACGTGCCGGCGCATTACGCTGTCATGGCGATGTTTTCAGCGTATGGTCATCCGACCGAGACTCTGGACGTAACTACCGCAAGATTGTTAATGCTGGCTACCATGCTGGGCGTGGTATGCCTATCGGCCCTGACTTTCAATTGCTTCGAGGTGCCCGCACGGCGTTTGATCCGCCGAAGGTTGTTACACGCGGAACGATCGATGGACACCACCATCGCGGCATCGGGAACCGGAGATGCTGGCGTACCGCTTGCCTATTAAGAGCGCGAAATGGGCATGTTCTCCCGTCCGGCAGAACAGAGAGTCAGTATTGGACATCGCGCCAAGTTGTGTGCCGGTTACGCCCGATGCGAAGGGAGCCAATTGTGGCTGGCCGAAAGCTGCGTCTGCTGCTAGCGTCCGTCGCGCTGTGCGCAAGTGCGAGTACTCCGGCGTCCCTCGCTGATGTGAAGCAGATTGCGATCGTCGGCGTGACGGTGGTGAATCCCGAGCGCGAGGCGAAAGATGCCGCCGTTGCCGATGCGACCGTCGTGATATCCGGTGATCGCATCGTTGCGGTTGGCTCGCGCGCATCGACGCCGGTGCCGGCCGGCGCAGTGCAGATCGACGGGCGCGGCAAGTGGCTGATCCCCGGCATGATCGACGGCCACGTCCACTTTTTCCAGTCCGGGAATTTGTATACGCGCCCCGACGTCGTCGACTTCAATGCGGTGATGCCGTACGCGCGCGAAGCCGCGCGAAACAAGGCGCGGCTCGCGGCGACATTCAAGGTCTGGCTTGCCAGCGGCGTGACCGGCGTGATCGACGTCGGCGGACCGTTCTGGAATTTTGATGTACGCGCCGCGGCCGAGAGGAGCGACGCAGCGCCGCGTGTCGCAACGACCGGTCCGCTGATTTCGATGGTCGCGCGGCCGCAGCTCGACCTTGATGACCCGCCGATCATCAAGGTCGACTCTCCTTCGGCGGCGCGCGATCTGGTGCAGCGCGAACTCGAACGCAAGCCGGATTTCATCAAGGTCTGGTTCATTCACCGGCCCGGCGACGACATGGCCGCACAGGAAGCGATCGTCAAGGCCACGGCCGACACCGCACACGCCGCACACGTGCGCCTGGCCGTGCACGCGACCGAGCTCGGCACGGCGAAAGCAGCGCTGCGCGCCGGCGCGGACTATCTGGTGCACTCCGTGTCCGACGCGCCGGTCGACGACGAATTCATCCGGCTCGCACGCGCGAACCATGCGCTGCTGTGTCCGACCTTGTTCGTAGTCAACGGCTATCAATACGCGTTGTCGAACCGCTGGCGGGCAACGCCCGAGGAGCAACGTCTGGCCGACCCGCAGATTCTGGCCGCCATGCACGATCTAGATCGCATGCCGAAGGATCTCATCCCAGAACGCGTCGCCAAGTCGATGGCGGATGCAACTCCGCCGCGTGCGCCAACCCTCGCATTAAAAAATCTCAAAGTGCTCTGGGATGCCGGCATTCCTATCGTTATGGGCACGGATGCCGGCAACATTGGCACTTTGCATGGGCCGTCAGTGTTCCGCGAAATGGCACTCATGCGCGATGCCGGCTTGACACCGCTGCAGATTCTGCGCAGCGCGACGACCAACGGCGCGAGGGCAATGGGTAGATCGGATCTTGGTGCAATCGCGCCCGGCAAATTGGCCGATGTTGTACTGCTCGATACCGATCCGCTGGCCGATGTGGCGAATCTGAGCCGCGCCGAACGCGTGATCAAGGCCGGTGTGGTTTACGATCCGAAGGCCCTGATCGACAGTATCCGCTAAGACCGCGCGGCAGGGCGCGATGCGACGGTGGTTAGAAATGGGTCATGAGGGATAGCGAAGACGCACGCTTTCGGTTTTCCCAAGACGGCTGAATTCACATGAACGAAGAGCTTCGCCGCAGCAAAGCCTATCCCTTTGGTGCCGCCTGTAATGACCGCCACTTTTCCTTGTAACTTGCCCACAGTCGTTAGTCCTGTCGAATGTCTCTTCGGCGCAGCACGACGAGGTTTAGGACATGCACCAGCACGGCCTCGCCATCCTGGTTCAAGGTGGTCGTTCGGAGCTTGATCCGGCCCTGCTCCGGACGGGACTTTGATGGCCGCACCTCGATGACCTCGCACTCGATGCGCAGCTCGTCGCCGGGGCGCACCGGCCGGCCCTAGGGGCCGCTCACTGCGGCGCGCGCTGTCCCTTGCTCCGTGATTTCTGCGCCAAGCGCCAGCACGGCCTCGACCAGGGCGTCGAAGTCGCTCAGCTCGGATCGGTGATTGGTGATGCAGACGCGGATGGCGAAGCGGCCGCCGAGGATCGTCTGCGACGGAACGGCGATCCCGCGTACCTGCAGTTCGGTCAGGATCTCTGCCTGGTCGATGTTGGCCTGGATGGCGGCACCGATGCGGGCGACGCCCTGCTCCTTCATCGACATCCAGACCTTGAGGGCTCGAAACCCGCGCGAAAGCTGCAGGCCGCGGTCAGCGAAATAGGTGGTGTCCGCTGAGACGCCCTGCTTCAAAGAGAGCAGATAGGCTGCGGAGCCCGCATGCGGCCCGAACGCCGCAAGCTGCGCATCGGCGTCCCGTGTCAGAACGACGCCGACCTCATAGGGCATGTAGCCCCACTTGTGCAGGTCGAAGGCGATGGAGTCCGCCAGCTCCTGTCCGGCGACGAGGTCGCGGCTGGCCGACCACGCCGCCAGGGAGCCGAACGCGCCGTCGATGTGGAACCAGAGCTCCAGTTCGTCCGACAGCGCGCGGATCCCATGTAGATCGTCCACGGCACCGGTGTTCACCGTGCCGACGTTTCCGATGATCGCGATCGGGCGCAGCCCGGCGCGCCGGTCGGCCAGGATCATGGCGCGGCAGGCCGTCAGATCGAGGCGATAGTCGGTATCCGCCGCGACCTGGCGGAACGCCGCGCGCCCCAAGCCCATCGTGTCGCAGGCCTTCGACGCCCAACTGTGCGTCTCGCTGCTGCCATAGATCGTCAGCGGCGGCCCGGCGTGCAGGCCTTCCTCGCGGATGTCCCAGCCGGCCTTCGCCGCTCGCGCGGCCAGAAGGCCGTTGAGGTTCGCGGCGGTGCCGCCGCTGACCAGGAGTCCGCTGGCCGCTTCGGGAAAGCCCATCAGGGACTTCAGCCACTTGAGGACCTGCTTCTCGATCAGCGAGGCCGACTGATCGAAGCCGGCCAGATGGGCGTTCATACCGGCGGCGAGCATCTCGGCCAGCATGCCGGGCGGCGTGCCGGTGCCCATGACCCAGCCC
>WNFI01577082.1_pt1 | contig 16856 bp, 9 predicted proteins | sample 5400471 | NCBI WGS metagenome assembly WNFI01 (sample SAMN13153348, study PRJNA577476) | soil metagenome | isolation source: 100 cm saprolite on Douglas fir-dominated hillslope | place: USA:California | collected 2013-09-17 | reverse complement strand
TTTTCTGCTAGGCGTCAACGCGGAGATTGTGTTAAAGATGGGGTTGCAGGTTGAGCAGGAACTTCTGCCAGAACAATTGGAGCAGTTGCGCAGCGAAGAGGCAGAGCAACAGGCTGTAGATCGCGCGCTCAATTACCTCTCATTTCGACCTCGCAGCCGTGAAGAAGTGCGGCGCTACCTGCGGCGTAAAGAGACCCCCCCCGAAATTATTGAGGCTGCGCTGGCACGCTTAGATCGTCTCGACTTCGTCAATGACCGTGCATTTGCAGAGTTCTGGATTGAGACACGCGGGCAGTTCAATCCACGCGGAGCGCATGCACTGAAGAATGAGCTGCGTATGAAAGGCGTAGAGCGCGAAGTGGTTGACGAGTTAGTTGACGATGAGCAGGACGAGGAACGGGCTTTACGCGCTGGTCGCAAGAAGGCTATGTCGCTGGTAAATGTCCCCAACATGGATTACGCGAGATTTCGTAATCGCCTTGGTCCGTTTTTGCAACGTAGAGGCTTTGGCTACGATGTTACTACACGCACAGTTCGGGCTTTATGGGAAGAACTGAAAGAAGAGCCAGAAGAAGAGTAGGATGGTCCTTTCAACATAATCATGCTCGTTCACTCGACTTTGATGTGGGTAATGGGAAGGCTAAAGCCACGGGCTTCCTGGCGCGGTCTCTGTGAATAGAACACATCAAGGTGTTGAAACGTTCGTGAGAAATGATAGCAAATGTGGAGATTTATGTCGATATTGGCTTGTCCCCCATAGCCAGAAAGAGCAGCCCACCCAGCGCGCCAAAGAAGAGACGCTGCATATCCATCAAGAGCACGACCGCCAACGCCGTCGTCGGGGGTACATGAATTGTCGAAAAGAGATAGACGACCAGGTTTTCTCGCACCCCAAAACCGCTGATTGAGATGGGTAAGGCGCCAACTATTCCCACGAAAGGAACCGCGATCAGATAGAACGTGAACGGAACGTGCAGACCCAGAGCTATTGCATACTCGTAATAGTTCAAACAGTTTGTGATCCAGAACAGGATACCAAATGAGATGGCCTCTATCATGGTACGAGGTCTTACCATCGATCTGCTCATCGAGGTTCCTGTTTCAAGCACCTTCGCTACTATCTTGTTCTTTGCCCAGGCACCCTGAAGGAGCCTGGTTGGCATCTTTGGCAAGAATCCTGCCAGAACCATCATTCCCCCGATACCCGCGACAAAGAAGATGTTGAGCAAGAGAAAGCGCTTTATCAGCTCATGATCAAACTGCTCATGCAGGAAAATCAAGGTGGGAAGGGCGACTAGCAGCATGCCTATGAAGCCAGTGATCCGGCTCATGAGTACGGCGCTTGCCGAGCCGGCCATGTTCCTTGCATCGCGTCCCACGTAGAATGCCTTAACGGCATCTCCACCCATGCTGGTTGGCAGGAAGTGACTGAAGGCTACTCCTACCAGGTAGAGACTTGTCAGGCGTGCAAGGTCTACCTGGATACTCTCCGCACGGACAAGTCCATGCCATAGGAATGCGCTAAAGATCACTCCTAATGTCCCCAGGCTGAGGCCAACCAGCAGTTCTGTATATTTAATGTGAGCGAGCAGAGAGAGAAGAGTAGGCCAGGAGATTTCCCTGAAGAGGAACAGGAGGAACAGCAGAGTAACTCCCGCACGGACGATGAAGGAGATTCTGATGCGGGCTGGCTTTGTTTTCTTCACGGCCTGCTCTACACCACTAATCTGTACGGCCTGCTCTACACCACTAATCTGACCGCTCCTAACTGGTGGTATCGCAGGGATCACTGGTTCAGTGATCCCTTTTGCGATATCCACCTTGTGGGATGTTGCCGCCCCTTTGAGACTCTTTAAGCGGATGGCTCTAGGTCTTGTTGTTTGTTGGGACAGACCTGGCTCGCGTAGATGTGTTTGAGTAGAATCACTTTGCTCTAGATTCTGTGATTGCAGCATCTCCTCAGATGCTATATAGCCCGTGGTCGTCCGCGCGATATCCGTCATACCTTACTTACTCCATTGTAACTATTCAGAACTGCCCGCCGCCTGCGGCAGTGAGCAGTCAAGCAGAGGAGAGACCTGAGCAGCTTCTCTTGATAATATTAGCTCATCTTTTTCAGCATAGCAAATACGCATGTGTTTATCGGTAGTGATGAAGTTAAGATATGATTATAAATTGACGAATCAGGTAAATATTTCCAATATTTGTAACTCTTCCGGACTGCTCGCCGCCTGCGGCGGCTCACCCAGCTAGGGAGTAGGTGTGGGCTGTGCCGCAGGCGGCACAGCCCACACCTACTCCCTACCCCAGGCGAACTGCCGGAGGCAGTGAGGAGTCAAGCAGCAGGGAGACCTGCATAGTTACCTATATTTTCTCCAGTTTTGCGAAATCCATGCTGAGGCGTTTTTTGCCGTGTTTGCCCTGGAATTGGACCTCGACGAATTCGGTGCCCCGTTCCATTTCGCTTTTGAGGATGATGCCGTCGCCAAATTTATCGTGATGGACCCTATCGCCGGGCTTAAACTGCTGGTCTTTGGGCGTGACCGGCGCTGGGGGAGTTGGTGGCGTTTGGGGAGATAATGATGACAGTGGAGGTGTTACATTGCGATTGCCTGATGGCGATGGCTGCTTGCTGGATGATGGACGAGTCGTCGACTGCGATGGTTGACTGCTCGCCTTTGGTTTGCCAGAGCCGAATACGCGGCCGATTTCACTCGATGAGTAGGTATCCTGGTTGTAGTCGTTGTCATCATCCAAACTGCCGCGGCGATTCACGGTTGAACGCAAGCCAGCAGATGAGTTGGAGCCCCCTGCTCCCTGGGTCGAGACGAGGCGCAGGGGAATATCTTCAAGAAAACGCGATGGCTCGGTTACCTGGCTTTCGCCAAAGAACGAGCGGCGGTAGGCACGCACGAGGTAGAGGCGGCGCATAGCGCGCGTTATGCCAACATAGGCGAGGCGGCGTTCCTCTTCCAATTGTTCTGGTTTATCGACCGAGCGCGCATGAGGCAAGGAGCCCTCGTCCATGCCGACGATAAAAACGACGGGAAACTCCAGGCCTTTCGCAGCATGCAGCGTTATCAGGGTTACAGCATCTTTATTCTCTTCCTTTATAAGCGTACCATCCTCGCTAGTCTGCGCGGTATCTGCTCCACCGACAAGCGCGACGTTCTCCAGGAACAGTTCGAGCGCTGTGCGTGTTTCGATCTCCGAGTAGTCTTCAGCCACGCGTCGCAACTCAAGCACGTTGCTCCAGCGTTCTTCGCCTTCGGGAGATTCGCGCAGTTCCGGGCCGTAGCCGCTGCGCTCAGCAATGCGATCAAGCAGCTCAGGCAGTTGCAGTTCCTCTATGGCATTGGTAAAGTCAACGAGCAGTTGTCCGAACCCCTGTAGAGCCTGTTTTGCTGCCTTGCCGAGCGTGGGATGTTCATCAATCTGTTGAATGGTATCGTAGAGCGCGATATGTCTTTCGCTAGCCCAACGCTGCAACTCACCAAATGTTTTTGGTCCAATTTTGCGATTAGGCACGTTGATGATGCGCTGCAGGCTGAGGTCATCATAGGGGTTTGCCAGCAAGCGCAGGTAGGCCAGCATATCCTTAATTTCTTTACGTTCATAGAACTTGCGGCTGCCTATGACTTTATAAGGAATATTTGCGCGCAGGAACTGCTCTTCCAGAGCGCGGGACTGCGCGTTGGTGCGATACATGACGGCGACCTCGCCAAGCTTATCGATGTCACCGCGGGCTTGCAAGCGTTTGATCTCGCGGGCCGTATAAAGTCCTTCTTCTTCCTCATTATAGGCCTCGTGCAGAGTGATTTTCTCTCCCGAGCCCAGGGCGGTCCATAAACGCTTGTCCTTGCGCAGTCGATTGCGCTGCACGATGTTTTGCGCTGCGTCGAGAATGGTCTGGGTCGAACGGTAATTCTGTTCCAGCATAATGATTTTCGTATGGGGAAAATCACGCTCGAAACGCTGCACATTTTCGGCGCTGGCCCCGCGCCAGGTATAAATCATCTGGTCGTCGTCGCCGACTACACAGACGTTGCCAAGTCCTTCATGTCTCTCGTCCGTGCCGAATCCCAGCAAGCGTATCAACTTGTATTGTGGCAGATTGCAGTCCTGGAACTCGTCAACGTGAATGTACGGCCAGCGTGCCTGGTATTTGCGGAGCACATCCGGCTCGCGCCGCCAGAGTTGTTCCGTCAGCATGAGCAAGTCGTCGAAATCGACAGCGTTATTGGCGCGTAAGAGCCGCTGGTACTGCTTATAGACACGGGCCGCTACTTCTTCTAGATATTTCGCAGCCAGCTCGGCCATTTGATCTGGACCCTGCATATCGTTTTTAGCGCGGGAGATCATGGCCTGGATGGTTATGGGCCTGTATTGCTTCTCATCGAGGTTCATTTCTTTGATAGCCTGCTTGACGAGCGTGAGCTGGTCATCGGTGTCGAAGATGACAAAGGATTTATTGAGTCCCTGGGGCGCAAGATGGTCGGCTTCCACGCGCAGCACGCGAGCGCAAATGGCATGAAAGGTGCCGATGGTCATCTCTTTGGACTCGTTGATACCTACCAGCTTCTCCAGGCGTTCGCGCATCTCTTTGGCGGCTTTATTTGTGAAGGTAACGGCCAGGATGCGCCAGGGCGAGACATGATTATGTTGTACGATGTAGGCGATGCGGTGAGTGATAACACGGGTCTTGCCGCTGCCTGGTCCCGCAAGGATGAGGACGGGTCCCTCGGTAGTGGTGACGGCGTGCCGTTGTGGTTCGTTGAGTCCTGCTAACAGGTCTTTTTGTTCCAACATTATCTCTCTCCATAGAAAATTTATTAGTAGTGCTGCAATGGGTGTATGAATTGTGTGTAGGCCATCAACCGACCGTAGGGGCCGATTTATCGCGGCCACCGCCGATGTATCGGCCAGTGGGAAACCCACCACATACCCAAATTAATTTGTTAAAACTCATTATCGGCCTCGGTGGTTTTTCCGATATCCGGATTAATTTGTTAAGGCAAGGTTCAAATGAACTTGACAGGTCCTCATCAACAAAAAGGTCCCGCCCTGTCATGCTGAGCGCAGCGAAGTATCTCTGTGCGTAGCGAGACAGATGCTTCGCTGCGCTCAGCATGACACAGGGTGACTGTTCACACTGTCAAGGACTCTTCTTCACGATTGAACCATGCCTAAAACTCATTATCGGCCCGCATCCTAGCCGTCACCGCTCCTGTAGCAGATTAACACAATACCCCGGCTAGCAGAACATCCAGCAAGGCCGATAAATCGGCCCCTACACTGTCTTACGTTCGTTTGCTAACAACTATATCATACACCCTGCTGCAATGAGCGCATTGTATTTGCGTTTCTCTGCACTGCCACCGCGTTACAGTGCCAGCCTCGCCTCTTCCCGTGCCGCTTTTTCCTCCTCCGGTTTTTCGATAGGAACTGCCGCTGCTGGGACAGCAATTGCTCGTGGACGTGTACGGATGAAGATCACCGCGACGGTGGCGACAATGCCAAGGGCTAAGCTGAACAGAAAGGCATCATTAATGGCCAGCATGTAGGCCTGTTGTTGCAGCATCCTGATGTATGGCAGTACAGCGGCGGCGGTCGCAGCCTGGAGACTAGCGCCGCGCGCCATGTAGAGCGCCACCTGTTGTTGCACCAGCTGCCCAAGCGGCGAGGCCGTTGTGACCCGCTCCGCCAGGTGCACATAGTGGACCGTGGTCTGCGACTGCACCAGCGTCGCCAGGACCGCCACTCCCAGCGAACTGGCGATGAAACGCATCACCGCGTTGAGCGAGTTTGCCTGCGTCAACTGGCGCGGTCCAATGTCTACCAGAGCCGCAATGGTCAGCGGCTGTGCGGATAGCCCCAGTCCAATGCCGCGTAAGATGAGCAGCACCTGGAATTCCAAGAAAGGTGTCTTGAGCGTGACAAACGAGAAGCGCCAGAGCGCGAAGGCCAGGATCACCAGGCCCGGAATCACTACGGGCTTCACCCCGATCCTGTCTACCAGGCGCCCTCCTATTACCACCGCGACCATCGCGCCCAGGGCCTGAGGCAGCAGGAGTACGCCCGCCTCGTACGCGGTCTGTCCACGCAGGACTTGCAGGTAGATCGGCACCAGAAACAGGCCGCCGAAGAGGGCGAACGTGACGAGGACGTTGGCGATGTTGGCTGTGGCGAAAGGACCATTGGCAAAAATCCGCAGGTCCAGCAGGGGCTGCCTGCCGCGGCTAGCGGTCATCAGCTCCACGATCACAAAGATCACCAGTGCGAGGAGGCCAACTACCAGGAAACCCAACACTTTTGATGAGCCCCAGCCATCGGTACTGGCGTCTGAGAGGGCATAGAGGACGGAGGCCAGGCCCACAGCTGAGAAAACGAAGCCGGGGAAATCAAAGCGGCTACGCCCCTCAGGCCGGTACTCGCGCAAGAGGAGGACGCCCAGCACGATGCCCAGGATGCCGATCGGGAGGTTGATGTAGAAGATCAACGGCCAGCCAGCGTAGGTGACGATGTAGCCGCCAAGGGTTGGGCCCAGGGCCGGGGCTATCAGGATCGGAATGCCCAGTGTGCCGATCGCGGTCCCACGCTCCTGCGGAGGAAATTCGCGATAGAGCATGGTAATCGACAACGGGAACAAGCATGCACCGGCCGCGCCTTGCAACACGCGGAAGAAAATCAGTACCTCCAGGTTCCACGCCAGCCCACAGAAGGCCGAGCCAATCGTAAAGAGTGCGACTGCCAGCAGATACAAACGCTTGAGTCCCAGGCGCTCTGAGAGAAACGGCGTGAGAGGCGTCGCGACGCCTTGCGCCAGTGTATAACCGGTAGCCACCCACTGGACACTGCTCAGGGGCGCGCCAAAGGCGGTTTGTAGACGAGGGATGGCAATGTTGACGACGGTGGCATCCAGGATACTCATAAATAGCCCAAAGATGACCACTATGGCTACAATCCACTTGTATGGTAATCCGCCTCCCCGCTGCGTCTTCTGTGCGGGAACTTGCATAGCGTACAACTCCTTTGACTTACTGGACTGTCATCAGATAGTATGGTGGCTTTGGGTCATTATTACCCATGAGATATTTTATCACCTTCTGGTCAGGGCGTGCTAGCCTCCAGGTGCGTTTCATTTTTTGCGCATCGCGCAAAAAGGCGTAGGGACCCGATTTATCGCGTCCCACGGGGCGGGGAGGCGGGACCATCTCTCGCATCCGAGGTTGCACCCCCCGCCCCGTGGGACGCGATAAATCGGGTCCCTACGCCCCTTCACGCAACGTCTTTGCTCTGCAAAAAATGACGCACACCCCTAGCCACCCCTTTGCACGCCAACAATAATGGTTTCACCCTGCGCCAGGCCCGCCAGTACCTCGTAACTCGTTCCGTCTGTCAACCCCAGCACAACCGGTTTGACCACGAAGGTGCCATTGGATTGTTCAAGCACAAAAGCCGGGGTCGGGTTGTCCTTCGAAATTCCTGGATTCTGAATTTGGAGCTGCTGAAGCATCTGGCTGGCTTGATTTTGCGCAGAGGCCGCCTGTTGCTGGCTGATGAGCATGGGGGCGGCGCTGTTGATGCTAGCCGCTGCTCGCGCAAAGTTCACCGCGTTCACAGGAATAAGCAGCACGTTAGAGCGCTTGGCCACGTCGATCATGACGTTGGCTGTCATGCCGGGTAACAAGATCGCGCCCTGTAAGCTAGTCATGTCAATATCCACGGTCACAGGGAATGTCACCACGTTCGAGATCGTCACCCCATTGGGTTGGATAGAACTCACGATTCCGCTAAATTTCCGCTGGCCATACGCACTCACCGTAAACTGGGCGGTCTGACCCACCATCACACTCGGGGCAGTGGACTCACCCACGTTGCCCTGTACCTGGAGGGCCGACTTATCCACGATCTGGATGAAGGTGCTGGTGCCAGGCAGAACAGGGCCGGCAGGAATAGGATTGGTAGTAGTGTTGGTCGGGACACCAGGCTGGCCGCCAACCGTGCCATTAAGAATTGTTACTATACCAACATGCGGTGCTGTGAGCGTTGCATTCGCCAGGTTTTGCTCCGCGGTCGCGAGTTGTGCAATGGCCATGTCTAACTGACTCTGTGCAGCCTTGACCTGCGCTCCTGCCGATGTGTTGCTGAGATTGCCACTGGACATGGCCGTGGTCAGCGCTTTTTGTGCGGCGTTGACCGCATCCTGCGCCGTTGTGTTGCTGAGATTGGCATTGGATGTGGCCGTGTCCAGCGCACTCTGTGCGGCGTTGACCGTATTCTGCGCCGTCGTATTGTCTGTAGCGGCCTTAGTCCGAGCCGTGTCTAACAGACTCTGTGCAGTGTCGACCTGCGCCTGAGCCGTTGCGTTGTTGGTTTTGGCAGTGGGCACAGCATTGATGACCACGGCGGTGCACTGTATATTAGTTGAGGGAGTACAATCTGAGGTAAATGCGGCATTGGCTGCCGCTAACTGCGCTTGCGCCTGGGTCAAATTTGTCTGAGCATTATCGAGGGCGGTCTGCGCCGCGTCAACGCTCGCCTCTGACTGCGCTTGTACCTTCCTCAGGTTTGCCTGTGCATTGTCGAGGGTGGTCTGCGCCGCTGCAACGCTCGACGCTGACAGCGCCTGTACCTTCACCAGGTTTGCCTGTGCATTGCTGAGAGCGGTCTGCGCCGCTGAAATAGTCGATCCTGACAGCCCCTGGGTTGAACCGGAGATGGATAGACTATTATTCACGGCGGTCTGCGCAATCTCGACTCCCGTCTGGGCCTGCTTGACGGCATCCTGCAGCAACGCCTTATCGAGCCTGGCGAGTACCTGGCCCTTGTTGACCATTTGTCCCGTGACCTGCTGGAATTGGTACATTGTGGTTGGTCTGCGGGTCTGCATTGCCAGGAATATACTGCCGATGATGACAACCAGTAAGAGGGTAGCAATAGCACTGATCCCGGCAGTGATGGCTATGAGTCCTCTACCCTGTTGCCACCACCGTGGGTTCGGGCCTCCCGGCCCGCCTTGACCGCCGTCACCACTGCCGCCAGGTGGAGCGACCGAATCATTTATAGATGGCGTGGTCGTCGCAAAAGGGCGCGATGGTGCCCCACTGCCGCCAGGTGAAGCGACCGAATCATTTATAGAGCTTTGCTGCTGTTGCAACATAAGAATTCTTTCTCCTTTTCATCCATGCCTTAGGATAGAGATATATCTCATGGTTCGCTATGCTAGTGTAGATGGATCGTCACCTCAGCACTCATGCCTGGCAGCAGCGCCTGGCCCGGGTTACTACTATCGATGATGATCTGCACAGGAATACGCTGGCTCACTTTGGTGAAGTTGCCACTGGCGTTATCCGTCGTCGGGAGCAGCGAGAACTGACTGGCTGCCGCGCCTACGACCTGGCTGATGTGACCGGTGTAGCTCGTACCGCTGTATGCATCCACGTGGATATCCACAAATTGCCCAGCAGCCACGTTTTTAACTGCACTTTCATCCACGTAGGCGGTGACTTTCACACTACTCGGGTCGGCCTCCTGGACCAATGCTAGCTGGGGGGTAACGATTTGACCGACCACACCGGGTACCGCGACGACGACCCCAGTGAAAGGGGCCGTCACATTCGCAATGGCATTGGTACCAGTGGCCTGGACCGTACCGATGACCTGGTTAGTGTTCACGTAGTCGCCAGTGCTGACGGTCAGGCTTTCCAGTGTGCCAGAGATCGTGGGAACGATGTTCACGATGTTACCACTCACCTGCGCATCGTCGGTCGAATAATAATAGTAATTATTGTAGACCAGGTACCCGACGACGCCAGCGACGATAACAATCCCCAGTACAACGATTAGATTGATGAGAACTATCCGACGCATATTCGTATCCTTATCCTTTCTAGTGCCGCCGGGGACCTCGCCCGCAACGGAAATGTGCAGGTGTCACTCTTCACCGTGACGAAACGCGGGATATGTAGAGCGTGCTGCCAGTTCGGGTCGATCCTGGATGATAGCTTGCTGAAGCTGTGTCAGGAGACCAACAAGCAGAACGCGCTGCTCGTGATCTATGGAACTGAGCAGTGAGTGCAGGTGGCCAAAAAATGGTGCTGCGCACCTCTCCACTGCATCTCTGCCAGCGGGTGTCAGGCGAATGACGAAACGACGCTTGTCCTCTGGGTCCAGTTCGCGCGTCACATATCTTTGCTGCTCCAGACCGCCAAGCAGGGTGCTAACCGTGTTGCGTGTCACCGCCAGGTGGCCACTTAATTCGGAAGGATTCAAGCCTTGTTCCCCCGCGTCCTGTATGGCTCGCAGCCACAGCAAAATGAAGAGTTTGGACCAGGAAAGTCCCGCCGGTCGCAGAAGCTCCTCTACTGAAACCATCAGCAAGGCATGAGTAATGCTCAGCTCTCGAGTAATACGGAGAGCGCCGAGGTCTACTTCTGGGTAGTGACTCATTAGACTCTTGAGCATGAGGCTCTTGAGCATTTTACTATCGCCAAGAGCGAGATGACCAAATTCCTCCATGTGTCGAGTGAGACACTCTTCAAGATCGCTGTCCTTGTCGTCTCCACTGTTTTCGTTCACCATAGCTGATACCCCCTGCTCCTCATCGTATATCGCATACAATAGTTCGTAGTGTTATCATATGGTATCGAACTACTAACAGTCAATAGTAGGTTGTCGCAGGTATGGCTGAGGTAAAGAAAAGGTAGAGAGACGATGAAGAACAGATCAATGCGGTGAAGGTTTCTCAATGGCTCTTTCACCCACCAAGGGCGACCGCTTCCCCCATAAGCGTCAAGTGAAGCGAAACGAGTAGGGACCCGATTTATCGCGTCCCACGGGGCGGGGAAGGGTGGGGCAAACGGTCGAATGTGTCCGCGTGCCACCCTTCCCCGCCCCGTGGGACGCGATAAATCGGGTCCCTACGCCCTGGCCATCGCTTTGCTCGGCTCAAAGATGTGGGTAATGGAAAAACAATAATGACGAACGGATCGTGACTCGCCGCGGATCATAGTAAGGGCGGGGGCGGTGTGGAGCGGGGTGGGGACCCTTGCGGTCGCCCTGGGGGAGGGAGGGCGACCGTTTCCCCTTAACCTGGCAAGCATGCTTTCCAAGCACCAGGACTCTCCAAACTACATGATTCCTTGCTGGCCTACTACCATATTCGTCTTCACCTCTGCTCGGAGCTATCGCCCGGCCAGGCGAAGATCAGATCACTTTGCGGGCCTGGCAGTACATCCTGTACGTTCCAGCCCAGCAAGACCTGGACCTGCTGCCGAACCCAGCGATCAAACGGAAGCTCTGAGGTAGCTAGTTCCCGCAGGGTCTGTTGCGGCTCCTGCGTGTTCAATGTCATGAGCAGGAGTTCGCCGTGGAGCAGTTGCACCATCCAGACCCGCATCTGGCTGATCCCCGCCTGCCGGCAGGATGCTTCGAACTGGTCTCTGCGTGATCCCGCTACTGCCTGATAAAGTCGTCGCCATTGCTCCTGGGTTCCCGGTCGCAGGAGGCAGACAATCTGTAGTTGTGCCATAAGACAACGCTCCTGTTGCTTGTTTTCTCTTTGAGTGCATTCCAGCCTGGTCCGACGTGCTCCACAAGGCCCCAAGCATGTGCCGGGTGCTTCAAGGCTCCTGACACGACCGGCTGCACATTGTCCTCTTTGGTGCTAGTATGACGAGGAAGCGTCATGAAAGCGCCATGAGCATCGTAATGAAAAGGAAGTCCATCTACACAAAGCCACAATGCTGCCACAGGCAGAGGTTTCGCCAGGCCATACTTGTGTTTGACCTGCAACGAACTCACATGATAGGATATCTTTAACTGGGATTCGTACACCGTGAACAGCGGCTTTTTCTCTGGCGCATCAGAGAGATCGATGGCTCAGCAGCACGATAGCAACGTAGGTAGGCAGGGACTGCTGCGTTTGTGAGGAATTGTTCATCACATCCGTTGCGTACATATGGAGAGAACATGCTATGGGTCTGTTACGTCTGGCCGTGCTCGGCTCGCCAGAAGTGTTTCATAACGGCAGCCGCCTGACGTTTTCCTTGCGCAAGGCGCAGGCCTTGCTGGTCTACCTGGCGGTCGAAGGGGGTATGCATTCACGCAGCAAGCTAGCTGCGTTCCTGTGGCCCGACAGTGAGCCCCACGATGCGCGCACGGCCTTACGCAACGCCATTACTCTGCTGCGCAGCCTGCTCGCCGACTCCTCTCCTTCCCAGCGCAGCCATCTGCTCATTGAGCATGAGCTGCTAGGCCTGGATCCACATGCCCCACTGGAGATGGACCTTGACGTGGTGCAGCAAGCCTGGAGCCAGGCCCAGGAGTTCTCCACGATCCCCTCCGAGCAACTACGCGCTTCCCTGGTCGCCCAGTGGCAAGGCGCCCTCTCCCTGGTGCGCGGTCCGTTCCTCGACGGCTTCTGGCTGCGCGAGGAAGCTCCTTTTGACGAGTGGGTACAGCTGCAGCAGCGCCAGTGGCAGGTGCGCCTGCAGGTGCTCTGCGATCGACTCTCTTCCTGGCAGGAGGCTGCCGGGGAGCTGGAGCAGGCCCGAGCCACGCTCATGCGCTGGCTGGCGCTCGATCCGCTGCAGGAGGAGGCCTACCGGCGTCTGATGCGGCTGCAGCTGGCGGTGGGCGATCCGACCGCGGCCTTGCAGGTCTACGCCACCTACCGGGCGCGACTGGCCGAGGAGTTGCAGGTCGAGCCGTCGCCGGACACCGTCGCCCTGGCTGAGAAGATTCGCGCAACCGAGGCTCACCGCAGAGGGAGCCCCTCTGCTCGTCCCGCCACGGCTGCCAGCGCGCTCCCAACCGAGCTGGTCACCCCACTCGTCGGACGTGCAGCGGCCTTCAGTCAGATCGTTAGCCGCTACCGGCAGGTGCGGCAGGGGCAGCCACAGGCCGTACTCGTGGTTGGCGAGGCTGGCATCGGCAAAACGCGGCTTGCCCGCGAGTTTGTGGCCTGGGCCCGGGCCCAGAGCGCTGAGGTGCTGAGTGGGCAAACTCTCGAGGCAGGTGGACGCCTGCCCTATCAGCCGCTGGTCGAGGCCCTCAGGCTTCGGCTGGAAGAGGAAAATGCCCCGGAGGACCTGCTAGACGACCCGTGGCTGGCCGAACTGTCGCGCCTGCTGCCCGAGCTGCGGGTGCGCTACCCCGATCTGCCGGCCCCCACGCAGGATGAGCTGACCGCCAAGGTGCGTCTGTTTGAAGCGGTGGCGCGGCTATTGGACGCTCTGGCGCAACGGGCGCCGCTGGTGCTACTGCTGGATGACCTGCACCAGGTAGATGTGGCCTCGCTGGACCTGGTGCGCTACCTGGGAAGGCACTGGATCAGGCATGGCACGCGGGTGCTGCTGCTGGGCACAGTGCACAGTGAAGGGCGGGAGCTGAACCCGCTGCTTTCCGCCCAGCTGGCCGACCTGGGACGGGACCTGCCGGTCACAAAGGTCACCCTACAGACGCTGAGCCAGGCGGAGACTCTCCAGCTCATTGAGGCCATCGTAGGAGCGGGGGAGCATGGCATGGCACGGCCCTCCTGGGGAGGGCCAGGGGCATGGCCTGCGCAGGCGTCGGAGAGGCCGCTGGTCGGGCTGGGTGACTTCCTGTTTGCGTACACCGGCGGGCAGCCGTTTTACCTGTTGGAGACGCTCAAGATGTTGCGGGACCGGGAGTGGCTGGTGCCACGGCTGGGTACGGATGGCACCTGGAGGCTGGAGCCGACCCTGGAAATGGCGGCGGCCGTTGCGCAGGAGCGGTCCCAGCGCGAGCTGTTGCCGCCCTCGGTGCGCGCGATGATCCTGGCACGCCTGTCGCGGCTGTCGCAGGCAGCGCGCCAGCTAGTGATGGCCAGCACGGTGCTCGACAACCAGGCGACCGCCCAGCGCATGTGGCAGGTGGCCGAGCTGGAAGTGCATGCAGGGGTCGAGGCTCTGGAGGAAGCTGTCGGCAGTGGGATGCTGCGTGAGGGGGAAGCAGGAAGAGGCCGCCCGGCCAGCTATCGCTTCGCGCATGACCTGATCCGCGAAGTGGTCTACACCGAGCTGGGCGAGGCGAGGCGGCAGATCTTGCACCAGCGCGCCTTTGTGCTGCTGCACAGCGAGGGGGCGCGGGCCTCCGAGCTGGCGTATCACGCGCTGGAGGCGGGACAGGCCGAGGACGCCTATCGCAACAGCGTGCAGGCCGGGGATGAGGCGGTGGCCGTCTTTGCTGTCGATGATGCCATCGGCCACTACGAACAGGCACGCTCCTTGCTCCAGGAGCGCCAGCCAATGCAGACTGTACTGGAGGCCTCGGAAGTCGAACACCTTTACGCCTACCTGGGGCGGGCCTATGGCCTCCAGAACGCCTGGGAGCAGGCCCAGGAGGCCTATAAAGAGTTCGTAGCCTATGCGCAGCGACAACATCAGCCCACGCTGGTCAGCATGACCCTCAATCGCATGGCAGTCCTGGCGGTTCAACAGTCGAACGACAAGCCACAGGTGCACGCGCTCATGGAGGAAGCCCGGCGCATGGCAGAGACCAGTCATGACCAGCGGGCGCTGGCGGAAACGGAGTGGAATCAGGCACAGATAACGACCGCAGTGTGGGAGGATCCAAAAAGCGCCTTCCCTCATGGGGAGCATGCGCTGGAACTGGCACGAGGAATACATGACCAGGAATTGGAAGCCAGAAGTCTCTCCTCACTTGGGGGGATCCATATTCTTGCAGGAGACTTTCAGGAGGCTATACGCTGTGTGGAAGCGTCCCTGGCGCTGTATGCAGCCCTGGGCACCGAGCCGACCGCTTCGCGGGAGCTTTCAGTTGCACACTTTCTGAGTGGCGCTCCGCCCACACAACCCTTGACGTATCGCGCGTCAGAAGCCTTGTGCTGGGAACTGCTGGCCATCGCGCAAGCGCAGGGTGGGAAGGTGCACAACAGCATTCGCAGTGGCCGTATGGCACTCGCGCTGAGCAAAGAGATCCAGAACGTCTGGGTACAAATCAACAGTACGATCGGCCTCACGCATGGATTGCTGGACGCGGGGGCCTATGAAGAGGCGCTCATGCTCACGCAACATGCCGTCGCCCTTGCGCGGACCCTTCCTTCGGCCATAAACTTCCAGGACCTTCTCCTTGCGCTGGGGAGTACGTATCAAGCCTTGCAACAGTGGGAAGAGGCAGGCAGTACGCTCGAGGAGGCAGTAGCCGTGGCAGAGACGTTAGACCTCGGACCATCTCGCGTGAACGCCCTTTCGCGGCTGTGCATGCACTATGCTGTGGCTGAGCAGTGGGAACAAGCCTGCTGGTGTGCCTTGAAGGCCGTCACCCTACGCGAGAGCCTTGATGTGGCATTGATCGCGCTGGATTTCTACCCTCATTGTGAAACGGAGGCCTTACTGCGTGGGGGACATGAGAGCCAGGCGAGAGCAGAGGTGCATCGACTGGGGGAACATCTGGGACCTTCCCCTCGCTTCCACATTCCCTACCTGCGGTCGTTGGCGGTGCTGGCAGCATGGAATGGGCAGAAAGAACAGGCCATCGGCCATTTGCGCGAGGCCGCCCAGGTGGCAGCAGATATCGGGTTGCCAGGAGAACAGTGGCAGATCCAGGCGGCATTGGGAGGGTTGTATAAGGCAAGGGGTAAGTCTGCCCAAGCGCACACCGTGTTGAGTGAGGCGGCGAGGATCATCGAGGAGCTGGCGGTGGGCATCGGGGATGTGGCACTGCGGACGCGTTTTCTGACAGCGCCGCCGATCCAACAGGTGGTGCAGCTAGCCCATGGCAACGCCAACGCGGTCTCGCAAGACCACGCGGAGCCAAGCGGGCGCTGAGGAGTCACTCTTGCGAGCACCAGGTACCTATATCTTTTTTGGGGTGTTTGGTGGGCTAAGATATTATCCCCCCAGGGCTATTGCAAGATCGGGAAGACGACGCGTGCTGGTGGGAGTGCACAGGGCTGTCGCCCTGCGCCGGAGCACGAGGTGTCCTCGCTTCATCCTTCCTTCCCGCGCTGGAGGACTCTGCTGGCGAAGGCGATAGATACGCGAATGCCGCCCCATCGCCGGGCGACCACGAGGGTCGCCCCTACTATGGACGGGCCTGAGGAGCTGTTTCATACGTAGCATAGTAGGGGCGACCCTCGTGGTCGCCCGGCGATGGGGCGGCTGACTTATTGACTTGTACCCCTTGACAGAGTGTCCATTTAAACGTACACTTATATGTACAGAAAGATGGAAAGAACACTGAAGCAGCTTTACACGAGAGGAGGCCACGCATGCATGGGACCAGTCAAACTATTCCCATCACTAAATTAAGAGAGGAGTTAATGCACTTGCCGGAGCTTCTGGACGAGAGCGAGCAGGTGACAGTAACACGCCGGGGCCATCCAGTAGCGACAATTCTTTCATTCAAAATCTATAGGAATATGTGTGAGGATTTAGAAAGAATGCGCCAGGAGATGCAAGCCATGCAAGAAACAATTGAAATCTTGCAAGATGCTGAACTGATGGAGGCCATTCGCGAGGGCATGCGGGCCCTGCAAAACGGCGATACTGTCTCTCTTGAGGAAGCTCGGCGTGCACTCGGAATAGCATGAAATGGCGAGTTGAGATTGCTAGATCAGCACTCAAACAACTTGAAGATATCACAGATAAGCGACTTCGTGAGAAACTTTTCCAGCGAATTGAGCAACTGGAGAATGATCCAGAGAGTCAAGGGAAACCGCTGCGTAATGAGCTTTCAGGCCTTCTGAGCGTGAGAGCCATTGCGCAGCGGTATCGTATTATTTACAAGGTTGAGAATGAGCTGGTGATTGTTATTGTCGTTGCAGTGGGGATACGCAGAGAAGGGGATCGCTCGGATATTTATCGAAT
>WNFI01334617.1_pt1 | contig 16857 bp, 24 predicted proteins | sample 5400471 | NCBI WGS metagenome assembly WNFI01 (sample SAMN13153348, study PRJNA577476) | soil metagenome | isolation source: 100 cm saprolite on Douglas fir-dominated hillslope | place: USA:California | collected 2013-09-17 | reverse complement strand
CTTTCGCAGTCATATTCGACCCCTATGAAATTGAAATACGACTGTCCATCTCCATCAAAACTCGGATCGGACGAGCCATTATGGAAAACTGCGTCAACGAATTTTCTCAAGATTGTGAGAGAACTGGGCCAGAGCATCAAAAGTTTTGGAGATGGCATGTACTTGAGTCCATTTAAGTCTGGACTGGGCTGATCTACTCGATCATCTAGATATCCTCCCAGAACATATAGAAGGGATTTGGCGTCAGGCTTTGGATGTTTTTCGTGGTGCCCTTCTTGCTGATTGGTGGGTTGATATGCTTGAATTGTCCCCTTATATTGTATTCTAATATACGACCAGTTTTGCCGCAACCCAATTTCCACTGGAGAAGCAAGACTCGGAAGAGAAATTTGATCTAGCATTACTTGCGACTTTGGAGATCGATGTCATCCCGTATATTGGGGATCCCCGTGTGCCCAACCCTGTGATTGTAAGTATTCCAAGGATGGTTAAGCGAAGTCCCCATCACTTAACCTTATTCCTAGACTCAACTAGGGAAGACGTTGCAGAATGCTAGTGTATTTCATGACCTGGAGTCACACTTGGAGGCCCGTATAAATCCTCCCTCGCAGATGCCTCTGGATAAGGCAGGGAAAAATGGCAAGGTGAATGACCTCACCGCAGACTCGGCGCCAGTATTTGGCACAACAGCACCAGCCAATTTGCTTCCCCGTGAACGCTTTAAATATTGGTGCTTCGATCTGCTGTTCTTGACATGTTCAGCATCCACCCAAGGTATATTGAACTTGAACACATGGTCTGCTATCACTGACGGCCGTCCTGGATCAGACAATGCTACGGAGCGTCAGCGGATTGCTGCCCTTATACTTCCCAGTCTATTAAGTAGATGTCACACTGTTTTAGCGACATATGTCGTAGATGAGGCGCTACGCGGAGGGGTTCCGTTTCCAAGGTGGGCATCAGTCTCTGAATCGTCACATGTCATCGATATCTTCACTCAGGGTGAGGGAGGAGGAACTTCTCTACGTCCTTCGCAAGCTTCAGGAACTCCGTCTTTGGTACGGCTGTTTATGGGCTTCTTTCTCGGATGATCCATCCAAGTACAGTATCATCCTTCCAGGTATATCCCTTGTCTCGCTTTGAGCTGTCCTTGTACTTATTCGCGCATCAGACATTGACACGACCCTAGAACCTCAAAAGATGATAGCAGACGCAACAAAACGCTCGACTCAAGGCCATTTGTTCCACTTCTACACCTTACTCTATGAAATCGCGACGATACACCGCGCTCCGCCATCAATGTGGGCCAACTCCACCTCACCACCACATCCGCCTTCTTCAGATCCCAGTCGCAAACTCAGCAAAATGAACGGGTCAAAAAAGAAGGACAAAGATAAGAATAAGAATAAGAGTCACAGTCCAACGGAGTCGATCCATAACAGGAGAGGGATAATCGGAGCAGAAATCGATGTTGAGCCTGACTCCCCGGGCACCGTGATCGAGGTGGATGCTCGCGTACTCGCGAAAGATTGTCTCCGGCAGATAGGCAGGGAAATGGGCGCCGAGATCTAGCAACAATCTAGTCAATTATTGAGAGGATGCACTTGGACAGACTCTCTGTGGGATATACATTATGTATCTATCATGTTGCACATTGTCATGTCAGGATAGAAAAATAGCTGTGTCATTCGATAGAGACGTAGTATTTTACAAGTTTCGTTCTATTGGGAACCACCACCGGACTTCATCGTCAAATTCTTCTTCGACAGTCCAATACGTCTTCCCAATCCATGCTTGCTCGAGGTAAGGCTCCCAAAACTCAATCTCGCAAGTGTTCCTTGAGAAACGGTATGAAGCGACGTGTGGACTAGGACCAAGATATTCGTGTCTGAGAAACGTGCATCTAAATCAATGGAATGGATGAAGTGCTTTGGGGACTATACTACCTCTTTGGACGAATAGCACCTGTACCATCTGGAGAAGTATGCTGAACGTAGTTGACGCCCATCACTTCTTCCCGAGAGACGGAAGTGTTGTAATGCTGATAGGTTATGGAATTCAAATCATCTCCCCGCTTGAAGCGAATCTTGAGGAGCAACCATCCAATACAAGGCCACACCAAGGTGTGATGCACTTACGTTGTCATAACCCTTCGTTGAATTGAGATTTTTCGGCAACAATAAGGTCCCCGAAACTGGCGCGATGAATTTTCGGCTAGGAGGCTTTTCCAACGCCCAAGCTTCAGCCTTCAACTTCTCAAATGCTGGTCCCATTAGTGTGTCTTTCAGGTCCCGTATGATCTCATCCTGCTCAACAGCGGACAAAGACGCCCATGGGCCTTTCCCTACGCTTCAAAAGGACAGCTGGTTTCAAAATCGATAGTAGCAAGTGGACTCCAGCTCACCTTTTTCCTCAGAAAGAAACACATCCCTCTTCCTGTTGAACTTCTCTATGGATTCAGGTGTCCAAATGCGATCCATGCTGTGTCAGTTGTCAGTTCCTCAAATTTCGACAGCAAGGAACATAGCCACAGAGTTTTCGGAGGGTATCCTCCGAGGATGATACATATACCTTCCCCATCGTTTTGTTCCTAACATCTTCCATTCCTCTCCTCTCAAAATGGCCACTGTCGAAGACGAGAAAGTTCTTCAGGATGTCATAGAGCACCCAGCCGAAGCAGTCAAACGCGCAAAGGAGGCAGGACGTAGAATAGGCTATGTTGAGTTGTCAGCCCTCCTTTATGCTGCACAAGAGCCTTCCGTCTATCATCAGCTGAGGGATGCTGGAGTATTGGATGTTATTCTGGGTACCTTTTTCGATGGATATGATAGAACAGCCGAGAACATTCAGGTTAGTACATAGTCCCGCTGGCTTGGACGGCTGAAGTAGGTGGCTCTGATAGGACAAGTCCGTTGCATCTCCTCATTGGATTCTTCCTATCACCGGCCTTATCAACTTTCTCGTGTCATTGAAAAAAGACGGGATCGAAACTGAGCCGAATGCGGCTGCATTGAAAACCATCGGAAACGCGTATCCACGTATCGAAAAGACGATCGACAACGATGTTCACCTTCTCAATGCAGAACGAGAAGGATTGGATAATATCATCAACGTCCTGTCTCTAGCAATGTTCCACCTCTCGCGCGTGCCCGACGTCATCGACAGGTATTCAGATCGGCTGGATTAGATCATATCTATCTTCTAACACGAACCTCTTGTCCCCAGAAAGCTTATGTATTCGCCTAATTCTTTGTGGACACTGTCTACATGTTATCATCTTGCTCGTTCTGCCCCGGCCCGTCGTGTTTCTTGTGTCGTGATCCGTCAGCTTCTCGTAAACGAGACTGGTAATCCAGCCCTCAATCCACCTCCGAATGCTCTGGACATCTTTCTGAACTCTCAGGGAGGAGTTGGGGCCTCTTCCGTCATTCTCCGACAGCTCCTCATTAACTACACTGTGTATCAACTGGGCGGAGAAGCACCGGATCCAACCAAGACGCTGCCAGAGAACTACCGGATTGATGCGACTCAGCTAGCTGTTGAATTTGTAACTCTGGATGCGTTCGTCGAGATAACTCATCCGAGCAGTCGGAAGTTCTCACAGCTATCGATGGACGAAGATGTCATCCGAATTTTGGGGACGCACTTTGCTTTGGCAAAGCATGGTGATACGGAAGAAGCAACCGAAGATCGGTGGACGGTCGTCAACAGTGCCGCACCGTTCATCAAGTAAGCGTTCAACTTGTATTAGACGTGTTCTATCTGACACCCTTGCCTTGGAATTGTAGCAACGTGATTAATGCAGCGGAGAACCCTTCACGAAGGATTGCCGAACTGGTCGTTTCGTGTGATTTCCTCACAGTCGCTAGCCAGTCGCTTATCATGGCCGCAGGAAGAAAGGAGGCTCATAACTGTAAGTCATATCCTCACTTCTCCCAGAACTCGGCTAATCAAATGATGGCGTCTCTAGCTGCATGGTTCCGAATTTTCAAAATGATCATTCACACGGCCCAATGCAAAGACTCGTCGTGTAGAATCTACCTCCCAAGAACACCGCCCTCCTCCGAACCAAACGCTCCCTCGGTCCAAACGACGATCGCCAAGGCATTCCGTCCTATCTTTCTCCCCGTCCTCGATGATATCGACATCCTGATATCAAAACAGGCCACGAGCGAAACGATCATCCCCGAAGGCATGAAACAACATCTCAGTCTTGCGAATGACAAAGAAAAGGGAAAAGAAAAAGAAAGAGAGAAAGAGAAGAAGTTACGAGAGAGTGCGGCTTTGTGGCAAACTGTGCTCACCTGGAGAGCGCTTGGTATAGGTCTGGGCTTCAACGAGGAGGTAGAGAGAGGGGCCAGGAAGGGTATTGAGCCAGGTGTGAGCATTGATCATGGGAAATTTTGCGGGTGGTACAAGTGCGAGGAGAAGGATAGTTCCGAGTCCTACAAACGATGCTCGGGGTGCAAGGCTGTTATGTGAGTGCCCTTCCAGTCCTTTTCAGAGTATGCGAAATGATTTCTTTTGTATGTCACAGGTATTGCTCCGTTGACCATCAGAAGCTTGACTGGAAGGACGGTGCACATAGGGATGTTTGTATGATCCTGCAGAACGCGTGAATCACTGTATCTTTGAGACCAATTGTTTTGCTTGATTGTAGTCTGTCGAGATTTAGGTTGCTTAAATTGTGCCCTAATTCCCGCCGGGTCTTGGATGCGTTTTGTACCCGTTTGTAACAACTGAAATTGAGTTCACATCTGTCCTTGCTTGCGTGCTAGCCCTTGTGACTGTTCCACTTACGTAGCCTCCTTTGATGCCCTCCCAGCACTCGACTCAGATGAGGTATTTTATTTCACTAGACTAATCGGGCACCGCTTTGGCCCGGAGAGTTGCTTGTGACAGCGCGGACGCGCAGATGTCTCAATCCAATCTGGGACCAACCTGCAACCTGGGATTATCGCCCTGGTTATCTACTGCCGTGATTTGATGGGGAGAGATCTTGCCCTCCGAGTCCCCCTCATCATCTCTGCCTTGCTGCAACGCTACCCGCCGTGTTTAAGAGCAGATTGGGTAAATGGAATAAGGGAACTACTTTACGTAAACTCTTCGTTGGACGTATCAAAAATTTCGACAACGGAGAACGAATTTCTCACTCGACCTGGTTCCTTTGACAAGGGTCCAAAGAGAAATTAGCGGGCCATTGTTTAAAGTTCCAGATACGTCCGATAAAGAGGATTCGAACCCCTGTTCCATTTGCCAATCCGATTTGTGAAAGAGTGAAAGTTACCATTCCCGAAGCCGAACCGGTCGTCATTGACGTCAAGTTCCCCAATAGCAAGCATCGCGTCATCCTTGACAAGGTCAATTTTAGTTAAGGAGTAAACATGTCTATGAAGAAGAGTCAGTTTTTTATTTCGTTTCAAGCAGGAAAGAAAACTACTTCAGCCAGTTGTTCGAGAACCAAGCAGTGTCTTGAAAGATGGAGTCCCAAGAATCTTCTTCTGCATCGCAGTTCGAACTTTCAGGAAGGAGACCATCAGCAGGAGACATTGTGAGTTCTGTATCAATCGAAGATGCCAAGAGACGCCTTCAAATTGTTGGGAATTGGACACATCGAAAAAGGCGTTCCTTGCTCATCTGAAGTATCACCGCTTCGCCCTCAAAACGAATTCTCTGTACGTGGTCGGGGAGTTGATTTGTATTCGATGAATCTAACTACAAGTCGCCTTTAGAACCTCATCTCTTAATCGTTGTTGTGAAAAACCCTAAAGTGTTACTGTAGGTCAAAAACGGTCCGCCTTCTGCTCATTTTTTGCACATGACCGCGTGTCCTTCGAATCCTAGTATACTTTGCTGCATGGATGAAGTTTGAAATATCATTTCGTCATTTCTTCTCAGCTCGTTAAATACAAGACATGAACGGGTGCTGCCGCGAAGTCGGCCTTGGAAGTTATCATCATGTATTTATTGAATTTGAAGGTCTTGAATTGGCAATCCTCTTCTACATCCACATCATCTTTTGCATTGGCCAGAATGGTGTTGCGAGTTGGGTATATACACGAACAATTCGCATCGCCGCTCCTTCAGGTGAAGCGCCCCACATTTCGGCTTCTCTCAGCTAAGGCTGACCTGCTCCTCCACGCTGTATGACATAGTTTGCGGAAGAGGATAGGGGAAATACGTTCAAGCTTGTGGAATGCCCAAGTACGATCACTTCTTACTATCCGATAGTCTTCAATGCCTCTTCTGAGCAATCCGAATCACTTTTGACTGACGTCAGTCACTGCACCATAATTCTAGGTGGTACCGGTCAAGTCATCTCCCGCCTTTCTAACGACGAGATAGACGTTGCCATCGCTCTTACCGATTCACTTCTCGCCGGGATCGCTAAGGGATCGACTGCTTACAAGCTCGTAGGTAGCTACGTCACGACGCCACTCAATTGGGCTGTCGTCGCGAATCCAAAGAGCGAGTACCAAAAGATAGAACATCTTCGAGGGACAACGATGGGCGTTTCGCGGATTGGGAGGTAGATGGTTATTGCTCATGGGACCCAGCGTTTGACCAAGAGATTTGCAGCGGATCACAAGTGATGGCATATGTTATGGCCCTGCAGCAAGGTTTGTTGACCTGTCGTAACGTCTAGTTTATGCTCTCATCCATTGCTCAACGCAGGCTGGGTGAACCCGGAAACGAAGCAGGCGGAAGAAATGAGGTTTAAAGGTAGCCCGACAACCACGTCCCCAACTGTCATGCCTGACCCCTGCCCATGAAAGTGAACAACGATATCGATGGTTTGGTTCGTTCTCTGAACGACGGTTCCACCTCTGCGTTCATGTGGGAATGGTGCGGGGTGAATCCTTCTATCACAGACCGGTGACTAAGATAGTGCTAGGTTCACAACCAAACCATGGCTTGACAGAGGCGAGGTCCGATTTGTAGGCATATGTGTTTGCACGTACGGTCTCATCTTCATGTCCACTATCGAGTCTAGGTAGGTTCTGTCCCTACGCCCTGGCCGTCTTGGATGATCGCCGCTCAGACGAAGGATTCTTCCGAGACCGATGCATTCGATTTTCTGGTTTCGAATTGGCTCGATTCCCTGACCACATATATCAATCGCTTCACTGCCGCCGATACAGCAATCAAAGTCAAGTATATCAATACTACGTTTGGGTATAGGGAGAGCGATATCAGAGGTTGGCTCATCACGGTGGCCTGGACTTTGAACGCCAAGGATATCGAGGAGACAACCTTGATGCGTACATTGGAGTGAGTCGCAGAGTTCTGGAGGGCCGAAATGCTTACTCGATAATGGGACAGTGTCCTTCGCACCGCGAGTGTGGTGCCGGCTTCTTACACTACCTCGATTGCAAATTATGTCAACACCGAAATCGCCAACGTTACCAGAGGATCTGATGAAGTAGCTACTGCGTTCAAATATGTCTCGATGGGCACGACAGAGTAAGAAACTGAAGCCATTGTCACCCGGACGAATGTATCAATCGGTTTCCCCTGCTTGTTCCGGGAGCTGAAGTACTGGCACTGAATGATGTAGAGCTAGATCAATGACTGAGAAGACAAGGTCCATAAAACGTCGGCGACGCATTATTAAAATGTATACAACTAAGTGTATATATTGATGTCAATGATGGTATCTGGTATCCAATCAAGATGAACGCCGACTGCTGATGGCGAGCTCGGTAAGCCACGACTGCTCGATAGCAGAAACCGTTCTAGCGTAGGTGTTGTTTGTGAATATCTATAGGTATGGGGTGAATATCATGTAGAAGAATATTGCTGACTGACGCACTAGTTCATCGTAAACGATAGCAGGTGCTTTACGTCCGAATAGGGTAGATGATGGGTGTATCTTCACGGGCTTAGTTCGCACGCAGCGAGGATGATAAGCACCCTCGCGTCATATGATGTATCTTGGACATACCAATCGTGACAATATCTGTCGATATGTTCCATCCGGTTGTATCAAGGCGCAATTTTGAAAAGTACCACGGAGGATACTTTTCAAGACCCCATCCGTGTCCTCCCTACAAGATGCAGTAGGGTCGACGCCCGAGCGTCTGCAGGCATCCGCAAGCTGCATGGCTATCTCATTCGCTTCTGTAAATGCACGCTCATTGATGTGGTGTTTTTGGCACCAGTTCTTCACTCCATGCTTGCCGCTTGGACCATCCACATTTCCGTCCCTCACTTCCTCATATGCATGAAGGATGTTCAAAAGAGTAAGATGGTCACCAGAAGAATGGCGAAATTTGTTTCGCATTTCGGCGACTGATTCACGATGGTCTGGGGAAGGCTCCGTCAAGAGTTTCGATGTAGAAGATAGGAAGGATACAATCCGGATAACCTCCGCTGTGCACGAGTACGCTTGCGAAGCTAACACGGCACATGCCCACGGAGGGTCAAGTGGGAAGTTCGCCATTCTTTTTCCCAGAGGAGTCACATTTCCTCTCTCGTCTAATGCTTGTAAACCATACAGGATTAGGAGGGAGCCTTGTACTAACAGTCAGGTGTCATTAGAAAAGACATTCATCATATCAAAAACCAAAGCTGACCATTCTCTTCGCTAGGAGGGTCCAAAAAGTCTTCCGAGTTCGGATCGATATCGAAACACTTCAGAGTCAATACAGCGGAAGCAAGATTGCATCGCTGTATTTCGGGGGTGGTTGAATCCTTGAAATTCTTAAACGCTTCCTCTGTGTAAAGACGGAAACAAATACCAGGTCCCTGAACAAGGAGGCGGATTAGATCTTGCTAACGTAGGAATGCCTGAAACACACCTCACGACCTGCACGACCTGCTCGCTGCCGGGCGGATGATTTGCTCACCGGCTTCACCAGTAACACATCCATGCCTTTATTGATATGAGCCTTACCGTGATGTAGACGAGTTCGAACTGAACTGACCAGTCCCTTTACGATTCTGCATGATGAAACTCTTTTCCTTCGCCACCCCAGTATCAATGACGAACTTAATACCGGGGATTGTGATGGATGTCTCTGCAATATTCGTTGCAAGCACGATTTTCCGGGTATTGAGGGGAGTACGCAAAAATATTTTGTTTTGTCTTTGCTGTGGGAGAGCCGCGTATAGTGGACATGTCAAAATCTAGGCCTTAAATGAGCCTTCTGTTGCGGAGTAGTACGCTGGAGTGCTTACCTTCATTTTTCCCTGGGGAATTTGGTCCGCATAAAGCTTTATAGACTTCTCCAAACTCTCTATCTCTTCCTGACCTTATCGGTGGAGAGGATCAGTACATGGACGTTTGGCGAACTGACTTGATATACCAGAGAGGAAAACTAGTACATCTCCTCTCTCATGATTCATATGAATCTGAAAAAGAGTACGCAGCGCAGACTCCACGTAATCCTCCTGATGACCCTCTGTATAGTAAACTTTGACGGGATGCTGCCTGCCTTGAACATAGAGTATTGGAGCACTATAGGAAGTGATGAGCTGGAGTCTACGTTTCAGACACGAGCCTACTTGTTAAAAAATTTGCTGAATCGCTCCGCATCCAGCGTAGCACTCATGATGATTACTTTCAGAGAGTTCCCACTGGTGCGGTCCGGAGCTTTACCCTTGACATTCGCCCCCGAGGGATTGTTTCTCTGACGCTGAATCCTTTTGAGGGCCGAAAGCAAAAGATCAGTCCGAAGAGTCCGCTCATGGGCCTCATCCACGATGACAACGCTGTATCGCAGCAATAACGGGTCGGATAATAACTCGCGCCCGAGCATGCCATCAGTCAAGTATTTGATCTTCGTCTCGGAACTACACTTCTCATCGAAACGAACAGCATACCCTACCCTCTCCCCTATTATGGTTCCCTGTTCGGCGGAGACTCTGCTCGCAAGCGATGTGGCTGCAACCTTTCGAGGCTGCGTGACGCCAATGATTCCCCTAGAGAAACTCTGAGATTCAATTAGGAACTGGGGCACTTCTGCGGACGGGCTTCAGGAAACCACATGAGAGGCAGAGCTAGCGTAACGCACGAGTAGTTTTGCCACTTCCAGTTTCTCCGAGGATAACAACAGTGTCATTGCTCAAAACAGCTCGGATGAGACTCTCGCGGCCTGAAAAAGCCTTGTCAACCGTATGGTCAATCTACATAAAAACAGAGATGCGGCCCACCACTCCAAATCGGAAGGGCCTTCCTCTGCTTAAGCAGCTCTAGGGCCGCAACATCCTGCCTAGACTTTTGAGGGGGTACTTTTGACGGAGTTCCAGTAAAAGCAGAACCCAGACTGTTCCCATGACTGATGGGCAAACCGATATCGTCATCTTCTGGGTCATCCATTGTCACCGCTCGCGGCAGCTTAATCGAGGTGGACGTGTTATGGTTGCTGGGTCGGAATGCAAAATTGATCGTTTCTACGCACCAGAAAACATCGTTAACCCCACTCCTTTCTCCCAAAAATTTGTGCTTACTTGCAGCTGATGGACCAGACGGCGTTTGCATGGGTGCCATTGGCGCGAAAAATGAAGGATATCCAAATAAAGGACAACAAACAATAACCCTTTGTGAATGCTGCTCCGTCATGCGCGTATCGCTGTTGCATTTCAATGATGTCTACCGTGTCACTAAGCAGAGACTCCCCTCCGGGATGATCGACGTTACTCAATTCTGCGAACTTGTGAATTCCATACGGAGTTCTTGGAACCAAACTCAAGGTGGCATGTTACTGTTCTCTGGGGACGTGTTTTCCCCTTCTGTGGAATCTTCGGTTACAAGAGGAAGCCACATGGTCCCAGTCGCCCACCCATGATGCAGAACACTTGTTCCTTCTAGTTCGGGGTTCGTTTTAAAATTTATTTCATCCGAACAAGGAAGATTGTTGCTAATTCGTGACTAAAGTATCCTCATCTTTGCAAGCTCATCGTCGATTGCAAGTTTGTGGGTTGAACAGTGATCCGCATTTTTTATTGTGCATATTAAAGCTTCTATCAGCCATGGATCCTCAGCAATATAGTCGATTGCAGAACGAACGATACACCAGCACAACTTGAGCCCTTTCGAATCCTGACACTTCCAGGACTTAGCGTTGGGATAATCGGACTTGTCGAGGAGTAGGGGTTCTGCAACACTTGTGAAGGATGACTCATCTGCACTGATAGGAACTGGATTGCTACAGTGCCTTCTTGGCCGCCGGAGTTTCGGTATCGCGATATGGTCGAGGTCGCAATCGGGTTGTCCAAGAGATTACGGGACCCAGAAGGGGAACATCGATGCGATATTGTGGTTGCCTTGACACACGCTAGGTATCGTCTTCCTACGGGCCTGCGCGAGTTAGAATTCAAGATAATCTTTTCAGGTTACCCAATGTAGATCTGCCAGTTTGTTCATCATTCGTACCAGATTAACATATGGACTAGGATATCAATCTCGCCAAGCGATTGCATGCAACCAATAATATAGAAGAAGCTAGGATGCACCACGGTGTTGATCTGATTCTAGGAGGGCACGACCATACATATTACATCGGTAGAGGAATCGAGAGATGGGAAAATTATCAGCACGCAGAATGCGAGCCCGGTACGGAAGAGGATGATGGAGTCAGGTGTGTCGGTACTTCGCTGCGCATCCCTTCATGTTCTGACAGAGTCCCAGGTTAATCAAGAGTGGAACTGACTTTCGAGACCTCAGTGAAGCTATACTCGAGGTGGAGAATTCCCCAGATGGAAGTGTTCGCAAGAGGGTGGTTAGAAGAGTGGAAGGTACAGCAGACCTTCCCCAGAAAAGCCCTGACATAGTTTGATGATCAGCAGGAAAGCGACACCAGATCACGCCAAGTATGCCCTCGTCGAAGGAAATGAAAGAGATGCTGTCCAAGCTTTTGTCCGATGTTTCTGCGTCGCTGGGCATCCCTATTTGCTATACAATCACAGAATGGGACGTCAGATCGGAAGTAGTTCGTATGGATGAAGTGAGCCTTACCTTGAGCCTTGCCCAGAACTAACTAAAGCACCGAGCCATAGTCTGCAATAGGCAATTGGGTGGCCGATGTTCTAAGACATGCATACGATGACGCCATCTGGAATGTTGGGCAGCGTGAGGGGGGTGCTGATGGTGTTTTCATTTGTGGTGGGACCTTACGAGGAGATTCACGTTACGGGCCGGGTCGAGTCTTCCAATAACACTCCCGGCCGACTCCCAACACTCATATCATCTACAGGGAAGATAACAATTGGCGATGTTTTGGAGATCTTGCCGTTCGAAGACGCTGTCGTTGTGATCGAGATTGATGGCGCTACTCTTTGGGATGCGTTGGAGTCGTCTTTAAGCGCATATCCCAGTCAGGAAGGGCATGTGTTCTGAATGATGCTTAGACTCCCCTTGCTGATGCCTGTTCTTACCCAAGCCGGTTCCCTGTCATATCAGGCTTCCAGGTCGAGTGGGATTCACGCAAACCCCCCAGACAAAGGGTCCTTGGCGTCTGGCTGACTGATAACGCCGATCCCTCACACCCACACACGGATGCATCCCCTTCGTACAGAGGAGAACATGTAACGCGGGAAAGGGGCGGTCGATTATACAAAGTTGTCAGCCGTCAATACATGTGCGACGGTTACGATGGGTTTGATGCACTCAATGGACGTCATTACCTCGTTGATGATGAGAGCGGCATTATTATGAGCTCCATCATACGGAAGTTCCTGCTAGGTATAGTTTCGTTGTCTTTCCCATTTGAAGCAGTACTGAATCGTCATGCCGAATTCCTGCACCAATGATCACAACAGGCTCACAGTATATCCATGTGATGAAGCAGCTGACGGCTAAGGGAGTTCCGGGCCACTTGGATGTCCAGACCAAAGAGGCTATAGCACGCGCTAGAGCAGAATGGATACATGGGGGGAACTCACCTGTTAGCGAAATGAGGATGAAATGGGTGGAGGCCACGAACAAAGTGCTACACGCGTCCCAAGCACATTCCCGTAGAAACATTAGCGATGCACTTCGCGTAGGAGGTAGAGAACATATGTCACCCGTAGATCCTTTCGATGGACAAGGCGCACGTTTGAATGACTGCAAAGTTGTTCAGCCATCCACGGATGACGAAAACATGGAGAATCTGGTTCACATCCAACCCGTGAAAGATGGGAGGTTACGAGACATGGGCCGCGTATGAGCACTCATGTAGTTAAAGTTGTTGGGTTTTGTATGAGAATACAGTAGATGTCCTGTTCCAGTGGGAGACCCAAATTATCCTCGCTCTCCCCAAAAGACATTGAGATGTGGACACATATACACACACTCATTATTGGGAGAAGGATGGGCACAACCAATGAAGCATCTTCATGGAACGAGACCAATTGTCGCCCAGGTGCCAGCAACGGAATGCTTCCATATGAGTTGGGGAGTGCTCAGGTTGAGAGGATCGAGATTAGAGAGGAATCCATTCTCGCTTCCGAGGAAGAAGCGGCCGCTGACCATTGTCACATCCGATTTAGCATCATCGCTGGTTGTCGTGAGGGGTAGTCTGTCTTCTTCGGCGGCAAAGTATACCAGTTCTGCCGCTGGGAATAGTGCAGCAGAGGGATTGGTAACAGAGTACGTTGTCATATTCTCAAAGGGTAGTCCGAATGTATGGTCGAGCTCTTCGGCAGATCGTCTCCTGAAAAACTGTATGGGACCCAAGATTTGTCAAGACCTCACGTAGGTGATCAAACAAAGGTTTTGAGCAAACCTGGACGCGTGTCCCTTGTGGGGGCGCCATCTCAGCATCCAGAGACAGGGAACCTCGTTTAGGATCTCCAGCAGTGATTTTGGAAACCCGGACGACACTCTGAAACGCAAGGCCATCAACCCACAGTTCGTAAATAGACACTGGGAACGATAGCTACATTTCCTGAAGACAGAATGCCTACTAAATAGTCCGTTCCTCGGTGATCAAAACCGTGGTCGGCCCCCTTCAGATTCAAACTGGCTAGCCCTTCAAGTAAAAGTGCAGTCGGATTTTTGTCATCCAGAGAATGGATAAGATTGGATTGTGAGCTTAGACAAAACTTCAGATACATCCTATTCTCCAGTAAGTGTATGGATACGGACTTTGTTACTAAAAAGGGTGACCCTATTGCTTCCAGACCATCACACCCTTGAGCTACAACGTACGAATTATTTACTATGGAGAATCCGACAGCGCCTTCAGATACGACTTTCAGATTCTGGAACAAAGTCACTGGACGACCGGTGACAAATGGAGTGGAACTAGCCATCACCCCGAACTTGAAGAAGAGTCAACCGCGGGAATGGGAGTACATGGATATGACGTACCTTATGAGAATTTGGAAAATGGTGGTCCAACGAAGATATCAGTCCCTCTGGTTGAAGGTCAGTGAAGAAAAAAATCGTTTTGTTGTCCCTGGAATATAAACCACGATGAAGGGGGAGCTCAGTCATTCTACAGAGTGCCGTACTGTGATTGCGTCAGGCCCCTAGGAAGCTGTAAACCTGGCCCCAAATAGCTAGCACTCTCTAGTCCCCCCCAGCCCCTCCTTCCCTCTAGGATCTGATCCATTTCCTTCTTCCTTGCCTCTTCCGCCTTCTTGTGCCGGGCGGCGTGTATGTGATGATTGCGACCCACCTGCACCATAGGTCTACCCGGGATGTTTGACGAAAAGGGGGACGAGACACTGCTAGACATCTCCAGTACAGAACAATAGTATTGACTGACTCTGGAAGGCACTGAGGCAGCGATACAGCCAGCAGTATTTCGACCCACTCTTGACAAATAAGTTACCAAAGATGACAAGTTGTCAGTTGGATGGTTTGCGGAAACGGTGAATGCGACATTTGAGCTATGGGAGCTTTTAACTGCTGAAGTCACAAATTTTAGGAGCGCATCTGAGTTCCTAGAGAAGAAAGTGGTTGCCCTTAGCATTGCGAACGAGAGTTAGGAACACTTTGCAAGAAAGTGTCAAGTCGGCAACTCCCGTCCCCATCATGATTTTCAGAAATCAATCCAATGTCCGACCAAGTCAGTGCGGCCTCAGTATCACTGGTGGCTGCATCAAAGCCGTACGGACTCAAGAATACGATACTGCGTTCACATGGCAGGTGTGTTGACATCATTCCAATATTTAGTTTCGTCGAATGTCGACTACTATCGTCCTTTCCTCCGAAAGGTTCCCCTGGTACACCCAGAATGGCCAATTAATCAGTAATGCATTTGTTATCGGGATCGCAGGCGGTAGTGCAAGTGGTAAAGTAAGTTCTTCTCCAATTTATACAGAAAGTGACACTGCGCTTACCGTAGTACCATTGTCGACTTTGAACTTTAGACTCATGTGGCTCGGGAAATTGTCAAAGCATTGGGCCATATACCTTCCGTGGTAATAATATCTCAGGTGGAAATTGTATGCCCTCTGGAGTCAGCAGACAATTGATTGACGTGGCCAGGACAGTTTCTATAAAGCATTAACACCCGAGCAGAGCAAAAAAGCGTTCGAAAACAAGTAATTAGACAACCACCAATTTGAAGCTCGGGATAAGTACCTAACGTGTTTTCACAGTTATGATTTCGATCACCCGTCAGCTATTGACATGACATTGTTCGCCAAGGTTCGCAATGAATCACCTCACATGCAGCGTATGATCGCTCACTCCCCATTAATAATATATTCTGTAGTGCCTAGATGACTTAAAGCAAGGGAAGCAAACTAATATCCCAGTTTACTCATTTTCCATGCATCAGCGTCTCCCAGAAACGCACTATCTATACGGTGCTTCGATCATTATCGGTATGCAGTTCCCTTCAGCTCAATGTCGATACTCAACGTTTGATGCATCTAGCGGAAGGCATTCTTGCACTGAATGATCCAGAGCTTCGCAGTTTATATGATTTGAAGATTTTCGTCCAGTGTGTATTCTCAAACCTAGAAAGCAAGCGCTCTTTGAACAGATCTTCATTAATCAGATGTGACAATGACTTGATGTTGGCACGTCGCATACAGCGGGACGTTGCCGAAAGAGGTCGGAATGTCGAGGGGGTCCTGCAACAGTGAGAGCCACGAATTGCCCTGACGAGGCTTGGCTGAAGCCAAACACTCAGATATCTAAAATTCGTCAAGCCGTCTTACGATAACTTTGTGCTTCCGAGCAGCAAATTTGCGGATGTTGTAAGTGCATCGTATGATCCTAGTTTGGTGCCAGTGTCTCTTTACACGTCGGAAGATTGTGCCAGGTCAAAATAATCACGTCGCCATCGATCTAATTACAACCCACATGAGGAAGAAACTGGACGAACGATCCGTGACATTCCGGGAGAGTATGGCAAAGGCACAAATGAATTTCTGGAAGCAGCGGATGACACCAGGGGTGGAAAGTCGGCCTGAATCATTGACTCCTAGTGGAAAATCTGTTTATGTCTTGCCGGAGGGTCCGCAGCTGAAGGTATGTAGAAACGTACACTGGGACCACGTACGTTGTAAAGAAACATCACATTTACTCAGGGAATATACACTATCCTTCGTGACTCCAAGACCAGCAAGTCTGACTTTATTTTTTACGCCGATCGCCTATCTGCCTTAATCATTGAGAAGGCCATGGAATTCCTGCCATTCCGCAGGAAGATTGTGCGAACACCTCTCGAATTAGATGCCGTTGGCAAAGAGCTTACCCTAGCTATGGATGGTCTTGATCAAAGCGAGGGAGAATTGTGTGGGATGTCTATCGAAACTAGTGGGGGCCCACTCCGGAAGGGGTTAGAACGAGTGGTACGGGATTGTTTATTGGGCACGGTTCTGTGGGTCAATTGCTACCCTCACCATTGATGGATCATCATCCCCTATTCAGTATCCAAAGCGATGCGGAATCAGGAGAGCCATTACTCCTTC
>WNFI01219603.1_pt1 | contig 16858 bp, 24 predicted proteins | sample 5400471 | NCBI WGS metagenome assembly WNFI01 (sample SAMN13153348, study PRJNA577476) | soil metagenome | isolation source: 100 cm saprolite on Douglas fir-dominated hillslope | place: USA:California | collected 2013-09-17 | reverse complement strand
TCAGCCCTGAGAAATCTCTAGTCCCATGACCACGTTCTGCGATGGTGCCAACCTGTCGACCGATGCCCAAAGACAACCGACTGTACAAGTTGATTAGATACAAAGAAGAAGAAAGGCGCAAAACGAGCGTAGTCCACCGAAACCCATCCAAGGGGAAAATACAACGAGAAATATAAGTGACGCAGATAGGGTTGGGATGCGGGGAGGCAGTCCATAGGGACGACAGAAACCGTAGAGACACAGGCCTGCATACGAGACGGATATCATTGCTCGTGCTTCTGTCAAGTTGTGGGGGTCAGCAACTAGGGGATCACCTTTCCGCAACAACACCCACTTGTACTAAGGAGAAAGCTCCTAATGAAAGCATTGAAAGAGCGGACAGGTTTAGGGAATTCAAGAATGTCCAGCTAATTCTAGACTTGATGTTAGGGGGTCGCGGGTGGATTCGGTGCCTCCGTTTCGCAAATTGTGTAGAATAAAGGAATTTGGGTAGCGCATTAGGTGTGCTTGTGCATGTATGTAGTGCTTGACGCAGGCATACTTAAGGAGGATAAATAGAAAGTCGTCCTTGTCGTTGAATACGTTATAACCGTGATACCTTGGATGAGGATGGGTGCAGTGTTCATGTATGAGTGCGATGAGGGTGACTATAGTATGCCGGAATCGCGTAAAGAATTCTGCAAAATGGTTTCTCTGACCGCGGCGAAGACGACTCGAATCTACAGAAAGTTAGGTACGAGGAAGATGGACTCTCAAAGGAGGGTCTGACGTACGTTATCGGTATCCGTTGCTTGTGTCAGACTATTGGCATTGTGAGTCATAAAGCAACACTAATCAACATGCTGACGTACTGAGGGTATAGGGCGAGCTTCGCTCTGTTCATACTGACAAACTTCCATAAGATGAATTTCGTGGCCTTCTGTAGGTCATCACCACCCGTGAACTCCGGGAAGTACTTCGCTAAAGATGAACGAGGCAGTTTTGCCCGGAACACGTCGGTCTTGTTGAGGAACAGAATGATCGATGTATTTAAGAACCAGCGGGAGTTCACGACGGATTCGAAGAGCACTAGTGACTCCTGCATACGATTCTGGAAAGAAAATTTAGATAAAAAGAGCAGTTAATGATGGAAGTCTACATACTTGATTTTTCTCTTCCAACAGAACCTGGTCGTATTCACTTATGGCGACACAGAAGATGATCGAAGTGACGGCTTCAAAACAATGGATCCATTTCCTTCGCTCGGATCTCTGGCCCCCGACATCAAACATACTAAAGGGTAAGGGAGTTCTGTGTTAAAGGTGTTATGCTTGGCAGCCACATAAACCCTGCATACTGTATCGATAGAGGTCCCATTTTGAAACGGGTCTCCGTGATTCCAGTCGTCTTGGCTCGAGCACGCAGCACATCATGTTGGGTAGGAACGTAGTTCCTGTCGCATATTCTGTTGACATTCGTGAAGAAATAATCCGCCGAGTCCATTAGGTAGAATTCGTTTGAACGCTCCATGAGCATCTGGATGACTGGGTCTCTCCAGAAGGACTCGATAGCTTCCGCCAGTGAAGGGGGAAGCGTGAATGATGGGTCTGGATCGTACTTGAAATCTTTGATTTGTATCATATAGTCCTTGATGGAATCAATCATACATGTCCTATTCAGGAACGCCCAACGAGTGAGGTCCAGACCTTGACTCACTCGATTAGCCCCAATCTCCGGCTGCAGTGAGAACTTGATTATTGCATTTGCGACATCCTGTGCTGATTCGACGACGTTTTTATTCACGACGGGCCGATAGATCATGAGCTCGTCTCTTGTGAACCCATTTTGGTGAATGATTTTCATCTGCTTGACCACCGTACTCTTTCCAGATTCCCCGGAGCCCAAGAGAAGTATCTTGCATTCCGTCTTTAGCCGTCGGGAATCCTCCTCAAGCAGCTTATCAATTCGAGCGCTACGCTCCTTTCCCTCGCGGTCCTCGGAGGAGACGCACGCGCCCATGAGTTCCTTTGCTCGGTACCGTCACCCTGGAGCACTAGGCTAAGAAATGCGAAGCAAACTGGAGGTGCGCAGGATTGAGTTGATGACAGTGCAGCCTGGGTTGAAGCTCATGTGTTTGCATCCGCTCTAATAGGCACTTCTGCGCTTCCATGCTCCATCGGTTCTTTTTGACCCTGGAGATCGCAGAGCTTCATGGGGATGATCCAACCCTTATTAGATTTATACTACAGAATGGACAGACGCGGAATCTCCAATAGCGCCCGGTACCATATTCACACGGATGGATGTGTCTGGACAATAAGATTCACGCTACTGAGGCTGCTTCTAGCTAGTTGTTACGTCGCTTCTGGATGACCGTCGTGCGCAACCATTTGGTCTTCAACTACGCTTGATGCTTAGCAACCGTACAATTCATACGTTCATTGCGTTCATCTCTTCCTTCACACCTCGAACGTCTACTATCTAGCATGAACTGAGTTTATTGTGATACATGCCTGGATCTGGATTCTGGATTGATGGTCTAGGTCTTTCTTCGGGTTTACCCACCCATCGGCAGGATATTAACGCCAGCTTCACCCTCCCGAACGATATACTATACACATCTGTAGGTTCTCATGAAGCGTATCGGAAGTTCAAGGGGGTGCCTTGGGCATATGTGCCCATGTGGTCATCATGCTGTAGATACACCATATTTGGAATCCAACTCCAGTTCGCACGGATTTAATTTAGCCTCGGTTTCCATCTTGATGAGGGTTTCGTTCAGAGACACATGGTTAGGTTTTGGGTTCGAATGGAAGGTCTTTCCGTTTCCTTAGCAGAGTGCTTGAAGACATGGTGACTAAACGCAACATTCGGTCTATTAACATGCTTTCGACCTCTCAACCGCAAAGGCTGCATCCATAGCCGCGCGGACCACAGTGTGCACGCTTTCGATGGGTGGTGTGGCGTCGATCTAACGAAGTCGGATGTTTCGGTTGAACGACAAAAACCAATCGATGTGCTCACCTCAACAACTCTACCAACTGCTCGGTAATAGTCTATAACCGGCATGCTAGTTTCAACAAAAGTCTCTGCCGATAGAAATCAGTCCCCTGCACCCTTAGGAATAAAAGTGAAGAAATATACTGAATCTCTTCTTGATTGACTCTTCGTTGTCATCCGAGCGTCCACTGGTTTTGCCCCGCTCTAACAATCGATTCAGGAGCTCCTGTTCCGGGCAGTTGAAGAAAAGTACGAAGGAGGCAGGGCAAACCTTATGTCGTATCCAGAATTAGATTGAGCGCCGGATTTATGTATAAATTCACGCACATCCTTGTCAAATTGCAGAGCTTGATCCATCTTTCGCGGAAATCCATCGATAAGGAACCGACCTTTCCCATCTTCCCAACCCGGAAGAGCTATGACCCACCGTTCCTCGAAAGCGGCTTTCATGGCATTCTCTAGGAGCTTGATGGTGACTTCCATAGGTACGACTTTGCCCTCACGAATGTGCTCTTCGATCATGGCACCGTACTGAGACTCTTCCCGTTTCTGTTCCGCACGTAGAAGGTCTCCAGCTGTTGAAAGCATGAGTGGGCAGGATTCCGATCTGAAAAGAACTTCTTGACCTGAAAGATGAACAAAATGGTATTCGCTGACGAGTGATGCGCATTGGGTGCCCTTGCCTTCGATGGGGATGGGAGTCAGATGTAAGCCAATCCTCCAAATAGATGCAACTGATATGTCGTGCCTGCTCCTGGTCCACCAAGGACATAAATTAACATGACCTTTGTGTGGTCAAATGTGGTTTTGTGACTTTCAGCAGCATCAGTCTCGATCTCTCTGCTTTTATGGGAATGCGGTGCATCGGATGTCTTTTCTAGCACTGGCATTATCCCTTATTCTTCCTTCTGAACAGGCGGGTTCAATGGATTAGGGTGTTGTCTGGGTCGTTTTGATGCAGGGTTGGTCGACTCCCTGAAAACGCCCGTCAGTCACGATCTACTCAAAAGTCATCGGCAAGGGAAGCAGTAATGACCTGTGTTTGACAACAAAAGCAAAAGCGGCAAAGGATAGAAAGGGGATTGAAAATAATAGAAATGGACTAGGGTATCTGCGCGCTTTCATATGCAGTGTTTGTTTCCGAGGCGCGTCACAGTCATCGTTGCGGGAAACACCACTTTTTCGCTAGATTAAAAAGATGAATATCCTGGTATGCTTGTATCTTCTCCATTTGTGAGGTGATCAGTGATGTAAATTGTGAAGGAAACCCTATTTGGACGTACCCTAACTCCAGCTGAGCGGCTTCGGCAACATCAGCGAGCTTTGGTCAAGGCTCAGCGAGAGCTAGATCGGGAGCGCACTAAGCTCGAGCAGCAGGAGAAGAAGCTGGTTGGGGATATAAAACGGAGTGCTAAGGCTGGACAAATAGTGTGTGACTTGCCAGGAAGCTGATCAGCAACGCACTGACTCACTCTTTGTTATCGCCTAGAATGCAGCTAAAGTCCAAGCCAAGGATTTGGTTCGGACACGGAACTATGTACAAAAGTTCTATCAAATGCGCACTCAACTGCAGGCAATCGCTCTACGAATTCAGACCCTGCGTAGTAATCAACAAATGGCGGATGCCATGAGAGGAGCCACGAGGGTACTAGTATCTGAGGATTCGAATGTCTGAGTGCTGACGCTTGTTAATTAGGCAATGGCATCGATGAATCGTGGGTTAAATTTACCACAAATCCAACGAATCATGAACGAGTTCGAGAAGGAGAGTGCCACCATGGATATGAAGGAGGAAATGATGTCCGATGCTGTTGACGATGTCATGGACGATGAAGTGGAAGATGAAGAAGTGGAAGGCGATAAGATCCTGAAGGAAGTGTTGGATGAGATTGGTATAAGCCTACAGCAACAAGTGAGCTTGTCCCCCCTTTTTCCATTCCACATCTGGCTCATATGCTCCTGATCGTAGCTCAATGATACGCCGACAACAATCGCTACTAATGCGCCATTGACGTCGGGACGGCAACCTGTCGCATTGGGAGCCTCAGATGGTCCATCCCTACCTTCCAGTCGAAATACAGGTGGTGGAGACGATTTTGACGACTTGCAAGCGCGTTTAGATAATCTAAAGAAACTATAACTTATTACAGTATTAGCTGATTGTAATTACACCTAGTGCACATCCTCATGGGCTTGGAGATACAAAGGAATGATAACATCTGCTATGCTCGTGCTTTCGGCTTTGCAGGCCGCTTGATGCCCAGAGCGTTCACCATTTCCGATTTCTTTTTCTTTGCCGGAGGTGTCACCTTCGGCATAACAGCTTTGACAGCGTTTTGGATGGTAGAGTCAAGCTGTGGCTCCAGGAAATCGGCTTTTCTCTTGATGGTAATGCTAGAAGATGGAATCGAGGGGGTTGTATTCGAAGATGTGTCATCGCCATCCGGCCTTCCAGAAGTGGACGAAGCAGCTGAAGAGGTACCGCCAATGGACGATGGCGATGGACCAGGAACCTTGGAGAATACTCTTCGGACGACCTCCTCATCCTCATCCTCTTTCGCCTTCTTACGCAGGGCTTCTTCATCTAGCTCTTCATCTCGAACATCAAGAGCATCGAAGGCACCGTCTCCTGCGGCCACACGTTCTAAACGAGCATTGCGAGCACGCAAGTCTTGAAGTGCATCGAGGATTTCCATTTCTCGCTTCGAGTCTTGGGTACGGTTCTCGAGAACTTTCATGGCATCGTTTTCCTCTTCTTCGAGCCTTGCTAATCGATCTTCCTCTTCTACAATCTCTACCTCGCGCCAGGGCTCAAAATTACGAGAGGCCCCATGTTCAACTTGATAATCAGTGTTCTTTGGATCAGTCTTGAACGTTATTTCTGCTGAACAAAGGGTACTTCAACATGCGCTGAGTCAGGGGTGGACTACTGGTGCTGTTGAGAGATTGCACACCATTTGATGTAAAACCTGCCACGTTTAAGCATCAGTTCTGGGTGCATTATAGATGTCTGAGTGACAATACCTAAAGATTTTGATCCCATAGTAATCTTCTCCTTCCACGGTCTCCTTGCGAGCATTGAATTTCTTCCCCTTGTAGATGTATTCACCACATGTGTTGCAACGCCTTGAAGAGAAGATAAAATATGAACCCAGCGCCGTTATTGGCATGCCTACACTCACATGCTGCAGGGAGCCATGAGACGCACGACCTGTTGAGCATTCTTGGGAGCGGAACGCCTTGGGATTTTACTCGGATCGAAGTCAGGCGGGTAGTACTTGTTGAGAACTGTATGGAAATTATCCCATTGATATTTATATCTGCACGAGTTGCGTAGGCTTACCTTTCCGTTCAGACATGTTGCCGAGATGGTGAACGTCTGAATTGGGGTTCTGCGGTCACCTGATGCAGCCCTTTCGGCACCGCGATTTTGCGCTTTGTATTTCCTATTTTTGGGGTGCAATGAGGGAGTGAAACGGACCATAGAGGATCGGGAGAGATGGCTCACGATCTGCTAGTTTGGACCTAAATGAGATGGGTTGACACCAGAAGTACTCTAAGCTAATGTAACCGCGCTTGTTGCAGGATCAAGGTGTAGGGGCTTTAGAGGGCGCGCCAGGATGTAATAGTAATACGCGCCCACTGAGTCGTGCCCATTACCTCCTCCTGGTTCGGAGTGAGGGTGCAGATGCAAGATGGATTTAATTTGGCCCGAGGTCGAAGTCTAAGTCTAAACAAAAATAAACACTATTTCATCCGGAGTCAGCGTCCTCCAGCTTCCTAAAGTAGTGGAGACTGGCTCGCCACTACGCCCGAAGTACGGACGCCAGACTCTACCCGTGCTATGTCATCTTCTGTGCCTATTAATAACCTTGATGCCCTGCAACGTCGAGAACAGACCCGAGCAAGCTCGCTTCTCGTCGGCTCTGACGCGAAGACCTCCAAGGTAGAGTTCCTACCACTCCTCACTTCTCTGCATAATTTAGCGGAAAAATTTAGGGAAGGTTCAGACCTGCTTCAGCGACGAGTTTTACACCCCGTGGTTCAGGGAATTTGTTTGAAACGCCCGGTGCGTCAAGACGTACTGCAATGCATCTCGAAATCGATATATCGTCTTTTCATCTAGGGTCCGCAGGCGTGGAAAAAGCGCTTTCACCTTTGCGATCCGCCGGCTTCGGGTCGACTTCCAGCCCTATCGCGTCATCCTTAGGCTCGAAGCCATCCAACCCCAAGCGACTTCCATCTGAGTATGAAGACACCCCTATCACGACGTTTAAACGTGCGAAGCGTCACTTAGAGCTGGCTGCTGCAGGTCCAGGTTCGTAAAGATTCCTACTCATATCGCTCATCCCGATAACGCGTCACCCAACATCGCAGACACATCTGTGTACGAGTCTCCACAAGATGCACGCGTTGTGGTGGGTTCTCAATTAAAGTTTCGCTCCATTGCTAGTGTCTGAATTTTTTTCTATCGCTAGTCTCGGCAACCGTCTGCGTCGGCTTCTTCAGTTGTCTCCCAAAGTACCCCTATCCGCGCCCGGCCTGATGTACGTGCATTCTCTGTCTTGATATCACTGGCGCTAACGTCGGCCTGTGAGTAGTCCTCTCCAACTCAACTTCTCCAGGAGCGTGTCCGGATAATGGAGAAGTTTATCAAACACCAAGCCAAAATCATCCCATTTGTTTTTGGTGCCGCTGACATGAATCTTCCGGACGCCGAGGAATTCGATGTTCTTCAGTTCGTATCCTCTTCATAATTGACTGAATCTAAGTTTGAATGCGCTATCCAGGAGCCACTACCAAAACCGTCTCGCTACCATCACCAATCAAATTGAAAACGGTAAAGCCTCATCTGGCTCATCATCCAATCATTCTCTTCAAGAGCAAGCACAAGTTATGGAGAAACTTATCAAGCATCAAGCAAAAGTGATTCCAATTGTTTATGATCGCGCCACGAGCCCGGTCGATCAGGAAGAGTGGGAAATCGTACAGTCAGTGCCTCTCTCTACATAACAGCAAGTACCGTAACCCCGTTTCTATTAGGAACCATTACCAGAGTCGGTTGACGGCCGTCCAGAAGAAGTTCGGCACTCCAATCCGGACTAGAACGCCGCTCAAACCGCTATCATCTCAGAAGGCTCCTACAGCTTCGGGCGTTACTCTTGTCAAACAGACGCCATCTCCATCTCCCAGAAAGTTCCGGACTGGTGCCGATAGTCTTCGCAGAGGCAAACAAGATGAGAACTCCTCAGATCCGCATAGCTCTTTCAGCTCCGTTTCGGTTCCTACGTCGCCGACGAAGAATCGGGGCATAGCGCCGTCCAAATCCGTGATATCTATTCATTCCGAGGATGACTTTGAAGCAATGTGGGGAGATGTGGCAAATATCTCGGACGACGATGATCTCGGCGAGATTGCGAAGACCCCTGCGACCGCAGTCGCGGTAAAGGCGAAAACGCCTACCAATCAAACTCTTGAATCTGTCTCCGAAGACGTTTCCACACCTTCTCGACAATCGGCCGTCTCAGGCCCATCTTCGTCCCCCAGTCAAGGCCCTTATTATGAAGAGGCAGTTCGCATTCTCCGTCGAACATTTAAATTAGAATTGTTTCGACCAAACCAGTTTGAAGCGATTGCTGCGACATTGTCCAAAAAAGATGTCTTCGTACTCATGCCCACTGGGGGAGGAAAGTCACTCTGTTACCAGTTACCGGCCTTGTGCAAAAGCGGTCAAACGTCTGGCGTCACTGTTGTAGTTTCACCTCTCAAATCATTGATGGCTGATCAGGTTCATCACCTGAAGAATCTACACATAGATGTTGTGGCGTATAGTGGGGATGATGATAAGGCAGCATCTAGCGCAACCAGCTCCCGTTTAAGGAGCTATCACAAGCCTACTATCCTTTACACAACTCCTGAGAAAATGCAATGTAGCGCAGCTGTTCGGGACATCTTTGGCTCGCTTTATTCGTCTAGACAAATTGCTCGTTTCGTGATCGATGAAGCTCATTGTATCAGCTCTTGGGGTCGAGACTTCCGGCAAGCGGTGCGTGGTAGAATTTGCGACTGTGGACTCGTGCCTGATAACGGTTCCAGTATCAAACTCTAGGGGAACTACGCGAGCTATATCCTGAAGTTCCACTCATGGCTCTTACAGCGACGGCGAAGGAGGTTGTTGTGAAAGACATCATATCTAAGCTTGGCATGAAGGACTGTGTCCAGCTCAAGACATCCTTCAATCGTCCAAATCTCAACTACCTCGTGATGAAAAAGTCTATGAAGTCAGTAGTTGCGGATCTGGCTGAATGGATTGCCTCGAAGCATCATAATGAATCCGGGGTCGTGTATTGTTATTCCAAGAAGGACTGCGAAGTTGTCGCCAAGCAACTGCGAGACGTTCGCGGCTTGAAGGCGGAACATTATCATGCTGGGATGACTGCTTCCGAAAGGGAATGCACTCAATCGGCCTGGCAGGAAGGGAAAGTAAACATTATTGTTGCTACAGTAAGTGACCTGTACGTCAGTTCAGATCGTTCTTTATGATTACGGGATTGCTCTCAGATTGCATTCGGTATGGGGATCGATAAGGCCGATGTTCGTTTCGTGGTACATCACTCTCTCCCAAAAAGTTTGGACGGCTATTATCAGGAGACCGGAAGAGCGGGGCGGGACGGCCTGCCCGCAGACTGCCTTCTTTGTAAGACCATACTTTATTTCGTGCTATGACTACTAATAACTCCCTCGGAACATAGATTATACCTATGCAGATGTTCTGAAGTTACACAAACTGATTGATCGGGATGATCAGGACAACACAATACTGCTGACAAGAGAGGACCGGGAACGACTGAAGGGCGAAGTTCGCACAGTTGCCCAGTACGCGGCGAATGTTACGGATTGCCGACGCTCCCAAGTCCTCCAGTACTTTGGGGAACGGTTCAGTCGCGAGCTATGCAACCGATTATGCGACAATTGTCAGAACTTTGACGGAAATTCCACGAAGGAAGATAGGACCAATATCGCCGTACATCTTATCCAGATTGTGGACACTGTCTGCCGCGAAAATGTAAATCTAACGGCGAAAGACCTTTTTGATGCGTATCGCGGAGCAAACAATGATGCGATTCGCAAGAAATCTTTGCAGAAAGTGGAGTATTATGGTGCTGGAAAAGGTTTGGATTCAGTCCTCATCGACAGAGTGATCCAGCACTGTCTTGCTTGGTCGATTCTGGATGGATACGAGAAGCAGAACAGTGCAGGGTACAGCAACGAATTCGTTCAGGTGCGACGGGAATAACCTCAGATTCTTTGTTTCCATGTGAGTGTTGTTGACAGGCTCCATCCCCCCTCCCCTCAGCTTGGTGCGAGAGCTACCGATGTACTCATGGGGGAACTTCCGGTTCTCATGGCCCATCACAAGACTGCTGCCCCAAAGGCGAGGAAAACGTCCAAAGTGGCTGAGAAGCGTTCCGCGGGCCGAGTGGACAGCGGGGGTCCTTGGCAGGTGAAAGAGAATACCGTGAAAGCAGTTGAAGGCGATCGAAACATCGTGGCCAGTCGCACTTTATCCGGTGCGAAGGACGGAGATGCGGATGATATCGAAGATGACACGGGGATTCAGTCGAAGAAGCAGAAGCGCTCTCCAGATGAAACAATTGACAGCGCCAGTTCCGACCCACGACTTGCCAACCGCACAGAAGAGCGCTCGACAAGCGATGTAAATCATATGGAAGTGCGCAGCTCGCGTTGCTTGGCGGAACTGAAGTCTCTCCGCGAAGAGGCGAGTCTTTGTTCTCATTCATACGATGTGACTACGGCTGATGCGGATGGATTAGATTGAAAAGGAAGGCCATGATGTTGACTTTCTTCATGATCGTTTTTTGTGGGCATTAGCCGTGCTACTTCCTCGAGGTTTGGACTAGATTCCCTTCTCGCACACATCTACTGAATTGTTGTAACAATCAGACACTTCCAGCTTCCGAAGAGAACTCAATGATTTCTTCGGCGAGAATCAGGCGACGGAAATTTGGGATGTCCATGGGAAACGACTTCTCTCCAAATGTGTACGACTCGCTACGGGCGCGGAGCGTAAACGCGTCAGGTCATTATCAGTAGACGATACAACGTATGCGATGTTATAATCTCTCCTTATCTAACCCCTACTCAATCATTTCCCCTATTGACAGGACACCGAAAACCGTGATTGACCGCTCTAAATACATACTACCTGCCTCTACCGCGCCGCCTCACACGATTGCTGCTTCGAAATTCAAGCCAACAAGCCGGCTGAACAGATGAGACAAGTCCGTCCAATTCTACATTAATTTATTCTTACTTCTATGTACATACTTTCTTCATGGATTCGCTTTCGTAAGCTTGGAATTAAATTCCTGTGCGCAGTATTAGTTTTATGACGCATCAGGATACTGCATTATATTTGGCTCATTTCCGCCTTTTGACTCTGCCCAGCAGCGCTTCACAGTCGCGGCAATACCATTTGTGTCTGGGAGCTTCCTTTAGGCCAACACACCCGTAGTGGAACTTCAAGAGAGGACTCTATCAGCTAGAATAACAGTTCAAACTTCACAGAAACCTCACCCATTCTCGTTCGCAATCCTCATTGTCGCAAGCTACCATCTACAGTCAAATAAGTCTCAACCTCGATGGAAAGAGGGGCTCATGTGATGCACGTACTTCACCATAGGAAACTTGGTTACAATAACAGTATTTTGGCTCGTTAGGATCCACAGGCATCACTGGAGCTGCGGTGGTGAGGCTAATTGGCTCTGGCAGAATCGTCGGGCTTATATTCACGGTGGGAGGAACCTCAGAAGGCTGTACCGGTTCACCCTTCCGTTTGATGCCTCGATTCCTGCTACGTATCGATGCGTTTGCCTCGCTGAGCTCCGCTTCAATTACATCATGAGTAGGTCCGTTGGGTACGCCAGGAATAACTGATGCTGCTGGCAGAGTTCCCGGTCGAGTAGCGAACAGGAGAGCAGTTTCATCTGTTTTGATGATGGAATCCAGTGACCGGACGTGTCTATCCACCTAAGGAGACAAATCTGAGATCCACACGGGCGCCGATTCTGGTGCTCAAGCTTACAGAATCATAGGCTGAAGCAGCCAGTGCAAGCTTCTCTTCAGAAGTCTTGACGCTCTCTGTCATGAGGTACGCGATGTGCTCTAACATTCGACGTGATTTGAGCTTCGGGACCAGTGGGCCATGAGCCTTTAGACTAGCTGAGGCTGGTGCAGCACCTGGTGACTTATTTCCTTGGGCCGAGGAAACGAATCCGGTGGAGTTGAGCTCGTCTTTTGTCTCCGATTTAAGATTCGCGATATGTGGCATATTCCTTGATGCAGTTCTGCAGTTCTGCCATAAAAGCTAACGAAAACCAATATCAGTGAGGAAAATAAGAAGACAAGTAGGAATATATTTACATTCATACTTGTTATCAAGCTCCTGTAGCAATGCGAACAGTCGATGTAAAGAGAGGGGAAGTTGTTCAATGACTTCATATGACGACTAGATAATTTAGACTGGAATAAGATATAGGTCACTCCCCGTACCTTCGTAGTGTTCATCGCGAAAGGATTCCCATTGCTCCCGAACTGGATCAGCAGTAGGCTCGCATTCTGCATCTGTTGACCCGTTCGGCAGCACCGAGTCATCCTCGTGATGATCTGGTGAGGCATTTACACCTTCTTGGGCATCACTCCTCGTCCTACGTTTGCGTTTGTTCTTCGCCATAAGAGAGCTTACCAAATGTCATTATTGATGAGTATTGATGCCGAGGATCCTAATTGATTCGGTAAACATTCGGCGCTTATCTGACTGTGCCAAGCCGAGGTATGAGCAGTCCAAGAGCAGGAGGTATTTTTCCCACCAACTCCTTGTGAAGGCAGAGATGATCTTACTTCACGGAAGGGTCGAAAAGGAGCAGATCGGAGGACATGATCATGGGACGGGTAACAAAGAAGATAGCCCCGCGGAACGTGCCTCCATGGAGTTCACCAGGAGCCCGTATTCTCATCTAAGGTCGCTCTATTTGACTTGGACGGGACCTTAATCAGGCCCAAGGGAGGCAGGAAGTTCCCAAGGGATGCAGATGACTGGGAATGGTGGCATTCTCTGGTGAAATCAAAGTTATCTAGCACTGCTAGTGAAGGGTGCTTAATAATATATTACTATCCCACTGCAAGCTCACGCCCTAAAAGTTTTTCTTTAATTATAGTATCAAATCAGGCAGGATTCGCTGGTGCCAAGGGGGATAAGAAGGGTGCAGAGTGGAAGAAGAAAGTTTCTCAGATTGCAGCTCAGGTTTGAATCTTTCGGTTTTCGGTGACTTACCCCTAACTCAAATTCTAGCTGCCGGATGCCCCATTTCGTATCTTTGCCGCAGGAGAATACGATGTCTATCGGAAACCATTGCCTGGGATCTGGCGCGCGATCGAGGATATCTTTACGAAACAGAGCGTCTCTATCGGTGGGGATAGGCAGCAAAATTTATCTTTCAATCATGATCTCATGAAGCAAATAATGCAGATAGGGGGGCATCCTTTTTTGTTGGAGATGCCGCTGGCCGATCTTCAGATCATTCATGTGCAGATCGACTCTTCGCGATGAATGCTGGCCTGAAGTTTTTCACCCCGGAGGTGCGTACTACCGATTCAGGCTATGCTGAGCTAAAATCTTGTTCTATTTACAGGAGTTCTTCTGCGACCAGAAACCAGAATCTTTTCCATTGCCTGGATTCAACCCATTCTCCGTTGCGACTGACTGTACGCCTCCCACAATGGTGCCTTTTCAGTTATTTGACGCTGGACGTAGTGCCTTTATTTACTCCTTCCAACACGCCCTTGATACCAGCTCATGAAGCACCTGCCAACCCCCCAGAAATCGTTGTGTTCGTCGGCTTTCCATCGTCCGGGAAGACATCGTTCTATCGGGAGCACTTTGAGCAGCATGGATACGTACACGTCAATCAAGATGCATTGGGAAGTAAAGATAAATGCTTAAAGCTTGTCGCGTCCTCCCTGGAGAAGGGCACGAGTGTCGTAGTGGGTACGCTAATGGGTGTGAGCTATATCACACCTTCCCGTTGACACGGTTCATGCCCGCAGACAACACAAACAGAAACCGTAGCACGCGACAACCTTACATTGTCCTGGCGAAAGAGCTGCAATGTCCCATTCGGTGCGACCTCTCTCCAGATTCTAATGCTGTTCTTATACCGAATGGATAGGTGCATATATTTTGCAATTTCTCAGGAGGTTGCAATGCATAATAACATCTACAGAGCTTTTCTCGCTGCTCCACGTGAAGGCGAGGTACGCGATTCAAATTCAGCGACAATAGATGTACTGATGCGTTCGTTGAAGGCTCGAAGAGCCCTTCTTCCTGTGTTAGCCTTCAATTCTTTTGCGAACAACTTGGAGAATCCTGAAGTGAGTGAGGGCTTCCTAGAAGTAAAAACAGTGAATTGGGTATTCCGTGGCACAGATGAGGATCGTTTACGCTGGGCTGTACGAACCCATGGATTCAGAAAATTTTAAGACTAGTTCATGATATCGGGTACTACTTTCTACAACATTGATATACATATTTTAGTGCCATCGTGTGGAACGCATCTTGAAAGTGGGTACGGGAGACCCTTAGCCTTTATTCAATTCCTGACCCTCCGCAATGCGGTCAAGTTCTAACGAACTTAATGTTAGATTAGGATCTAGTCATTGAATTGGGTGGTACCCAACTGAACTGGTGTGCCGAATATGTCGATGGAGTTGACCTTGGTCTCGTCGAGGCCACCCTGATTTGAGGAAACGAAAATCTGTAAGTCATAGCTGTAAGCATTAGCTTAATGATCATGATGATGCGTCTACATGTAGACTGTTGACGCGCTGAAATCTGACGTAACGGAGAGGCACTCGAGTCCCTTCCCTAACAGTTTTTTCGTCCAACTCAAGGATTTGCGAAGCATCGGGCTCCGCAGCACTTTCTACGTCTTCGAACCCAAGGGCTGGTCTATTAGTGAAGAGCTTGATGGCCCTTGGTCCGGCTGCAGCAGGATCCGTTTTGATCGAGATCGAGCGAACCTTCACTGTTTGGCGAAACTGAATTTAAGGGTTTAGAAACGATTCGAAGTTACCGAGAACAAAAAATTAGATGTACGAATGCAAACTGAGCGAATCCACCAACGTAGATATTCATCAGGAGTTGCTCGTCTGTGTCACTTTCGAGATAAGCACTCGATCTGTTTCTCCCTCTTGCGGAGAGAATTCTCTTTATTCCACGCTCATCAGCCTCATTAAGACAGTTGAGTTGCGAATCGTTTAGAAATTCAAGAAGCGACAGCTGAGTATTTCCGAAGAATATTAATTAGAATAACAATGCGCTCGCTCGTGAAACATTGATCCTCACATCGGAAGAGCCTTCTCCACCTGCACCTATTACTGGGATCCCAGTATCGTCCATTACTTAGCCTGAAGAGGTACGACGCACGAAGTCCAATGTTATCTTCCCATCACGTGTTTTGAAGGCTTCTAATAGTTGGCGAATTTGGAATAACAGTATTTCTCCATGTACATATACTTACGATGCCTTGAATGTTGTACTGGATTGAGTACCATAAAATTATAAGGCCTACATGATGGAGCAATACCTTAGACTTGAAAAGGCCCAATTACATGTAATGGGTTCGCCCAAACCCATTCAAGGATCAAGTTGTGCCTTTTCACAATCTAAAAGCCTCGAGGCCAAGGCTTGGCTTTCTATGCGTCAGAAGAGCTATGAAGCGCAAGATTGAGATGGTATGCGTTTCCATGATCGCACGCGGAATCGGACCCAAAGTGATGTGCGTAGGCGATAGGTTAATTGTTCTAGACTCGTGCTATTCACCGAGTTAGGCACAGGCCAGGATACTGCATTCCTAGCCATGATAACATTGGAGGTGACAAAAATGCGCTTCAAACTAATATAAAGGATACGTCAGGTATTTGAAATGAACTAGTACAACCATATCTTCATCTTGACCTCCATTGCCTGCATCGTCATAATATTGGGATCTAAGAAAATTGCTAGAGTGTTAGCAGATGGGAGGGATAGTGAGACAGACACTTAACCTCAGGATGAGACGAGACCGCAGACACTTTCGCATATCTTACCGTAGCAGCAATGTTCAAGTGTACGGTGCATTATCACCACTGTTCGGCAGCGGCTGCGGTCGCGGCAGCCCATTCATCGGCCTGATCACTCTTTTCTATCTCAGGAAGCTGAGGCGCGTCATCCTTCTTGGATGTTGCATCTGTGGTTGACAATCGTATGCCTCCCCCGTCACCCTCAGATACCGACGAGCCTGCAGATAGTGTCATTCAAAAGTAGCTGGGGACTCTGTAGACGAAATGACTGCATACCTCGTCCTAATCCTTTTAGGGGACGTTCTTTTCTCTCGGGGGCATTTTTCTTCTGGGAATCCCACTCTCGCTGAGCAAGCTTTGCGAGTTTTCGCTTCGCATTCTCCTCACTGGCAATTACCCTCAGCCTTAGTACGCCAATGGTATGATCACACTGACCGCTCGTTATCAATACTTGCTTGAACCTTTCTCTGAACGGCGGCTCTTGCTTGCTGTTCCTCCCTTAATTTCTTTTGCTTTGAACGCTCTTCCTTCACTTTCGTATTGAAGGCGTCCTCATCGGCAGCGACCCGTTCTCGCTTTCAAGTCATCAGTGACGTGGATATTAGCTAGAACACCGAACTCACCTCCTCCCTAATTTGATCATTCTTGAGCTTCATCCGCTCCATCATGGCCTCTACCTCTTCAGGGGACATCTTTTCCTGGGGAAAACAGCTTAAAGACGAGAGCTTCCATAGTTGAT
>WNFI01048829.1_pt1 | contig 16858 bp, 18 predicted proteins | sample 5400471 | NCBI WGS metagenome assembly WNFI01 (sample SAMN13153348, study PRJNA577476) | soil metagenome | isolation source: 100 cm saprolite on Douglas fir-dominated hillslope | place: USA:California | collected 2013-09-17 | reverse complement strand
AATGCTATTCTTGGGTGCATATCGATCATCCCCACAGCCGCGCAGTCTAATTGGGTTCATCAACGCAACTCTCTCGTCCGAAGCCACACTCAGTCATGATTCTATGTCCAAACACTCTCCCGAAGGATCCACCGTCTGTGTCCACTCAGTCTGCGTCACACCATCTTCTCGCAATCAAGGAGTTGCCACAAAACTACTGCTCAATTATATCGATCGCCTAGAGAAGGAGCAAAGGATGGAACGTATCTTGCTTATCTGCCATGTGGAGTTGCAAAGTCTTTATGCTCAAACAGGCTTCGAGTTGGTCGGAAAGAGTCCAGTGGTTCATGGGTCTCGGGATTGGTACGAGATGCGAAAGACTCTTCGTGTCGGAATATCTGAGGGCTCTGGGGAGGGATTGCCCGCCATCCCCTACGAAAGTCTGGTACAAGCTCTCAGGCAGCCAACCAGATCTGGGAATACCACACGACTCGTAAACCCCAAAGACGTGCTCGAGGTGACTTCGGAGGTGCATGGGAAAAGGACGAATAAGCACGCGCTTGTTTGCGTCAAGAAGGATTGTGAGAGCTTAATCCTGAAGGAAAATGTCGCCGAACTGCGCGAATCCCCCTCGGTTGAGGTATGATATTTGATTGATAATCATTGGGACAAGACTCTAATTCGATGAAAGCTGGAACCTGCGCACTACCCATCGTCTCAAGAACTGCCTAAGCTGCCTGGGGTCGACGAACTGACATCCTGGTGGTTGGTCACACCGACTCCAATGGCGTTCGAAAACATCGGATTCACAAACCCTATCCAACCGGCGGCAGCGTCCCCAGGTCCGCGTATTAAGCTTCTTGCATGTGCAGAATGCGATCTAGGCCCCATAGGGTGGTCATTCGAAGGCGGAAACGAGTTCTGGCTACATGTATCCCGGGTCGGATATCGCCTGTAATAAGACATTTGTACATACCGACTCTAGAACTTTCCATTAGGTCCGAAGCTGGTGACATCGCCACAGTGACTAAGGCCATTTATAACACTCGTGCGGTGGCACTATTTCGGTCGTTGTTGCATTGTTGCACAGTTGTACTAGACACCTTTTGCACCGTTCTCTGCAGTACCCACTTGCAGACTGTAGATATTGACGTGGGAGTATGGCCGATGCCACCCGCGGTTTACCACTCCTGAGTGGACCACCTCCAATAGTTGAAGGTATGCATGGTTCTGGCGAACTATCTCCTCTTCTGACGATGGACTGCCTGCATGAAAGAGCCCAATCGACATGGGTGTCGTAGATGCGGAAAGGAGTTCGGACTTCTAACTAGATCGAGATCATGTAACCACTGTGGTAACGTTGCATCGCCGTTCTTCATGATGGCAACAAACACTCACGTCTTCTCGTCTCGTCGGTATTCATGGTTCTCAGGATTCTCGTATTGTCTGAATTGCAGTGATAATCAGGCCTTGATGCCTCGTGGTAATCCTGAATCTAGAGAGCACACCGGTTACGAAGCTGTCCCGGTATGCGCGTACTGCATACCGAATTTACTTAGTGAGTGCTATCGATACCTCTAGTATGGAGTGTATTGTTAAATTCGTAAACGCACTTATAACCAGTTACTGCTGGTGGTCGAGGCCAATTACGATCGATGCCGGTGTCTCATTTGAGGGCATACACCAAAGCGTACGGATTGTCCTTACCACAGAATGTCCTTGAGAAGGGTGAAATTATCGAGGCCATTGTCTCTGCCAGGGTACCGCACCGGTTCACACTTCTTTTTGTGCCCCTACTGACTTGAATGATCTTGTGCCATACAGGGTTCAAATGGCTGTCTACCTGCGGACAATGAGGAATATTATAGACGGCATTCAGTCCCAAACAAGACACCAGAGCGTCGACATAGATCATTATTTACACGGATGGCTGATGCCGTCTCGAACGCCGCAAGTGCAGCTCAATCTGCTGCTGGCCCTCCTCCTCGGCCCAATCAACAAACGCGACCGAATGCACAGGCGCCTCGGACAAATCAATCCTCCCATCCTCAATATCGTCATCCACAGGCCCAGTCCCACTATACAGCGCCGCCCCCTAATGAAGGCAATCCCTATGCCTATCGACCTCCATCGTCTACCGCTCCGCCTCGCGCGACTCGATCACGACCGTCACAGCCCCATCCCGACTCGCAGCCCCCTCAACCGCCACCCAACCGTCCTACGCGCACCCCCTCACCCTCACCTCCACTCTCCATTGATGAACTTCTGAATATGACACACAATGACCTTCACAAGCTTTCCGTCGGAACGCTGAAGGCAATCCTATGGGACAACCATGCTGTTGTTGGTCAGGTTCTTGAGAAGGATGACCTCGTAAATAAGGTTGAGACGTTGTTGGAAAATGAACGAGCTGATAGAGAACGCGAGGCGAGATTACGGGCTGAAGAAGAACAAGCTTACATTGAGCGACAGGCCAGGATGAGGGAAGAGTGGCGGAGGAGAGAGGCCGAGAACGAAGCTGCCAGGAAAAATGAAGAGCGAAGGATGAGTGGTGCGTCTCCCCGTAACTACAAGTATTTCGAAGCTTTTTTCACCGTTATTCTCCTGACTTTTTCAGTTGATGGACTTCAAGGTTCTGAGGTCCCGTCCGCTGTCACTGAAGCCGTACCCGAAATAATGGTGAACACGGTCATGGAGGACCGAGAGTACCCTGAACAGGAACCGCCTCGACCAAGGTCGGCGGAGCCTGGCACAGCATCCACATTACCAATACCCACTCCTTCCCCTACACCGTCGGCGGCTTCGGCCCCTCCTTCGTTGTCATCGCAGCCCGGTACCTCGCCATCAAAGCCCACCATTCCAACGATTGAGCGTAGCGGTCTTTGCGCAATTTGTCAAGACGAAGAGGCAAGTCTTGGTGTTATCCTTTTCGATGCTTTTCATAAGCTCAAGTCGCTCCTTTTTAGGCGAACATGGTCGTTGTAGACTGTGGGCATCTGGCGATGTGCCGCTCATGCTCCGATCTCGTCATGAACTCGAGTCGAGAGTGCCCGCTGTGCAGGACACGCATTGTCACACCCCAACGGTTGTTACGTGTATTCAGGACTTAGAATGCATGTCATTTTCTTGTTACAGTATACGATTCATCTGGATGTACACGCTTCCATCAATGATTGTTAACATTGGCTCACCCTAATGTACTATGTAAATAACCCTATTGTGATCGATTTTGCCGATGTGGGTGTGCCTCAGCTTGATGACGAGGTGATGATGATTGTTTCCCTCGGCATGTGCTATACTATCAGCGCGTTTCTTTATTCCTGGAAGCTGGACAACGACAATGGCTTCTTCTCCAGTTCAACAGCAACCCAGTCCCTCACCCCTAAGTGGGATCGGTACCTGATTCATCGGAGTCATCAGCCCACACTGGTCACCCCGACTCAACACAAACGACCACAACCCCCAGAGGAAAACCCCCCCGACTGACAACCTGTCCCTCACCATGTATGATGAACCCAATGTACCTCATGTAACAGTAGGGTAGCCGCACTGTCGCGAAATCACGCGACCGCAAACTTTGAGAACACACACACACACACACACACAGCCCACACTGGAACACCACTGCATACCTCTAAGTCTGGCTACGTGGGTGTAGGACAACTTGTGCTATGCACGGATGTAGTGGAGTCCGTCCCTATAGTCTCCGTGGAAGCCTTCCTGGAAAAAAGATTTCCTGAATTTGACCTCGCAAAGGCTAGAGAGCTGGAGCGCTAGCTTTTGTCTAAGGGGATCGTAGGTCATCAGGGGTGGAAAGAATTTCCCACAGGGACTCATTGAATCAGGCAAATACCAGAGAGACGCTTTTAAACCTCTGGAGGAACCACATGTCAATGCTAGGATTGATTGTACCTCGGGGTCGAGAAATTGGTGATACCAGACCAGGTGGATTTCTGAGCTTCCGTGAGAGCACAATACCTGGGGATCCTTCTTCCAAACATACATGGCAGGACATATTCTTGTTCCAGAATAATTAGTTAATAAAGGAAAGTTGTATCTCATATGTTCATAAATGCTTGGCTGACACATCTGATGTAGGAATGTATTCATCTTATCCAATTCTGGGGGGGCATCACTTCATTGGATATAGCTTCGCTGGGGTATGGCCAAACAATGCAAGCAGTGCATGACAGTAACAAGGAGCTGCGGATCCGGTTCAGTATTGGAGACTATAGATTCTGAATGAAGTCTATTTTCAGGGCTGCTGGTCCTATCCTAGGCCGTGTCACTTGAGTCTGGAAAGCATGTGAGCTTGTCGATGGGAAGGAAGGGAGGGATTGTGTTATCAGAGACATATGGGCACGTACTAGGGGATCTGTCTGAGACAGAGATTAGGGAGAAATTGGTGGCTGGTAGGAGGAGGACCGGTTATTCCTCTTTGGAGAGCCCAAGAGCGTATAAAGGACCGACGGGGAGCTCAAAAGATATAGTGTAATGTACTCGACAGGAAATCGATGCACGGCCCTCCGAGATCTCCGCTGCATCATGGCATTCGGGTGACGAGAGTAGCAGCATCACAGCTATGTGTACGTTCTCCGTGGATATAATGCCAGTCATCACTTTCATATGGGTGTATAACCTTGCCCTCTGGCCACAAGCAGCGCAATGCCGCTCTCAAATGAGTTATCACCTGCGGTGCCTGTCTCTTTTCTCTCATTTGCAAGAATCATATTAGAGCGAGGTATCCTACGTTACAAATATAACGATGCACAGAAAATGACGGTATTGGGTCGCTCTAGCATCTCGGATGCCTTGGTGAACTTCTTGTCTAGTTCATCGTTTCCGATGGCACGTACTGCAGCCGCCATTTGTCGTAGCAGCTCCCCTAGTCGACGAAAGACTCTTATCAAGCTACCCTCAAATACGTCGACCAACTGTCGAAAGGACGGTAGGGGGTTAGATAGCTAAAATTAAAATTAGGGATAGTTTCACCTTGCATGTGTCAATAAACGACGCTCCGCGACACCACTGGGTGACAGCATCCATCATTTCCACTTTGAAGGACTTCACGTACTCGGTCTCATCAATATCGATTTTGGACTCCTTAGCAACTTTAGCTATCCGTCTTGCTAGTTCCTGCATCTGTCTGAGGGGAGCTTGGTATTCCTCCCTCAGCCCCATGGGGTGGTCGACCTATGAAAGTTATTGCCATCGTCAATGGAACTAGAATATAGTGTCACGTTCTCACCCTTTCATCAAAGACGAAACAGCTCAAAAGTGCAGCACAATGTTCTGGGGAAAGCGGGTTAAACACGCCGTTGAAGATCATCTCAGTGAGCAATAGCTCATCTCCTGAACTGATCTCACAAGCCACGCGTCCCTTCGTCTCAACTACATCGTCGGTACTAGTGAACTGTAACCGTCGAAGGACACGTTTGCGGCATTTAAGTTCGTCCATCTGCATAATATCATGAGCAGCTTGTATCTTGCGCTTAAGCTCTTTGATCCGCCCGGCTACGCGTTGCTTGGCAGAGTATTGGTCATAAAGTTGGGGAAGCTGAGGGTTTTCGTAGATAGGATTTGATTTCAGGCGTGATTCTAGAGCCGCAATTTTCTGCAAGTTGCATTTAGCCTTGTACAGCAACTCTGGGACGCGAATCAGATACCTTGCCCAGTTCAACAAACATTTGATCACTAATTTTGAGGTTCTTCACTGGGTCAAGAAGAGGTAAACCTTGCGGGAAACGTCTCCTGACTTCTAGAACGCTCTTCCATAGTGTCTCTCTGGGATCCAATGCCCTGAGATCTTTCGGAACATGAAGTCGTAGAGCACTTATTTCTTGCACCGTCGAGAGTAGGACAGGGATTACAAGCGGTTCACCTTTCTCCCTAGGTGGACACGGGTAGATGCCATTGGGGACCTGTTGAGCCCCGACCTTCTCCTTCAACATGGACGAATCGCGAGAACAATTCAACAGGACATCAATGATGTAGTGATTCTGAGGGATGGCATCGAACTCGGGAGGAAGGTCATAACCTCGGCTCTGATCAAATATCAGTTGCAATAAGATAATATATCGATATGTTGCCTTGCCTTATCCGTGGGAGTCCTCTTTGCATACTTGAGTATGATCCCCCAACCGAAGTCAAAGTCCTCATGCTGAATATGAACTAGACGACCAGCATTAAGGAATGGTTCGGAATAATTTGGATGTGTGATAACATCTCGAACATCCTTCTTGAGTTCGTCTAACTGATGTCGTACTTGCCAATAATCAGCGACGTTCTCTTCATCTGGTATTACAATCGCATCCTTCTCCGCGAGGGCAAGATCGAGTTCTGAGGAGTCAGAGTTAACTTGAGTACGGAGCGAAGGGAACGAGCACTCACCACTTTGAATGCTTGGCAAGTCTGACTGGCTCTGGAACTGATAAAAACAGCGTTCCAGCATATACTCGGGACTGATACCTTCCACACGCATCAAGTTGAGGATCATGTTATACCCAATATGGAATGCAGAATCTAAACGGTCCGCTTGACCCTTCACGATTTGCATGGCAGTCTCCGACTGGAGCTTCTCGTCGCATATCAGAATGACGGTCCCACGATCGTCCAGACCGCGGCGGCCAGCGCGACCAGACATCTGGATGTACTCGCCGCCACTAACAGTACGGAAAGCCTTTCCGTCGAACTTGCGAACAGTGGCGAAGACGACGGTCTTAGCGGGCATGTTGAGACCCATCGAGAATGTCTCCGTGGCAAAGAGAACCTTGATCAAGCCCTCTTGGAAGAGAATCTCGATGACTTCCTTGAGAATTGGCAAGAGACCCCCGTGATGAACACCAATGCCACGCTTTAATAATGGTAGCGAGTGTTCGATTTGAGGAAGCTTCTGCTCTTGTTCTGAAAGGGCGCTAATAGCACTTGTGAAAACCTTGTTGACCATTTCCTGCTCCTCGGAATTGTTGAATTCGATCCTGATCATCTGCATAGCCAATGCCTCGCACTCCCGTCTACTAAAGGAGAATACGATAACCGGGTGGTAATTCTTCAATATGATCATTTTTACGAGTTTTTGGATATCCTTGGGGTCTGTGGATGCACTGATGAGAACCTGACGGCAAAAGGAAATAGGATGGGCCGAGGAGCACACTTTTGTCGTTTGCTGAAGACTTTCCCTTCCTATTCTTACGCGACTTGGAGTCAGTAGGATCTTCCCTCCTGTTCTCCGAGATAAGCGCCATCGCTCTATGGAAGTTCTCTTCTTTGAACTCAGAACGTTCATTCACGACCATGTAGATACCGTCACCACCAATGGGAAAAAGATAGTGTTGCAATGGTGTAGGTCGGAAGTCGGTGTAAACGACGTGGCAGGGTTGCTCATGGACATCGCAAATCCATTCAGCAAATTGCATCGCGTTGGGAATGGTGGCGGAGAGAAAAACGTAACGAACCGTGTGAGGGAGCAAGATGAGGGTCTCCTCCCACACAACACCTCGTTCTGGACATCGTTGTTTTTTTTTTGAGTTCGCCGAGTGATATTTATCAAGACATCGATGCACTCACCTTTATCACGCATGTAGTGAATTTCATCAAATATGACCCAGGCAACTTCTCGAACTACTTCTGAGCCGCGGTACAACATGGAGCGCAAAATCTGTAAATAATTATTAGCGCGCGATCAGACTTCCTATGAACTATCCATACCTCAGTCGTCATAACCAAGCATGAAGCGTTTGGTGATATTGTCACATCCCCTGTCATAAGTCCGACATCCCCAAATTCAGCTAGCATTTCTCGGTACTTCTGATTACTTAATGCCTAGTGAAGGAAACACGTTAAGAATTTTCCATAGATTAGGGAAACATGGTCCTTACTTTGATAGGACTAGTATAAATCACTCGCTGCTTATTCCGCAGAGAATGCGCTATCGCATATTCTGCAACGACAGTTTTACCAGCACTGGTGTGGGCTGAAACAAGTACACTTTCATTCCGTTCTATGACATGCACGGAGACTTGCTGAAAGGGATCAAGTTTGAAAGGATAGACACGCGCTGGTTCTGGCGGAGACACATGTTGGGACAATGGGACGTATGGATAACCTGGGGGGACAGCTACTTGGTGTCGAACCTACACGCATGGAGATATGAGCTGCGCACTAGCGGAAATATATGACCTAGAAACTCACTTGGTGGGTAAGTAATAGGCTCGCGCCGGCTTCAGCCTCCATACGCGCACTAAGACCAGGATTGACAGGTATTTCTCGGTTGGCCTGAATTTCGATTTCGTCTAGCACGACGGGAACAGGCTCTCCCCTCTTTCTTCTCTTTCTGGGCCTTTGCACCTCTTTTTCTTTCCTCTGATCTTCCTCGTCGCTGCTGCTTTCATCTTTCGATTCAACAGCATTCATTATCACATCTGGTGCGGAATCTGGAGAATCAGATGCAGGCTTAGATGGCTCGGGTTCATCATGAGAAAGATTTAGTGCTTTTCGTTTGGTCGAAACGGCGGCCAGCGTCTCCTTTCCGCCACCAAAATCGAAGAGGTCGTCCATGGTTTTTGAGCAATTCTGAATTCGGCTGGGCCACACATCACGAGACTCCCTATACAAGCAAGTCATACTTGGTCTTGGCTTTCATTGTGCGAATATCATCACATCTAAGTACCATTACCATTACAGAGACAAATTACATACAGAGAGAAAAGGGCACTCCATGAAATCCCAATAAAATTTCTGATTCGAAATGGAATATAGAGTACTTTTTCGTGTTACCTCAACTTACCCTCCAAGTCCGCAAAGTTCTGAACCCGAAGAACTTGCCTTCCAGGAAAAATGTTCCAGAATCTTAACGTCTGATCAGAAGACCCGGTCACAACGGATCCATCATTCGGACTCGCTGCAGCATAGAGAACACGGTCTGCATGCCCCCTGAAGTTAGCTATGGGTAACCGAGTAGGATAATGCTGCAGATTGCATGTTAGCACCTTGAAATGAGTGCGGATCCCTGAGCAGGGACACCCACCCAAACGGTAATAGCCCCCGGTGTCCCCGTCTCCCCATATCCATGTGTACTCATGAGCTCATCGCTCGTCCTCGACCACACCAAATTCGTCACTTGAGCCTGACACTTTACTTGATCGATCTTTCTCCCAGTCTTCGTATCCCAAAACCGTATCACCGGGTCACCTTTGCCTCCTCCGCTTGCGAGTAGCCCGCGAACATGGGGAGACCAAGCGATGCCCCGGACTGCCGCATGATGTTCACTCAAGCGCAGGAGAGGAGCGGAGATATCATCGAAGATTTTAGTATCGCTTGAGCTGGATGAGAATGAGAAGGGAAGATAGCAAGTTTTGGGATCGACGCTAGCGGCCGATGAAGTTGACAGACGGCTGCGGAACGGAGATGGTGAAGGAGTGGCTGGATCAGAGGGGGATAGGTAGCGGAGGTCCCATATGAAGAGCTTGCAGTCATCGCCGCCTGAGGCGAGTACATTAGGATCGAGCGGGCTGAACTTGAGACCACATATCTCCAGTCTAAAAGAAATGACTTGCATCTGACCATAACCTAAAGGGAAATTTCAACGCACTTGTGAGCAGATATGGTTTTTACATGGTGGAACATCCTCTGATCGTGGATGATGATATTGGAGTCCGCGGACCCAGTGGCTACGACGGATCCCTGGGATGTCATCACTCCGATTCGTTTTGTATGGCCCGAGACAATTCTTTGCTTCTCCTGCAGAGTCTGTGAGTCGATAATGGACAGGAAGCCTCCTCGAGTCCCTGTAGCCAATTGGGAGCCCTGCAAGTGTTAATGAATTCGCGATGAAAATGAACACGCGCATATATGCCAGACAATAGACTCCCAAGCAAATGAAACTTACATCACCCAGCCAGTGTACACTAGATGACCACAGCCTCGGCTGGCTGGCAAGCTGAACCGATGCACAGGTTACTTTCATGTTTTCGAGGTTGCATACATATATGGCTTCCTTAAGAATGCAAGCGAGTTGGTCTCGGCGTGACCAGTCGATAAGATTCAGATAGAAGTTATCCTATTATTCAAAATTGCATCCATAAGGAGGATGAGGAAGCAGAACATCGAACATACCTCGAGGTGTGGAGCATCGAGTGTCTTGTACGGCGAGGTACACACCTCACGCAATAGTCTCGAAGGCATTGACAGTTTCTTTCGCGTCCGACCCGGCAGCGGAGCGGGAGCATATGCCGAATTCCTCGCATCGTCCAGCGCGTCAGTTGAGATTGCAGCGGCTTGAAGATCGGGGACGGATTTCGAGAATGTGAGGACACGAGTCGTCTCAGTCGTATCAGGGGCCGAGGAAGCCTCGGAGGCATTATGGCTATAGATGGTACGTAACACATCTCTGTATCGTTCGTTAGCTGCATTGAGACGTGTTACTATGGAACAGTCTCAAGATGACGATAGCACTTACTTCGTAGAAGGTTCCCCTGCATATTCACCGTTTCCTTCTCTCCGTTCACGGAGACCCCGCCCCTCTTTGACGCGTCCATGTGCATATACCTTCCATTTTGACTCCTATATGCAAGCCGATTATCAAAAGTCGTCGGTTGAGCAACGAACCTATAAGACACTACTCAACACTGAACAAGTGAATGGAACGACGAAGCAAACGCACCTATCCCCATCTCCCCAGTCCATCCCATCCAGAGGCCTCCTTCTTTTCCGTGACCCATGATACGCGCTTCTCCCATCCAGCGAATCACCAAATCGGGACGCGCTATCAGAAGTGGCAGTCTCATGCCCTTGTTCTAGACCGTTCTCTTCTCTCCCACTGAGCCTCAAGTAGAACGAGGCTGAACGATGCATCGGTGTGATGGCCAAGAGCAATGACACGGTTGGCCGGAGCGGTCAGCTACGGACAAACCACGGTCGACGCCAAATGTATTGCGGTGTTAGAATTGATCAACATCAACTTTCAAGGACATTCTTTCTCCCGACATTCAAGCTCAAAGCGGAAAATTTGGGTGACGCTGTATGAACACCAAACATGGATATCCACTCAAACGGAACGTGAGCCGCAATGAGGTCAATGTGGTGATTGCTCGTGTCCCAAACAAGCGGAACGTGCAAGTGTACAACCCAGGTTTAACGAGGGAGATTAATTGGTTTAGCAAGGAAGCAGCCACAGGGTAGAGCCTGGGCAAAAGTATGGAGGTGGTGGTGTGGACTAGGACAAGAGAACGACTAACTAGTGATCAAAAAGATCTCCGGGAGCATGCAAATACGAAGCTGGATGAACAGGAATAGATGAATTTGGAAGAGGTCAGGAGGCAGCGATTAGACTTAAGATACGGTGAAGAGGGATGGAAGGAAACATGCGTAGATGAACAGTGAAAGGAAGATCGATGATGCATCGGGATTTGACGTGTGCAAAAGCGGGCGGAAGGCAGGACAATGTAAGACAATGGAGGGGAATAGGAACAACTCATGTGAGCCATCACACTTCGACCTAAAGGAGCTTGAGTTATGATGAAAATAACGACATAGGAGGCAGACTTACATATAACAGTACTGGCTCCCCAACGTTGTCTATCTCCGGAATGACGCACTTCAAGTCAAATGCCTTAGCTAGCACAATTTTGAATATCTTTTGCACATTGATGGACGCAGAGGTGGAACAAAAGATCAACGAAGCATGCATCGCCTTTGCAAAACGCTTGGCATTAAGTAAGGGTATATCAGTGTTGGGCGAGTTCCAATCAGCGAACAGAGGCCGAACCTGCTTAGTAATCTCCTCCTGATCCTCTCGGGGGAACGTAGCAAACGTGTCGAACTTGGTGCCAATCAGGAAGGGTATTGCGGTCTTCAGACCATCTCCAAGTCAGCAAACGACAGAAGCGTCCAGTTATTGCCAGCGCTTACCTTGTTGAAACCGCGTGCCTGCCGATACCATTCCTTAACAGAGTTCAATGTTGACTTTCGTGACAGGTCAAACATGAACAGGATGGCTACTGCATCATTGCAAACCAATGGCAGCATGTTAACGAATTCACGCTGTCCTCCAAGATCCCAAATTGAGAAGGTGATCGTCGTCCGTCTGACCGAGATCGTTTTCTCCATGAAATTCACGCCTGTGACAACCAACCATGAGCACGTTGCACCAACATGTCTTCCAGAGATGAGCAAAAGGCAGCCATCGGAGGTGACATACCAAGCGTCTGGATATAATCTTCATCGAAACTCCCCTCCACGTACTTCACCATTAGACTGGTCTTCCCAATCTGCGAGTCACCAACCATCCCCACTTTGATCACAACACTAGGTACCTGGTAAGATACATAGGCGAGACCGTAGCAACTACCATGCGCACCTACTATTTTCCTCAGGAGAATCCTGCTGAGCACCCACGTTACCAATAGCCGCTGATGCCATATTTCCGGAAATGAAGAGCCTTGAAGTTTGAAAAGTGTTCAAGAAGTGGCGAGAGGTTGATAAAAGGATAATACTGCGCAATTGCGGTGCTCCTGGACGCGTGAAGCCGTAATGGCTATTGGGAAGAGAGAAATGGGGAATGGGGAAGGTGGACGTTCAGGAGAGAAAAAGGAAAAATATAGCCCAGGTCTATAAAACGCGGCAAGTCAGGCTTAGACGCTGCGTCACAGGAAGGGAAAAGAGGGGATGCCGGGGTTAGGGGCTGTGGAACGTGGGCGCGGTACGCAATCGCGGTGCTGTCTCGCTCCTGATGTAACAACCACCTTTGTTCGGTACTAACCACGAACGAACGAGCAACCTTTTTGCCTCCTTTTTGGACGCAGAGACCGCAGTCGGCGCGGTGCACCTTGTTCGCGTGCGGGCTGTGGGGATCGGCGTACGAACCGATTAGAGAAAAAAAAGGAATAGAGCGCAGAGGGAAGGTTGGTAACTGTTTACCGTATCACCTTGACTCAGTTCACCAACCCACGCCTAAAATGGAAACACCCCTGGTAACATGTCATTCACAACCACCACCTCACAAAAGCTCACAAACTACAGGGATACCTTAATCAGGCTGTCAGTGATGCCTTTAGGGTGCTGGGCTCGCATCGCCTCCAAAAGGAGGATGACTACTGATCAGCTTTCCCGTGCCTTCGGTGGACACTTTCGGCGACGTGATGCCCCTCAACTTTGAGGGGCCATTTCTGACTGCCTTCTCTCGGAGTACCTGTATGCCTCCTGAGTTTTTTCAGAAAATGGGGCCACCGCTTGGAGGACCAGACACATCATCTCACTGGTGGATGCGTGCATTTGTTCTACAGTCCATCCGCTGTCTCAGAGTCCTTCTGACTAGGTGCACCATGATATGTAAACTCAAATTTATAGAACCGAATAACACCAAGAGGCAAATTTCGCATGAGTGCCTGCACTTTTCCCAAGATATTATGCTCGTCGTTCAATGCGTTCATGACCTATCCTGGCTCCGTCCAATGGCACAGACCTCGGAAGATCTCTGCTAGACTGTCATACGCTGAAACCTTGGGGATGCCTAGACATCATACACCTCTGCGCATGTCAATTTCGGCGTCTCACTGGTGGTTTCGTCTATGTAATGGAGTTATGACCGTCATGACGATCCTGTCACGACATATGCAACTTGGCATTGCAACTAGCTCACGAGTCACAAGCCATGTCGTCGCGTCCATTGGCATGTAGAAAATAGCAACACCAAAGCTGAAATTGAAAAAAAATAGGGAGAAGGGTTACGAATTGGCTTCTTGCTGTGGTGGCTCGGATTTCGCATTATCATTTGTGAAGTTCTTCGGTCGCATGCATGTCCATCACTTGACTCCCATCAAACGTCCTTCCGTTCCTATACGTATGCTAGTGCTATCGATCCGACTACCGTCGTGTCGTTCTGCATCCTCTCACAGCACAGTGAGTAGCAATCGTCTTGAAGTTTCCTATTCGGGTCTTGTTGGAGGATTGGGTACGTGCTTGAGAGGAATTTGTTCACATGGTTATGGCAATCGTAGGTCTGCTACCACCAGGACATTATGATTATGTTATCGTGCCAGGCTTGAGCACTCTCACGTCTTATTTAGACTTGCGAATGTTGTCGACTTGGTGGCTCTCTGAACGCAAATTCCCAGTGGCAACGAAGGCCAGCTTCACCACCTCGCTTCCTCTACCTCAAAATATGAGTGTCTATCCCAGGTACTTTTCTCAGCAATGCACGGACTGCCTTTCATATGCACTTATAGCATCCATAAACGCGCGTGCGTGGAGGTTTCTTCCTCGTAGGCGCCAGTCCAGCCCCGTATCTATAACGTTTCCGAGCGTTTGTAGTTATTGTACCATTTTGTAACTACTGAATGATATGCAAATGTCAAGGAAGCAAATCTGAGATAAATTAAAAATGCACTGGCAAGACGCATCCACAGGAGGATTGTGCTGTGGCCGACGACTAAGATACTAATCGGTGTTATCGCCTGCATCGGTGTTGAAGCCTACGTCGGTCGCCTATGGATTTGGATGGTTATTTCGCGACAACAAATCAGCAAAACTTGATGCGACTAACCTCAAAAGTAGGTCGCAAATCTCCATGTATGCCTCCAAACCCGACGTGTTGAGGAGGAGGAGGCGCCTATCCGTATTGAGAACACATGCCCTATCTCCCCACGAAAGGAAGGACTGGACGTGAAAGTGAGGTGGTAAGACCAAAAACAGCGGCCCTTCTCTCCCGCTAGACAACCGGATCCTAAGGATATTTCGTTCGAGATACAAGTGATAAGGCCCCTGAAAACGATCACCGGGATGTTCTAGAACCTCTTCTTGAAAAGTCTCAGCGTTCAAGTACCGGGGGTTCCCTTCCAGAGGTTGGAAGAGGAGATATTGATCTCTCCATGACCATTGAAACACTTCAATGGATCCAAAGCCGTGTTCGACGAGGCTGTGGAGCAGTGTGCCACTGGGAAGATCCCAGACATAGATGGATCGTATCGTCTTGCGGGATACCAGGCCGTACCGCGATCCACTCGCAGCAAGCTTGGATGAGTCGAATGAAATCCCGAAATGTTCAATGTCCCTTATAATGGCCCATTCCTGCGATGAAATTGTAGGCAAGGGTACTTCCGTCCGAACATCCATAACAATAATCGCACCATCGCCTTCAAATACAATGAGCTCTCCCTTGGGTGAGAAAGCGACAGGCCTGGAACCTGACGAGGATTTGCTTCGGCTCTGAATTACGTGGAGACATTGGCCAATCCGAGCATCCAATATTTTTATATCGGTTTTAGTGGCGAGGGCTAAGAGTGATGCGTCACCCGATAAACCAATGTCCATGACGTCATAACGAGGGGCATCTCCATCCGTGAACTGCATCAGTGACAAGACTTGAATTTCATTCAATGTGTGACACAAGATCCGGGACTCATCCGGCGCGGGGAGAATAGACAGGGGACGGCCGGAAGGAAGAGGGAACGACTTAATGGTAACATTGTTCAGATCCGCGGACGCATCGTAGACCTTGCAATCGAAGACCCCGGGGCTCTCGCCCTTTGGTTGGGCCATATACAAGCGGTTGGTATAGGAAAACCCCATCAGGCGGATATTGCGAGATTCAAACCTGGCAAGTACCGTTCCCTGCGCGGTAGACCATAATTGGGCTTCCCCAATGGCCCGGGATGCAAGGAACGACCCATCGCGAGAAATGCGCACATAATTTGCACCTTCGTGATATAGCGTTCGTTGTACACCACACAAAGGTATACTCCAAATAGTGATGTCCAGCTTCGTGGCAACAGCAACCAAATGAGCCGACTCCCCAGCGAGGTCAAGATCCGAGAAGGCTTCGAAAGGAATAGGAATAGAGATGTTATCACTGCCGTCTGTCTTCTGGATACAAATCCGGGTATCAAAGTTGTTTGTGAACTCGGCAAATGCAACATACGATCCATATTCCGACAATTTAAGACGAAATTTGCCATGCAGGATGGTCCGGTAGATCTGACCATTCTGTTTGCCAGTGACAAGATCGAATTTTTCTATCTGGTACCTGTGGTGGGACTCAGTCGACGAGACCACAACTACACCACACCCATCTTCGGTGAACGTGGCTAAGTAAGGCGAATACTCCATAGAGCTTCCTGTTCTAACGCTACTATTTAGCAACCCATTCAACCCATTATATATGTGAATCCCATTGTCGTGTCCAACTGCGAACATGTGACCATCGGGGGCAAAAGCAAGTACTTTGCCAGGGGGCAATGTGAAGAGCGATGTGGGCCAGGTTTTCTCCCGACCGGTCAGAACAGAGATACAGCTCCTTGGGGCGGGATATTGGCGAGCAAGATATGTGTCACTTGGGAGAAATGGTAAAACTGAATAGTAAAGCTGAGCCGGATGCCAAGAGATGAGGTCTGAGTTTGCAAGAAGCATCCGTTCGGTGTCGTAGAATCGCTCCTTCAAATAACCCCATGACCCTGAATTATCCTACCAAGTTATTAGTAGATGAAATAGATATCAGAAATGCTAGACTTACAATCCATTGTTGTATAGAACGTGCCGCGGCAATAGCATCATAGATAGCATGAAGAATACACATTGAAACGACCCATCGCAGTAGCATGGTAGATGAGAATTGATCCAGTCTTTCCATGAGTTGCTTGTCACTATTATCCATGGGCGAAAATGCGACATGTACGGCCCAGAATCGACACGCGTACTGTACCTCCTGCGGGATCGTGCGAAGTACGGTGTCCTTAGACACTACATCTGCCTCCTCCGTTGGCTTCAAGAGCGTCTCGACTTCCTCTGACAATCGGTCATTTAAGATATTGAGGCATTGGAGAGCTAGCCGTCTTTCGTGAATCGATGTGTTCACGTAAAACCGGGAATCAGGACAACGCTCTCGGCT
>WNFI01633718.1_pt1 | contig 16859 bp, 15 predicted proteins | sample 5400471 | NCBI WGS metagenome assembly WNFI01 (sample SAMN13153348, study PRJNA577476) | soil metagenome | isolation source: 100 cm saprolite on Douglas fir-dominated hillslope | place: USA:California | collected 2013-09-17 | reverse complement strand
CGAAGACGCCCACCTCGACCGCCCGCGCGACGAGCTCCTGCTGGCCAAACGCAGTCAGCATCACGATCGGGATCGGCCGGGTGGCCATCATCTGCCGGGCCGCCTCGATCCCGTCGAGCTTCGGCATCTTGACGTCCAGAACCGCGAGATCTGGCTCCAGCTCGCGCGCGAGCGCGACTGCCTCCTCGCCGTCGCGGGCCTCGCCGACAACCTCGTGGCCTGCCCGCTCGAGCAGCCCGCGCAGATCGAGGCGGATGATCGTCTCGTCCTCGGCGATCAGGATCTTCATTCCGCGGGAAATCTCACTTCGGCGCGTGTGCCTCTGTCGGAGCGGAGGTCGAGCGTGCCCCGCAACTCGTCCCGCACGAGCGCCCGCACGATCGAGAGGCCGGTGCCGGCGGTCGGCTCGCCGACGATCCCGGGGCCGTCATCGGAGATCGCGAGGACGACCTCGCCGTCCGGGCAGGTCAACTCAACGCGGACGTGCGGGCCGCCGTGCTCGAGGGCGTTCGAGAGCAGCTCCGAGAAGACGAGCGCGAGCGCGGTCGCGCTGTTTCCAGCCAGCGTCACCGACTCGAGCTCGGCCTCGACCTCCTTGCCGGCGCCGACACCTTGCACGAGCATGGCGCGGAGCCGTTCGAACAGCTCGGCGAGATCGACGGCCTCGTCGCGGCGCTCCGTCAGCACCTCGTGGACCGCCGCGATCGCGAGGATCCGGTTGACGGAGTCCTCGAGCGCCTTGCGCGCATCGATGACGCCGTCGGAGCGGGCCTGTAGACGAAGGAGCGAGGCCACGGTCTGGAGATTGTTCTTGACCCGGTGATGGATCTCCTGGGCAAGCACACCGCGCAGGACGGCGCGGCCGTGCTCGAGCGCGACCGCCGCGTGCTGGGCAATCGAGGCGAGCAGCTCCTGATCGTGCTGGGTGAATGGCGTCGCCCGGTCGGCGACGAGCTCGCCGATCTGGCGCCCGCGCCACTTGAGTGGCGAGCGGAGCGCATGCGCGTCGGCCCGGCCCTCGGGCCACGCGATCTTCCCGTCCTCGAGCACAAGCGCCGCTCCGGTCGCCGCGAGCGCGTCCATCGTCGTCTTGACGACCGCCTCGAGTGACTCCTCGAGGTAGAGCGACTCCGAGACCGCTTCCGAGATCCGCGCGAGCGCCTCGAGCTCGTGCACGCGGCGCTGCGCCTCGGCGTAGAGCTTCGCGTGCTCGATCGACTGGGCGACCTGCGCCGCGATCGCGAGCAGCAGGTCGATCTCGTCGTGGGTAAACTCGCGCGCCTCGCGCGTCCGGACGTTGAGCGCGCCCTCGAGCCGTTCGCCGCGGGCGAGGATCGGAACGGCGAGGATCGACTCGTATTCGTCCTCGCGCAGGTTCGGGAAGGTCTTGAAGCGCGAGTCGAGGTGGGCCTGGCCGGGGATCATCACCGGCTCGCGGGTCGAGGCCGCGGAACCCGTGATTCCCTCGCCGGGACGCATCCGAGGCCGCTGGGTCATCTCTTCGACCTTCGTCCCGTAGGTCGCTCGAAGCGCCAGCTCGCCGACGCGCTCGTCGTAGAGGTAGACGAAGCAGGCGTCCGCGTGCAGGGCATTCGCGACTTTCGAGGCGACGAGGTCGAGCACCTCCTCGAGGTCGAGGCTGGAGTTGACGGCCTCGATCGTCTCCGTCAACAGGCGGACATGGCGCTCGAGAGTTTCCATCCGGCCTGAAGCGTACGCTCGGCGAGCGATGAGCCTCGATCAATGGCTGCTGGCGCTCCACGTCTCGGGCGCGTTCCTGCTCCTCGGCGGCACCGTGACCGCCGGGCTCTTCGGTGTCCTCGCGCTGCGCAGCACGCGGCCGAGCGAGATCGCGCTGTTCCTCGGCCTGACGCGGGTGGCGGTCGTTCTCGTCGGCGTGGGCGCGATCCTGACGATTGTCCTCGGGCTGTGGCTCGTCCATCGCCTCGACTACGGATACGGCCAGTTCTGGGTCGTCGCCTCGATCGTCCTCTGGGCCGCCTCGTCCGCTGCGAGCGGGATCGGCGGCGGGCGCGACAAGAAGACCCGGCTGCTCGCTCGCCGGCTCGCCACCGAGGGCGACGCGCCAAGCGTCGAGCTCGCGGCGAAGCTGCGCGACCCGGTCACGCTCGCGCTCTCGTGGGGCGCCGGGGCAGGACTGCTCGCCGTGCTCGCGCTGATGATCTGGAAGCCGGGCGCCTGATGGTCGCCGCGATCCGGTCGCACGCGATCGACCTGCCGCTCTTCTTCCACGTTCTCGGAGCGATCGTGCTCTTCGGCGCAACGACAACCACGCTCGCCCTGGCCACGGCCTCGAGGCGCGGGCAGAACCTCGTCGCGCTCGCACGAGGGTCGCTGGGCATATCGCTGCTCTGCGCGCTTCCCGCCTGGGTGGTCCTGTTCGTCTTCGGGTCGGCGACGAAGTCGAAGGAGCACCTGCCGTCGGGGCTCAACTGGGTCGACGTCCCCTCGGCGATCGCCGGCGTCGGGCTCGTCGTACTGCTCGCGTCGACGGGCGCTGCATTCGCGTGGTCGCGGCACCCGCAAGGAACGTGGCAGCCACGCGCGGTGAGCCTCCTTTCGGCCGCCTACCTCGTGGCGCTCGCCTTCGCGTGGTGGGTTATGACGGCGAAGCCGGGGCTATGACGCTCACAAACTTCTTACCCGCCACGTGTGAATTCGCTTTCACCTGGGCAATAGGTTGGAAACCGTGAGCTCCGTCGCCCTCGACCTTCGTTCCACCGCCGGCTTTCTCGTTGCCGATGCGCGGGGTCGTGTGGTCGGTCGGGTCGAGTGCCCGATGTACGGCAGCTCGCCGGAGACGCCCGACGCCCTCTCTGTTCGCTCCGGTTTCCTGTCGCGCCGCCGCCGGCTCGTGCCGGCCGAGACGATCGAGCAGATCGACGGCGGCTCCAAGGTGATCGGGCTTCGCGTCGACCGCAACACGATCCGCACGTTCCTGTAGCCGCGCTCCGCGCGGTTGCATTCAAAGGCGGCGGCGGTTAGCATCTCCCCCTCGCGCGCTCGAGTGAGCTCGTACTGGGGCAACGTGGCCTCGCGACCGTCGAGTCGTGAGGTTTTTTTTTGGTCAAACGCGGGAGGGACGAATGTCGGACGAGAAGCAGTACCTGTCGAACGGCAGCGAGGCGCCGCCGAAGCCCGCGAAGGCCCTCGACTGGGCCCGCGGCGCCGGGGCGAGGATGGTCGACCTCAAGTTCACCGACCTACTCGGCAGCTGGCAGCACGTGTCGCTGCCGCTGACAGCGCTCGACGAAGCGGCATTCGAGGAGGGCCTCGGCTTCGACGGCTCTTCGATCCGCGGCTGGAAGGGGATCTCCGAGTCGGACATGTTGCTGATTCCGGATCCAGGGACGGCGATGCTCGATCCGTTCACCGAGGTGCCGACGCTCTCGCTGCTCTGCAACATCCTCGACCCGATCACCCGTGAGCCCTACGATCGCGACCCGCGGCTGATCGCCCAGCGCGCCGAGGCCTACCTCGTCGCGACGGGGATCGCCGACACCGTCTACTTCGGGCCCGAGGCCGAGTTCTTCATCTTCGACGACGTCAGCTACGAGCTCGGGCCGAACCGGTCCTTCTACGAGGTCGACTCGGGCGAGGGCTACTGGAACTCCGGCATGCCGGGCCAGGGCTACACGATCCGCGAGAAGCACGGCTACTTCCCGGTCGCGCCGCACGACACCCACCAGGATCTGCGCACCGAGATGGTGCTCACGCTCGAGTCTCTCGGGATCGCCTGCGAATACCACCACCACGAGGTCGCCACGGCCGGCCAGTGCGAGATCGACATGCGTTTCTCGACCCTGGTCCGGATGGCCGACCAGCTGATGACGTACAAGTACGTCGTTCGCAACTGCGCCAACCGTGCCGGCAAGACCGCCACGTTCATGCCGAAGCCGATCTTCGGCGACAACGGCTCCGGCATGCACTGTCACCAGTCGGTCTGGAAGGACGGCCAGACCCTGATGGCCGACGACTCGGGCTACGCCGGGCTCTCCGCGACCGCCCGCGCCTACGTCGGCGGGCTCCTCGCCCACGCTCCGGCGCTGCTCGCATTCGCCGCACCGACGACGAACTCGTACCGCCGGCTCGTGCCGGGCTACGAGGCGCCGGTGAACCTCGTCTACTCGCAGCGCAACCGCTCGGCCTGCATCCGAATCCCGGTTTATTCGCCCTCGCCAAAGGCCAAGCGGATCGAGTTCCGCTGCCCGGACCCGATGGCGAACCCCTACCTCGCTTTCTCAGCGATGCTCCTGGCGGGGATCGACGGCATCCAGAAGGGCCTGGATCCCGGGGCGCCGTCGGACTTCGACCTGTTCGAGGAGAGCCACGCCGAGATCCCCCAGGTTCCCGGCTCGCTGGCCGAGTCGCTCGACGCGCTCGAGGCCGACCACGAGTTCCTGCTCGCGGGCGGAGTCTTCAGCGAGGGCCTGATCCAGACCTGGCTCGATTGGAAACGGGAGAACGAGGTGGACTTCGTTCGCCTCCGGCCGCACCCGGCCGAGTTCTCCCTCTATTTCGACGCGTAGAGCGACGGCGACACCGCCGACGCGGCGATCTCAGGCCGGGCGTGGGCCGGAGGTCGCCGGATTAAGCTGAGGCGATGCGCTACCTGTTCGCGGACTGCCGGTGGTCGCTCGACGACTCCGCGCACGGGCGGGCCCAGTACCTCGAGGGCCACGTCCCGGGCGCGGTCTTCCTCGACGTCGAGCGCGATCTCGCGGGCCCGCCCGGCCCGGGCGGACGTCATCCGCTTCCGGCCGCTCCCGATTTCGCCGCGGCGGCCGGCGCGGCCGGAATCGGCGCGGACGTCTTCGTCGTCGCGTACGGCTCCCTGGGCGGGGCCGAGCGGCTGTGGTGGCTGCTGCGCCATTTCGGCCACGACGCCTGCGCCGTGCTCGACCTGGACGGCTGGCACGGGCCGCTCACAAGCGGCGAGGAGCACGCCGAGCCGGCGACCTTCGTCACGCGGCCGCGCACGGATGACCTGATCGAGCTGCCGGAGCTCGTTGCCCATCGCGAGGATCTGGTCGTCGTCGATGCCCGAATCCCGCCGCGCTTCCGCGGCGAGCCCAACGAGATCGATGCCGTTCCCGGCCGCGTTCCCGGGGCGCGCAACGCGCCCTGGGGCGAGCCGCTTCCGGAGCTGCCCCCCGGTGAGCTCGTTGTCTACTGCGGCTCCGGTGTCACCGCCTGCGTCGTCCTGCACCGGCTCGAGCTCGCAGGCCGAGTCGGGCGCCTCTACCCGGGCTCATGGTCGGAGTGGGAGCAGCACCGCGAGTTGCCGGTCGAGCGAGGCTAGGCGGCCGCGGCCGTCTTCGCGGCCGCGTAGGCGGCGAGATAGCGCTCCCAGCGTTTCGGGATCTTCGGCGTCGCGAGCCGGATGAAGAGCACGGGCGCCGGTGCCCGCGGCGGCTGCTGGAGCACCATGTGCACCTCGTGCGGCAGACGGTTTCCCTTGCGTAGATTGCACGGCGCGCACGAGGTGACGACGTTCTCCCACACCGACCCGCCGCCCCGCGAGCGCGGGATCACGTGGTCGAGTGTCAGGCGCCCGCTTGACGTCCCGCAGTAGACGCAGCGCCAGTCGTCACGTGCGAAAAGGGCGCGGCGCGAGATCTTCCGCTGCACGATCCGCGGCACCCGGACGTAGTTCACAAGGCGGATCACGTGTGGCCACGGATAGGTCGCCGTGGCCGAGCAGAGAGGGCGGTCGAGCTCTTCGATCACCTCCGCCTTGCCCTTGAACACGAGCACGTGCGCGCGCCGCAGCGAGCACACGTTCAGCGGCTCGTAGCTGGCGTTCAGGACCAAGACCTGCTGCACGCTCCGCGAAATGTAGCCAACGGGACGGCCGCCTGGGCTCTCGGCGCCTCCGGCGGCAATCGGGACGGGGCCAGCGCCGCAGACCGACACGCGAGCCGGCTCCTTCATGTAGATCCGGGCGTAGTCGCGGCCCTGGATCGCGGTCAGGACGATCCCGCTGCGGGCGGCGTCCAGCAGGGCGATCGAGGAGGACTGATGTCCGCCGGTGTCCTCGTAGGCGTCATAGCGGACGATCGCGCTGTTCGAGAGCGAACTGTCGACTCTCCGGTCGACCCGCGCGAGCGACGCCGCAACCTCGTCGACAGCCTTGTGGAGGTCGTCGATCCGTCCCTGGAGCGAGATGGCGAACTCGACGAGATCCTTGCGCCCGCCTGCGATCAGCACGCGCTGGGCGTCGCGCACGCGGCGGACCCGCACCCAGGCGCCCCACGCGAGCGACAGGCCGGCCGCCCCGACCACGCACCCGGCTACGCCGATGGCCGCTGCTTCTACCGGTGAGAGATGCATGTCGGGATCAGGCGGGGAGCGAGAAGATGACCGGGTACGAAGCCGAGTTGTTCGCGATGTTGACCTCGCCCCTGACCGGCTTCACGTCGACCTTCATCGTCGTCTGCGTCCCGAACGTCACGGAGCCGAGGTTGGTGAACGTGACGACCACCTGCTCGCCCGGATTGATCAGCTGGATCGTCTGGGTCTTCACGATCGGGCTGCCGCCGTTCTCGATCGTCAAGGTGACGGGGATGTGAACCTCCTGGAAGTTGCCGGAGTCCAAGACGGTAACGGCGAAGGCAAGGTTGATCGTCGTCGTGACCGTGTTGAGCGCGCTCGTCGTCAAGGTCAGGCCGCCCGGGAGCGCCTTCACCGAGACGATGTTCGTCCCGTGGAGCCCGCTCGCCGTGCCGCCTGTCGAGGCACCGCGGATGCGTTGTAGGACGAGCGCCATCGAGCGAGCGCTCACGAGGTCGTCGGAGATGAACGCCGACTCAGGAACGCTGACGCCGCTGACGCCGTCAGCCTGCATGCGGCTTACCGCCGGAGCCTTGAAGAGATCGTCCCAGATGACGTCACTCGCGATCAGCCGGTCGGCCTGGCCCGCGAGTAGGGCCGCGTCGTTGGAGTTGTTCTTCGACGTCGCGGTGTCGGCGAACGTCTTCGCAAGCCCGGCGACACCGCTGACGCGAAACTGGAGGGCTTCGATCAGATGCGAGTTTTCGTCCCGGAGCCGGCCGGGAGCGTTCAGCGCCTGCGCCGCCTGGACGTTCTGGCTCTCCTGATCGGCGATCCCGCGCAGCTTCGTCTCGATGTCGGTGAGCTTCAAGCCGGGCGTCGTCAAGACGGTCGCTACGGCCTTTCCATTGGTGGTCGACTGCGACGCGATGTTCGAAACCTTGGTCATGTAGCTCGCATACGAGGAGTGCTTCGACGTGCCGCACGACTGGATCACCAGCGCGAACACGAGCACGATCACGATCACGATCACCACGAGCCCCAGGAGGCGCAGGAGTGGCGCCATACCGTTGGGTGGCCCGACCGGACCGGCCTCTTTCATCCGGGGAGCGCGCGGCATTCGCAGGCGCGGAGCGGACTGGGTCTCGCCTGTCGCCGGCTCGTCGTCGAAAAAGTCGAATTCGATGTCGTCGTCGCGCGGTTCCATTGCGAAGTCGAATCTACCGGTTTCGGGCAAAGGAAATCCCCGGGGCGCCCCGTAATGCAGAGGGTGACATCCGTCGCCCTCGAGCGTCAGCTCATCCTCGGACGCTATCGGCCGCTGCGTCCACTCGGATCGGGCGGAATGGGCCAGGTCTGGCTTGCCTGCGACGAGGAGACGGGACTCGACGTGGCACTGAAGATCGTTGCGCGCGAAGGAAAGGCGGCCGCACGTGCCGAGCGGGAGGCGCGAGCCGCAGCCGCGCTCCGCCATCCGCGCTGCCAGCGCATCTACGCGCTCGCTCGGGACCCGGGCCACGTCTACATCTCTTACGAGTACATCCCGGGCAAGACGCTCCGCCAAGCGCTCGCGGCGGGCGAGCTCGACGACCGCGCCGCCGTCGAGGTCGCCGCACAGGTACTCGAAGCGCTCGCCCACGCCCACGGGCGCGGGATCATCCATCGCGACGTCAAGCCGTCGAACGTCCTGCTCGCGGAGGGACCGGAAATCGACGCGCGCCTGCTCGACTTCGGCCTGGCCCAGATGGCCGAGTTCGACTCGCTGACGGCGATCGGCGACGTCCCGGGCACGCTCGGCTACATCTCACCTGAACGGCTGCTCGGCAAGAACGCGACCTTCGCCGCCGACACCTGGGCGGTCGGGGTGATGCTCTGGGAGGCGCTCGCCGGCTCGCATCCGTTCCGCGAAGGAGGGATCAAGGAAACTTCGCGACGCATTGCGGGCGGGGCGCCCCCGCTCGAGTCGGTGCGGCCCGACCTTCCGGCGGCCCTCTGCAAAGCCACGGCCTCGGCGCTCACGCTCAACCCGGCACGCCGGCCGGAGGCGGGTGTCCTCGCCGGCGAGCTCCGGTCGCTCACACGGAAACGCGCGCAGAAGAAGGCGGTGCAACCGGCGACGGGAAGCCTGCCGCGGATTCGGATCCCGAGCTCGATCCCGGAGCGCGCTCTGCCTGCCGGCGCCTGCGCCCTCGCGACGGGTTGGGTCACGGCGAGCCTGCCGTTCTACCCGGCCGAATTCCCGATCGGACTCGCCGCGATCGCCGCCATCCTCGCGTTCACGGCGCCGCGCGCAGGACTGGCGTTCGCCTTCGTTGCCGCGTTTTTCCCGCTCGCGAACATCTCGCTCGGGCTCGCGATCCTCTTTGCAGCTCTCGCCGCCGGCTGGCTTGCGCTCGCCTGGAGCGACGCGCGCGCGGGCCTGCTTCTGCTCGCCGGGCCGCTGCTGGCGCCGTTCGGCGGACTCGGTGTGGTCCCACTCGCGGCCCAGCTCGCGAGAGGCCGCCTGCGGCGCGCCGTGCAGGCAGGCTCTGCGGTCCTGCTCGCGGCGCTCGTCGCGGGCCTCCGCGACGACCGCCTGCCCTTCGACGGGTCGGCGTCGCCGCTCGGACTGGGGATTGCCGGCAGCACGAGCCCGAGCGCAGTCGCCTACTCGCTCTGGCGAGCGCTGCTCGCACATCCTGACCTGCTCGCCGGCGCCGTCGCCTTCGCGGCGGCCGGCGCGCTCCTTCCCAGCATCCGCGGGCGCGGGCCCTGGCCCGCTGCACTCTTCTCCGCCGTGTTCCTCGCCGTGATCGCCGAGCTCGCACCTGCGACCGCGCTCCTGCCACTCGTCGGCGCCGCGTGGATCACCGCCGCCGCCCTGGGGCTCGCACCACGAAAGGTGAGTTCGTAGAGGTTTGCAGCGCGCCTCCGGGTGTCATTACCTGTCGGACTGACCACTAGACTGGAACGCAGGGACACCCCGGGCTCATGACTGTGCTCCGCTCAATAGAAACGAAGCTCGAGTCCCTCTTTGAGGGCGTGTTCGGCCGCGCCTTTCGTGCCAACGTCCAGCCCGTCGAGCTCGCGCGCAAGCTCGTCAAGGAGATGGACGAGCACCGCAACGTCTCGGTCTCCCGGGTCTACGTTCCCGACGAGTACACGATCTACCTCTCGGCCACGGACCGCGAGCAGTTCTCGGACTACGAGGATTCGCTGCGCGACGAGCTCCAGGAGTACCTTGCAACGCACGCGCGGCGAGAAAGCTACGTCCTGCTCTCGCCCCCGCGGGTCAAGTTCGAGACCGACAGGGATCTTGACCTCGGCGTCTTCGGGATCGCAACGCGACTCACGCACACGACCCGCCCCAGGCAGGCCGACGCGCCGCCCGCCCAGCCGGAGCCGGGCGCGACGATGATCTACGCGCCGCAGCCGCCCGCAGCGACCGAGCCGGCCGGGCCGAGTGCGGGGGCCGTCCTCATCTTTGGCGGCATCCACCACCCGATCGCGGTGCCGAGAGCCGTCCTCGGCCGGTCGAAGGACTGCGACATCCAGGTCGCTGACCCGAACGTGTCCCGGCGCCACGCCGAGATCCGCCTCGAGGGCTCCGCGTACACGCTGGTCGACCTCGACTCCACGAACGGGATCGAGGTCGGCGGGCGACGGCTCAAGCGCCTGCCGCTCGAAGAGGGCACGCGCTTCACGCTCGGCTCGACCCAGATCACGTTCTCGCGGGAGGCTCGTTGATCGCCTCGGCACAGGTCGAGACGACGCTTCTCGTTCTCAAGCTTTCCTTCCTTGTCCTGCTCTACGTCTTTATCTGGCGCATCGTCCGGTCGGCCTCACGCGACCTGCGCCTGCCGCAGGAGTCGATGATCCTGCGCCCTCACCAGGCCGCCGGCCTGCTCCATCAGCCGGCCGCGCCCAAACTGGGACGGCTCGTTGTCGCGGCGAGCCCGGCGCTTTCGTCGGGCGACGTCTTCGTCCTCGAATCTGCTCCGATCTCGATCGGCCGGGCCGCCAATAACGAGATCATGATCAACGCGGACGAGTACGCCTCCACGCGGCACGCCCGGATCGAGCCCCGCCGCGACGGGGTGTACGTCGAGGATATCGGCTCGACGAACGGAACCTATGTGAACGGGGTGCGACTGACGCGCGAGCAGCGGCTCGTGCCCGGTGACCTGATCCGCGTCGGCGAAACAGCCCTGCGGTTCGAGCCATGAAGGTCGGCCGCAGCTTCGGCGAGACGAATCCCGGCAAGAAACGGCGGCGCAACGAAGACGCCTTCGTCTGCGAGCCGCCGCTCTTTGCGGTGGCGGACGGGATGGGTGGGGCGCAGGCCGGCGAGGTCGCCTCATCGCTCGCCGCCGCCTCCGTCTCGGACGGCCTCGGTAACTTCGACCACATCCCGGCGGCCGATGCCGAGAAGGTCGTCGCAGGCCTGATCAGGGATGCCAACCGGCTCGTGCACCAGCGGGCAACCGACGACGCCGCGGTCTCGGGGATGGGGACGACGATGACCGTGGCGCTCGCGGCCGGAGACCACACCGTCACGATCGGCCATGTCGGCGACTCACGCGCCTATCTTCTGCGTGACGGAGGCCTCGAGCAGCTCACCGACGACCACTCGCTCGTCGCCGAGCTCGTCCGGAGGGGCGAGCTTTCGCCCACCGAGGCAGAGGTGCACCCGCAGCGGTCCGTGATCACGCGTGCGCTCGGGACCGACGCCGACGTCGAGATCGACGTGTTCTCGGTCAAGGCACAGGCCGGCGACCTGTTCCTGCTCTGCTCCGACGGGCTCTCGACCATGGTCGACGCCGACGCGATCGCGCAGATCCTCGACCGGAATCGCAACGAGCTGCCGGCGGCGACGCGCGAGCTGATCCGCGCGGCAAACGCGAGCGGCGGGGACGACAACATCACCGCGGTGCTTTTCCAGATGAGTGACGCCGACGATGACGAGCAGGTCGTCGACCCCGCCCCCGTGGCGTCCACCGCCGACGACGAGGACACGCTCCACCCGGAAGACGGCGTCCCGGCCATCGTGCTGCCCTGGGACGAGCCGCCGGGCGAGCCTCTGACGGGAGTCGCCGACGGCGACACCACGGTGCTCTCCGCGGAGAAGCTTGCGGCAGCTGCCCCCGCACCTGACCCTGCGCGCATCCCACTCGGTCGCCTGTTCTTCGCAACGCTCGTGATCATTGGCCTCGCGGCCCTGATCGTCCTGCTTGCGACCTGGGGGCTTGCCCGGTGACTGCGCGGAACCGTGAGCTCGCATATCTCGTTCTCGTCAGCGGGCTCACCGGCGTCGGGTTTGCGAGCGTCTACATAGCCCGCCAATCCGAGGTCTCGTGGGGCTCGCTCCGCTACGCGCTCTTCTTCATTGGCCTCTATCTCGTCGCGCACGTGATCGCCCGCGCCGTTGTTCCCAACGCCGATCCGTATCTCCTGCCGATGTCCGGCCTCCTGACGGCGATCGGGCTGACCGAGCTCTACCGCCTCGGTCCGACCGACGCGTTCAGGCAGGGCCTCTGGATCGTGATCGGCGTCGCACTCTTCGCCGTGGTCATCCTCGGCCTCCGCCGCGACTACAGGGTGCTCGAGCAGTACAAGTACCTGTTCGGCCTCAGCGCGATTGTCCTACTCTTCCTGCCGCGGCTGCCGGGGCTCGGCACGACGGTCAACGGCGCCCGCCTCTGGATCCACGTCGGCCCGCTCGAGATCCAGCCCGGGGAGATCGCAAAGATCTTCATGATCGTCTTCCTTGCCGCCTACCTCCGCGAAAAGCGCGAGGTGCTCGCACAGGGCCGGCTGAAGGACCTCGGCCCGCTGCTCGCGATCTGGGGAGCAACGATGCTCGTCCTCGTCACGACGAACGACCTCGGGTCGGCGCTCCTCTACTTCGGGATCTTCCTCGCGATGCTCTACATCGCGACGGCGCGCCTCTGGTACGTCGCCTCCGGGCTCCTGCTCTTCCTGATCGGCAGTGCCGTGGCCGTCCGGGAGATCGCGCACGTCCACGAGCGCGTGACGATCTGGCTCCAGCCGTGGACGACCTCGAAGGTGTTCTGCCCGTCGACCGGGACGATGGCGCTGCGGCAGGACTGCCAGAGCTACCAGCTCGTGAAGTCGCTGTACTCGATCGCCGGCGGCGGATTCAGCGGTGCCGGGCTCGGCAAGGGCACGTTCACAACGACCGGCGGCACGCCGCTGATTCCCGAGGTGAGCACCGACTTCATCTACTCGGCGCTCGCACAGGAGCTCGGGCTGATCGGCGCAGCCGCGCTGCTACTCGTGTTTATGCTCTTCGTCGCCCGCGGGATGAAGATCGCACTCCAGGCCGAGGACGGGTTCTCGAAGCTGCTCGCCGCCGGGCTCACATTCGGGTTCGCCTTCCAGACCTTCATCATCGTCGGCGGCATCCTGCGGCTGATTCCAGTGACCGGGATCACGCTCCCGTTCGTGGCCTACGGGGGCTCGTCGATCGTCGCGAACTTCGTGCTGCTCGCCGGCCTGATGCTCGTCTCCAACCGGGCGAACTCGACGTGAACAAGCAGATCTCCGCCGTCGCCCTCGGGAGCCTCGTCCTGCTCGCCTCGCTGATCGTGGCGACCACGTATTGGCAGACCTGGGCTGCGGCCGGGCTTGCGGCGCGCCAGGACAATGAGATCCAGCGCGTCGCGCAGTTCGAGATCAGGCGAGGTCTCATCTACGCCTCAGACGGCAAGACGATCCTCGCCGAGAACGTGCGGAAGAAGGCTGGCGGCCAGACGCTCTACTTCCGCACCTATCCGACCCGCGGCTTCGCTTCGCAGACGATCGGCTACTCGACCGAGAGCCGCTCGCGCGTCGGGCTCGAGCAGGCCGAGAACTCGTACCTGACCGGCACCAACCAGGATCTCGGCACGTTCGTCGACACGCTCGGCGCACAGCTCAAGGGCACGACGATCACCGGCAACAACATCATCCTGAACCTCCATGTCGGCGCCCAGCGCGTCGCCGAGAGCCTCCTGCGCGGCAAATGCGGCGCGGCGGTCGCGATCAACCCTCAGACCGGCGCGGTCTATGCGATGGCCTCCTCGCCGACCTACGACCCGAACCTGGTCGAGACGCCAAACGGCTACGCGAAGATCCAGGCGACCAAGGCGCCGTGTACGCCCTCGGCGCCGCTTCTGAACCGCGCGACCCAGGGCCTCTACCCGCCGGGCTCGACGTTCAAGACGCTGACGGCGGCGGCCGCGCTCGACGACAAGATCTACACGCCCACCTCGACGTTCAACGATCCCGGCTACTGCACCGAGTATGGGCGACGGATCTCGAACGCGCTCGACCAGAAGGGCCCCGAGGCCTTCGGAAACGTGACGTTCGCCGAGGCCTACCAGCACTCGATCAACGCCGTCTTCTGCCAGATCGGGATGAAGCTCGGCGCGGGGAGGATCCTCGCCGAGGCGAAGAAGTTCGGCTTCTACTCCGTGCCCCCGCTCGAGACGCCCTCCGATTCGCGGTCTGCCTCCGGCCTCTACGACCAGAGGACGCGCCAGCTGTTCAACCCGAAGAATCCCGACACCGCGGTCGACCCCGGGCGCCTCGCCTTCGGCCAGGAGCGCATGCTCGTGACCCCGCTCCAGATGGCGATGGTCGCGGCCACGATCGGCAACGGCGGCGTCGAGATGGCACCCGAGCTCGTGAAGAAGGTCGTCTCGCGGGGCGGCTCGCTCGTCTACCAGCCCGGCCCGCACGTTCTGGCGCATCCGACCACGCCGTCGACCGCGGCGGCGATCAACGCGATGATGGTCTCCGTCGTCCAGGCCGGCACCGGCACCGCCGCCCAGATCCCCGGCGTGACAGTCGCCGGCAAGACCGGGACCGCCGAGACCGGGGTCAACAACGTCTACGACGCCTGGTTCATCTTCTTCGCCCCGGCCGTGCATCCGGTTGTCGCGGGCGCGGTCGTCGTCGAGAGCCAGCTGAACGGATTCGGCGGCGCAATTGCCGCACCGATCGCCAAGGCGATCATGCAGGCGATCCTGTCCACCGCGTCGAAAGCGAAGCCGTAGCCCTATGGCCAAGGACGCCTTCCTCGACGGCACGTTCGACGACCGCTACCTGATCGTGCGCAAGCTCGGGTCGGGCGGGATGGCCGACGTGTATCTACATCGCGATGGAGTTCCTGGACGGGCGGACGCTCAAGGATCTGCTGATCCGCAACGGGCCGACCCCGATCCCGATCGCAATCGACTACGCGCGCCAGATCCTGAGCGCGCTCGCCTTCGCGCACCGAAACGGAATCGTCCACAGAGACATCAAGCCGCACAACATCGTCGTCGGCGGCGACGGGCGCCTGAAGGTCACGGACTTCGGGATCGCCCGTTCGGGTGCATCGCAGATGACGGAGGCGGGATCGATCGTCGGCACCGCGCAGTACCTCTCGCCCGAGCAGGCACGCGGGGCGCCGGTCGATCCGCGCTCGGATCTCTACTCGCTCGGGATCGTGCTCTACGAGATGCTCACGGGAGAGGTGCCGTTCACGGGCGACGCGCCGGTTGAGATCGCGATGAAACACCTCTCGGCGATCCCGGAGCCGCCATCGAACATTCGCCACGAGGTGCCGCACGACCTCGACGCCGTCGTCCTGCGCGCCCTCGCCAAGAACCCGGACCAGCGCTACGCCTCGGCCGAGGAGATGGACGCGGACCTCGCCCGGATCGCGCGCGGGGTCAGCGTCTCGCCGAAGACCGAGGAGGCGATGACGCAGGTGATCTCCGGTGCCGGGATCGTGGCTGCACCGCCGGTGATCGAGCCGCCGCGCGCCGCGCCGCCGCCGCCGCCGGCACCACCGGCCTACAGGCCTCCCGGGTCCTACTACGCCTACGACGACTCGACGCGCCACCGTTCTCCGTGGCCCTGGCTGCTCGGGCTGCTCGCGATCGTGATCGCCGCCGGCGCTGGCTACCTCCTCTACCAGAAGATCCAGAATCAGCTGGCGAAGGCGAAAACGGTCGCCGTCGTCGACGTGGGCCTCGAAAACCGGGCGCTCGCGACGCAAAACCTGACGAACGACGGTCTGCAGGTCGCCGTGGCGCAGAGGTCGAGCGACAGGGTTCCGAGGGGCACCGTCATCTCGCAGGACCCGCCCGCCGGCCTCCAGGTCGCCCGGAACTCGATCGTCACGATCTACATCTCGACGGGGAAGCGCCGGGTCACGGTGCCCGCGGTCACGGGCTACCAGCTGGCCGCGGCCGTTTCGATGCTCGCCAACGCCGGCCTGACCGCGAACTCGGTACCGATCTACAACCCCGCACCGACGAACACGGTGATCGCGCAGGCTCCGAAGCACGGCACGAACGTGGTCGTCGGCACAAAGGTGAGGATCAACTACTCGCGGGGCCTGAAGCCGATCCCGGTCCCGAGCGTCGTCGGGGAGACACTCGCCTCGGCGTCGAAGAACCTCTCCACGGTCGGCCTCCGCGTGACGAGTACCGAGATCGATTCGCTGCAGCCGAAGGGTCAGGTCGTCGCGGAGAATCCCATCGCGGGCACCAGCGTCACGGCCGGTGCGACGGTCGCACTCTCGGTCTCGAAAGGGCAGACCCTCAAGCAGATCCCCGACGTGACGGGGAACAGCCAGGCCGATGCCGAGGCCCTCCTGAAGAGCATCGGCTTCACCTCGACCGTCGTCACCCAGAACGTGACGGATCCCAGCCAGGACGGGATCGTCCAGTCGCAGAACCCGGTCGGCGGCACCGAGGGGAAGCCGGGCGCGGTCGTCGCCCTCACCGTCGGCAAGCTCCTGCCGCAGTCGACGACCACGTCCACCACCACGACCACGACGACCACGACGCCGACCCCGCCGCCCCCACCCGGTTGACGGGCCGCATCGCCGTCATCACCGGCGGTCGCTCGAGCGAGCACGACGTCTCGGTCGCGTCCGCTCGAAGCGTCGCCGACGCACTCGCCGCGGCCGGCTGGGAGGTGATCACCGTCGAGATCGACCGCGACGGCCGCTGGGCGCTCTCGACCCCCGCGCGCGAGCTCCAGCCGTCGACCCCTCTCGACGAATCGTCGCCGAGCCGGCTGCCTGACCGGAGTGTCGCCTCGGCGCTCGCGGGGGTCGATATCGTCTTTCCGGTCCTGCACGGCCCGCACGGGGAGGACGGCACGGTGCAGGGGCTGCTCGAGCTCGCCGGCGTCCCCTACGTCGGCGCCGGAGTCGCGGCCTCGGCTCTGTGCATGGACAAGGACCTCTTCAAGTCGGTCCTGCGCGACCACGACATTCCCGTGACGCGGAACGTCACCCTGCGCCTCGGTGACGGGCCCGAGAATCCGTTCGGCTACCCCGTCTTCGTCAAGCCCGCGCGGCTCGGCTCCTCGGTCGGCATCTCGAAAGCACACGATCAGGCCGAGCTCGAGACCGCGGTCGCGCTTGCCTTCGCGCACGACGAGAAGGTCCTCGTCGAGGAGTTCGTGGCCGGAATCGAGGTCGAGGTCGGCGTGCTCGGGGCCGCCGTCACTCCGATCGCCTCGCTGCCGGGCGAGATCGTCGTGACCCAGAACGAGTGGTACGACTACGCGGCCAAGTACGA